>ERZ1292630.561-Hain-H41-02um-R3-561-length-37853-cov-7_pt1 | contig 37853 bp, 15 predicted proteins | sample MGYA00564408_ERZ1292630 | MGnify/ENA primary metagenome ERZ1292630 (study PRJEB36523, sample SAMEA6512641) | groundwater metagenome | collected 2019-01-08 | study: AquaDiva: Metagenomics assemblies of 32 groundwater samples
GATGACCAGTTGCGTCTCTTGCGGCAATGTGGCGCCGAGCTCAAGCTCGACCCGCAGGTGTATCCACCACGAGTTCTGCGCCATCACATCGAGCAGTGGAAGAACGCGGGCAAGCGCCCCGGGGACGTGGAGCCCACGAGCTGGTGCTGGCTCCCAAGCAACAGCGGCGCCGAGGAAGCGGGAACTGGAGGCAGCACGTAGGAGAGGCCCGCTGTAACTTGGCTGGTCGTATCCTTCCGAGCCGTTGTGGCAAGAAGCGACTGAAGTTTTGACAATAGAACCCCGTCGCGACGTCCCTCCAGAATGTCGTCTGGTGTAATGGATTCCTCGGGACCGAGGCAAAAGTGAGATTCACAGTACGTTCGACATCGCTCGATGTTGCGGTACGACGTGCGCAGGCGGGCCGCGGCGGAGGACGAACCTGCCTCGCCGCTTGACACGGGATCGGAGGGGATACCGAAGAGGGCGCAGAGCACCGTGCCGTCGCGAAGCACATCTAGCGGCGACGCATCGTCATCGCACTGGGATACCGATTTCATGATGGTGTGGAAGGCATCAGCAGACGTTTTGGACGCGGAACGTTGGCGGTATAGCGCCGTGGTGATCCAAGACAGCGACTGCTGGCACACGATGGAGAAGTGCGTGAGCGCGGCTAGCAGCAGAGTTCCTTCCACCGACAGCGTCGGCATCGCCTTCAGTCGCGCATCCGAGCAGCGACGTCGGGACAAAAAGTCAATGAGATCGTGAATGGGCGATGAGTACGATGCCGAGGCTGGAGCGCGCGGCCCTTGGGCGCACGAATGGAGCGCGTGATCGACCATCGCCATGCGGTTGCCAAATACTTGTTCGCACAGTGGACACCATGATCGGCATTGCTGCTCTTGCCTTGAAAAATGAGGGATCGGAAATCGCCGTCATCGCCGACCTTCGCATCGGTGGGCACAGCATCGTAGGTGTTCAGCCGGCAAACAACTTCTGCGGTGACGTCGACGTCCCTGGCATACGCCAACTGGCCGTCCTCCAGCATCGTGTCGGGCGGTCGTCTCACGGCTTGCCGCAGCAAGGTGTCGGTCTCCTTCAAGCGGGACGGATCGCAAACAAGAAATGCACGTGACACGCGTGCACGCAGAGACGTCGAAACGCCGTTGAGCAGGTTCAAGGGGTCAGCACTCATCTTCTTTTGCTTTCGCGTTTTTTGTCACAAAGGGCTCGCCGACAATCGAATGAGGGCAGTAGTAAGCTAAGGGCAGGTGAAGGAGACGCAGCTACTGTGTCAACCCCCAACTGTCGTCATTGCGCGTTGTGGAATTTGAGTCAAGCTGAGGAGGAACAAAGGGGTAAAAGTCGGCGATGGGCTGGAAGGGGGTGGGGCATTCTGCATGCTGTCTCGATCACGATCTCAGGGCGCAACATTCGAGATAAGAAGAGACGGAAACTAATCCGTCAACGCATATTGTGCCTTGGTCAACAAATGGTGGGCAAATTTTGACGAAGGCGACCAACGTGAGGATTGTCAGCATGGACACTTGTCCTTTACCACCGGTGTACCAGCCGGGTTGACGGGTTGCAGTACGCGAGGCGCCGGGGAACCTACGGGGGGCGACGGCGCACCTGCCGGAACGTTGATCAAGCAATGCTGCAAAACCCAGACGAAGACGTCTTCCACCTGCGAATACTCCTTCGCGGTGATGAAAAAGGTTCTCACGAAGCGCTTTGTTTCGGCGAACCGACTCCACTTCTCCTTGATGTCGGCAATGTCCGCTGCTGACCGCCCTTCGAGAAGATCACACTTGTTCAGCACGAGAACGATGGGTAGATCGTCGGGCAAGTAGCCCACGGGCGGACTCACCTTGGAACGGAAGTCCGTGACCCAGAGATCCACGTCCGTGACCGCGGCCGACGACATCTCCATCACGCTCGTGACGAGCACCGTCGCGACTGCGTGCCGGTAATACTGCTTGTTGAGAAAACTACTCCGTTGCTGGCCTGCGACGTCCCAAATTTGCATTGTCACTTCCGCGCCCCCTGATGCCGTGCCGTTCGTTGTGCTGTTGGCGCTTGCTCCCGTTGTGGTGCCACCAGGGAGAGCGGGGGAGGTACCACCGTCCGCTGAGGGTTGCGGTGTGGTGGCCGCACCGGCCGTCGTGGAAGAGGACGTCGCGAGGGGCGGTGCCTTCCAGTCGTGAAACTCCACGCCGACTGTCACCCGCGGCTGCTCCGTGAAGGTGTGTTCTGTCAACTGGCGGATGATGGTCGACTTGCCAGACTGGTACGGACCAATGAGGCATACCTTCAGTTTTCGCAGGGCGGCCGCCGAACTGGCCGTGGCCCGTCGGTGCGACGCCGTCGTCGTCGATGGCGCGTCCAATGCGGCGGACATATGCAACGAAAAGAGTATTTTTGCTTTACTTTTTGTGTTATTTTGACACAAATGAGAGTCGCAGTGGTGGCAACGGACCTGGAAAAAATGTACAAATGTTCCGATGCGTCCGGCGCACCTTCCGTGTTGAGAGATGGGGGAAAAACCAGGGTCACTTTCTACAGTCCGTAGTGTCCATTCGTCGCTTCACATCTCACTAGTACCCCAGCAGCATCCGCCGAGACTTTGATCCCACTGGACCCAGCTCACGGGTCACGTCTGCAGCTGGGACGATCACCGAAGAGCCACGTGATTGAAATGGTTCCACAGTTGGAGCACGTGGATTTGTGGCCGGCAACCCGTCGTGAATGTCGCGCGTCGGTCGCTCGATCGACGGCCACCACAGTGAGGTGCCGTGGATGTGGCTTCCCGCCTCCTCCAACAGCACGCCGCTGCGGCTGGGTGCAGGATGATGGCCGCCGTCCGTCCCCCCCACCAGGTCGCGGAAGCGTTGGTGCACGACATCTTGAAATAAGCGCATTCGCGTGGCGGACAGCGCCATGTTGGAATGCCCCGTGCCGCGTGCGGACAACGCGCCGCGTGCGGCTGCGGCATTAGACGGAAGGTGCCCGTTAGGGCGGCTGTCGAACTGTGCAACCGTGTCGTCCTCTCGTCGCACCGGCGATCCTCTCGTCATCGCGTTGGATGAGGCCGCCGCCGCCGCGACGATGAGCGCGTGTCGATGCCGGCGGCTACTTTTGCATTGCTGGGCGCGACTTGGCGCATGATCGAACGGCGTGGCCTGGGTGCCGCCATACAGCCTTCGCGCCTGCTGTATGCTACTACGAGCGCCTCGGGTCGTCGAGGCGCTATTCGCTTCGGAGTGACTGCTCAAAACAGACGGCGGGGCGGCCACACTCCGGCGTGACGCCGCGCTCTGGGGACGGGATGTTTTTCCCGAGGAGGGCAGCTGCTCCTTTGGCGGTGGAGTGTCAAGCGCTCCGGCCGCGGAGATGTGACGCATCGTCGCAGCTTTCTGGACACCGCGTGTGGTGCGGCTGCCGACACGGAGGCCCGCGACGATATTGGCGATAGAGTCCAACCAGGCATCGTTTTGGGTAGGATCGAATCGACGCTGCGGGAAAGTTTCCGCGATCCCTGAAGTCGAAAGCGGCGGAGTCTGGCGGCTGTCGTGCACCTGCGCTTGCACGACTGCAGGCCAGTCGGAAACATTGCAAGCGGGCGGATGGGAGAGGTCCGGCATACATAGCAATGGCCGCTCCGCGCCCCGCGGTCCCAATGATGGCTGGGGACCACTGCTCGCAACGGTGGGTACGACCGCTCCTTGCGCAGCATTCCCATCCACATGAGTCTTTCTCAGAGGACCTCGCAGTCCGTCTGCTTGTTCCTTCAACGACGCAATTTGACGCTCCAACTGGGACAGCCTGGCGGACCGGAGACGCTGCCGTGTCAGGGTACCGCGGGCCCACGAGGTCACAACGCTCGCCGCGTAGCGCACTCGCTCCTTTGCCTCGCCGCCGCGCTTGTCATTGCGCCTGCATTCGCGGGCCTCGGCCACAACGACCCTGCGAATGCGACACCCCCGCCACAATCGCGAAAGTTGCCGCTGCGCCCAGCACTTCAATTCCACCGCATCGTGGACGATGGCTTGCTGCAACCATCCGGACCGCAGCACCGTTCGGTACCGTTTACGGGCGACGAGTCGCTTCCACTGGCGCTGAATGACCGTCGCGGCAAACGCAACGCGTTCGGCGGCAGCCTTCCTGGAACGAACGATGGCGGCGCCGGCCCGCCTCTTCGATGCTCGCTGTCGCGCGAGCCAAGACCTGGCCGCGCGCTGCACGACGTGGGTCGCCCGGGTGCGGTGCAAACGGCGCTTCGTTTCGACGTCGCGCCATGCGACTCGACAGCGGGCGAATCGCTGCAATGCAACAGCCGCAGTGTCCTTCAAAAGAAATCGTTCTAACGACAACGACTTTTGTTGTTGACAATGCCGTGCGATGCGGAGGCTTGCGATGCGTCTGCGTGCTGCCGAGAGATGCCGCACACGTCGCGCCCACGACTGCAGCATGACGGCGGCGCCCATCCGGCGAACGTCTGCAACGTGCGCTCGCATAAACCAATCTCGCGTCAGCATCGCGCGGCCGACGCGCTGAAGTATCGCGAGGGCGACAACAACCCGCGACGCGACAAAGCGAGCATGGTGGAGGGTCAGATTGCGCCTTTGCCGGCGCCGAGCGCACATGCGTCGCCAAGTCAGTAGTGTCGCTCGGTCGGTGCCGCCTGCCGCCGGCGCGCCGCCCGTCGGTGGAGGGGGTGAGGTTGGAGTTGCCGCCGCGGATCCATCCAGTGGTAGCGCTAAGGGACGACGATGATGCCGCGGCCGGGAGACGCACCGCAACCGGTGCTGCTGCTGTGACACGACGTAATCGCGAACGATCATCTGGAGCGATTTACTCGCGTCCGCCGGCAAAGGAAGCTCATCCGGCCACGTCGCGCAAGAACCATTACCATCGGACCCACTGGCCGAACGACGCGTCCGGCGGCGGGACGGCAACGCAAGGTCGCGCCATGAGATGCGTGGCATGAGCACACGAGTCGGGTCCGATGGCGAAGGCAGCGACCCCTTGGAGGTTCTTCGGTCGCTACTTCCCAGTCTGGCATTGGAATTCGTTTGGCGCATCGACATTTCGCCTCCATGACTATTCCGGGTAATGGCACGGCTGCTTCCCTGCGGCTCTTCACGACGCATCGCGACGGCGGCGCCCGCATCGCCTCCACCGCCCGCATCGTCGCCGCCATCGTTGGAGACCGAGACTTTGTTCTCGTCCATCCACAGGCGCACGAAGCACTCCTGCAAGGTTTGGAAGTGCACGCCGCAGCGAAACGGCCGCGGCGACGACGGAGGGCCGCCATCGCCGCCGCCGGATGCGAAGGGCACGATAGGGTTGGCTCGCAGAATAAACGATGAGGAGGATCTCTCCTTGGGAGGTGGTGGGTTCCCACCTTGCAGAGAAGGGTCCGCACCGCCGCCGCCGGTGGTCAACGTCCTCCCGTTGGCTGTCGTTGGAGAAACGGGGCCTTGCGCCAACAGTCGCGTTGACTGCCGCACCACACGATTCTTGTTGGATGACCTCGTCGCCGTCGTCTTGACCTCCGCGGTTCCCGGCGTCGCGACCGCTTCTGTGCGTTGCATCTCATTGGCGCTGGTGGTCTCGCTCGGAGGAGGAACTATCGATACCACCGCAAACGTCGCCGCCGCGTGGCGGTAGTCGCAATGCCATCGAAACAGTTCGCGGCATCGTTGTACGGCGATCCAGGACGGATGCACGCGCCGCCAGGCCTGGATGGTGGCGTCGGCTAGCTCCGTCAATCGAGCCCGACGAGAGCCTTCCACGTGCGCTAACATCGGGAGCACCAGCGTGCGCCACTTGCGCTCGTCGTAGCGGCGGTGCAGCTGATCGAGTTTGATCCCGTGATCCAAAGCGCGGCGGAGGCCAATAGCCAGGTCGAGGAACCGCATGGACTCGGCTTCTTCGAGTTTCTTCCGCTGTCCCATTTCTCGCGGGGCCAAGAGGCGGTAGCCCGCAAGTCGCTTCGCAATGCCGCCCCACAGCCTTGTGCGGTCCGAGCCGATCCGATCCTTCGCGGCCTCCTCCTCGGCGGCGATGTCGCACCTCTTCCGTGTCTCGGCGGCGACGAGAAGCAGCTGCTTGATGGCCGTCCGCGCCTCGACTTGCAAGCCGCTGAGCAACACCACGAAGGGAGTGAGAACGTCGTGCTGCGCGGCGTCCTGAAACGCGTCCCCCAGATGTGCGGCAAACGATGGGCCGATGACACTCGTCCACTTATGCGGCATGGCGTCCAAGGTCAGGGTCAGACCGGCTGTTCGTTCCCACGCCGTGAGCTTTGACCGAGCGTCCATCGTGAGCGACATCAGTTGGTCCGCGTCGACGACGAGGCGATCGCGAGCGGTAGACTCGTCGTGGAGGCAGCCGACCACGGCATCGGCGGCTTGACGAGAGGCCTCCGCGAAACGGGCAATCTCGTGCCATTGGACGGCCTGGGACGCGACAATGTCCTGCCGATCTTTCCTCTCTGGCTGCACGACCGCCACCCCACTCGTCACCGCGAAGGTCGTCAACGCTTGAATCATCTCGTGATGGGGTCGAACGACATCTCGTTCCACGTCATGCACGAAGGATGCCAGCCACAGAAAGTTGCAAGAATAGAGCGCCCCGAGCTTCCAAATGAGACCGGCAGCATTTGGGGTCGCCGTCAGCGCCGGGGGGTCCTCGTCGCCGGCTTGATGCACCACATCTTGTTCTACAGACTGTGCGAAGGTTGATGGCACAGACGATTCATCTGTGGGCAACTCATCGGCGAACGCCCACGAGCGCAACAGTTGCACTCTTGACTTGATTTCTTGCTTCACGAATGCATCGTATGGACCCCAGCGGTGAGATTGCGGGGGTCCCACTCCCGGCGCAGGATGATCGCTTCCCGGGGAGGATCCGTGGCTATGACTGTTCACCGCGGCGTCTTGTAATTCCGTTGCGAGGGGCGCGAAGACCCAGTTGGAAAGGTGAGACACGGACCCGACGTTCATCGCCGCGTCAAACAGTACCGAGGACGACAAGGCGACGTCATCTGTCATCCGATAGGATGAGGGAGAGAATCTCTCTCTCGCTCTCTACACAATATGGAAGGCAGCACACACCTCCTCCCTGAGGGTCACGATTAGGGTGAGGGAAATAGATCAAACTGGTTGTGCGAAACAAAACACCTATCCATACGTCGACATTCGCATCGGCCCTCCTGTTTCACAGTCGCGTTGCGAGAGTCACAGAGCTTCAAAAAATCGTCGGGGAGGGGAAGAAATCCGCCACTCGCAACAACGCGCGACATTCCCTCAACACACTTAGACCAGTGCGATCACATTGCACCACCTTGCTGGCCTTGAAGACGTGACGCATAAACAATTTGAACCGGGAAGGGATGGAAAATAAGAAAAGGTCTGCAAAGCGTCAAGTCGACGCGGGATGTTGACAGTCGGAAGAACCGGCATACTCACAGAGTCTTGGGCATGGCTTGGTACTCCATCTGGGGAGCTGCCTGCTGCTGGAAATCAGTGCCGACGACGACAATGCCACTCGGGGCCCCGCTGGGCCCGAACAACCGCTGCTGCGCACGGAAAGCCTGTCGAACGACCACATTGCGCAGCATGACCGTCGTGCCGCCAACCACCACAAGCATGTACAGGCCCGTGACGACGATGGCGATCGTGTACGCCCAGATCAACGACGACGCAACTTGGACGGAATCCCAGACTCGGAATACGGTGACGCAGCCAAAGCCGAAAACGATGCCGATGGCGATGAGCTCGCACCAGAGGCACCAACGCGAGCGACGGCAGCACGAGGTCGTAAGGCCGCCAAAGGCAACGGCGAGCACCGCGAAGATAATGGACATCACGTGCCAAAAACGCACCATGATGATGGTGTCCCCAATGATTTGGTAGAAGAAGGAGCACGCAACGGGGCGCGAAACATAGCCGTTGGCACGTTGCATGAAAGCCTCACCGTCGCACTGCGCGTTTTCCGCGCCGAGAACGATCGCGGCGAGGATCATCGCGAGGGCTAATGGCACGCTGACCCACGCGAGCCGGCTGCGAAGCTGTCCTTCTCGCTCCTGCAAGAGGCGATCGATTTCGGGATCGGGGGTGAGGCCTTGTTGCACTTGGGGGGTGTAGGCGACGTACGACGGTTGCGAAACGAACGCGGTGTAACCCACTTGTTGCTGGGGAACCATCACGACGCCCGTGGATGCGTACATCATGCCAGGTTGTGGTTGTTGCATCATTTGTGGAAAGAAAGAGAAAAAGTCAAAAGGAGATAAAGATGGACTTGGAAAATTGAAAACTTGAAGCCGACATTTTTTTTCGTTCGTTTCATTCAGTTCGTGGGGCGCCCCGTCCCTGGCACAATGTCACAACGTTCCAATCGAAAGATTATTCACCCCCTCTCCCCCCATCGCCTTTGGTCGGCGACTGGTCCACAAGCACAGCGAACACGGTGTGCAGCGTCGGATCCCGTTGACTTTCGACATTCAGGGATGTTTGTGGTGTCCCTGGCTGGACAATCCTATCGCTCACAACATAGTCGCGTAAGACGCCCATGTCGGCATGCTCGCGGCCTGCCCTCACACACGCCGCCACCGTGTGGCATCGAGCGAGAACGTCAAGGAAGACGCTCAGCGATCGAACGGGGACGCTTCCCTCGGGAAATTTCCAGCCCACAGCGGCGGTGTTAACGCATGGCGCTGTCGCATACTGGCGGCCGAGCCGCAACGCGACGTCCCAGCGACCAGCGAGCGCTGCCGCGACGGTGACCGCACTGATCAGCGCTGGGTCGTTCTTCGGCATCCCGTCTTCGGTTTGCAATGAAGTCAGCATTCGGCACGCCACCGCCCACTGGCTGGACGAGGCGTCGTAGTCCGACCAATGGTCATGAATCGCTATCCACGAGGGCTGCCACTGGCGACGGAAGGCATCGTTGGCGACAACTGGATTGGATGCTTGGCTGGACAGAGCCTGGTCGTCATCGCGCCCGGCAGTCTCTGTTTGCTGACACTTCGTGGGCCAACACGCGCGTATCACGCTGGCGAAGGCGCCAATGTCGGGAGGAAGGAGCAACCGATAGAGCCAGTCTTCATAGTACGCAAGACATGTCGCAGCCGTGGAATAGGCAAACAACGTCCGAGGCCCCGGTGCCAAGCAGCGCCTTGTCACCTCGCCTCCTGCAACTTGCGCCGGGTTGTCGTATTGAAGCATGTCACTAGGTCCCAATGACAGGAAGGTACGACGACCCGGTCGGTTTTCAACCGCAACAGCGTTATCATCGTCGCGGCAATCGATCTCGGCTTTGATCCGCGCGATGGCAGACAACGCGGTGAGACTGTCCATCCCTGTGTAGGGGAGCGCGGCGGTGAGGATGTAGAGCGCTGCGGCCCACTGGCGCTCTGATAGCATCGTCGCCAGCCAACCCACCAGCGTGGCATCCCCGTCGTTGTCCACAGTGCCGCCTCCGCCTCCGCTCGCTGCGGCGGAGAAGGATCCGCGTCCGTCCACGGCGATGACGCCGCGAATGACGCCCAGCGCGACTTGCCACTCTGCGGGGCACGACGGCGACGAAGAGGGTGGCAACGCGGACGGGGGTGGAGACGGCGATGACCCGGACGGTGCCTCAAGCATCCTAACGGCATCCTGTGCGATGGGGACCTCACCAGCATCGCGCCGATCATCATGACTGGAAATGGAGGATGTGCACGAAACGGCGGCGCGCAAATATTGCAGAATGGGGGTCGCATCGTTCGCTGTCAACCGGACCGCGGCGACATGTTTACTGCCGCTGCTGCTGCCCGTTGGCCTCGGGAGGAGCAACGACGCGACCGCCAAGGTGACATTTCGGAACCATTCTAATGTCAACGGTGCCCCGCTGTCAAGGGTCGCCGGCACATCGGCACTGTGTGTTGCACGACACGCCGCCACCAGCCACGACACCACGGCTCGGCGCTCCAACGAGGTTCCCTTTGCCTCCCCCTCGCCCGGCGAGGGCTGCTGCAGCAACACGACTCGCACGAATGCAAGTGCATCGCGCATCAGCGCCTCGACGATGACTCGAACTACTTCGGAGGCCGGCTGGCTGTCCAACCCGTTCATAGCGCCGAACCACTGCAGCGGCCGCAAGGTCATATCAACAGAAAGGCCGCATCGTTCCGAGAGGGTCATGCCGACACCGTCCTCCTCGTCGACCTCCGTCAGCAGTGTGTAGGCCGCGCGGCTCACGGCGGTGATGACGGTGGCAATGGACATGTCATCCTCACCCGCTCCCCCTCCTAGCTTCCTGCCAGTGGCATCGATCGTGGCTGAGGAGACTCCTCGCTGGGCGGAAGAAGAACGGTGGTTCTGTAGTCTGACCTGACAATCAGCGACGGTGGCGCGCAGTATGACGGCTGCGACGCGCACCTGCTTGGGTGCGAGGCGGGCGCCGTCGGCTCGTGCCTTCGCGAGGAGCGAAAGCGTAGCTTCCCACAGGCTCCGCTGTACCATCGGTCGCGCAGCAGCCACGTGATAGCTCGACGAGGACGACGACAAAAGCTGCTGACTCCGCGAAAGCAGCGGCTCCAGGGCAAAATTAAGCTGTTCCAAGCGCAGTGTTTCTTGCGTGACTGTCAGCGACGTCGCGCGCGGCGGCCCTTGTGAATCCGTCAACAAGCTGCTTCGTGCGCACCGCGGCGGCGAGCTGTCTCCACGCTGCTGCTGCCAGCGCACAGTGGCCAAAATCCGCTTGCACCACAACGCGGACGACTCGGCGCTGTGGGGGAGCAGCCTTGTGCAGGCGGACTCGACCACCGACGTGACCACGGCTGCATCGGACCAATCGAGTGACGGCGTGTGACTATCGTTTTTTCCACTCACGACGAAGCCGGCCGATGAGGACGGCGCCAATAGCGGCGTCAAGCGACTCGCTGCTGCCTGAAGGACATCCACATCGTGCGAGACGATGGTGAGAAACGCGGCGGCAATCGCTGGCGGTAACCCACCGCCAACACCACCACGGGTTCCACCTTCGGCGTGGTGGTGTGCTATTAGTGACGCTGCGGCATCGGACCGCCCGCCGATAAGGGGAAGCTGCTTTTCGCTGGAAACGTGCACCATGGTCGCGAGCGCCATCAGCCACGCGGTCGGTTGATTCGCAGCCCCCGTGGGCGGAGAGGGTGCCATGTGGTGACGTGTGCCCGGCCCGGGATGGGCCGCGGCACCGACCGGCGAACGTTGCGGGGTGTTCTGAACGGGGGGAAGCGTCGTGTGCAATGCTCGCAGTAGTGCCAACTGCGCGGTGCGCGTCGCACATGAGGATTCGGCAAATACCTGCAGCATGACTGACCAAGGGGCCGCCGCCGCCGCACTCATATTGTGGGAGTCACCTTCGTTGGTGCGCCACCAGGAACCGGCCCCGCCGCGTCGGGCGGCGCTGGCTAGGCACCCACGGACGGCATCGTCCCGAACCTCGCTCGTAAGATTGTCAAACATTTCACACAGCACAGCGTCCGACGCGTGCGAGAGCACCCCGGCGTCACGCATCAGCGACACCACCCGGGATGTCGGCCACACGGAAACCAAATGGGACCACTGCCGAATGGCGTCGTCGTGCCGTCCTCCTGAAATCCGCGACTGGGGCAACGAGGGGGTGCTGCCCACCAATGCGGCGGCGGTTGCTGGTTGGGCGACGGGACGCCGCAGTGACGACACCATGCGTCGGATTCTCGCGACGGCGACCAAGACATAGAGATGCACGGACGAATCGGTCGCCCATTCTGGACTGGGGCGGTCGTCGTGACGCCGCGGCTGCGCCAGCCGGGTCATCATCGTCTCGTAGACCTGAAGAACCGGCGGAGGCAGGGCCGACGTGGACGTGGATGCCTCATCCCCTCCTCCATGAGCAACGAAGGCATCCGCTAACGGTACGCTAGTACGGGACAACATTAGGCGGAACACGTGGCGCACGTCCGCAGCCGTGACGGTGCTCTTCAGCGCAGGGGATGGTGCGGCCGCTAGCCCTTGCGGTTGTTCTCCAGTTTCGCTGGCGCGGCGGCAGTCGAATGTCGGCTTCAGCAACAGAGCACCATCGACAATGGAATGCGTCAACGCTTCTTGGCTGCGTCGACCCCGGTCCCACAAGCAGTGCAACGCTTGTAGCGCAACCTCCCAACGCGTCGAAATGGCGAGCGGCTCGGACCCAGCCGCCGACATCGCCGTCACCAGAGAGTCGTGACCCATGAGTTCTGTCACGGCGAGCGAAGCGTGGGTTGCGTCACGCCAAAGCGCGGTGAGCGTCGCATTGCGCCCCGCGCCGTCGTCGCGGAGGGAGGCGGCCTCACCATCGCCAAAGCGCCTCAGCCACCGCACCGCAAGCTGGGGTTGGGACGAGTCGACGAGCCGATGAGCAATCTCACCGACGACGCTCGACAGATCGCTGTTCGGCGCAATACGCCAACGAGGAGGAGAAGGAGGAGCATGGTGGTCTAGCAACGAAATGGAACCCTTGGCACGGTCGTCGGCACGTGGTTGTGTTAAGTCATCGGTGTGGTGGTCCACGGCGAGTGCATCGCGCACAAGGCTGGTTAACATGGTCGACGGTAACGACCGGGTGAGCAGCGACGCGGCGTATCTTGGGGAGGGCAGGTTCGTTAACGACGCATTCGAGGGTAACGGGCCTCGACGGTCCGCCCCTCCTCGCCCGGTCGCCGCTGTCATTGTGTGCCAAACGGCCACCGCGCTGTCCCAGTGCTCGCCGCGAAGCTCCACGGCGGCGACGGCTGCCTCCGCAGTGCGTTTCAGCAACAGTCCATAGGCTACGAGAGCCGGCTGCCAGGTCTCCTCGGCCAAACGCGAGCTGGCGACGCATGCTTGAAGAACGTTGACGCACATCACGGGTGCGGTCGTCTCACGACTGTCCACGAGGGTGCGCAACAAATGGTCGACGGTTTCGCACGTGGTGGGTCCGGATGATTTCGTGACGCCATCATGGACGGCGCGCGTGGCGTGATCACCGGAGATGCCGCAGTTGTCGCTGAAGGAGCGGGTCAGCACGACGACTTGGTGGAACAAAAACGTAAATGTACGCAGTCGACCTGCGAGGAAGTGTCTCGTGATGGCTTGCGACGCCGCGACGTAGAGGGCCTCGACTGTGCACCGAACGAGGTCCGTCGCCGCCGTCATTTGAGCACCCAGTGTTGCGGGGGTTTCCAACGCGGCCGCTAAGTGATGCTGCAGCATGGTCACCGCGGTCAGCCACGACGCTGCTGCTGTCGGCGACGTCCGACGTCCGGCGGCTGGCATGCCGCCCGTCGCGCGATCCGCTGAGGCAGCGTCGGCAGCCATCGGGGCAAGCTCCGGGGAGGCGATGCGTACGGCGTCCAACAGGGACGTCAGGGATGCCGATTGTGAGAATTGTCGCTTGCTCACGAGCTGGTACCAAAGGTCCTGCATAGGGGAGCCGCCCTCGAGCAATGGAAGCCTGCCGGTGAACACGGCAGCCAGGCGAGCCCGCTCCGCTTCGTCGTCGCGGATGGCCTCGACGGGGATGTTGGCCCATCGCGGCGCCGTCGCGGGACTTCTGTGAAAAGCTTTCAAAATTGCGGCGCGAGTGAGCGGCAGCACGAAGGGGTCCGAACTCTGCGTGTAGGCTTCTGTCAGCCGACTTGGGGGCACGGCATCAACCACGGCGCAAATGTACCGTATATCTCCTCGGGCGGCGAGACGGTCCACGAGTACCGCGGTCGCCACGTCGCAGCGGTTGGATAATTCCAGCGACCAAGTGGGGGGGCGACGAGTTGAATCCCCTCGCGCCGAATCAGCAGCGCGTCGTCTCCCGGTTGAGGTGGACGACGAAGGCCAACCGGCAACAGATGTCGCAAAGCGGTAAAGCCGGCTAATGGAATCAAGCACCAACGCCCAGCCAGCGGCGCCCTCGACGCCTTGTGCCAGAAGCGCCGTGGCGCGCAGCAGCACCAGAGATGTTGCCAGCATGTTGGGGGGCAATCGCTGCGATGGCACCGTGGCAATGTTCATCCTGATCGGCTCCTTTGCCTCGGTGGATCCGATCGCGACGAACAAGGGAGATAACAATGCCCGGCAGGTGGCCCAGGCGAGGTGCCGATGGACTGTCGGCGGCGCTACCTCATATTCGCCAGAGGATCTCAACTCCGCAGTGCGCGGCGGCTCGGAAGAGACGACGAGCGGCGTGATCATTCGAAACGACTCAGCAACCGCCGCCGCCACCCAGAGGGCCGTCGCGTCGTCCGGCGATGGCCACGCTGATGGGTGTTCCATTCCCGGAGCAGCAGCGCCTGCGACCACCGGCTGCGGCTCGGCGTCGCGGTCAAATGCGGCGCGCAGGCGGCAAATGAGCGCTCGATGCAGCCTCCAACATGACCGTTGCACAGAGCACTCGTCATTCACTTCAAGCGGCGTTGCCACCGTGCTGCCGTCGGCGGCATTGATGGAAGGAGGTTCCATGCCGCCGCGGCTCGGTGAACAGCAGGGAACGATCCAGCGGTGGAGACCGTCAGCCCGGTCGATTTTTTCGTTGAGACCGCCGCCGCGCGTCACAACATGTTTTTTTGTCAGCGCCGACGCGGCCGCACTCACGGCTCTCATTTCTTCCACGGTGATCGCGCGGTCAGTCACGGCGGCCGGCGACGGGGGCGGCGCGAGGAGTTCCGAACACACCGCCCCGGCGAGGGCGATCACGCCAGCCGTCGACTGCACGCCCCCATAGATCGCGGCGGCCGCGGCGTCCATCCAGAGTCGATGTAAGAAACGACTGTCCCTGCGAATGTCGCTGACTCCACTGCCGGCGCCGCTCGTCAACAGCAAACGACGAGTTCGGCGCAGCCACTGAAGCAACGCGACTCGCGTCACGCCTTTTCGGTGGTCAGCTCCGGAATAGCGCCGAAGCCCTCGTAGCGCGGTTAGTGCGAGACAAAGCACATCCTCTCGTAATGCGGCTGCGAGGCGGTCCTCGCCGGCTTCCTGCGACGACTCCGTGCAGCTGGGCATGGAGGCAAGCATCCCGGCGATGTCGAGGCCTCGCTGCAACTCGTGGATCAACTCGGAGGTCTCTTCCCGCGCAATCAGATCACCGCTGCTGCTATCGACGAATGACTCATCAGTCATCGACCCCGCACGATCCCCTGGGAGATCGATCGCTTGCAGCTCACGCAAAATGGAGGCCGTAAGTTTTGCGATAACGCAGAAGTTGTCGATGAGGTCAGTGGGTAGATTTTTCAGTGTCGCGTACACCAAGGACAACGGAACGCACCACAGCGGGCGTCGCCGCAACAACCGAACACCGGCTGACCTGGCTTCGGGACGCCCATGCTGTCGCACGTATCTGAGTACGTCCGTGAACAGGAGCCAGTGCGATGCAGGGATGCCGATGGGCGGCAACACCTTCGCACAGAAAACTCTGACGAACCTCAGGACGTCACGGGCGACGCCGAGTAGCGCCGGGGTTCCTCCACCGAAAGTGCCGGGGTCCTCTCTGGATCGGCGGATGAGGAGCGAGCAATGTGCGATCGAGGCCAACACGTGAGTGGAGAATACCGTCCGAGTGAGGTGAGGAAACGGTAACAGCGACTGCAACGCCGTCCCGGCGTCCATTTCGACCCCGCCTTGGTGATTCTCGCTCCGGTACAGCACCCGAAGCAGGAGCGCATCCAAGCCCTCCGCGAACTGTCCCGCGTGCAACAAAAAGGATACGTTGGTTGGTGCGGCCGACGGGCGACGGCTTCGTCTGTCCGCATCGCCTCCCCTGGTAACCTGCAGTGCGGCTCGCATCGCGAGAGACCAGTCGTGAGCACCACCACTGCTGCCACTGTGCGGCGGTGCCTCTGGTCGAAGGTTCACCGTCGTGGCATGGCAAAGGTCGGCCAATGCGGGACTTCGCGTTTCACGACCGCGGTGAATTCCCAGAAGGTGATCCACCAGCGAATCGGCGTCGACCCCGGCCAGCTCGATCGTGGCTGCCCCATCCTCGGCGAGAAACAATCCTACCACCGCGAGCAATGCCGCCGCGACGCCGTTGCACACTCTGACCGGGGTCTTGCGGCTGGATGGCGGCGTCGCCCGACACAGCGTCGAGGTTGCTAGTGACAAGATGGCACTCATCATCCGCCAGGGAAGCGACGGCTTGACATGCACCGCGGGGTCGTCGCGAGGTTTCCAGCAACGAACGTCGTCGTCGTCGGAAGTTGTGGGTTCCGACGACGGCGATGTTCGATCGAATCGAAACACTAGCTGCTGGTGGCGACCGACGGTGGATAACTCCAGGCAATCGTAGAGACACCCCACCCCGTTGTGATGGGTCGGCAGCGACAGCGGCCTCAAATTCGGGACGAAGCACAGCAAGTGCCACAAGACGCAATTGACCAGAGGGGCGGCGAGGGGCAGCCTCCAATGGCTGAAGCATGCCAGCACGTCGCGCACCTGATCACAGGCGGCGACTGCCCGGCACCCCGCAGAACCGGATACCACCGCAAGGCGGCTTGCGCAACGACGCAAGTAAAACACCGCATTCGTCTCGGCTTCCGCTGAGGTCAGGGTCGAGGGGATTGGCGAACACCACCCGCCGTTGAGCATGTCGTCAACAAGAACCGGGTCGTCGTGTGGCTCTGTTCGTTTCAGCCCTTCCGGCAGCTGAAACGGGGTCGAGGCGGCTTTTTGGAGCATGCGACGTAATATGCCGGTGAGGCGCCCCATCGCTTCTCGGTCAGACGTGAGCCGTGTGGCACGTGGACCCAACAAGACGCGGCAGTAGCGGTTAATGATCGCGGCGGCGACGCTGTCCACCAAGGCGGCGTCGCCCCCTTCCTCCTTCTCTTCGCCGCCGCCGCGGTGATTCGGCTCTTCGCGTCGGTTGGTTGCTACGACGGCGTCCATCGCGGCGATGCGAAAAAGGTTGTTGAGTGCCGATTGAAATATGCTCGGTACGTCATCACCACCTGAGGTGGGGGCCGCGCCGCGGTAATCGGCCGCCGCGACTGCTAAGCTGGAGACGCAGAGCACACCTTCCGCGACCGCGGAGATAACGGATCGCCCGCCGTGCGCGGTGACCTCGCCCTCCGACGAAGGCGACGATGTGCCGTGCATGACCGTGTCGTAGAATGATGTCGATGGCGGGCTTGAAGGGATGGGATCCGTCTGTGGTGGCGGGGGGTCGCCGACGACGGCACCAGCATCACGTGAAAGGGATCCTCGTCGCTCGTGTCGAATGATCTCCTCGAGACGCCTAATGACATCTTGGTTCGATTCTCGTCGAGCGGAAGCTACTGCGGTGGTTCGGGTGGTGGTGTGGGTGGTGCCCTCCTCCCCGGACGCATTCGACAGGCATCGATGCCAAAGCAAGGTTCCGATCGTCTCGCACGCCACCAAGGCGGCGTCCCATATTTCTTCCGCTTCTCGCTGCGGCGTTGGTATTATCGCCTCCGCCTTCGGCATTCTTTCTTCCCACCATTGCGTCAGGCGGGCAAACGCAGCGCGGTAGATCAGAGGTTGGCGATCCACGGATAACGGGAGATGCCGTAAAAGGGTCAAGAGGCACAGCGTTGGCGACGACGACATCACACCGGCAGCGTGAATCGGCAGCAAGCCCAACAGGTCCACAAAGTCGCGAGATACCCACTTGGGAGAAAATCCTTTGGCCAACTCGTCAGCGAATCGGTTCTGAATATTTTGAACCGTGAGAGGCGGCGACGGCATGATCTCAAGTCGCTTCGCCGCCGCGGCGTCTTCCGATGGCCGCGGTCGCACGATACGGTAGCAGTGATCGATGGCATCGTCGCCGGACCAGGTCGAAAGCTGGCGCAGCGCACCGCCGCGAGAGGCAGCGTCGGGCAACGCACTGGCCGCGTTCACGAGGAATGAAAGATGCGGCACCGCATCCTCGACACACAGGGCGTTTGGCCGCAGAACAGAGATGACGTGTTGATCACGCACGGCATCATCATTCCCGCCCCTGAAGTAGAGCGGCGACGTGGCGGTGCGGAGCCACGTTGCGGAGAGCCAGTCAGGCCTGAGGGACAGTGAGTGACGCCACAAAAGCGCGGCGTGGTTCATGCTTGTACTTTCTGCAGGATCGACTGACCGAGAGATCATTGCTTCCGGGGCATACTTGGACCCAGCGACGGCCCTATATAGCAACTCCGTGATGATCGAGGCTCCGTCATCTTTGATCGTGGTGGCGGAAAACTCCAAGGATAGTAGGAGCTGTTGCTGAAGGAACCGCTCCGCATTGATGAAGAACCCATCCTTTCCCTCCGGGTCAGGAGCCAAAGTTGTTATCGACAGCCACAGCACACGAACGAGTTGTCGGCGGATATGCGCCCGCCAGACATCCATTTGGAGACGCAGCGCCGATGGCTCGGGGGTCGTCATCGGCGACGGGTGCGCGCTCAGGGGCAGCCAGGTCGTTTGCCAGGCCGACACGACATGATGCAGCAGAAATTTATGCATTGGGCCCTCATTGTCCCGATGGAACCGAGGCTGGCTTGTTGCCTCCTTAACGCCGGGCGAGACCGCCGCCTTCGCTTGGCCTCCCAGTGCGAGGAGGGGAAACCATTCGTTGATGAGCGCTTTCAGTCGCCGCCGCAACCGGGGAAGCGACATCGGCGGCGCCGCCGGTGAGGCCCTCAACCTCGAGCCGTCCGCTTGAAACTCTCCGTCGCTTTCGTCAAGGCGTCCGGCCTCGTCGCTTTGCTTGGTATCGGTTCGGCCGGCCGCAATGCAGGTCAGCGCCTCGAGGCTTGAGGTCATGAACGTCGCGATGGCATCCCAGCGCTCGAACGCCGGTAGAATAAACCGCGCGGCGGCAGACGACGAGGGCGAATCGTCAAAATTGCTGTGCCAAAGGGTTCGGCGCGCGACCTCACTCCAGAGATCAAAGATGCGCACGTCGCTCGCGCCCGTGGAACCGATGGGGGTTCTTCGCGGGCCGTGGTCCCACCGCGATGGGTGTAAGGGTGCCTGGGCCGCGAGGATGCCCGTGGAAAGCACGCGGAGGCGTAATTCCGCACCCGCGAGGCCATGGGGAGCCAGCCAGTCGTTGAGGAAGCCGACCACCGCAGGCCACAAGGGTGACAAGCTCGCCAACGCGGCGCGGCTTAAGGGTTGGGGGCAAACGAGCAACTCCGTCGCGACTTGCGCATCGAAAGTCAGACACGCGACGCAAATGGACACGACATCGTGCGACGCCGATGATGCCTGCGGGGGGGAGACATGGCGGAGATCCCGCCGCATCCAGGACATGGCCCGAGACAGGTAGCGGTGATGTAACACGAACTGCGAGTCGACGACGGCGTTTCGCAACTCGGCCTCCCCACGAACCCGATCATCCGGATTTTGACGTTGTTGGCCTTCTGTCTCACCGACGACGTCGCCTTTCACTGCGTGCCACGATTGACCGCCAAGAGACACACACCGGTTCTCTAATGACACGTCAAAGATAGATGGGGCCCCCATCGGTTTTTGGTCAACACCACCATGACGAGCGCCGGACCACCGCCGCGGTGAGGTCGCAAGACCTACTAGCTCGCCAGGCCGCCAGCGGTGGCCAAGCTCTCGTGCGACCTCCCGCAGTGTCTCTCGCGACAGCATAGGACGTGCTGGGATGCATTTTTCGTACAACAAATAGCAACTGGATATTGATGGCGCCTTTGGACAGGTTGGCGGCCGCTCCCCACTGGTCGAACCGCCTAACCGTTGCGAAGCGCCACTGGCCCCGGTCGCGGTGAGGGGTGACAAGGCTGAATCCAATTTCCCGTTGAAAATGGAGCCCCAACACCCGCCGTCGTCGCCGTCCGAGAACATCGTCGCGGCCGCTGCCGCTGTGAAAAATGCCTCCCACAAGTCGGCAACGGCGGTTTCGGCCGCGTCGGAGTTCATGGCAGGCTCACCACGAGCATCGCCCAAGGTGATGTGACGTCCGTTGCCCTGAAGCGACCACGCTGCGCGGATGGCGGCGGTCGCCGACGAGGACGCAACACGACGCGGCGAGACCGACTCAGCGGGGGGGTAGGTGCCCCCCTTAGTCTGGGAGGCGGCGATGACACATGGGCACAGCACCGACACGAGATGGTCAAAGTCACCTACTCCGAGTTCGACACCTTCGTACGGCGCGGAACGTGTCGTTGCATCCGTTTGTTCTTCGGCAGCGTAACACTCGGTGGACAAGGCGCGAGCGATGATTCGCGCGAGGCGACGATGAACGTGATCACGGCTCGGGTCCGACAGGAGCGTCTCGAGGGCGGCAGTCAGCGTGTCACCTGTTTCGTAGCCGCCGTCAACGCGCTTCTCAGCCGCCGGGTTGCGTTGAGTTTGAACAACGCTGCAGTGTGCGGTCGGGGCCACGAGGAGCCACAGTGTGGCGACGTTGGAAGCTATGTCGCGCTGGCAACAGGCACGACGTCGGTCATCCTCCGGCGACGTGTCTCTATCCAGCACGTCTGAAAACAAGGTGACAAGCTCATCGACGTCTCGCAGACCGAGAGTATCGTACGTGAATAACACCGACGCGCGCGTCAAGGGCGCATGTCGAGAAATGTGAAACGCGGTGGCACACCCCAGGTCACTGTCGCCGCTCCCTCCACCGAGCCTTCCACGGGAAAAGTAGCGGTTAGGGCGAGGCAGATTGCTGACCACGTTGACCCAATACGACAGCATGCTACGGATCGTTTCAAGCCAGTGATGCGGCCACGGAAACGAATTGGGCTCAGGACGAACGCCGCCCACTGCTGCGAGCAACAAGTCAGCAGCTCCGACTGCACTCCGGCCTTCCGTTTCCGCAGCCGGGTCATGGCTCCTCCACAGCGTGTCCCAACGGCCGACAACCAGCACCGTTGCGATCGCGTTGCACGGCAAATGGGCCGCCGCGTCGATGAGAAATGGAGGGGCGACGTCCGCTGCTTTCCCCGACGGTGATGGTATCGAAGAGTGTACTTGACGCTGATGAAAAGCGCGCCGGCACAGCTGCGACGCCGTGGCCCCCATCAACGCAGCAGTGCCGCTGGATGGACCCAGCGTGGCAAGGAACGCTTCACTGAGAGCCGCGACAGCCCAGGCGTGTCGTCGGAGTTGCTCCGCACCGTGGCCGTCGGTGGCCATGTCTTTTGGGAAAAACATGGCCGCATGGATCGTACACGATTGAAAAATCTGAGCACTTGCCTTCAGGATGAATGTCGCAACGGTGCGAGCATCCCCTAGAACCAAGAGCGGGAAGCTCGAAACGGGGCGGCACAACACGGCTGATGAAGCCTTCCTCCAAGCGGGCGATGGGAGTCTGACCGCTCCTTTCGAAGGTTCCTGACTACTAGGCTGATCGTCGATACCGAGGAGTTTGTCGATGAGCAAGTCATCGTGACCCCCCTGCTGGTCACACAATGCCGCATGGGTGGTTGGGGCGTGTTGATGATCAATTTTCCGTGGCGTTTCCTTTCGATCGACTTCTTGAAAGAGAAAACGATAGCCTTGTTCGAGCAGGCTACGCGCCTTGAGGTCAAATGCGCGGTCGAGGAAGGCCAGCAGCGACGTCGGCAGCCAGATGCCGTCCAAGAGCCGCACATGCTGTCTCGTCACTCGGATCGTCAATCTCGTCGGCTGCGGACCAACCACGATACTTTCATCCGGCGACGGCGACCCTGTCACCATCACCGCCTCGGTGGCTGCGTGTTGCCTTCCTCCTGCTGGAGTCGTTGTCGTCCCATCCAATGTGCGAAGCATCGGATTGACAGAACAGCTCAACACCTCCGCGCTCAGGCCATCCAACCCCGCGCGGTCGAAGATACGAAGTAATTCCAGAGCGATGTCCGGACGCAGCGGCAGTACATCGGCAGCCTCAGCGTAATGGTGAAGCGCGCCATCCGTGCCGGTCGCGGACGTCACTCGAAAAGCTCGAAATGCAGCCACGACATCAGCCAGGAAGGCTATGCTCGGACGACTGTCCTCCGCGTTGATCCTCAAAACTTCTGACAAATCGTCATTTGCGGCGGCGATGAACGCAGCCAATCCGAGACTGGTTCGCGCCGCGCGCCGAAGAATGTCACGCGCAATGTCAGTGGCTCCTCGGTGCGGCCGGGTTGGAGATGCCGCGAGTGCATCCGCCGAGGAACGCGCCGACTGGTGCGTTCGATCCTCGCGCCGTTGCACGGCGGTGGCCACACGAAGCAAACGACCGGTTAATCTTTGGAAGCCACCTCCCTCACGATCGGAGAAAAAGTTGCTCGGAAGCAGGCGAACCGCGAGCTCCGCCAATTCCTCCGACGCAAAGGTGGTGGCTTTGCGCAGCAAACGTTTCGACCATTGGGCCGACGATGACGACGATGATGCGTGTTGCTGCACGAGGACACGCGCGAGCCCCACGGAACCCTCCAGTGACGGCAACACGTCTATAAGCGTCGCGAGCTCCCGGACCGCCGTGTCCGATGGGGACGAGCCAGTGAGGATGCCTCTCTCAACGCCTTGAAGTGCCGCGATGGCGAGTTGCCAGCTCGCAGCGGTCCGCGAGGGATCCTTCGAGGACGTCGCCCCAGATGGCGCTGAGTTCCATTCGCTTTGCGCTCGCATGACATAGAGTGAGAACTCCTCCTTCATGACGGGAAGATTTTCTCGGCTCGACGGATACGGTGCGTTGGGGGTTGTGGCCTCGGGCAGCACCATCTGCCTCCCGGTACGTGACGCACTACGCAGCGTCGTCGCCAAGGCCGTGGCAATCGACTTTCGAATGACGTCCTGAGCTGCTGGGGTAGAGCAGAGAGGCAGCAGAAAGGTCTGTAACGACGACAGATCTCCTTCATCGTGAAGTCGATCATGCGAGGAGGTCGGCGTCGTTGCGTTGGCACACATCCGTGAAATCAAGAGCGACACCATCGGAACGGCAACGTCCATCGTGGGCAGACACGAATCGACTAGCAGCCACTTGGCCACGCGTTGCGCTGAAATAACGCCGCTTCCAATCTCCCCGCTCGATGACGGCGCAGCGCTGTTTGCGACAACGACCGATCCGCCCGCGGTCGCCAGGAGGTGGCGCAAAGCCGCGCTAAGTTGGTCAAATGCCGTCGACGGGGAGTTTGTTCCCGAAGAGGCAAACGACGGCGGTGGGAGCCGCATGGCGCCGTCGGATGCGCATCCAGAGCTTTCGGTGTGTTGGGATTCGACTAAGCGCGTGGCGGCCCCCTCCGACAAGGGGGGTGAGCAGTATCGCCGTTCGAGCAGCCACCGCCACACATCGACCGCCACGGTTGCGTGCCAGTCGGTAGCAGCAACGGCGTCGTCGGATAACGGTGGCACCTCCCCCTCGGTCTCACCATCGGGTATCGGGCGGCGGGCACCGGCGAGTTGGTCACGATACGACGCGAGGGAATGAGATGCGGCGGGGCTCGTCGTCATCATTAACCTCGTGGCGGCCGAGAAGTAACCGAGTTCCATGCACTCCAAGATCAGATGGACGCGATGATCACGACGACGGCTGTTTGACGCCTGTTCCATTCTGAAGATCTGTTGGGCCGCCGCCGTCGTCGTGTCCTCCATGTGGCTGTCATCGCAACCGTCGAGGAGGAATGACATATCGTCCAGCCAGCGGCTTCGAGTCGTCGCCGCCGCGGCGTCTACGGTGGCCGGCATCCCCGACGACGACGATGACGCCGCCGTTGCGGTGCCGCCTCCTATGGCTGAGGGATCGACGGCGCTCTGTCGTTCCAACAACGCAAGATACAGCCACGTCCACAAGCGCGCGGGCGGTGGCGAAAACGGCGGTGAAATCGCTTCCGCTTCGTCCGATGTATTCGGCGAGATTAGTTTGAACATTGGCTGATCCTTGCTGAGCTCCGAGAACCGACGGCGCCGGGCGATGGTCACCCACCATTGTGGCTGTTCACCTGAGAACGCCGTTGAGGGTCCGCTCTGCACGCCGCGCCTTCCCGTCCCACACGACTCTCCGACGTCGCCCAGCAATGTGAAGCATTGCAGCAGGTCGCGTAGCAGCCCGGTCTCCACCGCGATCGTCGCCGACGAGAAACGATGACCATCTTCTCCACGGAAAAGGTCAAGGTAATCCAGCGTGAGGATCGCCAGCATCGCCACGGACCCAACGTCCGTCGTGACTCGAACTAGGGCAACGGGGTCATCTCGCAACGACGCTTTTTCGCAGCGACGGGCCACTCGAAACGCGATTTCAGACACACCGCGCAACAGACAACGTGGCGTTTCCGCTATCGTCGTGTTGCGGTCGTCGCCGGTATGGGAGTCGGTGAGGCAGGCACGCGGCCGTCGCCGTTCGAGCCACGATGCCATCATGGCTGCGGCGAAGGGCACGTCCTCCCCGTCGCTGCCTGCTCCACCACCTCTTTTTTGCTCGTCGCCGTCGACGAAGGACAAGGCCGTTGCAGAAAGCAATTCTGCGTCGTCAGTGAGCCACAACGGAGGGAACTCCGCAACGCCAAACCTCGCTGTCTGTGCCGCGAGCACGTCTCTCGTGAAGGTTGCGGCCGCGTGCGACATGGACGGTTGCCCCAACAAAGCCGTTAGGATCGGTTTGGCGACGATGCCATCGCCACGAAAGACTATGTGTGATTGGTCAGCATTGCCGATGGCCTCCAGCGTGGCTCGCCAACTCGGCGCGGCGTCAAGCAGTCTGGCAATGTCATCGCGCAGCACTCGAAGCACCCCGGCGTCGTCATCGGACGCGGCGCCCCTGTCCTCGATCGTGACGATGGGGGGAGGAGTCCCCCCCGTGGGGTGATGAGATGGACTCCCTCGCGGCGATAGCGACGTCGGCGCCGACGCCCAGCGGGTGCCGTGCACCTTGATGAGCTGGTTCCCAAGGTCAGCCCAGCCCTGCTCCAACAGAGCCATCGAGGATGACCGAGGGGCCGTCATGGGTTGTGCACCCCTCGCGCTGGGCGGCGACGTTATCACCGACGTAGAAGAGAGGGAAGGTATCGCTGGCCAAACTCGGGGCGTTAGGGCACCTTGCGACGAACCCCCGTCGTCCTCAGACGCGGCCTCCCCTCCAACCAACGATCCATCGCTGGATGGCGTTGCTGTCAATTCGGGGGCTGAGTAGTCAAACAGCTGCTCCATGACGGCGCCGACCCACGGGGCCTCGGCGGACGCCGCCTCGGCCGCGGCATGGCCCAGCCGACGCGAGGCCAAGCTGAGTGCGTCCAGCGAGTCCGTGCCGTCGGGCCCCCAATGCAGGTGCAGTTCCCGTTGGCACATGTCGACGACGGCCTGTAGCGTGGCGTCCGCATCTGCTGAGCGACCCTCCACCCCATTTGGCGGTTTCAAATCAGATTTCCCGCGTGATGCCCACGCGCGAGTGGTAGACGGGCCATCCTCGACAGCATAGCCGCGCAAACTACGGGGAAGGTCGCGCAATACCCGTTCCAGCCCGGGTAGGCGGGCGGCGCCGCGAGCAGGAGAAGGACCACTCCTGTCCGATGAATCAGCATGGCGCGAAAACGCGACGCTTTTTTTCTCACTTACCGTGTAGTTCTGACGGAGCAACCAACACGCCGATTGCCAGGCGCCGGCGGGCAGAAAAGGATGCCCTCGATTGGGGTCAGCTGGTCGACCCATCAACGGGGCCACCGCGCACTGCAGCAACATGGCCGAACTGGCAGGGGAAAGGTCCACGCGGGATTCGTGAAGAAGCTGGGCGAGGCGCAGGGCTCGCTCGTGGTGAGCCACCCTCGCAACTTGGGTGGTGGGAGAGGCCGCATCGTTCGCATTCGCTGCCGCGTCCGCCGTATGGATCCCCACGCCTTCTTGTGGATGATGGGCACTCAGGTACAAGGCCGCGATGAGCGCCCCATTGGGAAGGTCGCGCATGCGCTGACCGGAAATGAGGCATCCCGCGTAGGCGTTGAGCGCCTTCTCCCAGTCGCGTTGTCTCGCGCACCGCAAGAAGTAGTGACGTAGTGCACCCAGAGCCGCCGGAGGCATAGGTCCGTGGTGGCGTGTTTGTGCGCTGTGAGGGGACGGTCGGGGGCGGGGGAGGGTCGTCGTCGGTCTACGCGAACGGCATAAAACACGTGACGATGGTTTTTTAAAAAAAACAAATATCGGTCTTCGGTTGCTGCGCACACCGACGGGGCGTTTCAGAAACAACAAAGGAGGGGGGGTGAGGCATACGGGGCAGCGGCGCCGCCGTTACATTCCCCAGGTGGCCGGTCGGGCCACCAAAAACTGCCACACCCGGCCAGCCTTGGCCATTAGGTGGACAACGGTAGAATGCACCAAAGGGTAGGAAACGGGAGGACACAAGGCGATGATACTCGTCTGCCCCTTCGAAGGACTGATGGCACACTGACGCGCCGCCAGAAATCGAGCAGTGGATACACGGTCGGGTAGTCGGTACGGTAGGATGGAGTGTGATCGATGTGGGTGGCGGATGGGATTGGAACCGTTGTGTGAGATGGTGGAGGTTGTGTGTCATCGCGGACAGAGTCCATTTCGTTTTTCGTACTGGTAGATGGTGGAGGAGAAGAGGGAGCCGCCAACCGGAAGAGGAGGGGGACACCAAGAAAACTTGAAATAAACGGTCCATTACGACACGGCATGACGCAATTGTGTGAGGTCCGCCGGGGCAGTTGCGGTCCGCGTGGCTTCCAACATGCGCCAAACGCCAAGGACGTCTTGTCGCGCGGCGTTCGCGCCGCTGCAGGCGAGCAAGAGGTGGGCGCGTGTGGCCGCATGGTCGATGCCATCCTGAACGACGAATCCCTCTTCATCGATGGGCTCGCTCAGCGCTCGATACACGACCCGGGGGTAACCCTCGTAGTCAATGGAATTCGCGGCCGCTAGCACCGACGCGCTCCCGGGTTCGGCCAGTGACACCGGCAGCAAGGCTGCGCCGCGAACGCGCGTCGCAGCTTTCGCCGATCCGCACGTGAGCGCATCGATTACCACAATGGGGCAGTCGCCGGCCTCCGCGCCGGCCCACTCCTGCGCCAGCGAGCGCGCCGCAGCATCACCGGCGCCGTCAGAACGAACGTCTGATGCCGCTTCGAGCCCGCGAAGAATCCGATGGCGCGCCCCGTCGTCACCGCCGCGGTGATACGCGTCCCGGGAACGCGGCGGAATATGTCGCTCGCCGCGTGGCTCAGCTTCCACGCCAGAGCGGTGGCCGCCGTCTCCGTGGAGCTCTGGCGGTCCGTCGCGTTCCACGAAAAGGTCATCTTGTCCGCGATGAATCCGTGGACCGCGGCCCCTGATGCAGCAGCCAAATCATGGGCCACGCGCACGACCTTGTCGTACAACGACTGGTCGACTGTCACGAGCGCGCCGGCTACGTTGTTGACCGTGTCGCTCGGAGGCGGGGGAAGGGTCACGGTCATTTCGCAAAACGAGACCAACGAGTTCCCGGAGAGTAATGACGACGAGGCAGAGCGTTCGTCGCGGTTAACTGTCGACGTCTTATCGTGGTGAACGGCATCGTCATCTCGTTGATGCCGAGGAGGCTCGCGACGAGGTTGGGATCGCACGGCGGACGCGACGGGTCATTCGCACGGAGCTCCGCGTCGACCGTATCTGTGTCGTAGTGCGACAAGGCTCGCGCAATGCATGCGGCCAACGTGGCGGACGCTTGAGCACATTCGGCTGCATGCTGCGTGTGTCGGAGGCTCTCCGCATAGGCGGAGTGAAACAACGCCAGGTAGAGTGAAATCATGGCGTTGGCGAGCACGACGAATACGATGACGTAAGCAGGGCTCCAGTCGTCCGACTTTTGGGCCAAAAAGAGACTGTCGTCGTAACCGCTGTTAAACGTGGAGACAATGGCGATGATGACGTTGAGCACCACAACGGGGCCAGCGCGACGTTGGAGAGGATCACGGCGGTGAGAATACACAGTGCATTTTGCCGAAACGTAATGGCGGATCCCACTGCATTACCGGCCGTCCAGGAAAAAACGACGAGTGCCGTGAGCGCCGGCGGGCTTCGGCGCGTGCAACGCAAATACACGTAAGCGGCCACCGCCACGGCGTTGAACAAACTAGACAGCGTCCAGAGCGTGAAGAACAGTTCCCGAAAGGCCCGCCTCCTGCTGAACACACGGAGAAAGTCGATGCCCCAAGACAAGCCATCGTTGATGGCGAAGAAAACAGTGCCGAAGCGCGGCAGCACTTTTCTCATTTTGGTGCCGAAGTCGTCGGCCGGTTCGAAGAAGTCGGCGACGAGGAATCCGCACATCGACGTCAACATACGAATCAGCGCCTGAGGCGTCCCCTCCGTCGCCTTGCGCATTCCGGTCGCGAGCGCGTGATGACCCGTGTTGTTTTGGCCCTGTACTCTGACCACCCTGTACCTCTGATAGCCGGGGAGAGGTATGATACAACACGCCGTTGAGGGCACCAAGTCCTTTGAAAGCAGGCGACGGAGTTGGACCCCGGACTCACAAGCTGGGTTCGTTTTTCACACTGCACGGGTGGTGCTTCGCCTCCACGAGAACTGTTTCGGGAGGGCGATTGGGGGGAGGGAGTCGGCGAAATCAATCAAATGTTGGACGACAGTAAAACGGGCGGTGGGACGGGACGCCATTGGCGCGGACTGTGATGGTGTGGCGGTCGTGGTGGTGGTGGAGGGAGGAAAAGGGGGCGGAGCCGACAAAGCAGCGAAAGAAAAGGGCGTAAACATTCAAGAAACGCGAGAAATGCGCGTCTCAATGTGACGTGGAAAGCAGAAACAAAAAGAGGGCGACACTGCTACTGGGGAACGTGTTCGAACGGCGGTGCATGTAGCATTATGACGAAAGAACTACCCGTCGCAATGCGGCGAGATCTGCGGCTGGAACGTCTGCACCCAAGGGATCGCGGATACCTTGCAGATCACGCTCAGCGGTTTCCATGTCGCCGCGGGCAATCGCCAAATGTACCCGCGTGGCAGCGTGGTCGTTCGGTTCCTGCACGACAAAACCACCTTCGTCATCGTACAGGCACAGGTCATTCCGGCTACTTCGCCGGGACGATGTGGGCGCGTCCTCGCCCACGGGCTCGCTCAGCGCTCGATATACGACCCGGGGGTACCCTTCGTAGTCGTCTGAGCTCGCGGCCGCTAGCACCGACGCGCTCCCGGGTTCGACCAGTGACGCCGGCAGCACGGCCGCGCCGCGAACGCGTGTCGCAACTTTCGCCGATCCGCACGTGAGCGCGTCGATTACCACAATGGGGCAGTCGCCGCCCTCCGCGCCGGCCCACTCCTGCGCCAGCCGCGTCAGCTCCTGCGCGCGCCGTAGCATCACCGGTGCCGTCAGAACGAACGTCTGATGCCGCTTCGAGCCCGCGAAGAATCCGATGGCGCGCCCCGTCGTCACCGCCGCGGTGATACGCGTCCCGGGAACGCGGCGGAATATGTCGCTCGCCGCGTGGCTCAGCTTCCACGCCAGAGCGGTGGCCGCCGTCTCCGTGGAGCTCTGGCGGTCCGTCGCGTTCCACGAAAAGGTCATCTTGTCCGCGATGAATCCGTGGACCGCGGCCCCTGATGCAGCAGCCAAATCATGGGCCACGCGCACGACCTTGTCGTACAACGACTGGTCGACTGTCACGAGCGCGCCGGCTACGTTGTTGACCGTGTCGCTCGGAGGCGGGGGAAGGGTCACGGTCATTTCGCAAAACGAGACCAAAGACCCGTCCGTCAACAATGAAACGACGACTTCGGACTGGTCGTCCGTCATGTCGTCGTCGGAGGCGCCGAGCGCCCAGGAATTACCGCCCCGGTGAATGTCATTCTGCCCCGACGGCAGCACGATGGCGGAGGTCGTCGTCGCGGTCTGGGCCGCAACGTCCGAGGCGTCGCCGCTCGCCGCGAGAGGCCTCCCTGGTGCCCATTGCACAACCTCAGGCTCTTCTCTGCCGTCGAAAGTCGCTGCTGCCGTGTATGTAGTGCCTGGCGCAGCCTTATCTGCCGCCGAGGCGGTGATGACGTAGTTGGGCAAATGCGCGCGGTACCTCTTCAGGTTCTCGTTGATCGCCACGAGGCAGGCGACGAGCTGCGGGTCGCAACGTCGCTGGTGGTCTGTCGCTCCGCGCAGCTGTGAATCGACAGTGTCGGTATCGTACTTAGACAGGGCCTGCGCCACAGCGGCCGCCAGCGAAGCTGACTGATTCGCAGTTTCCGTCGCCAGTTGTGTCTGTTCAACGCTCTCCGCATAGGCGGAGTGAAACAACGTCAGATAGAGCGAAATCATGGCGTTGGCGAACACGACGAAAAGGATAATGTACATGGGGCTCCAGTCGTCCGACTTTTGGGCCAAGAAGAGACTGTAGTCATATTGACTGTTGATCGCGGACGTTGCCGCGATCACGCTGTTGAGAACCACCACGACCCAGCGCCCAGGAATGTTGGCGGCCAGCGCAATGTTAGAGAGAATCACGGAAGTGAGAATGCACAGTGCATTTTGCCCGTACGTGATGGCCGACGCAGACGCGTTGCTGAGCGTCCAGCAAAAAACAACCAACGAGATCAACGGGGGCGGGCTTCGTCGCGTGCATCGTAGGTACACGTACGCGAACACGGCAGACGAGTTGAAGACGGTACAGGCAAAGTACAGCAGGAAGAACCATTCGCGGTGCGCGATGCGCTGCTGCAGCACGTTGGGGGCGTCCACCGCCATGGACGATGACTCGTTGGCTAAGAAGAAAACAGTGCCGAAGAGCGGCAGCACTTTTCTCATTTTAGTGCTGAAGTCGTCGGCCGGTTCGAAGAAGTCGGCGACGAGGAATCCGCAGACGCGCTTGAGGGCACGGAGCGGCCCCGCGCAGCAGTGCGCAGGTGATGATGGCTGCATGAGGTGTTCTGTGCGGCTCACACGTCGCAAGGCGAAGCGAGGGCGAAAAAAGAAGCCTCGCCTTGGAGGGTGAATGAAAAATAGCTCGCAAAGGTTTCGACCATACTCTTTGCGCGTGCGTAACTGTGTAATTTACCATGCAGACACGACGGGGATGGTGCGAGAGAAAAACGGGAAACGACAGCAGCTGCGGCATACTCGGACGAATCACCGATTCTATGGGCTCAAGCGGCCGCGAGCGAAGCCGTTTGCGACGCCTCGACAGGAGGGGTCAGTCCGTGGTCGGAAAATGAACTTGGTGCGACAAGCACCGGTGACATTGCGCCCCAGGAGGGCCCCACGCGGCACGCCAACGGCAACGGAAGCGATAGGTTTAGCTCGCCGCGAACGCCGTCCGACATTTCCCAGGCGACGTGCGACAGCAGACGTTGCTCGGACGCGTTCAACGTTGCGGTTCCTTCGGGTGCTCCTTCTCTAAAAAGTGTGAAGACCACCTCGTCGTGGATCGTAAACCGCGGAATGAACCGGTGGGCCCATGCCGACCATGGCGCGACACCGGTGGCCCACGAACGACGCAGAGCATGGACGCGTCGCATCGCGCAGCGCAGCACGTCGACGGCGCTGCCCTGAATCAGGGAGCTCGTGCGGTGCCGCGCGCGAGCGGCGACGCGCGCCCAGTTGGACGACGGCGTGGCCGTGTTGGGTGATGTCGGGTTTTCGTCGTCGTGATCCACGATCGCTCGCCCTCCGAGTGTGACCACGTGGTTCGTCGTCGTCCTACTGCTTGCAGTCGACCAGCTACGGCTCGCGACGTGATTGAGGAAGGTTTCTAACGCGGGGAACGCGCGGAGCAACTGCTGGCGGTAGTTGGGGAGTTCCTCGCCGGCTTGCGGTGGCAAAAGCAAGCCCGCCGCAGGGGACCCCCCGGTCTGCGCGTCCCCATCGGTCTCGGAGGCGGCCCCCGCGACGACGAGTTCGTGAATATGTGCGTTGCCCATGCCGTACAACACGCCATAGAGGATGACTTTCGCGGCGTCTCGTCGATGTCGGCCGCTGGCGCTATCATCGACCCCCGTCGCCACGGCTCCGAAGAGCCGATCGGCGACGTCTAGCAACACGTCCGCGCCATCGCGGAAGCGACGCAGGAGCGCCTCGTCTTGGCTCAATTGAGCCGCCATCCGCAGTTCAATCTGCGAGTAGTCGAAGCTGACGAGCACCGCGGATGACGATACCGACACGATGCTGCATCGCGGGGACTGTATCGGCGGTAGGGTCGCAGCATGGCACGGCACCGCTGCCCACCCTTGCTTGCGCAAAGTCTGCAAGTTCGGTTGATAGGTCTGAAGACGACCTGTGCGGGCGAACAGCATGCGGCATCGCAGGACCACACTCCGCCCCTCACTGTGAACCCCTTCCGCCTTACGTTGTTCCTCCCGCGCACAACGGATATGGTGACCCATTGGCTGAAGCTGCCTCAGGGCTTGTTGATACCGACCGATCTCAGATATCGACGAGACCACGCGCAAGGCAGCCGCCGTGACCTCCGTCGCCGCCACATTTATCGTGGTGGAGGTGGCCTGCGCCAACGTGGCGAGCAACACCGGACGGAGGGCCTGTGTCACGCGCGGCACGCTGAACTGAAGGTGGGCAGGATGCGACCGCGATGCGGCGTCGGCGGTCGCATCGGGCGAACCGTCGGCGAACCGGCGGCCCAACTCTGCGAGCCGAGTGGCCACCGATCCATCGGAGACGACGAGCCGCATGGCATGGCAGAAGTGGACCGCGGCGACGGCCATGACGTCGTCGCGATCCGAGCGGTGGGAGCCTTCCACGGACGACGAGGGGGCGACGGCGTCGCTGCCAACGGCCTGAACCATACCCGCGGCCAACACAGCGACAGCGAGGCCAACGATTGCATCCCCGATGTCCCTTTCGGTCGTGGCCGTATTGGACCGGGCGGCCAGCAGCGCCAGGCCCAGCCAACCGGCCGCGGGTCGCTCTATGCCGCCACCATGAGTCATCGACGCGTCCGAGAGCAACGGAGTGCCGGTCGTCGTCGAGGAGGCCACGTCCCCGCCTTGTTGCCGGCGCCAGCGTCGGAGCGACTGCCACAAGTCGTCGATCGCGGCGGCCGCGGCATCGTGGAAAGACGCGACGCGCGTCGTGAGCGCCGCGACGATACCATCCACGACGGCGACGGACACCACGACGCCGGCGCGGGTCATCGCCTCGGCGAAGTATAGTTCCGTCGTATCGGTGAACATGGCGACCACTTCGGGCGACGTCGCCGAGAGCAGCTGAGTGGCCGGGCTCTGGCTTGAATTCGACCCGGAGGTGTCGCAATATTGGACCGCGGCATGCCAGAGGTCCACGCACACCGTCGTCGGGTCGGTGTTGTGATTCGGAAACGAGCGATGCAGCGGTGGTGGTACAGGGACAGCGGCGGCGGCATCTGAATCCCGCAGAGCTCCTCCTCGGCAAGTAACTGGGTGAACGGTGAGGTGGCAGTCCCAAATGTTCATGGGAAAGGCCCCCAAACTACTGTCACGATGCAGCAGACCCTCTTCCTCGCTGACCGGCGTCGTCGTCGTCGTCGCCGCCTCACGAAATCCTGGTTGATCAAATGCGACGAGAAACAGCCGATACCACAGCTGGCAGTTCGAAACCACTTTGACCACGTTCGACGACGAGAACAGTTCGGAGGCCACGGCCAGCAACGACCGGATTGAATTTCGGTGCCGCGTGGGGAGCACGAAAACCGTGGCGCGCGACAATGCCTTTGAACCACCGGCGTGCGGTGGCGGCATTGAGGAGTCGGAGGGGGCTTCACCCGCAGGATCCGCCGCATCGTGTCGTGGCGAGGCGTCAATGCTCGTCGGGGCACTGCCGCCGCCGGCGTACGATTCGCCCACCGCGTCGACGAACACAAACAGCTCCAGCACCGACGCGCGAGGAACCTCCGTGCGCGACGCGCCAGAGACGGCGTCGACGGACTCCTCCATGTGCATCGCTAACGTCACGGCCGCGACGAAGTTGTCCAACGGTCTGTCGTCCGCAGCGGCGGCGGCTCCATTTGATGGAGCTGAAGAGGGGCACGGCGACGACCGATCGGGCGGCATGATCCAATGGCCATACAGCCGAAGGGTCACCGCCGCGACGCGACCCAGGTGGCCCGCGAGCAGCGCCGTCCATAGCGACCCTTGAAGGACCTGAACGTCGACTGCAAGCAGCTCGCCCCTCGGTGTCGGAACGTACACCACTGGCTGGGCCGATGAACTCACCGCATCATGGGAGGGGACCATCACAGGAGCCCCTGCGGCTGGTAGCGTGATTGCTGCGCCCGCGGTTGCTTCTGCTGCTGCGGGTGCTGTCGCCGCGGCGGTTGCGGCTGCCTCGGCGCCTCGCGGCGGCGCGAGTCGGTGGCAGTCGGGGACCGATGGAGGAATCGGAGGGGACGGAGGAGCGTCGGTCACCGGGAGATGCCACTCCGGGCCACCAGGGCTGTTTTCCTTATCGGCGCCGTCCAGTCGCTCGGCCGCCCGTTGAACCGCATCCTCGCCGCGCTCGTCGCGGCCACAGTGGCTCGAGCGGCTGCGCTTGCGCTGTGTGGTCGGGGCCGCCCCCACGACAGGGGACGCTGGAGGGGGGCTTGGTGCGCCGGCGGCGACCATCACGTCGGTGAAGGCGGCGATGGACGCGCGACTCGAGAACATGTTGCGGAGAATGCTCACTTTCCAAAGAGTCCTGTCTCTCAGGGTTGAGAGGGGGAGTGGGAAACGGTGGGACAAACAGCAAATGGTTTGGATACGATCACGCGCGGCTGCAGGTTCCAAAAAGATGCTCTCCGTTTGTTTGACCGGGTTCCATCATCGAGGAGGGTGTTGCTGCTTGTCGAGCTCGAAAGGCTGCATGCCGAGCGCTTGCTCCTTCTCACGTCGTTCCCGGGCAATCATTTGAAGCTTCATGACCTCAAACGATCGGCCCACGCACCGCTTCTGGCACTTCAGCGCGCTGCTCCGGACGTCGTCGGGCATCCGACCCGCGATGAGCATGTCCCTCGTGATCTCGCTATCGTAGCACAGGTCCCAGCAGTGGTCGATGACGCGACGGGTCAAGTCGCTGCTGACGTAGGCCTCGATCGCGGGCATCATGATCATTTGCGCCTGCGCCATTTTCGATCGGGAATAATTAACCCCACACAATTAACACACACGTACGGTGCGGGCGTGACTTTCGCGGCTCGAGGTGGAAACAAACAAATGGCAACGACGCATTTGAAGCAAAACAAAGGGTCGATTTGGACAGAACGACGTGCCTCGGTGGGAAGGAACGAGAAAAAGAGAATGGCCGCTAGGTCGCCGGTCGCCGAGTTGCCAGCTGCAGGCCCTCCTCCAAGGAACGGAGTCGGATGGCGATCCAAAAGGCGCAACACGGCGGCGGACCTGCTGATGGAGCGCCTTCGGCTTCGTGTTCTCCACCTCCCCTAGAGCACTGGTGAACCAACCGTCGAGCTTCCTTCGTGTAGATAGCCCACGTGTCACCTTCGGCATCGGTACGCTGATGTGCCTCCAGAACGTCGGAGCGAATCGCGACGCCGTTGCGGCCAACCTCACGGCCGCGTCCGATCCTTAAGGCCACGCCACTGTGCAGCGAGTGCCGCCAAAGGGCATAGGCGACCAGCGATTCGCTGTTGAAGGGGACGGCTTCCACGGGGGCGGCGCCGTGGTGTTTGTTGCTGACGACTGGCGAAGGGGTTGAATCGGGAGGGTCCAACGGAGGCGGCCGCGGCGCACTCGTCGCGCGGTCAGCGGGGGGTTCGACAATGACCGTCAGCCAAACGCGGCCACTATTAGGGGCCTCGGCCGATGCATCCTGGGGAAGGGCAGCGGCCGCCGCGGTGTGCTTCAGCATCCCCGCCTGGCGCAGCATGTACGCGGCGACGAGGAACGCCTTCCGGCGAAGTGTTCCCGCGGCGGTCGTCGGCGCGCCGCGATGAAATCGGGGCCGCCGCTCGGCCGTCTGCACGGACCCTGCCAGTGCCGGTGTGTCGCAGAGGAGCCACGTGAAGAGAAGGATGAGGCAACGAATAGTCGTCGCCGTGTGTTGTGGCGCAGTTGCGGTCGCCGCAACCGGATCCGCTTGTTGCGCGATGAGGAACCGGCACAGCTCGGGCACGAGCGTCCACAGGTCTTCACGCACGAGGGCCATTGGCAGCAGCGACGATGGCAGCGGAAGGTAGGATACACCGCCGCTGTTCGCGCGGATGCGAAGCACGGACTGAAGGAGTTCTTCGCCGTGTTGGGAGCCGTGAGCGGCCGCCAGTCCGCTTCGCGGCGCCCTTTGTTGCTGGAACGGGGGCGGCGGCACCATGGCGATGCCTTGGAGAGCGGCCGACAAAATGTCGTGCCACAGCTGGCGGTGTCCACCCTCAACGTCGTCGTCGTCCAAGCGCCCTTCGTTGTTGGCGCGCCGGTAGACTTTTCGCGTCGACGATCGATTTGGCTGAAGAAGGACAGGTCGCAACGATTCGGGGAATAACGCATCCGGTGAGAACGTCCGAAGTGCGTCTTCGGATCGACCCCCAAGGCCCCAGTGTGATAGCATCCTCGTCAAGGCGTGAACATCCAGTTGCTGCTGCGTCAACTGGCGCATTCGAGCAAGCACGTCGCTCGCAAACTCGTAGCCCCACGGCACATAGGGGCTCATCAAATAAGACGTTAAAATGGTGGCCAGCATCGTGGCTCGGCACGACGGGATGGTTTGTCGCACGATGTGCTTGATGTCGAGTAGCAGCACGTCGTGCGGGACCATTCTCAGCCACTCGAGCAACACCATGTGGGACACATCGGAAAACGAGAAGGCCGAAGAGGTCGTGGCCACGGCGCGACGCAATTCGGTCCACAGGCCATCCACGAGCAGTGCGGTCCGCACGCTCCCAAGCAAATCCGCGTGGTGCACTCTGGCCACACCATGGAGCAAGCCGCACCAGCTCTCAAACGGCAGCACGGACGCGGGAAGCGGCGCGGTGGCCGTCTCCGCGGAAGTGGTGAGCAACGCGGCCAAGTCAGAGGCCCCGGGCGGCCCCCCGGTCGCGGCGGCAGCGGAGGCCCGGTGGAGCGCCGAACACACGGCGTCCACCAACGTGTCGACGGCGCCGTCATGAATCCAGAGGCCACTAAGGCCAATCGCCTGCAACAGCGACGCGGCCTCGACAGGAGTCGCGTCGGCAGCCGCGTTAATCGTCCGCCGGGTTAGCTCCCGCATGACTAGCCCATCGCCCGATAAGACCGCGCTGTGGGACTTGGCCACCGTGCGGCACAGTGAGTCCCAGAGTATGATCACGTGGGCAACCGCCTTCGACCCTCCGGCCGGCCACGCTGACTCGTCACGTCGTGCCAGGACTGTGTCGTTGCGCGCGGAGCGGAACGCCCATTCGCGGATCGCGGCTGCCCAAAGCTCCGTGTCGGGGCGCGACGTCGCTGCCACGCGGATCACGTCAACGAGCGAGTCGACGGCGTAGGCCCCGAGGTTCACCGTGGGAGGGCCCGATCGGGTGCTTTCACGGGCGTGACGGGTGAGTAACGGAGCGGAACGTGTCGCAGAGGGGAGTGCGCGACGATCGTTCGATCGCTCTGAGGGGGGTGGGATCCACGCCGTGGATGGGGATGAGGGCAAAGCCGTCGGCGCGGCGGCGAAGAGGGCGTCCATTTCCGCGTCGACGGCGGCGGCCACCTCATCGACTCGCAACGACGCGAACCGCCGGCTGCTGATGGTCGTCGGCATGACCCCGCACCACGGAGGGCCGACATGGCATCCTCGGCGCACGAACCACATTGTGTCCTGGCTGCGGTCCGTTGGCGCGTGAACAAGGCGTGAAGAAGAGGTGCGGGGGGTCAACCTGCGAACTGTACAACAACGTAGCCCCAGGCGTAACTTGCTCAGGATTCAGGACTGAGCAAAGCATTGTTGCACGCGGGCCCAAGTTTCGCTCATAACCGGCGTGGAGAAAAGTTAGAACGCTACCGATACCCTGGTTAGGGAGTTTGGTTCGCTGTGGGATCAAGGGGGCCTTG
>ERZ1292630.562-Hain-H41-02um-R3-562-length-37843-cov-6_pt1 | contig 37843 bp, 49 predicted proteins | sample MGYA00564408_ERZ1292630 | MGnify/ENA primary metagenome ERZ1292630 (study PRJEB36523, sample SAMEA6512641) | groundwater metagenome | collected 2019-01-08 | study: AquaDiva: Metagenomics assemblies of 32 groundwater samples
GTAATCCTGAGTCTGCTGCATCAAATCGAGGTAGGCGCGCACGGCCAGCTGCGCATCGCCGCGTTGCATGGCGATCTCCGCCAGCAAAATCTCATACAGCACTTGATCGGTCAGCGCTTGCTTCGGCGGCTCAGGACGCTTGGTTTCGCGCGCGATCGTTGGGCGCGGGTCCGGGGCCGGCTGTTTAGTTTCCGGCACCCCGGCGCAAGCGCCGAGCAAACTCGTCGCGCACAGCGCCGCTAAAACTTTGTACTGCATTGCATGAGACATGAACATAACCCGGTCAATTAACGCCGCCCGCAAGCGACTACATCGAGTCAGCATAATCAGGTATATTCGCGTTGTCTAGCGCACCTTCCGCGCCAAAAAAATCGAATGACCGAATCAGCCGACATTACCCTCTCCACGCACCGCTTGACCCGCCGCTATGGCAATGCCCTCGCCGTGGCCGACCTCGATTTAGAATTGAAACGCGGCGAAGTGCTGGGCCTGCTCGGCCCCAACGGCGCCGGCAAAACCACCACCATGCAGATGCTGACCGGCAATCTGGCGCCCAGTTCCGGCAGCGTAAGCATCTGCGGCATCGATTTGCTGGAAAAACCCCGGCTAGCCAAGGCCAAAATCGGCTATCTGCCGGAAACCCCGCCCTTGTATCGCGAGTTGACGGTGGATGAATTTCTGACTTTCTGTGGCCGCTTGCACCGCGTGCCGCGCGGCGAATTGTCACAAGCAGTAAAGCAAACCAAGGCGCGCTGCGGCCTGGATGATATGGGGCGGCGCCTGATTGCGCATCTTTCTAAAGGCTATCAACAGCGCGTCGGCATCGCCCAAGCGATTTTGCATCAACCGGACGTGGTGATTTTGGACGAACCGACCGTGGGCCTGGACCCGAATCAAATCCGCGAGATTCGCGCCTTGATTCGCGAGTTGGGCGGCAGCCACAGCGTGATTCTTTCCACCCACATCCTGCCGGAAGTGGAAGCAATCTGCGACCGGGTGCAGATTATGCATCGCGGCAAAATCGTGTTCGCGGACAGCATCGACGGCCTGCGCCGCTCGCGCCAAACGGAGAACCTGGTGGTGGGCTTTATGCGCCCGCCCACGCTCGAAGCGCTTAAAGCCATCACCGGCGTGAAAGATGCCCAAGCCATGGAAAATAATTTAATCAGAGTGCTTTGCCATCAAGACGTCCACCCGGCGGAAGCGATCACCCGCTCGGCGGCGGAAAATAATTGGGGGCTGACCCAGCTTTCCCCCGAGCACACGAGCTTGGAAGACGTGTTCGCGCAATTAACCCGGCAAGAGGTGGCGGCATGATCGGCGTCATCGCCTGGAAGGAATTCCGCTCGCTGTTCGCCTCGCCCTTAGCCTGGATTATTCTGGCGATCATGCAAGTGATTCTGGCCTGGGTGTTTCTGTACCAATTGAGCGGCTATATGGAAAACCTGCCGCGCATCCAACAACTCGCCAATCCGCCCGGCATCACCGAGATCGTGTCTTCCGCCGTATTCGGCTTTGCTGCGATTTTGCTTTTGATGGCGGTTCCGCTCTTGACCATGCGCCTGTTCAGCGAAGAGCGCCGTAATCAAACGCTGACGCTGCTGCTCTCCGCCCCTATCTCCAACCTGGAAATCGTGCTCGGCAAATTCGCGGGGCTGATGCTGTTTCTCGCCTTGGCACTCGGTTTGGTGCTGTTGATGTCCGCTTCGCTCGCCCTGGGCGGGCCCATTGATTGGGGCCTGATTGGCGCGAATAGCCTGGGCCTGCTGCTCTTGCTCAGCGCGTTCGCAGCGCTGGGGCTGTTCATCTCCAGCCTCACCCAGCACGCAGTGATCGCCGCCTTTGCCAGCTTCGGCGCGCTGCTGCTGCTGTGGATTTTGAACGGCATGACCCAAGACCCCAACCATCCGCTGGTGTATGTGTCTTTGATGAAACATTTTGAAGGCTTCAATCGCGGCCTGATCGGCACGGCGGATGTGGCTTACCTACTATTATTCGCAGCGACGTTCCTGATTTTAACCATGCGTCAGTTGGATGCGAAACGCTTGCAAGGTTAACCATGGAACTCAACCGCAAAGTTAAATTTCAGCTTCAGTTTCATCATTGGGTATTCGTGCTGTTGCTGTTACTGCTCGCCGGATTGCTCGGCGCGGCGTCACGCATTTATCACAAGAGTTGGGATGTCACTTTCAACGCCCGCAACAGTCTGAGTGCGGGCAGCATCGAGTTGCTCGGTAAACTGAAACAGCCGATCTCCGTCACCGTGTATGCCGCAGCAAATGGCGAAACCGGCAAAGCAGCCACCGATTTCCTCACGCCCTACCAGCGCAGCAAACCCAACATCAAACTCAGCTTCATCGACCCCAGTGAGCAGCCGATGCTGGCGCGCCAAGCCGGGGTTCAGCGCGAAGGCGAGATGATCGTGCAAGTCGGCAAGCGCAGCGAGCATTTAGCCAGTTACAACGAATCCGCCTTCACCAATCTGCTGATGCGCTTGGCACGCGACAAAGAACGGCTGGTGCTGTATCTCGACGGCCACGGCGAACGCAAGCTCGATGGCCAGGCCAATCACGATTTGGGTGATTTCGGCGTACAACTCGCGAGCCGCGGTTTTAAGAGCGCGCCCTTGAATCTGTCACTGGCGCAGGAAGTGCCGCACAACGCTTCGGTGCTGGTGATCGCCGGCCCGCGCGTGGACTTGCTGCCGGCGGAAGTGGATAAGCTAAAACAATATGTGCAGCGCGGCGGCAATTTATTATGGCTGGCGGATCAAGAGCCGCTGCATGGCTTACAGCCCTTGGTGGAACAATTCGGCATCGCGCTCACGCCCGGCACCGTGATCGATCCGCAAGCGCAGGAAATGAAAGTGGCGGCTACCTCCGCCATCGGCGCGGCCTACGGTCGGCACCCGCTATTGGCAAATTTCAACGTCATCACCGTGTTTCCCTTCGCGCGTGAAGTCGTCGCGTTGGAAGGTGAGCGCGGCTGGCGCGCCACGCCACTGATTCAAGTCGCGGCGCGCGGCTGGCTCGAAACCGGCAAGGTGGATAACAGCGTTGCCTTCGACAAAGGAAAAGACAAAGCCGGCCCGATCACCATCGCCGTCGCGCTGGAGCGCAGTGTGGAAAGCCGCGAACAACGCGTAGCGGTGATCGGCAACGGCCACTTCCTCGCCAACCAATACCTCGGCAATGCCGGCAATCTCGATCTCGGCATCAACCTCATCAACTGGCTGGCAGGCGATGAAAACCTGATCGCGATTCAGCCGCGCACCACGCGTGACGCACAAGTGGAACTCTCGCAGAACGCCACGCTATTCATCGTGATCGGCTTCTTGATCGCACTGCCGATTGTCTTCCTAGTCGCGGGTGGCCTGGTTTGGTGGCGCCGCCGCAGGCCATGAGTTCCCGGCTCTGGGTCAACCTGGCGCTCGCGCTTGCGGTAGCGGCTTTGGCATGGTTGGTTTTTTTTAAACCCGAGCCGATCGACTCTTCGAAACACAAACTCTCCACTCTCGCCCCTGCCAGTATCAATGAAATCACCATCGCCCCGGCACAGCGGCCGCATGTGGTGCTGACCAAACGCGCGGGCAACTGGTTTGTCACTGCACCTTTCGCCGCGCGTGCCGATGCGGTGCGAATGGATAGCCTGCTGGGGCTGCTTTCCGCAGAGAGCGGACAACGCTTCGCAGCGCAAGATTTAGCGCGTTTCGAGCTTGATCATCCGCTCGCTAGCGTCAAAATTGGGTCGCAGGAATTCAGCTTCGGCGGCGTGCATCCGCTCAGCAACCAACTGTATGTGCTGACCCAAGGTGCGGTGTATTTGATCTCACCGGTGTACTTCGTCGATGTCGCCAAGCAGCCAACGGACTATGCGGCCAAACAACTGCTCGACGCGGGCGAGAATCCGGTCGCCTTTGAGTTCGCGACATTCAAGCTCACCCGCACTGACGGCAAGTGGCACAAAGAACCAGTGGACGCTGCGCCCAGCCAAGACGACGCCAATAAATTCGCCGACGAATGGCGGCATGCACAAGCTCTCGCCGTCAGCCAGCCGCACGCCTTCAAAGCCACGGAGCACATCACCCTGCGCTTCGCCTCGGGCAAGACGCTGAAGCTGCAAGCCGCGCAGCAGGAACAGGAATGGGTCGTGCTGCGCGAGGATGAAAAACTCGCATATCACTTCACACTGGATGCAGCGCGGCGCTTGCGTGATCTCGTCAAACAGAAACCGTAGCAAAGGGCACCCAATGCCTGAACTCCCCGAAGTAGAAACCACGCGCCGTGGCTTGGCGCCCCACCTGGAAGGCCAACTGATCCAGGCGGTTGTGATTCGCCATCCCATGCTGCGCTGGCCCGTGCCGCAGCAATTGACGAGCTTGCTGCCGGGCAAGCGCATTCGGCAGATTCTGCGTCGTGGAAAATACTTGTTGTTCGATACCGAAGCCGGTTGGCTGATCGTGCATTTGGGCATGTCGGGCAGCCTGCGCGTGGTACCGGCCGCGACGCCACCCGATAAGCATGATCACTTCGATCTGGTGTTGCGTAGCGGGCACGCCATGCGCTTGCGCGACCCGCGCCGTTTCGGGGCGGTGCTGTGGGCGGGCGAGGACGTGATGCAGCACAAGCTGCTTGCGGTCTTGGGCATGGAGCCGTTGACCGAAGACTTCAGCGCCGACAAACTTTATCAAGCCATGCACGGCCGTTCTGCTGCGATCAAATTGGTATTGATGGACAGCCATCTGGTGGTCGGCGTGGGCAATATCTACGCCAATGAAGCGCTGTTCTATGCCGGTATTAACCCCAAAACCCAGGCCAAACGCTTGAGCCTGGCGCGACTGCAACGTTTGGTGGTGGCGGTGAATGACACCTTAGCGCGTGCCATCCGTGCCGGGGGTTCAAGCCTGCGCGATTTTGTAAAAACCGATGGGGAACCGGGTTATTTCCAACAGGAATATGCGGTGTATGACCGCACCGATGCGCCATGCCCCCGCTGCGGGCTGCCCATCAAGCTAATTCGCCAAGCACAGCGCTCGACCTTCTACTGCGCCGCTTGTCAGCGATAACCGGCATTTCTATGAATTCGGCATAAACTGGATCAAGTAGCACCTTGTCCTGCTGCGCAATATGCGCTTTAAGATTTTGCTGTAACGCTATTGTTTTTACTAATTATTGTGCTAGATTACTTGGCAAGCGCTGGGCCCGTCCGGCACCCAATCCTAAGCGGAGAGATCATGATTCAAGACAACCTGGTCGCACACTTCGAAGCGTATAGCGCCTGGCGCGGACAATTGCTCGACACTGTGAGCGGCCTGCGCCACTGGCTGCACGAGCAAGAACTCAACGACGCGCAAACCGATCTGCGCATTCAACACATTCTCGACCGCTTGCACGACGACAAGCTCAATGTCGCCTTCGTCGCCGAATTTTCGCGCGGCAAATCGGAACTGATCAACGCGATCTTCTTCGCGGGTTACAAACAGCGCCTGCTGCCGTCGAGCGCGGGCCGCACCACCATGTGCCCAACCGAACTCTTATACGAAGCAGGTCGTGACCCGTGCATCATGCTGCTGCCGATCGAGACCCGCGGCACCGACACCAGCACCACCGAATACAAGCGCTACACCGACGAATGGGTTATTTCTCCGCTCGATATAAATTCCGGCGACGCGATGACCAACGCCCTGTTGCAGGTGTCGGAAACCAAGCGCGTGCCGGTGGCGGAAGCTGAACGCTACGGCTTGTATCACGCCAACGATCAGGACAACATCTTGACCGTGCACGATGATGGCACGGTGGATATTCCAGCCTGGCGCCACGCGATTATCAACTTCCCACACCCGCTGCTGGAAAAAGGCCTGGTGATTCTCGATACGCCGGGCTTGAACGCGATCGGCACTGAGCCGGAGTTGACGCTCAACCTGCTGCCGAACGCGCATGCGATTCTCTTCATCCTCGCCGCCGATACCGGCGTGACCAAGAGCGACATTGAAGTCTGGCGCAACCACATCGGCAATACCCAAGGCCGGCAAAAAGGCCGCATCGTGGTGTTGAACAAAATCGACGGCATGTGGGATGAACTCAAAACCTGGGACGCGATTCAAACCGAGCTCGACAATCAGGTGAGCACGACGGCGCAACTGCTCGCGCTTGATCCTTCGCAGATTTACCCCGTTTCGGCGCAAAAAGGCCTGCTCGCAAAAGTACAGCAAGACGACGCGCTGTTGGATAAAAGCCGTTTGCTGGAATTGGAGCGGGCGCTGTCCGATGAGCTGATTCCCTCCAAGCAAGAAATTGTGCGCGAAAATACCGAAAGCGAGCTGGCGGAAATGTTTGGCGCCACCAGCAACATCCTGCGCGGCCGCCGCTCCAGCATACGCGAGCAGCTCGACGAATTGAAAGGCTTGCGCGGCAAAAACCAAGACGTCATCGAGCACATGATGAACAAGGTGAAGCACGACAAAGAAAACTTCGAGAAAGGCCTGCAACGCTACCAAGCGCTGCGTTCGGTATTCTCTACCCAAACCAACAAGCTTTACAGCTACCTCGGTATGGAATCGTTGAAAGCGGAAGTACGTGACATCCGCGGCCAGATGGAAAAAAGCCGCTTTACCCGGGGTATCCGCGAAGCGATGAATACTTTCTTCAAGGACGTATCCGGCAATATCGGCAAAGCCGCAGGGCAGGTGGATGAGATCAAGCTGATGATGGAAGCCATGTACAAAAAATTCAGCGAGGAGCATGGCTTAAAGCCGGCCACCACCACCCCCTTCTCCACCCTGAAATATCAGAAGGAGCTCGCCAAGCTGGAGAAAGCCTACAACGATCACTTCAACACACTCATGGTGTATGCCAGCGAGCGTTCCGGACTCACCAAGAAATTCTTCGAAACCGTAGCCACACGCGTGGTGCAAGTGTACGAAATCGCCAACCGCGACGTGGACAACTGGTTGAAAGCCATCATGGCGCCGATGGAAACCCAAGTGCGTGAGCATCAGCTTCAACTACGCCGCCGCCTGGAGAGCATCAAGCGTATCCATAAAGCGACCGACACCTTAGAGGACCGCATTACCGAACTGGAACACATGGAAGGCCATATCCTGCGCCAGCTCGACGAGCTCAACAGCCTCAACACGCATCTGCACGAATCGCTGATGCATGACGCCAATCGGGATGTCGCCTTCGCTTAGCATAAAAGCGTTACACGACATGAAAGAGGCGGGGCAACCCGCCTTTTTTTTGCCCTTGGCAATGCACGGAGCGATACGCTACATTGGCATAAGTAAGCCAGCGACATAACCATAATTCACTCAACAAGGGGAGACTCATGCCATCCATACGCTTCATCGCCGCACTCTGCGCCGGTGCAATACTTTCACTCAGCCAAGCCTTCGCCGCCGATCCCAAAGCTGAAATGGACGCGGCGATGCAAGCCGCCAACACCGCCATGCAGAAAGGTCCCGCCGATGTTGCCGTGGCCGGACAAGCTACGTTAAAGCTGCCGGTAAACGTCGGCTTCATTCCCGCCAAGGAATCGCGCCGACTGTTGGAAGCCATGGGCAATCGCACTTCAGATGAAACGCAAGGCCTGATCATCTCGACCGACGGGCAAAACGCTAATTGGTTCATGGTGGTGAGCTACACCGCCGCCGGCTATATCAAGGACGACGACGCGAAAACTTGGAATGCGGACGAGTTGCTCGCCAGCTTGCGCGAAGGCACCGAGGAGGCGAATCAAGAGCGGAAAACGCGCGGTATCCCGGAAATGGAAATCGTCGGTTGGGTAGAGAAACCGCTCTACGACGCCGCCAGCCAACGCCTGGTATGGTCGCTCGCCTCGCACGACAAAGGCCAAGCCAGCGGCGCCGACAACGGCATCAACTACAACACCCTGGTATTGGGACGTGAAGGTTATGTCAGCATGAATCTCGTCACCGGCATGAAAGAGGTTGAAGCCCTTAAACCGGTGGCCAAAAACATGCTCGCCGCGATGGCTTTCGACAGCGGCAAACGCTATGCGGATTTCAATGCCGGCACGGATAAAGTCGCAGAATATGGCCTCGCCGCTTTGGTCGCTGGCGTAGCGGCTAAGAAACTCGGGCTACTCGCTGTTATCGGCATCTTCCTCGCCAAATTCGCCAAGATCATCATCGCAGCCGTTGCAGTGGGTGGCGGTGTTTTGGGCAAAAAGTGGTGGAATCGCAAGAAGGGTGGCGAAACCGCTTAAGGGAATAGATGGCGATGGGCCAGACTGGTTCTCGCCATCTCTTATACTTCCCCAGTAAATTTCTTCAGCATGCGCCTGTCTCGCTTGGTCGGGCGGCCATGTATCTCGGCGGCGGGCTCATGCTCCACCCGCCGTGTTGCGGCTTGGACCTGACGTAGCATTTGGCTTTCCTCGGTTTCTTCGTAAAGCTTGCGCGCCACTTCCGCCGGGCCGCGCCGTGCGCTCAACTCGCGCACAGTGACTTGCCACGCATAGTCTCCGATGTGGATGACTAACGCATCCCCCACATGCAGTTCTTTCGCCGGCTTCACGCGCTGGCCGTTGAGCTTGACCTTGCCGCCCTCCACCGCTTGGGCGGCCAGGCTGCGCGTCTTAAAAAAACGCGCAGCCCACAGCCATTTATCGATACGCAGTTTTTCAGTTAATTCGGATTGGCTCATGAAGCGCGATGGTAGCAAATCCTATTTTTTTCTTCGCGTAACAGGCGCCAACAGAACGCAATTTAAACTTGACTTCCCCAAACACCAGACGGGATAAGGCATGCCGGATGTCACCCCAGGACTACCCTATTTTTAAAGGCTCTTAACGACCGTAATTCGCAAAACAACCCACAGAATAGGCTTTGGCCGAAGGCATAAACGCATTCAATACCCTTTTCACGTCAAAAATTCATAACCAATTGTTTTAATTATGTAATAAATACGTATAAAAATTGACCTAAAGCAAAAATGCGTTGCCATTGCTATGACTTAGCTCGTGTCTAAACACATTGTCCACAGCTTTATCCACAGCATTTGTGGATACTGCCGTTTGTCGGGAAAAATGCTTATTTCATACAAGAGTAGCTGATACGCTGGTATAAATACTTTAACAATCGGCGGGAGCTCGTTAGTTGGAAACGATTTTCTTGGAAAGCTTCGGTGTGACTGGCGACACTAATCTTCACAAAGATGCCGCGCTGAAAGCCCGAACATGAGCTTGCGCCCCGAATTGGAAATGACTTCGATCACCGACACGGGGCAGGCGCGCAGTCAGAACGAAGATTTTGTCGCAGTCGATGCGGTTCACGGCTTGGCGATTTTGGCCGACGGCATGGGCGGGTACAACGCAGGCGAAATCGCCAGCGGCATGACTGTCACTTTGTTGATGCAAGGTTTGAAAGCGCGGTTGCCGGAGTTAGCACCTGAACCAAACGCACTGGAAATGCTGGTGCGCGAACTGGTCGCCACCGTCAACGCCGCCGTGTATGACACCGCGCGCACCCGGCCACAATGTGCAGGCATGGGCACGACGCTGGTGCTGGCCGTGTTCCACGATAATCGCCTGCTGGCGGCGCATATCGGCGATTCGCGCCTGTATCGGCTGCGCAGCGGCCAACTCACGCAATTGACGCGCGACCACTCGCTAGTGCAAGAGCAAATCGACAGCGGCATGCTCTCGCAAGAAGAGGCCAACTGGTCGAGCAATAAAAACCTAGTCACGCGCGCACTTGGCGTGGACCCAGAAGTACCATTGGATGTAAATGTATACGACGCCGTGCCGAATGATATGTACTTGCTGTGCTCAGACGGCCTCACCGACATGGTGACGCTTTCGGATATCCAAGCGGCAATGGAATTAATGGGCGGCAATCTGCCGCTTGCCGCGCACGAGATGGTCAAGCTGGCAAATGAGCAAGGCGGACGCGATAATATTTCGGTGGCACTGGTGAAGGTATGCAAACCGTTCCCCGTGCAGGGTGGATTGTTGCAATCGTTATGGAGCCGAACCTTCGGCTGATTATTAGGAGACGCAAGATGGCTTCTCTCGTACTAAGCCTCGACGGCGAAATGATCCGTGAATTCGAGATCACCAAGCCGCGCTTTACCATCGGCCGCCGGCCCTACAACGATGTGCCGATCGACAACCTCGCCGTGTCCGGCGAGCACGCCGCGATTGTGCAAATCGGCAACGATCTGATATTTGAAGACGGCGGCAGCACCAACGGCACGCTGCTCAACGGCGCATCGGTCGAGAAACAACTACTCAAGGATGGCGACGTAATCGAGATCGGCAAGTATCACTTACGCTTCTTCGCGGGCAAGACCCTCGCCGCACAACCCGATTTTGAAAAAACCATGCTGATCCGCAGCCCCTTCGCCGGCATGAACTTAAAGCTAGACGATACGCCGCCCGCTGCGGAAGGCGCATTGCTGATCGATGCGCCCACCCATCTCGACCCTTTCCCCACCACCTTCTCGCCGGAAATAAAAACCCATCACGCGCCAGAGCCGCTGGTGGCGCAAGCAGTACATGTCGCCACAGAAACGCCTCCACACCCGCTCCACTATGCGCTGAAAGTGCTTAACGGAAAGCAAAGCGGCGCTGAAATTCCCCTCACCAAACCGATCACCTCTCTCGGCAAAAAGAACGTACAGGTAGCCATGATTACCCGCCGCCCGAACGGCTTCTTCCTCAACCATGTGCAAGGCGACAAGTTTCCCATTGTCAACGGCGCCACCCTCAACGAACGGCCCTGCCCGCTGAATCCGGATGATGTGATTGAGTTGGCGGGGGTGCGGATGGAGTTTTTGGCGAAATAGTTACTCACCCAGGGTAGTGATCCCCGCCCTACTTGTGGCAGACTAAGGAACTATGAAGCCATCCCAAGCCATCCAATTAAATCGCGCAGCTTTCCACTTATGGCCAATGAATCGACACGTTTCGAGCGGTGTATGTTGCGTGGCATCAAGGAGCAGCAATGAGTGAAGCAGAGGTTCTAGAGCAAAGACGCCAAGCACGTGCCGCGAAATATCTTGTCGATGAAAGCCTAGTTGCACTTCATCAGAAAGCTGTAATTGCCCTGCTTGACCCGGCTGAAGCTAAACATGTCCGCGAGCAAGCCTTGGAACAAGTCGCGAAGTGGGAGAGAGGCCACCTGTGCAACCCTCGCTACGTACAGGCATGGCGAGGCATTCTGAATCTGCCTGCGGCAGCCATGCGAGCAGCAATCTTGCGAGATGACGCCGAAGGCGTATCCCTGCGCCAAAATTCGCCATTCGGGTTCCTGGTAAGTGGATCCAGGTAATGAATCGTAAGGACATTGACCGCCTACTGGTTGAAGCAAAGCGGATAACAAACCACCCTGACTTCGTGATTATCGGGAGCCTCTCCGTACTTGGGGCAGTTGCAAACCCGCCCGTTTCCATGACCGGCTCCATCGACATTGACCTGTATCCAAAAAACGATCCTGGCAGGGCATCCGAAATCGCCACAGTGCTGGGTTTGGGGAGCGAATTTGAGCGCATCTACGGGTATTATGCAGACGCTGTTTCACCCATGCTGCCTACCTTGCCGGAAGGCTGGGAGCAGCGGCTAATCAAAGTTGAATTCGATTCCGGCGTATCTGCGTGGTTTCTAGAACCCAATGACGCCGCGATCTCCAAATATGTGCGGAGCGAATCGCGCGACCGCGAGTGGATTCGCGCAGGGCTGGAAGCAAACATTCTGTCGTTACCAACCATCGAATACCGCTTGCGCGAAACCATCATGGAAACAGATGAGCGGCAACGTGCTAAACAGTCGATAGAAGAAGATCGCGCTTGGCTCACCGCCAATCCCCCTGGACATGAATTGAACTAAGCCGAGCACACCCCATCGTCAACGGTGCCACCTTCAACGAACGGCCGTGCCCGCTAAATCCGGATGATGTGATTGAATTGGCGGGGGTGCGGATGGAGTTTTTGGCGAGATAGGACTCGGCTACTCCGCCCAATTTATCAAATTCAAACCCGACACCCGGGCAAACTCCCGAACATTGTTCGTCACCAACGTCGCCTCTAGTGCTAGCGCATGTGCTGCAATTTGGGTATCCAGCGGGCCAATGGGCGTGCCCAACCGCTCAAGCGTGTAACGCAGCGTGCCATAAACCTGCGCAGCGTTTAGATCAAAGTCGGCGATTTCCAGCGGCTCCAAAAATTGCTGCAAAGCAGCCAGATTGCGGGCTGAGCCGCTTTTGCTAACGCCAAAATACAACTCAGCCACACTGATGCTGGATATGCCAATCCCCTCTGCTTCATGCGCGCGCAGCTGCGTGAGGACTTGTGCGGGTTGATTTTTAATCGCGTAGATACAAATATTGGTGTCGAGCATGTAACGCATTTTTACCAAGGCTCGCGCTTGTCAGTTGTCTCAGGTTGCTCGCGCTCAGGAAATGGCTCGAACTGATCCAACGCGGCAATCAGCCGCTCTATCGACGGGCGTTTGGGCGGGCGTAGTATCACGGCATCCCCATCGCGCTCGATTGATACCTCTTTCACACCCTCGAAGCGAAAAGCCTTTGGCAGGCGTACAGCCTGACTGCGGCCATTGAAGAACAGTTTGGCGGTTTGCATGAGCATCTCCCCAGGAAATTAATATATATCAAATATATACCATCAGATTCCGATTGCCAAGCCTTAACCAAAGCCATTCTTGGCACAAGATAATCTGGTTAGCAGGGTAATTTGGCCAAGGCCGCAAATCGCCCAAATGTATCTTAAAATAAGTAATTTTAAATCAATAAGTTATATTATTATCCTTGGTAGGATAGCACAATAGCCAAAGCCTTATCCTGCCCCTTATCAGTAGCAACAATGTTGACACATTCCAGCTTCGCCAGTACCGTATCAACATACGATCAACAAAGGAGATTGTCATGCGCGTAATTGTGAAGAAGTGGGGCAACAGTGCGTCCGTTCGCATCCCTACTGGAATCATGGAAGCCGCCCGTTTGGGCTTGGATGATCCGGTTGATATTCGTGAAGAAGACGGCCGCATCGTCATCGAACCGATTCGCGCAAAGGAATACGACCTGGCCCATCTGCTTGCCGGCATAACGCCGGAAAACCTGCACGCCGAAGTTGATTTCGGTGCACCTGTCGGCAATGAGCTTTTGTAATGGTTCGTCGCTACGTACCTGAGGCTGGCGACATCGTTTGGTTGCATTTCGACCCGCAGGCCGGACATGAGCAAGCCGGACACCGTCCGGCGGTAGTAGTCAGCCCCTCGACCTACAACGGCAAAACCGGTCTGATGTTGTGCTACCCGATGACCACGCAGGTTAAGGGCTACCCATTCGAGGTTTCGATTGCTGGCGCCCGTCCCGGTGTCGTTCTGTCCGATCAAATAAAAAACCTCGACTGGGTTGCGCGTAAGGCTAGCCACAAAGGAAAAGTATCTCCCAGCGAACTAGCTCAGATACGGGAAAAAGCGTCAGCCCTTATCGGCAAACAATAACCCCATTTATTTACCACTATTTACCACCATTGTTCCCCGCCCTGTTTGTGGCAGACTAAGCGACTATGAAACCTTCCCAAGTTCTGCAATTGAATCGCGTCGCTGTTCGTAAAATCGCCTTACGCCATCGCGTGCGCAACACTCGCGTGTTCGGTTCCGTTATGCGCGGCGAGGATACCGAAGACAGCGATCTCGATATACTCGTTGAGCCCACGTCCGAAACAACGCTGATGGATATTGGGGCAATTCAGTACTAGCTACGTAAATTGCTCGGCATTCCCGTGGATGTGCTCACACCCAATGCGCTGCCGGATAGTTTTCGAGACCAGGTGCTGACTGAAGCAGTCCCGGTATGATCAAAGCCGATTCATCCCGCGTGCAGGAATGTCTGCGCCACATCCTTGAAGCAATACAGCGCATTGACCGGTATGTGGAGGACCTATCCTAACTCGACTTTCTCGTCGATGAGAAAACTCAAGATGCCGCGATCCGTAATTTCGAGATAATTGGTGAAGCTTGCAACAACGTTATAAAATACCACACCGACTTCGCAGAAAAGCACCCTGAAGTTCCTTGGGGATTCGCCTATGAAATGCGCAATGCCCTCGCGCATGGTTATTTCAAAGTGGATTTGGAAATCGTCTGGAAAACCATCCACCAAGACCTCCCTGAGTTGGCTGTAGATATAGAGCGTTTACTCAGTTCATTCCTGCAGAAATGACATCAAGCCCAAAATAACGCAATAACCAAAGCCTGTTTCGTCTGACCCTGTTATGCCCACATTGACCCGCTTACGGACGGCAGTTTGCTGGACGATATTTAGCCAGCAGAGTACCGCCTGTACAGTCCCAGGTAACATCCCCGTTGGCCGTCAAGGTCGGCGCCATAATCATGGTGCCACCACCAGCCACTGCCTGGTATGTAATAGTAATCGGGCCAGCGCCGATTGTAATACTCGCCACATTAGGTGTGGCAGCAGGGCTGGTATAGCCAGTGGCCGCCTGATTGGCAGGCAAGGCATTATTGGTGATGGTTGTCTCGGATACTGCCTGCTTTGCTGAGTTTGCTAGGCTCAAGCCCTCAGTAACCCGTGCTCGGATTGAGTACTCCAGGTAAGCGGGCATTGCAATTGCCGCCAAGATCCCGATAACCGCCACCACGATCATCAGTTCGATCAGGGTAAAACCTCGCTGCACCTTACCCATTTTGATTCTCCTTTAAAAAAGAGCAAATGAACGCGCTCTGTATGTTTCTGGCTCACTAACGAGTTATTCATTGTTCGCTTCAAAAAAAAGAGACCGCCTAGGCGGTCTCTTTTGTTGCTAGGTTAGCCCAAGAAGATCAACCAAGTTGTCTTCATTGACCCGATTACGGACGGCAGCTTGCAGGGCGATATTTAGCAAGCAGAGTACCGCCTGTACAGTTCCAGGTAACATCCCCGTTGGCCGTCAAGGTCGGCGTCATAATCATGGTGCCGCCACCAGCCGCTGCCGTGTATGTAATAACAATTGCACCAGTAGCAGCGGTGACTGTAATACTCGTAACATTAGGTGTGACAGCAGGGCTGGTATAGCCAGTGGCCGCCTGATTGGCAGGCAAGGCATTATTGGTGATGGTTGTCTCGGATACTGCCAGCTTTGCTGAATTTGCTAGGCTCAAGCCCTCAGTAACCCGTGCTCGGATGGTGTAGTCTTGGTACGCCGGAAGCGCGATCGCCGCCAAAATACCGATAATCGCCACCACGATCATCAATTCGATTAGGGTAAAACCCTGTTGTGTGCGTTTCATCATGTTGCTCCTTAAAAGTTGATTCAGTTTAAATGCCGCGCTTCACGATATGTGTTGTAACGCAGACACGGTTGTGCCTAAGCCTAGTAAAAGCAAACCTTGTGCCAGAAACGGCAGCGAGCGTCAGTGAGGTTGGTGTGCCTAGCCTACAAGGCGCTAAAAATTGAGGTAATACCGCTTTCCCTATTCCATTTTAAGTAGCGAAAAGCTATACCTAACCACGCTTGCGGCACTGGGGCTAGGGAGAGGGTAAGTGTCTGGAATTTCAATGGATTGGCTGAATAGCGCGCCATAAGATATGCGCCGCCAAAGGCTATCAAGTGACGTTAAACGGCAGTTTGACCTACCCCTAAGGGTGTATCCCTTACTGAGATAAGTATAGAGGAAATAGAGCAGACTAATCTGGCACCACAGTTTAATTCTAAAGTTCGAATGCCCAAAAAATGGACTGGCGCATCTTGCTGAACGCAATTAAAGAACATATATAATCAATTATTTCCAAGTTGACAGACTTTTTATCGGTGCGCTGACCCCAGGTTGATTAATCAGCAACGGCCCCCTCACTCATACCGCAACGCCTCCACCGGCCTCAAGCTCGCCGCCGACGCGCAGGGTAGTACCCAAAAAAAACACCCCTCGCGAAAGAAAACAGGAACGACATCCCAATCGCGCCGAAGGTGATCTCTACCGTCATGCCGCTCATGTCGCTGGTGAGCCAGGCGGCGCCGACGCCGAGTAAGATACCTATAGTGCCGCCGACCAGGCAAATCATCAGGGCTTCGAGTAAAAATTGCAGCAGGATGTCGCGCCGCCTCGCCCCGACTGCCATGCGGATGCCGATTTCACGGGTGCGTTCGGTCACCGATACCAGCATGATGTTCATGATGCCGATGGCGCCCAGATTACTTTGCTTGAATATTGGCGAGTGGATTCGTGATAAGTATCCCTGCGATGCGCTGGCCGCTTTGCAAGTCTTCGCTCAACAATTCAGCAGCGCCTGATCGCTCGGCGGCGGCAATGATCATTCCATCCCAGAATGAGGTTTGCCATGCATCAGCTATTTCGGAGGCGCGTATGGCCATCTCGCCATCGGTCGCGACACGAAGCCATGGCAGGTAGGTGCGCATTATTTCGCGCGCAATGGATGTCGATAAGGGCTGCGGTATTTTTTTTGTTACGTTAACGAAGAATTCTTGCAAGACCTGCGTGCTCAGACAACCGTTTCCCTCATTCCAGAGATTTATCAGTAGCTGTTTGGCGCGGTCATGTTTGCTGCCAGCGTCACGATCATGCGCATACAGGAGAATGTTGGTATCAACGAAGCGCAGTTCGGTCATGCAGTGACTCACGATTCATAGTGCCTTGGCCGCCGAGGGGGAAGGCTTGATCGAGCAAGGTAAACGCAATCTGTTTCGATTGTTCGTAGTGCATCTGTTGCTCTACCTTCATGCGCAATTCGTCAGCGAGCATGGCGCTGATGCTGGTGCCACGCTGAGCAGCAAAAGCACGGGCTGCTTTCAGAATCTTCTGATCAAGCGCGAGAGTGATGTTTTGCTTCATTAGGGTAAGCCTTCATTAGCACGTCAAGTAACACGTATTATACGTGCGAATATCTAAAATGTGCAAGGTTGACACTCGTTTGGAATCGTTTTTCCCGTTGCATGTAACAATTAACGTTCTATAATGTTACATGTAACCGCTATTTATGGGGATGATCATGAAAACAAGCGCGTCAGACAGAGTTCAGAAGCACCGCATGGCATTGCGGGCTGCCGGCTTGCGACCGGTACAAATTTGGGTTCCTGATACCCGCCGAGCCGGGTTTGCCGAGGAGTGCCACCGTCAATCACGCGCCTTGCATGGCGATGCACACGAAGGGGAAACTTTGACGTGGTTAGAGGCTGCGGCTGACACGGATGGTTGTAAATGAGGCGAGGCGATCTGGTGACGATTGCCTTGCAAGGTGATTATGGTAAACCGCGTCCGGCACTGGTTATCCAGTCCGACCTATTCGACGAGCATCCATCTGTCACGATCTTGCCTGTGACTGGCGAGCTTCGAGATACCCCTCTATTCCGCATCACTGTAAAACCGAGCGATAAAAACGGACTGAGCAAGCCTTCGCAAGTGATGGTTGATAAAGCGCAGACCGTGCCCCGCGAGAAGATAGGGGAAACATTTGGACGGCTCGACGACAACGCCATGCTCGCAGTGAATCGCGCCTTGGCGGTTTTTTTGGCGTTCGCGTGAAAAATACTATTACCCGCCTTCACTCATACCGCAAAGCCTTCACCGGCCTTAAACTCGCCGCCCTTCGCGCCGGGTAGTAACCAAAAAACACCCCCACGGCGAATATTGATGGCTTGGTAATTTTGTTAATTCCCATACCCCGGCAATCTTCTTGCAGAGTCTGGCATGGTGTGCCCAGTCTCCAGTTTTTCGCTTTTCAATTAATCAAAGTACTTATATAATAAACGCTCATGAAAAAGCTTAAATTTATCGGCACAAGCGAAAACGATTTGGCCGATTTCCCGTTGGATGCCAAGCGCGCGGCGGGATTTGAGTTGTGGCAAATACAGATCGGCGCGAGGCCTTCCGACTTCAAGCCGATGCCCGGCGTGGGTGCGGGGGCGTATGAAATTCGCGTGCATATTCTTGGCGAGTGGCGCGTGATTTATGTGGCGAAATTCGCAGAGGTTGTTTATGTGTTGCATGCTTTTCAGAAAAAGACGCAGAAGACCCGGCAGGAAGATATTGAACTAGCCGCCCGCCGTTACAAACTGATTGGAGGCGAACCATGAAAAAGATTGACACACTTAAGGACGATAATCGTATTACCGAATCAAGCGGTAATGTGTTTCTCGATTTAGGCTTTCCGCCCGAGGAAGCAGCACTGCTCGCCATGCGCGCCGATCTCATGGCAAAATTGCGTCTGACTATCGACGAAAAGAAGTGGACGCAGGCCGAAGCCGCCAAGGTGCTTGGTATCGCTCAGTCACGCGTGTCTGATCTCGTGCGCGGCAAGTGGGAAAAATTCAGCCTGGATATGTTGATTACGCTGGCTAGCCGCGCGGGTTTGCAACCAAGGTTGGAGCTTGCGGCGTAAATCCGCCTTCACTCATACCGCAACGCCTCCACCGGCCTCAAACTCGCCGCCCTTCGCGCCGGGTAGTAGCCAAAAAACACCCCCACCGCGAAAGAAAACAGGAACGACATCCCAATCGCGCCGAAGGTGATCTCTACCGTCATACCACTCATGTCGCTGGTGAGCCAGGCGGCGCCGACGCCGATGCCAATGCCGATGGTGCCGCCGACCAGGCAAATCATCAGCGCTTCGAGTAAAAATTGCAGCAGGATGTCGCGCCGCCTGGCGCCGACGGCCATGCGGATGCCGATTTCGCGGGTGCGTTCGGTCACCGATACCAGCATGATGTTCATGATGCCGATGCCGCCGACCAAGAGCGAGATGGAGGCGATAGCACCGAGCATGAAGGACATGGCTTGCGCGGAGGTGGCGGCGGTTTGCGCGACCGCCGCGAGGTTGCGTACGGTGAAGTCGTTTTCTTGTTCTTCTGACAAGCGGTGTCTGATACGCAGCATTTGCGTAATCTCTTGCTCCGCTTCTGGCATGACTTGGGCCGATTTGGCCTGCACCAGGATATAGCGCACCGTACCGGGAAATTGGCCGCCGAAGAGCTTGCGCTGGCCGGTGCTGATGGGGATTAACGCGCTGTCGTCTTGGTCTCGCCCATCCAAACTCTGACCGCGATTGGTGAGTAAGCCGATCACTTGGTAGGGGCTGCCTTTGATGCGGATGGTTTTGCCGACCGGGTCTTCTTCTCCGAACAGATTTTTGGCCACGGTCTTGCCCAGGACTACGACTCGGGTGGCGCCTCGCACCTCGGTATCGGTAAAATTTTGCCCCGACTCCACGGCCCAATCCCGCACCACGAGATAGTTAGGGCTCACGGCATAAGTGAGCGTGCTCCAATTGTTAGCGCCATAAGAAAGTTGGACTGTGCCGGGCAGTACGGGGGACGCTGCATTCACGCTATCCAACTTGGCCAGCGCCTCCCCGTCATCCGCTGTGAGCGTCGGCGCACTCCCCGAACCCATACGCAGGCCGCCTGAGGTGGAAGCGCCGGAAAGCACGATGAACAAATTGCTCCCCATCGATTTGATGGATTCGTTAATGGTAGTGCGCGCACCTTGGCCGATGCCGAGCATGACCACGACCGCGCCGACGCCAATGATCATGCCCAACATGGTGAGGCCGGTACGGAGCTTGTTCTGCCCCATGGCGCTCCAGGCTTCGTAGATGATGGAGAGTAAATTCATTCTGTATTGACCTGCGTTTGATCTTGCACTACATGCCCATCCACAATCCGGATCAAGCGCTTGGCATAGCGGGCGATATCGTTTTCATGCGTTACCAGCACGATGGTGATGCCTTGTTCGCGATTGAGTTTTGCAAAAATATCCATGATCTCGCGGCTGGTGTGTGAGTCAAGATTGCCGGTGGGTTCGTCCGCCAGGATTAATCGTGGTTGGTTAACGAGCGCACGTGCGATGGCCACGCGCTGCTGTTGCCCGCCGGACATACGATTGGGCAGGCTATGCACATATCTGCCCAAGCCGGTTAATTCCAACATCGCTGCCGCGCGGCTACGCCGCTCGGACTTGGAGATATTTGAATAAAGTAAAGGCAGGCCCACATTATCCAGCGCCGAAATGCGCTTCAATAAGTTGAAGCCCTGAAACACGAAGCCGATGGTCTGATTACGCACCAAGGCCAACTCATCCGGTTCGAGTGTGGTCACATCTCGCCCATCTAAGTGGTAGTGGCCACCACTGGGGGTGTCGAGGCAGCCGATGAGATTCATGAGGGTGGATTTACCCGAGCCGGAGGGCCCCATGATGGCAACGAATTCACCCTGCTCGATGTTCAGCGTAATGCCGTCCAGCACTTGGGGCACCGGCTGATCGGCGGCACTCGGGTATTGCTTGCTGATGCGATCAAGCTGAATCAGCGGCATTAGAACATCCTAAAACTAAACGAGCTCTTTTCTTTGCTTTTCTTCTGCACGGTATCTTTAGTCACCAGCACCACACCTGCTTTGAGATCGCCTTCGACAATCTCCGTATTGGCGCCGTCCGTGATGCCGAGTTTCACTTTCACCGGAACCAACTTGTCGTCTTTTTCCAAGCGGTAGACCTGGGTAGAGTCCTCTTTTTTCTTGCGCTCACGTTTGTTATTTTTGTCGCCCTCTTCCTCGGGTGCTTCGGGTTTGAAGCGCAGCGTGGCGTTAGCAACCCGTAATACTTGCTTGCGATCCGCCACGGCGATTTTTACATGGGCGGTCATCCCGGGTAGCAGTTGGCCCTCGCTATTATCCACACCGACGACCACATTGTAGGTCACCACATTCTGCTGCACCGTGGGGTTTAACCGGATTTGTTTTACTTTGCCTTTAAAGTTTTTGTCTTGAAAGGCATCGACCGTAAAGCGCACGGCTTGGCCCACAAAAATGGTGCCGACATCAGCTTCCGCCACGCTGGAATCAATCTGCATATCGCGCAGATCTTTGGCGATTTGAAATAAAGTGGGCGTCTGGAAACTGGCTGCGACGGTCTGCCCGACATCGATACTGCGCGCCACGACCACGCCCGCGATCGGGGAGCGGATCACGGCATAGCGCAGGTTAATGCGATCGCGCTCGACTTGTGCGCGCGCCAACCGTGCTTGCGCCTGCGCCGCCTCAAACGCTTGCGCGGCTTCATCCATCGCGGTTTGCGAGATGAAGTTTTTAGCCAGCAATTCGCGTGCACGCTTTTCTTTTGCTTGGGCCAGCTTCAGCCCTGCGTCGCTATTGGCTTGATTGGCCTCGCTTTGATGCAGGGCTGCTTGGAACAGCGAGGGGTCCAACTCCGCCAGCACTTGACCCGGCGTCACTGTGTCATTGAAATCGACATACAAGCGTTTCACTGTGCCCGATACTTGCGTCCCCACATTCACCAGCACCACGGGGTTGAGCGTGCCGTTCGCGGTGATGACTTGATGAATATCACCCACATCCGCCACTTGGGTTTTGTAGCGGGCTTGGGCTTTATCTTTCCCAACAAATGCAAAGTAAGCGCCACCGCCGAGCGCCAAGACGGCGATCAACCCCAACCACCCTTTGCGCGTGAACAGCGCCTTTAATTTTTGCATAATCGGTGAGACCTGGTTTATCCGAACAAGTGCCCGTCGCACGAATGAAAAGGGGGCCCTCGGCCCCCTTTTCATTCCCTGAGCAAGTGCCCTGTGTGTGCTTACTCCTGCATGCCCGGGTTCTTGCCCATGCCGATGATTTTCGGCTGGTTGAGCTTAACCTTCTTGATGACTTTCACGCTCTTCAGGTATTCGGCCACCACATCCCAGATCGGGGTGCCGGTGACGTTCTCTTGCACTGAGGCCCAGCCCGCCACCAGATATTTCTTGCTGGAATCGACCGGCTTGCCGCGCAGCACCATATTGCTGATGCGACGGCCCGCTTTCTCATTCGGGTTGCAGGTGTACTGCAAGCCGCCCACGCGCACCATATCGCCACCCTGTTGATAATACGGATCCGGGTTGAATAGATTGTCGCCTACGTCTTCCAGCACTTCCTTGATCTGCTGGCCGGTCATCTCATTGAGCGTGGTCGCGGGATAGGTGATGCAAGTCTGATCCAACACGCGCTCCATCGTGATGGTGTCACCCGGCAGCAAGCTGGTGCCCCAGCGGAAGCCGGGCGAGAACGCCATATCGGCGCCCTTCACTTCGATCAGCGCATCGACGATGACCTGATCGAAGGTGCCGTTGAAGTTGCCGCGTCGATACAGAAAATCCTCAGTGACGGCGAGTTTTTCGTTGAGCTTGGCTTCGTAAGGCGCGCGTACTTTTTTGATGTACTCCGCCATCGGCTTGTCCGCCTCGATGAGGTTGGAGAACACCGGCAGCAGACGATATTTGTAGCCAACAACTTTGCCGTTTTTGACATCCAAATCCATCACGCCGAGGAACTTGCCGTTGGAACCGGCATTGGTCACCAGCGTCGTGCCCTTAGCATTTTTAACCGGAATCGCTTGCGGGATAGCGTCGTGCGTGTGGCCGCCGAAAATCACGTCCACACCGGTGACGCGCGTCGCCATTTTGAGATCCACGTCCATACCGTTGTGCGACAACACGACGACCACTTTCGCACCTTTGCTGCGCGCCTCGTTCACAAATTTTTGCAGACTGTCGTCCTGAATGCCGAAAGTCCAGTCCGGCGTGAAATGGCGCGGATTGGCCACCGGGGTGTAGGGGAAAGCTTGGCCGATAATGGCGACCGGGACGCCGTTCACATTTTTGATCACGTAGGGCTTGAACACCTGATCACCGAAGTCGGCGGTCTTGACGTTCTGCGCCACAAAATCGACCGAACCCTTGAAGTCCTTTTCGACGATTTCCTTCACGCGCTCGGCGCCCAGGGTGAATTCCCAGTGCGGCGCCATCACATTCACGCCCAGCATTTTCTGCGCACCCACCATGTCGGCGCCATTGGTCCAATATGCGGTGCCGGAACCCTGCCAGGTATCGCCCGAATCCAGCAGCAAGGAACCGGGACGTTGCGAACGGATATTTTTAATCAGGGTGGCGAGATGCGCGAAGCCGCCCACCTTGCCATAGGTTTTGGCTGCGGCGGCAAAATCCAGATAGGTAAACGCGTGCGCATCGATCGAGCCGGGCTTGATGCCGTAGGCCTTCAGAAAATGATCGCCCACCAGATGCGGCGCCTTGCCATACGCACCGCCGACACCGATATTCACACTCGGCTCGCGGAAATACACCGGCAGCAACTGTGCATGGCAGTCGGTAAAGTGCATGAAACTGACATTGCCGAATTTAGGCAACTCGTAAAAGTTTTTCGGCACCTCGCCGGCCAGCGCCTGACGGCTATCCAGTGCCATACCGCTTGCGGCGGCAACCGCCAACACTTCAAGAAATTCACGACGGGTCATCGACATCATTCAGCTCCTGCAAAAAATCCAAGTGTGATAGTAATCGCCTTGTTTAGGCTTTAATTTTGTTAACGCTATAAAAAAACAAGGCTTGCGGGGTTAACCAACAAGCCTTGTTCAACATGCATGACGAACTTATTTACGGAATACCGGAGTCTGCATGGGCAGTCCGTTGCTCATATAAGAGTGGAAATACTCCAGGTTGTTGTACTCTGCGCTACCTGGCTTGAAGGGTACGACACGTATGTTTTTGTTGCATTGCACATAGCGCGCCTGCAAAGTCGTCACGCTATCCCCGCCGCGAAACTCGGGCCAATGCACAGCGTGCCCCAGCGCAGGTGACAATAACTCGGTGCGTAAAGTCGTCCCTACCTGGTGAATATGACAAGAAGCGCAGGAAAAGTTGAGTTGGCCACGGCGCTGATAAAACTGCACCTTGCCCTTCTCATATGCCGCAAGCGCCTTCGCGCCTTCGACCTTGACGCTCATTTTCATGCCGTCGGATAAGCTGCGCGAATAAGCCGTCAACAGGCCCATGGTCTTCATGTCATCGTAGGCAAACTCATCTTCGCCATTGGCCTTACGGCAGGAATTAATCGCCATTTCGTAAGTTACGACTTTGCCTAATTTCTCGTCAAAATAAGGAAAATGACCAGCCATGTTTTTTCCCACATTGCCGCAGTCCGCGTATTTCTTGCCATTCTTGAATGGCGTTTCCCACATTTTCTTGGCCTTATCGACCTCAGAATCATAAGGCGGAAATTCCATAATAGCCTTGTATTGATCGAGTGCGTCCTGGCTTAAGGCCAGTGCGCCGTTCACATAATCATCAAATTTAAGATTGGGGAATTTGTTCTTATAATATTCCAGGACTTCTTTACGGTCTTGCTCCGGGGTGGCGGAAGCATTCAGCGCGCCAAACAACAAACTGGCGCCGAAAACGGCCAATAATATTTTCTTCATTGCGTTCTCCTCTTAAAATCAGGAGCCGGTTGGGGGAAACCCCAACCGGCGCTGGCTTGCTTTAGGCTACGACAGCCTCGGCATGGTTTTTATCGCCTTTATTGTCCGCCCAACTCACGACTACTTTGTCGCCGGCTTTTGCGCCCTTAACCTTGAATCCCAGGAACGGGTTCTTGGAAACGGCTTGGCTCCACTGCGCATCCAGCACGGTTTTGCCGTTTACCTGCGCGGTGACGGTCTGAATAAAATGGGCCGGGACAACTTGGCCGGTCTTGGCGTCTTTGCGCTGACCGGTTTCCATCGGGTGATTCATCAGCACTTTGACGTTGGCGGAGTCGCCTTCGGCTTGTGCGCGGATTTTCATCGGTTCTGCCATGTTCGTATCCTCTCAGTGTATTCGGGTTAGCGTCGTGATTCGGGGGCTGATTAGCCGCCGCAACCACCGATGGTCACTTTAACTTCCTTAACTGCGGTGAAGGTCTTACCGCCCGCTTTCACGAGCACGCGCACGTTGGAAGTTTGACCCATTTTGATGCGGGTGCTGACATAGCCATCCGCGCCATTGGCCAGATCGAAATTCGCGGTCAAGGGGTTCGCATTTTTCTCCACCATCAGCGCAATGCTGCTGGTGCCAGCGATTTTGCTGGTTACTTCGACCGGTACCACTGCGCCGTTTTCCGCGATATCTGGTGCCTTGATGGTGATGTCTTTGCTGTCGGCAGCACCGCTGGCATTGAGCACCTTCAACGCGTCAGGCATGCCTTTGGCGTCAAATGCAGCTTTGTTCCATTCTGCCGCAAGTACTTCGGTCGGCTTCAACAAGCCCGCGGCCACTGCAACGGCTACGGTACCTGCCGCGCCGGCGCCTTTTAAAAATGTTCTGCGTTTCGTGTTCATAACTACTCCTTCTAACAAAATTGGCTAACTAAATATTAGGCGAACGAAATCAGGGGAAAAGTTAAAGGCCATGCACGTAATCGGTGACCAAGTCGATTTCCTTCTCCGTCAAGATCAGATGCTTGCCGAACGGCGGCATCGTGCTTAAGGAATTAACCTTGGTCGCATCCCAAATCTGGGCACGTAACTTTGCCTTGTCCGGAAAGCGCGCTTTCATCGCAATCAGGGGAGGCGCAATGTTCGCGTTGGTCACGACTTTGGGGTCGCCAGGGATCAAATGGCAAGCCATGCAATTGCCCTTTCTGTTATTTAAGGCAACATCCTGACCGGTGGGCTCTTTGGCCTTTTCCGCCGCCTTATCCTGCGCGTAACCAGTTGTCGACAGCATGATGCCAACGATGCTGGCAGCTAACATGAGCTTGGTGCTCTTCGGCATTGTTTCCTCCTTCAAAATTATGTTTTAGATTGATCGGTGTTCCGATCCTACCGAGCTAACATCAATTTGATTTAAAGCTACCCGGCGACGCCATTCGGACAATGGATGTTGGTAAGGATAACCAATGTTTGCGCCACCACGCAAGCCATTTGAAGGCTGTTTTACTAGATAGTTCCTCATTAATCTCTTTCTGCGCCTACTACCATAGCTATTTTGAAATATATAAGTATTCTCTAATAAAAAACAAACCGTCGGTGCCTTCAGATATCAATAACGCGCTCATTCGGTGCGGGTGGACACGATCACTTAAGGCCGCTTGGATTCAGCATCCAAAGCTTTGAGTTCTTTCAAGCGCGCCTCGGCGCTGGAGAGTTGATAAAAATCGCCTTCATCGGATTTGAGCGCAATTTGTAGTTGCTCGATCGCGGCCGTGAGGTTGCCGCGCCGGGCGTAGGCTTCGGCCAAAGCGCGATGCGAGTGAAAGCGTTTTTGCAAGGTCGCATAGCCGCGTGCCTGATATTCGTACAGACGGTAATCGTTGGCGCGCGTCTTGAGTTGCTCATTCACGAACTTGATCGTCTCCGCGCCTTGCTTGGCTTGAAGCAGGGTATCGGCATAGTCGTAGATCAGTGCGCGATGGAAAGGAAAGCGCTTCAATGCCGCGCGATAAATTGCCAACGCCGCCGAGTCCTGGCCTTGCGCGCGCTTAAGCTCGGCAGCCAGGGTTTCGATCATCGGATGCGCTGGCGAATTTTTCTGTGCCACGGCCAACTCTTTTTCGGCGCGCTCCAGTTTCTTTGCGCGGGCCAGCGCTGCGGCTAGACCATAGCGCTGAGCGATTTCGTTGTTGAATTTTTTCTCTTTGAGCCCAGTTTCGAATTCGGTGACCGCGTCCTCTGCCCTGCCGGATGCGGCGCGCAGTTTGGCGCGGACCAGTTGATAGTCGAGTGAATCGGGGACTTGCTTATAAGGCGTCTCCGCGAGCCGGTTTTGAATATCCGCTAAGCGATCGGTGGTGAGCGGATGGGTGCGCAGATACACCGGGGCGTTGTTGTCGTAGAGCCGGTTAAATTTGCCCATACGATCAAAAAAGCTTGCCATACCTCGCGGATCCAAGCCGGAATCTTGCATGATCTGAAAACCCACCCGGTCTGCTTCGCGTTCGTTTTCACGCGTGAAGTCGAGCGCATTTTGAATCACGCCCGCTTGCGCTACGGTAGCTGCCGCACTTGCGACTTGGGAATTAGCGCGCGCAGCGAGTATGGACACCGCGATCGCGGCGATCGAGATCAAGCTATTGCGCGACTCTTGCGCCACCATGCGCGAGATATGGCGCTGCGTGACATGCGCGATCTCATGCGCCAACACGCCGGCCAGCTCCGACTCGCTCTGCGCCGTGAGAATCAAGCCGGAATGCACACCGATGTAACCGCCGGGCAGTGCGAAGGCGTTTAGCGTGTTGTCCTGCACCGCGAAGAATTCGAAGTCTTGGCGATTATTCGGGCTCGCCGCCGCGAGCCGATAGCCAAGACCATTCAAATAATCGGCCACTTCGGGGTCATCCAAATAAGCACGGTCGGCGCGAATATCGCGCATGATCGCCTCGCCGATCTTGCGTTCTAATTGGGGAGAAAACACCGATTGCGAAGCTTCGCCCAGATCGGGCAGATTGGTAGCGGCGTTGGCGGGCGAGGTGCAAAACACGCCGAGCACCAATAGGTGGGTAAATTTCATAGTGCTATGATAACGAGTAACGCTCATAAGTTCATTGCCATGCCAAAATCCAAGCCACTCACCCACTTCGATGCGCACGGCCAAGCTCACATGGTTGATGTGGGCAGCAAACCCGAAACCCATCGCGTCGCGCGCGCGTCGGGCCAGATCACTATGCTGCCCGCCACGCTCAAGGTGATTCAATCTGGCACCAGCAAAAAAGGCGACGTGCTCGGCATCGCGCGCATCGCCGCGATCCAGGGGGCCAAGCGCACCTCTGATTTGATCCCGCTCAGCCATCCGATCCCGATCACCAAAATCGATATCGCATTTGAAACGCGGTCGCGCCCGGCGCGCGTGATCTGCCAGGCCACCGTCGAAACCGTGGGCCGCACCGGGGTCGAGATGGAAGCGCTTACCGCCGTCTCCGCCGCCCTGCTCACCATCTACGACATGTGCAAAGCCATCGATCGCGGCATGCAGCTCACCGATATTCGGCTGCTGGAAAAGCGCGGTGGAAAATCCGGGCACTGGCTTGCTGAATGAAATTTTTCCTGGCTTTGTTCTGGACTTTTTTGCTCGGTAGTACGCTGGCTTTTGCCGCGCCGGATTCTAAATCCATCCTGGTCGCCCCCAACGTAGAAATTCCTGTTACGCGCTACCATGCGGGAAAGCGCAACTTGATACTGTGGCTCCCATCGGAAAGGGGGGTGGTTCAGGCCGAGCACGACACCGCTGCAAAATTGGCGCGGCGCGGCTATAGCGTGTGGGTGGCGGATTTATTTGGCGCGCGCTTTCTGCCGGTGGGCCCAAGCAGCGTGGATGAAATTCCCGCCGCCGATGTGGCGGGCTTGATTCAAGCCGCCGCGAAAAAATACCGGAAAATTATCCTGCTCAGCAGCGGGCGCGGCGCGGCGCTCGCGCTGGGTGGTGCGCAACACCGGGGACGACCTATCGCGGGGGTAGTGTTGCTGTTCCCCAATCTTCTGGCCGGCAGCCCCGAAGCAGGCGAAGAAGCCGCCTACCTGCCCCTGACTCGGCAAACGCATTTGCCGATTGCTATTTTGCAAGGTGATAAATCGCCCTGGCACTGGCAACTCGATGCGCTCAAGCAACAACTGGAACAAGGCGGCAGCCGCGTCGTCATCACAACTTTGCCCGGCATGCGCGACCGATTTTATTTCCGCGAAGACGCCCTGCCGCACGAGCGGGAACTCGCCGATCGGCTCGACAGCCTCATAGTCGACGCCATCAAAAGCTTACCCGCCTTGAAAAGGAAATCGCCATGAAATGGGCTGCCGCTGTACTTATCCCGCTTATGCTGAGTATCAGCGCCGCCAACGCCAAGGAACTCAAGCCACTCGCCCCGCGTGATGCGCCCAGTGCGCTGGCGCTGAAGGACCTGGACGGCAAGCCGCACAGCCTGGCCGACTACAAAGGCCGCGTCGTGCTGATTAATTTTTGGGCCACCTGGTGCCCGCCCTGCCGCGCCGAAATGCCCTCGATGCAGCGCTTGAAAGAAGCGTTGAAGGACAAGCCGTTCACCATCCTGGCGGTGGACATGGCCGAATCCGAAGCGGAGGTGCGCCAATTTTTGAAAGACATGAAAGACGCCAAACTCGATTTCACCATCCTCATGGATAAAGACGGCCGTGCGCTCAAGGAATGGAAAGTCTTCGTCTTCCCCACCAGCTACGTGCTGGATGCGGAAGGCAAGCTGCGTTATTCACTGCTGGGTTCGACCGAGTGGGATGAATTCGACACCTTGAAAAAAATCGAAGCGCTGTTGCCGCAGATTCCTGCGCAATAAATTCAATACCTGTTTAAGCGCCATGCGTTTCGCGCTGCAATGATTGGCACCAGCTATACAGCGCGTCATACATCACCATGCCATGCGCGAGCATTTCGTGGTCGTCGCTGAAATTTTTCGATAGCCCCAAGGAAATAGCCAGCAAGCCATGCGCTTGCGGCGACGCTTCGGGCTTGCCGGTGTCGGCCGCGCGCACGATTTCCGCCACGTGATATAGCGCCGGGTCGGTGAGCGCATATTTTTTCAAGAAGGCATCGAAGCTGCACAACTCGCCCACATGCGTCATCTCTACACCGGCGACATCATAGGGCACCGCGCCGGTGTCCGCTGCCACTGCCAACACTTGATCGGACGGCACATACAAAAATTCCGGCGCTGTATCGATAAAGCGCGCGATCAACCACGGGCAAGCGATACGATCGATCTTGGGGCGCTCGCGCGTGACCCACTTCATTTGGCCACCACATCAAAGCCCGCTTCTTTCCAGGCAACGATGCCGCCTTCGATGAAGCGCGCGTTGATGTTCTTGCTGCGTAAATTATCCAGCACCGAATTGCTCACAGAGCCACCACGCACGCAATACAACACGACCTCTTTGTCCTGGGGCAATTGCGCGCTCCAGGTTTCGATTTGCTCGGGGTCGTGCCAGGTTGCGCCCGGCAATTTCGACGCATCGGTATCGAGATCGGATTTGCGCCGCACATCGATCAGGGTGACGCTATTCAAGTTTGATTTCAGGTCTTGGGATTTGATGCTGCGTTCCATTTTTTCCTCCAGAGTTAAATCGATACTAACCATCCAATCGCGCCGCCTGCCAACATTAACGGCAGCGGCCCCCTGCGCCACTTCAACATCAGCAGCACGGTTGCCGCTAACAACACACCGGGCAACCAATCCGGCACAGCCTTGGGCAACATTTGCTGCATGGCCACCGCGATCATGCCGATCACGGCGGGGCTAATGCCTTTCATTGCAGCTTTCATCCAGGTGATGCGTTTGATGCGCTCAAACACCGGCAAGATACTTAACATTAAAATAAACGACGGCATAAAAATCGCCAGGGCCCCTGCGACCGCGCCAGAAAAGCCCGTGGTTTGATACCCAACAAAAGCGGCCACCATCAGGATCGGGCCCGGCGTCAATTGTCCCAAGGCCAGCCCATCTAAAAACTGCTGCTGTGTGAGCCAATGCAATTGATTGACTACCTGATCCTGCATGAAGGCCAGCATACTCAGCCCGCCACCAAAGGAAAACGCACCGACCTTGAAAAAGAACGCGGCGACATCGCGCACACTGGCCGCACCCGTTGCACCGCTGCTGGCGGCAGGCATCAAACCACCCAAGCCATGCAGTGCGGCATACGTCACCACCAGCACCAACACTGCCGCCACACCCCAGCGCCGCGCGCCATAAAACACGACACCCAACGCACCCGCCAGGAGCAGCAGCGGAATGATGCCGATGGGCGTAAACGCCAAGGCCAGCGCTGTCGCAAGTGCTACGACGATTTGCTTCGCATCTTTGATCGCAACGCGTCCCAAGCGCCACACCGCCGCCGCAAAAATCCCCACCACTACGGGCGCTAGACCGTAAAACACCCCACGCATGACCGGCAAGGCCGCGTATTCCACATAGGCTAAAGTCATCGCCAACATAATGAACAAGGCCGGCAACACAAAACACACACCGGCGAGCAAACCACCCCACCAACCCGCGCGCGTATGGCCTAAAAAAATACCCAACTGCGTCGCCCCCGCGCCGGGCAGCATATTCACCAGCGCTAGGCCTTCAACAAAATTTTCCTTCGACAGCCAGCCACGCTTCTCCTGCAACTCGGCCTGCATCATGCCCATGATCGCCGGGCCGCCATAGCTCATGGCGCCCAGCTTGAGAAACACCGCCGTGATTTCTCGCCAGTGGGTGCGCAAGCCGGAAGGGGCGTCCATGGGATTATTAGGCCAGCATGGGTTTGATAAAGGCGTACGCCAGGCCCACCAGCGCGCAAACGCCGATCACCTTCATGATGTCCACCTTGTATTTCCATAGCGCGAGAAATGATGCGATGGCGATCACCACCGGAAACCAATCGAAGGTGCCGGCGAAGGGCGTCGCCGCCGTGCCATGGGGCCAGAAGGTATGCCACGCAAAAAACACGGCCAGGTTGAGAATGACCCCGACCACGGCGGCGGTGATACCCGTCAACGGCGCGGTGAATTTGATCTCATCGCGCGTAGCTTCCACCAGCGGTCCGCCCGCCAGAATGAACAAGAACGAGGGTAAGAAGGTAAAAAAGGTCGCCGCTGCCGCGCCCGCCACACCCGCCGCGATGGGGTTGCTAAACACGCCTTTAGCCACGCCGCCGAGATAGCCGACCCAAGTCACGATCATGATGAGCGGACCCGGTGTGGTCTCGCCCAGCGCCAAGCCATCCATCATCTGCGGCCCGGTGAGCCAGGTGTAATGCTCGACACCGCCTTGATAGACATAGGGCAGCACGGCATAAGCGCCGCCGATGGTGAGAAAAGCCGCCTTAGTGAAGAACTCGCCCATATCGGTCAGCGTTGGCTGGCCACTGATGGCGTACATGGCTGCGAACCAAATCAGCACGAAAGCGATCAGCTTCAGCGCCAGCTTGCCCCAGGAAAATTTGGCATGCGCCGGGGTCGGGGTGTCGTCATCGATCAAAGCCGGGCCATACTCCTTGTTGCTCGCGCCATGCCCACCGCCGCCCTTGAACTTGGCGGGCCAGAACTTGCCGCCAATGGCGCCGAGAATGCCGGCTGCCAGCACGATCCACGGGAAACCGATGTCAAAAAAGAAAATACCGACGAAGGCCAGCGCCGCCATGGCCCACAGCACTTCATTCTTCAGCGCGCGCGAGCCGATGCGCCAGCCCGCGAACAACACCACCGCGACCACCGCCGGCTTGATACCGTAGAAGATGCCCTGCACCAGTGGCACATCGCCAAATGCGAGATAGATGCCGGCCAGTGTCGACAACAACACAAACGACGGCAGGAAAAACAGCACGCCCGCCACCACCGCGCCGCGCACGCCGTGCATCAACCACGCAATATAAATCGCCAACTGAATCGCCTCCGGCCCCGGCAGCAGCATGCAGTAATTTAGTGCGTGCAAATAGCGATGCTCGGAAATCCAACGGCGCTTTTCCACCAACTCCTGATGCATCATGGCAATCTGTCCGGCGGGGCCGCCGAAGCTGATGAAGCCGAGCTTGAGCCAGTATTTGAATGCTTCGCCCAGGGTTACGGGTGCGGGGGCTGCGAGTTTTTCTTCTGTCATGGTGCCTCCTGATTAAAACCTATTTGTAACCACGGATGCACACGGATTAACACGGATGAAAGGCAAACAGGCATTTGGGTTTATCCGTGTTCATCCGTGGCTAAGTTGTTTTCCCAAACGCCACATACAGCCCATCGAACACTGCCGCCGCCGATTCGAGCAGCGCATCATCATTCTTCGCCGACTCGCGCAGCCCCTTCAGCACCGCTTCCAGGCCCACAGCCTCCGGCGGCATCACGCCGCCCACATCGAGGTAATGCACGATGGCTCCGATGCGCATCAGCGCTGCATCTTCTTCCAGCCCGAAACTCACGCCGAGCACCTCGAACGTTACGCGCTGCCCGACGTGGGTAAAGGTCGCTCCGTCGAAATCGAAGCCGAGCGCGCGCTTGGGGCAATCTGCCGGTTTCGCCAGCCATTTGAATTGTGGCTCGGTGTCGATGAAACGTTGAATCAGCCACGCGCTCGCCATGCGGTCGATCCATAATCCCTTGCGCGTTGCCCACAACCGGCCTTGGTAGGCGGCTGCGTCCAGGCGCTGGATGTTGCCGCTGGCCGCGTGCGGGGCATGCGGTTCGTGCGGATTCAAGCGTGCCTCGATGCCCTGCGCGATTTCATCCAGCAAGGCTTGCAATTGCTCGCGCGCCGCGCCGGGAAAATAATCGACTGCGGCGACTGCCGCGAAAGCCTTGCGCGCCTGCATCAACTCGCGCGCCAAGACCGCCGGCGCGCCGCGCTTCTGCTTGCCGCGCAACTTATCCAACACCCGCTTCAGATCGGCATAGTCGTCCGCGCGGTTGAATAGGCGGCGAAACTGCGCGTCCTTTTCTATGTCGTCGATATCCAATGGCAGCAAATGCGCGCTGCCGCCCGCCGCCGTGATTTCTTGCGCCTGCGCCTCGAATGCGCGCTGCATTGCCTCACCCGACGGCAGCAGATATACGCCGTCGCGCAGCACCGCGCAGCCCGCATGCTTCAGCGCGCGCCAGATGCGCATGCGCGCGGTAGCGTTGCGCGTGGGCAAACTCATGATCAGCAACAGCCAATGCATTTTTATGTAGTGTCTATAACAATCAGTAGAATTTATTACATTAACTCGCCCGAACGTCGCCGTAAAGAAAAAACTGATTTGCAAACTATTAAAACATTTGTTTGAATAGCGGCATGCCCACCCCCCTCTCTCCCAAAAAACGCCTGTATGAACATTTCGCCCGGGTCGCCAAGGCGATGGCCAGCCCCGGGCGCTTGGAATTGATGGAAACCCTGGCCCAGGGCGAGCGCGGCGTGGAAGCGCTGGCGCACGCGACCGGCATGTCGACCGCGAATACCTCACATCATTTGCAAACGCTGCGCGACGCGGGGCTAGTGGTCTCGCGTAAGGAAGGCTTGCAAGTCATCTACCGTCTGAGCGACGACCAGATTCCAGGGGTGCTCGCGGGCATCCGCCATGTAGCGGAACGCCAGTCCGCCGAAGTCGAGCGCATTGTGCGCAACAATTTCGCCAGCCGGGACGAGATGACGCCGGTGAAGCGCGAAGAGTTGCTGAAGCTGGTGCGCGCAGGGGAAGCGATCGTGCTCGACGTGCGCCCGGAGGCGGAGTTTCTCGCCGGCCACATCGAAGGCGCTCTGAACGTGCCCGTGGACAAGCTGCCGCGCCTCTTGTCCAAGCTGCCCAAAAAGCAGGAAATCGTCGCCTATTGCCGCGGACCGTATTGCCTGTTCGCCATGGAAGCGGTGGAACAACTGCGCAAGAAAGGCTACCGCGCGCGCCGTCTGGAGGAAGGCTATCCGGAATGGCTGGCGTCGCACTTGCCGGTTAAAAAAGGGACTTAAGCCCTGGATGCTGCTCCGGCCGGCACCCTGCCCACCGCTCGATTTGCGCTTGACAAGGGAAAAAATCCGGCCCATTATTCAAGCGTTCATTTGATTACTTGAGTTAAGAACATTCATTTCCAATCTGACACGCTGCGGAGGTAACCATGTTTTTCAAGCAACTGGCGACAAAAGAATCTTCCCTCTCCTATTTTTTCGGCTGCGGCTCGCTGGGTAAAGCCGTGGCGGTGGACGTGGTGGCGGGCGACGAGGAATGGTTCCTCGAAGAAGCGGCGAAGGCGAACGTCAAAATCACCCATGTAATCGACACCCATGTGCACGCCGACCATTTTTCCGGCGGACGCGTGCTGGCCAAACTGGCCGGTGCAGCCTATTGCCTGCACGAAAGCGATTCCGATGTGGTGCAGTTCCCCTTTCACGCCCTGCGCGACAACGATGTGATCGAGGCGGGCAACGTGGCCATCAAAGTGCTGCACACGCCGGGCCACACCATGGACAGCATCTGCCTGGCGGTAGCCGACAAGCGCCGCAGCGAGCAGCCCTGGTTCGTCATCACCGGCGACACGCTGTTCGTCGGCAGCATCGGCCGCCCCGACCTGGCGGGCCGCGAGAAAGCCATGGCCGGCATGCTGTTCGACAGCCTGCACGCCAAGCTCTTGACCCTGTCGGACGAAACCGAAATCTTTCCCGGCCATCAGGCGGGCAGCGTGTGCGGCGCGGGCATTTCGGGTAAGCCCTCTTCCACCATCGGCTTCGAGAAACGCTTCAACACCGGCTTGCATATCAACAACAAGGACGAGTTCGTGAGCTACCTCACCAGCGAAATCCCGCCGCGCCCGGCCGAAATGGCGCGCATGGTGGCGGCGAACATCGCCGCCTAGGAGCCGCACATGGACGAAGCCGCGAAAGTAAAACTGGGGCTGATCGGCGGCGCGGTCGGCACCGTGCTCGCTTCCATCTGCTGCCTGGGGCCTTTGGTGCTGGTCGTGCTGGGCATTGGCGGGGCGTGGGTGTTGGGATTGGGCGCGCTGTATCCGTTCAAGCCCTACCTCCTCGCGGCGACCGTTGGCTTTCTGGCCTGGAGCGGCTACACGCTGTACCGGCCTAAGAAGGCGTGCGCCATCGGCTCGCTGTGCGCCAACCCGCGCCTGATGCGGCTGCAACGCATCGCGTTCTGGGCAGTGACGCTCACGGTGGCAACGGTGGTGGTATTGCCGGAAATTTTGCCGCGCCTGCTTTTGGATTAAAGGAAACCGATATGCGCTTAAAACAAGCAATGCTCCCGATCACCTTGGCGTTCCTACTAGGTGCAAGCTTCGCCGCCCATGCCGCCCCACGCAGCGTAACCCTGGAACTGGAAGGCATGTATTGCCCGATGTGTCCGGTCACGATCAAGACCGCGCTGGATTTCGCCGACGGCGTGGACGAAACCAAAGTAACCCGCAACCCCGACCAAGCGGTGATTCGCTACGACGACGCCAAGACCAGCCCGGCGAAGCTGATCGAGGTGGTCAAGAAATCCGGCTACGGCGCGCATATCAAACCGCCGCGCGCGAAACCCTGAATACTGCGGAGTAAATTTCATGAGCCCCACAGAAGCCTTGCACCACGAACACTATCGCGGCTATAGCCACGGCATCCGCGACAACCTGAACCAGTTCCTGCACCAGTTGTTCCAGGTGTTTTTGGTGGGGTTGACGCTGGGCATGATGCGCACCGTGATTCCGGCGCTGGCCGAATCCGAATTCGGCGTGCCAAAAGGCTCGTTCCTGCTGTTGATGGCGTTCGTGGTCGCTTTCGGCTTCGTCAAGGGCGCACTCAATTTCGTCGCGGGGCGGCTGTCCGAGCGCTATGGGCGCAAGACGGTGCTGCTCTTGGGCTGGGCGATCGCGCTACCGATTCCATTCATGATTTACTTCGCGCCGAGTTGGAACTGGATCGTCGCAGCGACGGTGCTGCTCGGTGTGAACCAAGGCTTCACTTGGTCGATGACGCAAACCTCCAAGCTCGACATTACTCGCGCCGACCAGCGCGGTCTCACCATCGGTCTCAACGAGTTTGCCGGTTATGTGGGCGTGGCCGTCGCCGGCATCCTCACCGGCTATTTGGCCACCGCCTACGGACCGCGCTTGGGGCTATTCATTTTCGGCGCGGTGGTGACGCTGGGGGCGCTGGTGCTCACCGCGCTCTGGGTCAAGGAAACCCTGCCTTGGGCCAAAGCTGAAGGCGCGCGCCACGCTGCGGGCAAGAGCACCGGCCCCAAGCCGCGCTTTCCGAAAAACATTTCCGACAAACCAACGACCTGGGAAGTGTTCACCCTGATGTCGTGGCGCGACAAGCGCATGGCCGCCCTCAGCCAAGCCGGCCTGGTGGAAAAATTCGTCGATGCGCTGATCTGGGTGTTCTATCCGGTGTTCTTCTACCGCCAGGGCATGAGCCTGGCGCAAATCGGCTGGATGGTAGGCATATATGGGTTCGTGTGGGGCGGCTCGCAGCTGTTCACCGGCAAGCTGTCTGATCACATCGGCCGCCAAAAACCGATTGTGTGGGGCATGTGGTTGTGCGGCGCGGGCGTGGGCATGACGCTGCTCGGCAGCGGCGTCGCGTGGTGGTCGTTCTCGGCGGCGGTCACCGGCTTCGGCATGGCGCTGCTGTACCCGAATCTTTCTGCGGCGGTGGCCGACATCGCGCACCCCAATTGGCGCGGCTCCGCCATCGGCATCTATCGCTTCTGGCGCGACACCGGCTACGGCATCGGCGCGCTGCTGCTGGGCGGGGTGGCGCATGTGAGCGGCAATATGAATGCCGGCTTCTGGTTCGTCGCCATTGCCATGTTTCTGTCGGGCCTTATCGTCTGGCTGTGGGGGGAGGAAACCCACCCCCGGCTCAATCCGGCCGTGGCGTAGGAGCGGGCTGGACAATATTTCCGTCAAAGGAGGCTATGATGAAATTAGGCATCGTGATCAGTTCAAACGACCCGGAAACCGTGTGGAATGCCTTCCGTCTGGGCAACTTCGCGCTCGGACAGGGCGATACGGTCAATGTATTTTTGCTCGGCAAAGGCGTCGAATGCGAATCTTTGGACACGGAACATTTCGCCGTGACGAAGGCGATGCAGGAACTGGCCGATCACGGCGGAAAAATCGACGCCTGCGGCACTTGCCTCAAACTGCGCAACGCCGAGGCAGGCAATGTATGCGCCTTTTCCACCATGCAGGATCTGTATCGTCTTACCAGCGAGTCTGACCGGGTGCTGACTTTTTAAGGGGTGGAACATGATGGGCGGGATGGGAACATTTGGCGTTTGGACGCCCGGCTTCGGCTGGCTCTTCATGCTGCTGTTCTGGGCGCTGCTGATCCTGGGAATTTTTGCCCTGATTAAATGGCTGGCGGGTGAAGCAAGCAGCCGAGGCACGCCAGCGCAGAAAAGTGCATTGCAGATTCTGGAAGAGCGCTACGCGCGCGGCGAGATCGAGCGCGAAGAGTTCGAGCAGAAAAAACGCGATCTCAGTCGCTGAGACTCGCTTCCAACAACCTCGCCGCTAAACCGGCAAAGGAGATCGCTATGGACATCGCAGATATTCTGATTCATG
>ERZ1292630.564-Hain-H41-02um-R3-564-length-37797-cov-6_pt1 | contig 37797 bp, 36 predicted proteins | sample MGYA00564408_ERZ1292630 | MGnify/ENA primary metagenome ERZ1292630 (study PRJEB36523, sample SAMEA6512641) | groundwater metagenome | collected 2019-01-08 | study: AquaDiva: Metagenomics assemblies of 32 groundwater samples
GCCAACACGGCGGCGATGCTGTACATCCAGAAACCCAGCGCCATTATCAGCATTCCGAGCAACATCGTCGCCGCCATGGACGGCGCACTCATCATGCTCACCGAAGCGCCCTGGTGCAGCGTGCTCCACCACTTCACCGAAAAATAGATGATCGGAACGTTGATCACGCCCACCAGCGCCAGCACCGCGCCGGCCTTGTCGGCCCGGCGCGGATCGTCGATCGCAGCCTGCAGTGCCATGAAACCTATGTACAGGAACAGCAGGATTAGTTCCGAAGTCAGGCGCGCGTCCCAAACCCACCAGGTGCCCCAGGTCGGTTTGCCCCACAGCGCGCCGGTCCACAGCGCGATGAAGGTAAACAGCGCGCCGGTGGGAGCGAGCGCGGTCGCCACCATCGACGACAGCCGCGTATTGAGCACCAGCCCGACACCGGACCAGAAACCCATCACCAGATAAAGGAACATCGACATCCACGCGGCCGGCACATGGATAAAAATGATGCGGTATGCCTCGCCTTGCTGCGCGTCGGTGGGCGCGACGAAAAAGCTGATATACAACCCCACGGCGCAGAGCAAGATGGCCAGCGCCGCAAACCACGGCTGCAACCGCCCCGCCAGCGGATAAAAAGTCTGCGGCGAAGAAAAATGAAACCAGCTGAATCGTTCCGATTTGCTCATTGCTCTCTCATTCCATCGCGATGCGCAGGGCCGCGGCGCTCGCCCAGGGCGCAAGCACAAGCGCCAGCGCCAGAAATCCGCCCAGCAGCAGCAGATGCGCCTCGGCACCCGTGCCGGCCGCGGTCGCGCCGACCGAGCCGGCGCCGAAAATCAGCACCGGCACATACAGCGGCAACACCAGCAGCGCGACCAAGGCGCCGCTGCCACGCACTCCCAGAGTGAGGGCCGCGCCGACCGCGCCGATCAGACTCAGCACGGGCGTGCCGATCAGGAGCGACACGCACAGCACGGCCAGGGCATCACCGGGAAGATCGAATTGCAGGCCCAGCAGCGGCGCCATCAGCACCAAAGGCAATCCCGATACCAGCCAGTGCGCTATTACTTTTCCCATCACCAGAATGACCAGCGGCTCGCCCGCGAGCAGCATTTGTTCCAAAGTTCCGTCCTGATGGTCGGGCGCGAACAGCCGTGCCAGCGACAGCATGCAGGCGAGCAAGGCCGCCACCCACAATACGCCAGGCGCCATGTTGCGCAGCTGGCTCGCTTCCGCACCGACGCCGAGCGGAAACAGGCTTACCACGATCACAAAAAATACCAGCGCATTGACGACGTCGCCCCGGCGCCGAAAGACGAGCAGCAAGTCGCGTCGCAGTACCCACCCGAGCGCCCTGATCATGCGGCCAGCAGTGCCGCGGTGTGCACGTCGAGATCGATGCGCAGCACCGCATGCGCCACCACCTGCACTTCCTGGTGTGTGGTCAACACTACCATGCCACCCGAAGCGATATGCGCCGCAAGCAAACGCTCCAACTCGGACACCGCGCCCACATCGAGCGCGGAAAACGGTTCATCGAGAATCCACAGAGGCACCGCGGGCGAAAGCGCGAGCCTGGCCAGGGCTACGCGGCGGCGCTGTCCCTGGGATAGAATTTTCGTCGGCAGTTCCGCACAATGTGCAACGCCAAAACGATCGAGCGCGGCCAGCATGCGCTCGGCATCGGCGGGCATGCCGCCCAGGGCGGCCGTAACCTGCAAGTTTTCGAGTGCCGTGAGATCGTCCTTCAGCGCATTGAGATGGCCGATGAATACCAGATTCCTGGAATATTCCTCGCGCTCGGCACGGATCGGCCGTCCGCGCCAGCGCAACTCCCCCGCGCTTGGCGCAAGCAGGCCGCACATGATGCGCAGCAGGCTGGTCTTGCCGCTGCCGTTGGCACCGGCCACGCGCAGCAGTTGGCCGCCACCGAGCTTGAAGCTCAGGTCGCGGAATAACCGCCGTTCTCCTCGGGTGCACTCGAGGTGACGCGCTTCAAGCATTACTACGGTACCTTTTCAACATGCCCGCCTGAAAAATCCCATTAAACGCAAGCCAGTAGCAGCGTATCTGTGCTCAGACAACCCGGTATTGCGTTGCATCAAAAGTGTTCTATGTGCCGCGCACTCGGACGCGGGAGCTTCGCCGCCTCCAAAAACCGGCTTCAGGCTAATCTCATGCTGCTGTACGCCATGGATTGGCTGGAATTGGAGTTCATGCCAACGGCTTTCCCGTCATACAGCGAAAGCCCGCTCGACAGAAGGATCCAACGAGCCCGCGACAGGTGCAGGCCGCGATTATAAGCTGTTTGCCGCGGCGAGGAAATAGTAAGCACTACTACTTCAGGACTACTTCAGGAGAAATTATCGCAGCTTTCCTATCCAATGAACCCATATGCCGAAAGCAGGTCGAGCGCACCCTTGCGAACCGATCAGGTTTCTTCCTTGTCCGTAGCCAAAACAGGCGTCGGTGCCTGATCCGGATTACCCACGTCAGGAACAGTGTTTTTTTCCAGCTTGCGCAGTCGTTTTTCTTCCTGCTTTTTTTTCTTTGCCAGGTCTTTCTGGCGCTTTTCATACTGGTAGTTAGGCTTTGCCAATTTGTCACCCTTCCTGCTGGTAGGCTTGATTATCGAAGCATCACAAAATCACCGGTTCGTTTGGCAACTCATTGGAATGACCATCCGCCGGCGGGTAATGCATGGCGAGCAGATCGCTGATCGCCACAATGCCGGAGTTTACGCCTTTTTCGAAACGCCCGTCCGCAAACGCCCGTTGCATCTCGCGGCAGATGGTTTCCCAGTCCGCGCCGCCGACTTTGCCGTTAATGCCGCGATCGGCGATGATTTCCACGCGCTTGTCCGCGAGCAGCAGGTAGATCAAAACGCCGTTGTTGTGCTCGGTGTCCCAGATGCGCAACTGAGCAAACAGTTCCACCGCCCGGCTTCTCGCACTCTGCCCTTGCCACAGGCGGTGCAACGGCAACGAGGCCTCGACGGCGAAGCGCAACTCGCCGCCATGTCGGCCTTCCTGCTCACCTATGGTGTTCCGAATCGCGCGCATTGCCGAGGCCGGAAATGCGCGCCGCACCGACCACTGATCGGCGAACAGGTGCAGCACTGCGCGCTTCCATTGCATCATTTGCCCCCCCAACTGCCCGAGGCCCCGCCACCACCAAAACCTCCGCCCCCGCCGCCAAAACCGCCACTCCCGCTTCCGAATCCCCCGCCGCCACCGAAACCGCCCGGAAAAAAACCACGACTACCGCTCATCAATGCTGCGAAAAAAGCGACGAGTCCGGCAATCACGGCCATGCCGAGCGCGCCAGCGAGCGCCCAGGCGATGAAGCCCGCGGCCACGCCGGTCGCGGCAGACCCGAACAGGCGCCCGAATATCGCTTTCAGCACCCCGCCCGCGACGATAACCACGACCAACAATACCGCAAACAAAGACTGGTAGTCGTCCGGGGTCGAGGCCTGTGCCCGTTGCGGCGCAGGCAGCTTTTCGCCCTCGATCAGTTTCATCAGCGCGTGGGTGCCCTCGCGTATGCCGCCGAAAAAATCGTTGGCAAGCAGATGTGGCGCGATCACCTCACGGATAACGCGCTTCGCCACCAGGTCGGGTATGGCGCCTTCGAGCCCATAGCCGACTTCGATGCGCAGGCGTTGGTCGTTCTTGGCGATGATCAGGATCACGCCGTCGTCGACTCTTGCGCGGCCGATTTTCCATCGTTCGGCCACCCGGATCGAGTACTGCTCTATGGTTTCGGGTAGGGTGCTCGGCAGCATCAGCACCGCAATCTGGCTGCCTTTTTTCTGCTCGAACGCGCGCAGTTCGGCTTCGAGCGAGGCAAGTTGCCCGGCAGCTAGCGTGCCGGTGATATCGGTGATGCGCGCCTTTAGCGGCGGCACCGGCGCTTCATCCGCAGCGCCTGCTGCCGACGCAAGCACCAGCGCCAGAATACCGAAAAGGCGTATCAGGGCGCGCATAAGGGTTCGGGGCGTGGCCCCACCGCTCAATTTACTTTGCCGGCGCGGGCGCGGCCGCAGCGGCGGGCTTGTCGAAACTCACCGTCGGCGGAGCGGCAATGGCCTTCTCGTTCTCGACCGCAAAATTGGGTTTCACCTGATAGCTGAACATCATTGCCGTCAGGTTGTTGGGGAAGGTGCGAATCAGGGTGTTGTATTCCTGCACCGATTTGATATAGCGATTGCGCGCCACCGCTATGCGGTTCTCGGTGCCTTCGAGCTGCGCCTGCAGGTCGCGAAAATTCGCATCCGACTTGAGCTGCGGATAGTTCTCCGACACCACCAGCAGCCGCGACAAGGCGCTGCTAAGACCGGCCTGCGCTTGCTGGAACTTGGCGAACGCCGCCGGATCATTTACCAGCTCGGGCGTCGCCTGGATGCTGCCGACGCGCGAGCGCGCCTCGGTCACCTGGACCAGAATCTGCTGCTCCTGCGCCGCAAATCCCTTCACGGTGTTGACCAGGTTCGGCACCAGGTCGGTGCGGCGCTGGTACTGATTCAGCACCTCGGACCAGCTGCTCTTGATCTGTTCGTCGCCGCGCTGCATGTCGTTGTAGCCGCAGCCGGAAAGACCCAGCGTGATTGCAGCAAGCACTATGACCCATATTCTGCGCATGGTGATTCTCCTCGATATAGCCCGATCAGTAATTGGGGGCGTGAAAGCCGATTTCAAGCCGCCGGCGCGCGGCTTCAGGCTTGAATAAGCAAATCGGCCATGGTGCGGCGGGCAAAGCAAAGGTCTTCCCAGGCCTTCGCCTTGTCCGGCAGAGTGCGCAGCAGGTAGGCCGGATGATAGGTCACGATGAGGGACACGCCCTGATAACGGTGCAAGCGGCCGCGCAGCGAAGCGATGCTTGCATCGGTGTTGAGCAGGGTCTGGCAGGCGAAACGTCCCATGGCAAGTATCAGTTTGGGCCGGATCAACTCAAGCTGACGCGCAAGAAAGGGCGAGCACTGCGCCACTTCCGCGTGCTCTGGATTGCGGTTTCCCGGCGGGCGGCATTTGAGCACATTGGCGATATAGACATCCCTGCCACGCTCAAGGTCAATGCCGGCGAGCATGCCGTCGAGCAATTTCCCCGCCTGCCCTACGAAGGGCTCGCCGCGCGCATCTTCTTCGGCCCCCGGCGCCTCGCCTACCAGCAGCCAGTCGGCTTGCTCATCGCCGACGCCGAACACGGTCTGGGTACAGGTCTTGCGCAGGCCGCACGCCGTGCAGCCAGCCACGGCCGCCTTGAGCTCGACCCAGTCCATTCGCGCGATGCGCGCAGCGCGATCATCTGCGTCTGTTCCGGCTTGCTGTGGTGCCTGCCTCGCGACAACGGTCCGGACCGCGGCGCCGGGCACGCTCCGGCTTTCCTCCTCTTCTCTCTCCCCTCCCGCCTCCCTGGCTTTCAGCCGCCATAGCGGCGTCAGTCCCATTTCCTCGAGGAACAATTCGCGGCGCGAACTCATAAGTGCAGACTGAATATCAGCGCGTCCTCGCGGCCATGCGGCGCAGGATAGTAATCGCGCCTGAGACCTACGCGCTGGAAACCATGGCGCTCATACAGCCGCAGCCCGGCAAGATTGGATGGCCGCACTTCCAGGAAAATCAGCCGCGCGCCGCGCCCGCGGCTAAGTTCACACAGGCGCTGCAGCAACATGCTGCCGTAGCCCTGCCTTTGCCTGGCCGCGGCGATGCTGAGATTGAGCAAATGCCCCTCGTCCGCCGCCATCACCACCACGCAATAACCCATCAGTTCGCCGTCGTGCACATAAGTCCAGCAACCGTAGCCCGCGGCGAGCGAGTCGCGAAAATTGCCCTGCGTCCAGGGGAACGCATAGATATCGGTTTCGATCGCCATTACCGCCGGCAGATCGGTTTCAGCCAAAGGGCGCAATTCGATTACGGGTTTGAGTATGGCACTCATCGCTCGCTGGTTTTCAATGCCACCTTGTCGCGCACATAAAGCGGCACGGCCGCGGCCGCGTCTACGCCCTGACCCGCAGCAAACACCGGAAGCGCAAGACGCAGCATTGCGGCCGCATTCGGGATGGCGTCGGCTTTGATGCACAAGATGGCGCCTTCGTAACACCGCGCAAGCGTTGCGCCATGCACGCGAAAACCGCTGCCGCAACCGATCCAATCATTGCCTTCAAGCTGCGGTACGGCATCGGGGTTGTACAGCGCGGGCGCACATAATTCGGTCCATTTGCCGCCGCTCTTGCGGTAGGCGGCATGATACACCTCACCCATGCGCGCATCGAGGCAGGCGATCACCTTGTCGGCGCCGCAATCCTCGGCCAGCGCGAGCAGGGTGCCGATTCCCGCTGTCGGCAGATTGCGCGCCAGCGCCAAGCCTTGCGCGATGCCGCAGGCGATGCGCAAGCCGGTAAACGATCCGGGCCCCGCGCCGTAGGCAATGCCGTCGATGGCCTGCATTTCCAGCCCCGCTTGCTGCAGCAATTCGCGCAGTGCCGGCAATGCGAGCTCCGAGTGTCGTTGACCCGCATGGAAGTTGCGCTCGAACACCTGTCCACCTCGCGCTACGGCAAGCGAACAATATTCGGTGGACGTTTCGAGGGCGACGAGATTCACGGCAGGTGTTGAAATGCAATGTCCGATTCTAGCTTATCCGGCGCGCACCGCCGCAAATCCTTGACAGCGTTCACCGTTGCATCCAATATGCGCCGAACTCAATACCGTAGCGAGGGAAACATGATGAAACGAATTTTTTGCGCGCTTTTGTTCGCGCTGGCTGCCGCACCCGCAATGGCACAGGAGGCGTATCCCAGCCGCCACATCAGCATGGTCGTACCTTTCCCGCCGGGCGGCATCGCCGACCTCACCGGCCGTCCCACTGCGTTCGCGATGGAAAAAGTGCTGAAGCAGCGCGTCATCGTCGAAAACAAGGCCGGCGCCGGCGGCGCCATCGGCATGGCCTACGTGGCCAATGCCAAACCCGACGGCTACACGATCATGATGGCGCTGTCGTCGATTTCCATCATTCCCGAAGCGGAGAAGCTGTTCGAACGCAAATCACCCTACCAGATGAACCAGCTCGCGCCGATCGCGCTGATCTCGGCCGACCCTACCGTACTGGTGGTACGCGCCGAGAGTCCGTGGAAGACGGTGAAAGACCTGGTCGAGGATGCAAAAAAGCGTCCCGGCAAGATCAGCTTCGGTTCCTCGGGAATCTACGGCACGCTGCACATGGCGATGGAAATGTTCGCCCAGGCTGCCGACATCAAGCTCTGGCACGTGCCCTACACCGGTGGCGGCCCGGCGATGAACGCCCTGGTCGGCGGACACGTGGACGCGCTCGCTTCAGGCCCGGCCGCGGTCATCGGCCAGATCAAGGGCGGCAAGCTGCGGCCCCTGGCCACCTGGGGCGACAAGCGTCTGGCCGCTCTGCCCGGCGTGCCGACGTTCAAGGAACTGGGTTACGACGTCGAGTTCTACATCTGGTCGGGGCTGTTCGCGCCCGCGGGCACGCCGGCGCCGGTGATGACGGTGCTGCGCAACGCCGCGAAACAAGCCGTCGAGGACCCGGAGTTCAAGGCGATCATGACCAAGATCGAAACGCCGATTCATTACCTCGATGCGCCCGAGTTCCAGAAATTCTGGGACAAGGACGCGGCCATGCTCGCGGCCGCGGTCAAGCGCGTGGGCAAGGTGGAAGACAAAAAATAACTCTTCCGCGTCTGACGCAGCGCAGGCGCCCTGGCCTGCAACAGATTCACAGCTTCGGTTCGGCATCCAGCCGCACCGCTACACCCTCCAGGCCCGGGCCGGCTGCTGCATAGCGCTGCATTACCAGCGGATCATGTCCGGGCACGACGTAGCGCGGGTCGTCGGCAAGTTCGCGCAACCTGCGATAACCCTCCACCATGGCGCCGACGTCGTGGACGATGGGGAATGGGCGCACCTGCTCCATGTTGGCGTAAAGATGCGTGGCATCGGAGGCGAGCACGATCCAGCCGATGCGGGTATGCACGCGCACCGACTGTATGCCCATGGTATGGCCCCCTATGTGATGCAGCGACAGCCCGGGGGCAAGCTGCACGTCGCCATCGTGGAACTTTACCCTTCCTTCGTACACGTGGCGCACCATGGCTACCACCTCCTCCACCTCGTAGGCGTGTGAAAATATCGGCTGCGCCATGTGCCGGCCGGTGGCGTATTGCATTTCCTTGTCCTGCAGGTGAAAGGTCGCTTTGGGGAACAGGGCAAAATTGCCTACGTGGTCGTAATGCAGGTGGGTGATGATCACTTCCCGCACCTCGGCAGCATCCACTCCCAGGCGCTTCAATCCGATGTCCGGCGCGAGCAGCATCTTGCGCCCGCGACGCTCGGCTACGCTAGCGTCGAATCCGGTGTCGATGACAAACATGCGCGACGGGCTCCTCGCCAGCCAGACGAAGTAATCGAGCGGACTGCCCTCCTCGTGCGGATCGCCGCCAATGAAATTGTCGCTCGCTTTCCTCGCCAGCGTGGCGTAGCGGATGGCATAGACTTCGTAGGTTTCGATCGCACTCATCGTTTTCTCCCGGTTGGTACGACAGTGTGAAAGTTCGTGCACAGTGCGTCAAGGCCAAGCCGGCAGGATCGCCGGTCGAGAACACCTGATTTGCGTCTTCCGCAGACCACCTCGCTCATCGGCGATGGCGGAGTGTTCGGGCTTCCTCGCTCCGGCGTATAATTTGCCGGCATGCCAAAAACAGGATCATTACAAATAGGCTCGCAGTGGCCTCATGCCAACCGCCAACCAAAGGAGAACGGAAAATGAAAGACAGCAAGCACCACCGCCCCAACGCCCGCCGCGAAATACTCAAGAAGGGCGCGGCCCTGGGCGCCGCCGCCGTCGCCGCGCAGTTCGGCTTTCCTGCGATCGTGCGCGCCCAGGCCGACACCATCAAGCTCGCGCATTTGACGCCGCGCACCGGCTTCCTCGGGCAGCTCGGCGAATACGGCTTCAAGGCGGCGTCGATGGCGGTGGATGAAGTGAACACCGCTGGCGGCTTGCTCGGCCGCAAGGTGGAACTGATTGCAGAGGACAGCGTCAACCCGCAGACGGCCGTGACCAAGGCGCAAAAACTGATCGAACGCGACAAGGTCGTTGCGATCATCGGTGAGATCAACTCGGCTTCCGCGCTCGCCATCGGCGAGCAGGTCGCGCGCTACAAGACAACGCCCTTCTTCAACACCGGCGCCAACTCGGACGCGCTGCGCGGCAAGAACTGCAACCGCCTGACGTTTCACATCGAGGGCAGCAACACGATGTATACCAAGACCATCGGCACCTGGCAGAAGGCAGAGAACAAGATCAAGGGCGCCAAGTGGTACATGCTCACGGCGGACTATGCGTTCGGCCACGACCTGTTCCGCGTGTCGTCGAAGTTCCTCAAGGAAAATGGCGGCGAGCTTCTCAACAACGACATGGTGCCGACCAACACCCAGGATTACAGTGCCTACATACTGAAAATCCGCCAGGCGAAACCGGACCTCGTCTATGTTAACCTCGCCGGAGTCGACCAGACCACGTTCCTCAAGCAATACAAGGAATACAACCTACCATACGCGCTGGCGGGCGGCGTGATGGACACCATTCCGTTCTGGGCCGCGGGCATCGACTCGATTTCCGGACACTGGCAGAGCCTGTGGTACCACGGGCTCGACATCCCGGCGGCGCAGGCGTTCACCAAGCGCTTCAGCGACAAGTTCGGCTTCCCGCCGGACAACCAGGCGTGGGGCGATTATGTCGGCGTAAAGATCATGGCGCAGAGCATCGCCGAGGCCAAGACGACCGACGCGGCGAAGATCGTCGAGTATCTCGAAAAGGGCGCGAGCTTCGACATCCTGAAGGCACGCAAGGGCAGCTTCCGCGCCTGGGACCACTCGTTACTGCAGGAAATGTACGTGGTGAAAGTCAAAGACAAGGCGAAGATGAAGGACAAGTGGGACATTTTTGATCTCGTTCGCCCCGTTCCCGCTGCCAACGAATCGCTGGAACTGATCCAGCCGACCAGGGAAGAAAACGCCTGCACCATGGCGTAGCGATTCAAGCATGAAGAAATCAGGACGACGGCGGCGGAAAGAATAATTCCGCGCGCCGTCCTTTCTTCCTTCATCCTGCCGCCCGCATCCCTGCCGACATGTTCGCCATCGTCATCGAGCAGATTCTCAACGGCCTGCTCGTCGGCTCCTACTACATCGTCCTTGCGCTCGGCCTTTCGCTGATCTTCAGCCTGGGCGGAGTCGTGAATCTCGCGCACGGCGCGTTTTACGCGCTCGGCGCCTACTTCGCCTATGAGGCCGAGCGCCGACTCGGTTTCGCCGGCGCTATGGTTCTATCCCCCATCGGCGTGGCCCTGGTCGGCGTGGCAATTGAGCGCTTGTTCCTGCGCCGGCTCTATCACGAAGACCCGATGCTTTCGCTCCTGTTCACATTCGGCCTGGCCATGACCGCGGAGCAGAGCCTGCGCCTCATCTGGGGCACCAGCGGCCTGCCATTCGCAATTCCCTCAGCGTTGAAAGGGCAGCTGCTGCTCGGCGATTTTATCTACTCGTATTACCGCCTTACGGTGCTCGTCGTCGCGGCAGCCTCAATTTTCGGCTGCTGGGCGCTGCTGCAGCGAACTGCGTTCGGGATGATCGTGCGCGCCGGCACACGCGACGCGGAGATGGTGCGGGCGATGGGCATCTCGCTACGCCCGGCGCTTACCGCCGTGTTCGCGCTCGGGGTCGCGCTTGCCGGGCTGGCCGGCGTGATGTCGGCGCCGCTTGCCGGAATCCAGCCGGCGATGGGGACAGACATCCTCATCGCGTCCTTCGTCGTCGTCGTGATCGGCGGCCTCGGCAGCTTCTGGGGCGTGGTATACGCGGGCCTGCTGGTCGGCGTGGTGCGCGGCATCACCGTGGTTTTCTATCCGCCCGCTGCCGAAGCCTCGATGTATGTCCTGATGGTGTTGATCCTGCTGCTGCGGCCGCGCGGTTTGATGGGCGAGAAATTCGAGAAATTCGAATGACTGACGCAAATGCGTAGAAACCCCTTGCTCATCGCGGCGGCCGCGCTCGCGGTGTTGCCGTTGTTCACCCACGCAATCGGGTTTACGCACGGCATCGCGACCGAGATCGCGCTGTTTGCAATGGTCGGACTCGGGTTCAACCTGCTGCTCGGCTACACCGGCCTGTTGTCGTTCGGCCACGGCCTGTTCTTCGGCTTTGCCGCGTACGCCACCGCACTCGCGCAGATTCACTGGTTCAAGGACAGCCTGCTGCTGCCGCTGCTGTTCGGCGTGCTTTCAACCGGCCTGCTCGGTGTTGCGGTAGGATTCCTGGTACTGCGCCGGCGCGGCGTCTATTTCTCCTTGCTCACGCTCGCATTCACGGCGCTCGGATTTTCGATCGCGTTCCGCTGGACCGACGTCACCGGCGGCGAATCCGGTCTGCGCGGGATAACGCGGCCTTCCGTGTTCGGGCTCGATCTCGAGCAGCAATTGGTGTTCTATTATTTCTGCGCTGCGATCATCTTTGCCGTCGCAGTCGTGATGCGGCGGGTGGTGAACTCGCCGTTCGGCTCGGTGCTGGTGGCCATACGCGAGAATGAGCAGCGCGCAGGATTTGCCGGATACCCGGTGCGGCGCTACAAGCTCGCGGCATTCACTCTGTCAGCGACGGTCACCGGACTCGGCGGCGCGCTGTTTACCTTCCTCAAGCTGTTCGCCTCGGCCGACCCCCTGCATCCGAATTTCTCCGGTGAAATTCTGGCGATGTCCATCATCGGCGGCAGCGGCAACTTCATGGGTCCGCCACTGGGCGCCGCCTTCTACGCCCTGTTCCGCGAGATCCTGTCCGGCTATACCGCAAGCTGGCTGTTCTGGTTCGGGCTGCTGTTCATGGCATTTATCCTGTTCTCGCCCTCGGGTTTGATCGGTGTGGGCAAACGCCTGCTCGCGCCATGGCGCAAAGAGGCCGAAACACTTGCTGCGATGGCATCCCGCGTGAAGCCCAATCCGTCGCAGGAAATACCGTCCAGCCTGCTGCAGGCGCAGCCGCCCGAGCGTGAGGCGGTGCTGCTCTCGGCCGAGCACGTAAGCAAGAAATTCGGCGACTTCAAGGCGGTGAGCAATGTCAGCATCAGCCTGCGGCATGCACGGCTGCATGCGCTGATCGGCCCCAACGGCGCCGGCAAGACCACCTTGTTCAACATTCTTTCCGGCATGTACGTCCCGGAGACCGGCAGCTTGAGCTACGCCGGGCAGGCAATCGGCGGACTGAGTTCCCATCGCTTCGCCGCGCTGGGCATTGCGCGCTCGTTCCAGATCACCAACCTGTTCCAGGGTCTGACCGTGTTCGAGAATCTGCGCCTGGGAGTGCAGGCGCACGCCGCAGAGCGTTTCAATGCCTGGCGGGCCAAGGAAAAACTGGAAAACGTGAACGCGGAAACGCGCGCGCTCGTCCGCTTTCTCGGGCTCGAAGGCGTCGAAAGCGCCCAGGTGTCCAGTCTCTCCTACGGCGGACAACGATTGATGGAGATCGGTGTGGCTCTGACGGCGCGGCCCAAGCTGCTGCTGCTGGATGAACCGCTTGCGGGGCTTGCCGCGGCCGAGCGCGAGCGCATAGTCGGCATGATACGCACGCTGTCGCAGCACATGAGCGTGCTCCTGGTGGAACACGACATCGATCGGGTTTTCGAATTTGCCGACCGCATCACGGCCATGGCCAACGGCGTTGTGCTTGTCGAAGGCAACGCCGAACAGGTCTCCAGCAACCGGCAGGTGCAGGAAGTCTACCTCGGCAGCGGACGCAAGGTGGTGATGCATTCGCGCAGCGCCGCAAAAGCAGGCGAAGTGCTGCTGCAGCTCGATAGTGTGAACACCTTCTACGGCAAGAGCCACATTCTGCACGACGTCAGCATGGAGGTGCGCGCCGGCGAGGTGACCGCGCTGCTGGGCCGCAATGGCGCCGGCAAATCCTCTACCTTCAAGAGCATCATGGGCCTCGCGCCGACGGCAAGCGGCACAGTGCGCTTTGACGGCAAGCTCATCAGCGGCCATACGCCGGAACATATTGCCCGCGCCGGCATCGGCCTGGTGCCCCAGGGGCGGAGGCTCTTTCCCGGACTCACCGTCGCGGAGAACCTGCGCCTCGGCGGGCTGTCGCGCGGCGGCGGCGCCGGGGTGCACTGGGATCAGGAGCGCATCTTCAGCTACTTTCCCCGCATTCGCGACAAACTCGATACCCATGCGGATCTGCTCTCCGGCGGCGAGCAGCAGATGGTCGCGATCGCACGTGCCCTCTCGGGCAATGTGAGGCTGCTGATGCTGGACGAGCCGTTCGAGGGTCTGGCTCCCGCGGTAGTCGAGGAGGTGTTCAAGTCGCTCAACCAGTTGCGCGGTGAGATCGCCATCCTCATCATTGAGCACGATCTCGATCTGGTGCTGGCCCTGGCCGACCGGGCATATGTGCTCGATCGCGGTCATGTGTCGCATACCGGACCGGCCGAACCGCTCCTAAGTGACATCGAATTTCGCAAGCAGGTTCTATGGCTGTAATCAAAGCGGTCAATCACGGAGGATGCAGCAATGCAGCATTCTTGTTTGCGCGCTTCCTCTCCGGACTCCCTTTGCGCTACGCCTCAATCCTTTTTATTCTTGATTAGCCGGAGAATTGCCAACCATGAATACATCTGCCCAGGGACTGCGCGTGCTGGTGACCGCGGGCGCTGCAGGGATAGGCCGCGCAATCGCCCAGACCTTTGCCGTGCATGGCGCGCGCGTGCACATCTGCGACGTGGACCAGGCAGCGCTGGAAGCCTGCGGCCGCGAGCAGCCCGACATCAGCCGCAGTCTGGCCGACGTATCCCGGGTGGACGAGGTGGACCGGCTGTTCGCCGATGTGAAACGCGAACTGGGCGGCCTGGACGTATTGGTCAACAACGCCGGCATCGCCGGCCCCACCGCCGAAGTGGAGGATATCCAGCCCGCAGACTGGGAGCGATGCCTTGCGGTGGACCTGAACGGCATGTTCTATTGCACGCGGCTCGCCATGCCCTTGCTCAAAGCCAATGGGCGCGAGCGCGGCGGCAGCGTGATCAATCTGTCTTCGGTGGCCGGGCGCCTCGGCTTCGGCATGCGCACGCCCTACGCCGCCGCCAAATGGGGCGTGGTCGGTTTCACCAAGAGCCTGGCAATAGAGGCCGGACCGGATGGCATACGTGTGAACTGCATTCAGCCGGGCAATGTCGAGGGTGAGCGCATTGACCGTGTGATCAACGCCAAGGCCACAGCCTTCGGCGTGAGTTTCGAGCAGCAAAAGCAGACGCTGCTGGACACGACCTCGCTCAGGACCTTCGTCAGCGCGCAGGACATCGCCAACATGGCGCTATTTCTCGCAACCGACGCCGGCAAGCACATATCGGGGCAGGCTCTGTCGGTTTGTGGCGATATGCAACGAACGGTTTAGACAGGCTGTTAGAAATCGCTTCTCGAGCGCATTGCCCGCAAGCGATCTCGCGCGGCGACAAACCTGGCGCGACCGCAGCCTGATGGCGCTAGCCGCGCACAAGCGCGAAGCCTCAAAAAAGACCTAAGAAAACGCTAGCCAATGGATAATGCGGGAAATGGAGAGTATTTGCCTTAGCGATTCACACGCCCTCGGTATTCTTTGGTGTACAAGCTCTAATCTGAAAAGGAGACAATAATGGCAGCAGCACAAGGCAAGGTCATCATCACCTGCGCGATCACGGGATCGATCCACACCCCTACCATGTCGCCCCATCTGCCGATAACAGCCGATGAAATCGCGGATGCGGCGATAGGCGCGGCGAAGGCAGGCGCGGCGATCGTGCACCTGCACGCGCGCGACCCGTCCAACGGCAAGCCGACGCAGGACCCGAAAGCATTCGAGCAGTTCCTGCCAAAAATCAAGGCGGGCTCGAACGTCGTGATCAATCTCACTACCGGCGGCGCCCCCACCATGAGCACGGAAGAACGACTGCAGCCGGCGCTGAAGCTGAAGCCGGAAGTGGCCTCGCTCAACATGGGCTCGATGAACTTCGGCTTGTACGAAATGCTGGGACGCTACAAGGAATTCAAGTACGACTGGGAGCAACCCTATCTTGCCGGCTCGGACGACCGCATTTTCAAGAATACCTTCAAGGATATCGCCTATATTCTAGAATCCTGCAGCAACAACGACACCCGCTTCGAGATCGAGTGCTACGACATCGGGCATCTTTACACCGCGGCGCACTTCCTCGACCGCGGGCTGGTGAAGCCGCCGCTGTTCATCCAGTCGGTGTTCGGCATCCGCGGCGGCATCGGTCCCCACCCGGAGGATGTGCTGCACATGAAGCGCACCGCAGACCGCCTGTTCGGCGACGCCTATCTGTGGTCGGTGCTGGGCGCAGGGCGGAACCAGATGTTCATCGCCGCGCAGTCGGCCGTGATGGGCGGCAACGTGCGCGTCGGGCTGGAGGACAGCGTTTGGCTGGGTCGCGGCACCCTGGCCAAATCCAATGCGGAACAGGTTACCAAGGTGCGCCGGATTTTGGAGGAAATCGGTCTGCAGGTCGCCACCCCAGACGAAGCGAGAAAGATGCTGAAGCTCAAGGGCGGCAATAACGTCGCGTTCTAGCGAATAAGGCAATCTTGCGAGGTTGCGCGGACGAGAATCCGTCCGCGCGGATCGCCGATTGCGCACGGACGAAAACCCGTCCGTACGCAATCGGCGATCTTGTATAAAAGCAACCCCAAGCCGTCTTTGCTTTTATCCATAACCGTGTTTTTGGTACGGATGGTTTTTATCCATACCAAAAACACGGTTGGCGCGCGCAGCGCGCAAGTCCGCTGGTCGCATGCGACCGCATTTTAGGCGCCGTATATAATTAGTTCTTTTTTTTGGCCTGAATGAACCATGAAAACTTACAAAATAGCCGTCATCGCCGGTGACGGCATCGGCAAGGAAGTGATGCCCGAGGGCATGCGCGCGCTCGACGCGGCGGCACGCAAGTTCGGGCTCTCGCTCGCGTTCGATCACTTCGACTGGAGTTGCGACAACTACGACAAGCACGGCTGGTGGATGCCGCCGGACTGGAAGGACCGGATCGGCGGCCACGACTGCATTTTCTTCGGCGCCTGCGGCTGGCCCGCCCGGGTACTGGATCACGTCTCTTTGTGGGATTCCCTGATCAAGTTCCGGCGCGAGTTCGACCAGTACGTCAACCTGCGCCCGGTGCGGCTGATGCCCGGCGTGGTTTGTCCGCTTGCCGGGCGCAAGGTCGGCGACATCGACTACTACGTGGTGCGCGAGAACACCGAAGGCGAATACTCCTCCCTGGGCGGGCGCCTGTTCGAGGGCACCGAGCGCGAGATGGCGCAGCAGATATCGACCTTCAGCCGCAAGGGCGTGGACCGCATCATGAAATTCGCGTTCGAGCTGGCAATGAAACGGCCGCGCAAGGAAATCACCTCCGCCACCAAGTCGAACGGCATATCCATCACCATGCCCTACTGGGACGAGCGCTTCGCGGCAATGGCCAAGAACTACCCTGGCGTGAAGACCCGCCAGTACCACATTGACGGACTCACCATCCAGATGGTGCTCAATCCGCAACGCTTCGACGTAATCGTCGGCTCCAATCTGTTCGGCGACATTTTGTCCGATCTCGGTCCCGCCACCGCGGGCACCATCGGCATCGCCCCCTCGGGCAATATCAATCCGGAGCGTGCCTTCCCCTCGCTGTTCGAGCCCGTGCACGGCTCGGCGCCAGACATTTACGGCAAGAAAATCGCCAACCCCATAGGGCAGATCTGGTCGGGCGCAATGCTGCTGGAGCATCTAGGCCACGCCGATGCAGCTGCCGCGATCCTGCGCGCGATCGAGAAGGTGCTGATCGACGGGCCGCGCACGCCGGACCTCGGCGGCAAGGCCAGTACCGAAGACGTAGGCAAAGCCGTTGCCGCTGCGATATAGACGCGAGGGCCTGTTAACATTCAGCACATGAGCGGTAAATGTAAACAGGCCCTAAGGTGCAACCGGCATCCACCGCATCTCCGCCGCTCATTTGCTATGATGTTTCTGCGACCGGTTCCGCGGCAGCACTGGTGACGCGCCGGCCCGGGCTGCGGGCACGATTACAGGAGGAGAGAACGTGAATATCGCCAACCATGTCGAGCGTATCGCGCGCACGGCTCCCGGACACAGGGCCATCGTGTTCGAAGGACAGGACATAAGCTATGGCGTGCTCGACGCCTGCGCCGGCGCGCTCGCTGCCGCGCTCAAGGCGAACGGCGTCAGCCGCGGCGATCGCGTCGCGCTGTACCTGCCCAATATTCCGGCTTTCATGCTCGCCTACCTTGCAGGCCAGAAAGCCGGCGCGATCGTGGTCTCCATCAACTCGATGTTCAAATCGGACGAGGTGAAGTACATCCTCAACGATTCCGGCGCCAAGATCGTGTTCACCACGGCGGAGTTTCTGCCCAACATTCCGCGCAATCTGTGCCCGAAGCTGCAACAGACGGTGATCTGCGAAGGCGAGGCCGCCAATGAAATCGTGCTCGGCGACTGGCTCGCCGCAGGCAAGGCCGGCATGCGCAGCCTGGACATGCATCCCGACGATCCGGCCGCGCTGCTCTACTCTTCCGGCACCACCGGCTTCCCCAAGGGCGTGACGCTCACGCACAACAACATCATCAGCAATGTGCGCACCACGGCCAGAGCTTCGGGCTTCACCGGGGCGGACAAGCTGGCGGTGTTCCTGCCGCTGTTCCACGTGTTCGCGCAGGATTTCATCATGAACGCGGGCTTCGAGGTCGGCGCGACCCTGGTGCTGTTCCGGCGCTTCGTGCCCGACGCGGTACTCGACGGGATACAACGCGAGCGCGCGACCATGTTCTTCGCCGTGCCGACGATCTACATCGCCTTGCTGAGTGCCGGGATTCCAAAGGAAAAGCTCGCTTCGATTCGCTACTTTTTCTCCGCCGCGGCGACCATGCCGCAGGAAATTTCCCGGCGCTGGACCGAAATCTACGGACAGCCCGTCTACGAGGGTTACGGCTTGACGGAATGCGCGCCCTGCGCCGCCTACAACCACGTCTCCAGGCACAAATTTGGCAGCGTGGGCACGGCGATAGAGAATTTCGAGGTGAAGATCTTCGATGAGAATGACAGGGAACTGCCGCGCGGCAAATGGGGGGAAATCGTGATCCGCGGCCCGGGGGTGATGAAAGGCTACTGGGGCAAACCCGAGGACACGGCCCAGGCGCTGCGTGGCGGCTGGCTGCACTCGGGCGACATCGGCAGCATGGACGAGGAAGGCTATATATTCATCGTCGACCGAGTGAAGGACATGATCAACGTGTCCGGATTCAAGGTCTGGCCGGCCGAAGTCGAGCAGATGCTGTACCGGCACCCGGCGGTAAGGGAAATCGCCGTCTATGGCATTCCCGACCCGCTCAAGGGCGAAACGGTGAAGGCAGCGATCGTGCTCAAGGAAGGCGCAAGCGCGACCGAGCAGGAGATCATCGACCACTGCCGCGAGAAGCTCGCCGTGTACAAGGCTCCGGTACAAGTCGACTTCGTCAAGGAACTGCCGAAGAGCGCAACCGGCAAGATCCTGAAGCGCATGCTGCGCCAACAGTAATCGGGCCTCCCCCGCCAGGGCCGGCATGAGCACCATAACCCTGCCGCTGTGGCTGGTCGTACTCGCGGGCGTGCTCGCGCTAATCGGGCTGCTGGACCGGTTGTTTGTGCCGAGCGCCCGCTGGTTCATCCGCAACCGCGCCAACAAGGTGCTGGATGAAGTCGGCTCGCGCCTCAGGATCGAAATCCGCCCGTTTCAGCAGACCCGGCGCCAGGTGCTGATCGACCGCCTGCTGTACGATGAGAAAGTGCAGCATGCAGCCGCCGCTTTTGCGCGCGACAACAAGATGCCGCGCGAAGTGGTGATGGCACAGCTGACCGGCTATGCGCGCGAGATCGTTCCGGCTTTCAACGCTTACTTCTATTTCCGCGTCGGCTACTGGCTCGGGCGGAAAATCGCCCGCCTGCTGTACCGTGTGCGCGTCGGCTACACCGACAACGACGGCCTCGCCCGCGTGCCGGCAAGCGCGACCGTGGTGTTCGTGATGAATCATCGCAGCAACATGGACTACATCCTTGCCGCCTATCTGGTCGCCGACCAGGCCGCGCTCTCCTACGCCGTGGGCGAATGGGCGCGCATCTGGCCGCTGCAACAGCTGATCCGCTCCATGGGCGCCTACTTCGTGCGCCGCAACTCGCGCAACGAACTCTACCGCAAAGTGATCGAGCGCTACATTGTCATGGCGACCGAGGGCGGCGTAACGCAAGCCGTGTATCCCGAAGGCGGGCTAACGCGCGACGGCAAGATGCGCGCGCCAAAGCTGGGCGTGCTCGACTACATGGTGCGTGGCTTCAATCCCGAGGGTGAACGCGATCTGGTGTTCATTCCGCTGGGCGTCAACTACGACCGCACGCTGGAGGACCGCACTCTGCTGCTCGCACTGGATGAGAACAAAAAAAAGACGGGCTCCCTCAAGGCGGCATGGAACACCCTCGCATTTTGCGCAAATCAGGCCATGCTGATGATCAGAAGCGAATGGCATCGTTTCGGCTACGCCTGCGTCAATTTCGGCACGCCGGTGTCCATGCGCGAATTCGTCCGCGCGCGCGGAATCGATTTCGGCAAGCTGCCAAAAGAAGAACGCTACGCGCGCATCGCCGAACTGGGAAGCCTTCTGATGCAAAGCGTCGGCACGCTGATCCCCGTCCTGCCGGTGCCATTAGTGGCGCTGGTGTTCGAGCGCAATCCTGGCAGGGCTCTGTCAGAACTGGAAATAAAATCCGAAGTGGAAGTTTTGATCGGGCGCCTTGAAACCGCGGGTGCCCATATCTATATCCCGCGCCGCGACCGGGATTACGCGATAACGACCGGATTGCGCATGATGCTGCTGCGACACATGGTCGAGGAGCGCGACGGCTTATACGCCACCGACCCGGCAGAAGCCGTGCTGGTGCGCTATTACGCCAATTCGATCGCGCACCTGCTGCAGAAATAGCTGGATACCATCGTTCAGGACCCGGCCGGCAGTCCGAGTTCCCGGCGCAGCATTTGTGTGATTTCCGGATCGAGCGGCGGCGATTTCATTTGTGCATCGCGTTCCATCTGCGCGATGATCGCCTCGACTGACTCGCGCCCGTCCGCGTCGCGCACGGCCTCGCGCGGGGTGCGTTTGCCCAGGATCGGGAGCTGGGTATCCAACCAACCCTGGTAGTGCCCAAAAAGCATTTTCTTCACTTGCTCGCGCACTTCCGGCAATTGCATCAGGCGTTCGTGCTCGCTGCGATCGGGCGGCGCGGAGGAATTCATCGCCTCTTTCAGCAGCGCTTCAGCGGACTCGACCTTGGTCACGCGGTACTTCGCGCTCTCCCCAAGCAGTCGCTCAACCAGGCTGCGGGCTCGCTCCGCGCGCGCCCTGGAGTTGACCGAGACCCTAAGTTGCCCTTTGTTCAACTCCAACTGTCCGAGCGTAGTGTTGTCCCAGCTCTTGTTCATGGCGTTGCCGGCGCGCATCCAGGTCCAGCCGGCTTGGTGCAGCCGGCCATCGCGATAGTCGCGCTCCCCGTCCGACTTGATCGCCTCGCCTTCGCCTGCTTGCGCGGCGTCGAGCGCCGCTGCCGCCGCTTCCGGGTCGGCAATGCTGAACACCAGCTTATGCGGCGCGAGCGGCTCGCCGTCGGTGTTCTGCAGCTCGGGCATTTTCGGGTGCAGGATGCGCTCGGCAAGATCAAGATAAAGTCCGATCAAATCGGATTCCCAGTCCTTCAGCAACGCTACGCCGGACAGATCGCCCTCTTTGCGCATATCTATTCGCAAATCGATGATCGCCGGCTTGTCGCCGGGTTGAATCACCACCGTACCCCAGCCCTCGATCAGCGCCAAGCCGTCGATCGCGACGATCTGCGCGAACACGATGTCTCCCGTGCGTGCATTCTGTGACCCGGTATGTTCGGTGACGAAAGTCTCGCGCTCGCGCATCAGATCGCGCAACAGGAAACCCCGGCCCGATTCGACACGCACGATCTCGTAAAAGCTGAACTGCGCCGCGGCGCAGGCTTCGAGGTAGCGCGCGAGCAGCGGATCGAGGTGACGGCGCCGCTGCCCCAGGAATTCGCCCGCGACAGTGACTTCGCGCGCGGCGAAGTCGGGAAAATTCGTTGCGTGCGGGTCAGGAAGCCACTGATGAAAGAACCAGGGCATGAATACCGGGGTATGCGGTGTTTCCGCGGTGAACTTTTTCTCCTCGCCTAGCGTGAAGTCCGTCCACGCCTCGTCGATAAGCCCTTGGCCAAGCTTGCTGAAGACAAAGCGCAGGAGTTGTTCGGAAAGACCGTTGGTCACCGCCCGGATGCGCCGGCGCAGGAGCTCTTCCGTCGTTTCGACTGCCGCGCTTGCTGCACGCAGGCAGCATTGTTTGTATTTTCTTCCGCTGCCGCAGGGGCAAGGATCGTTGCGGCTTGGGCTCATGCCGAATTTCCTCAATGGGATTTGTAATTATAATGAAACCCGTCCATCGACGCAGATTAAAGACGCATTGCCCCAAGGGCAATCTTTCCGGGTTGCCACCCAAGCGGATGCCACGCAAGGCCAGGCTCATGTTCGAGCGATGCAGCCTTGCGCGATGCTCCATGCCGTCTTTCTTTGACTCTTGTACATGTCACATTAGGCGCGATAAGGCTGGCATCGCGCGTTTCGATCAGGCCGAGCGCAGCAGGAATGCGCATTTCGCCGCGAAGATCCTTGTCACGGCTGCGAAACATCACAATGCGCGGCCCACTGTTGTATGGCTTGCGTGGCTGTGGCCCGCATCGTATGCACACCTGCCCCGAGCGCTTATAATACTTGCATGTCCAAACAAGTTCCCGAAGATCTACAGCGCAGGGCGCGCGCTTGGAGCGTCGCCAGTGCATACCTGACCGACGAGCGCGTCGCGCGGTTACGTGCGATGACGGATGACGAGGCACGGGAAATCATCGCACGCATCTTCAACGGCCCCGCACCGAGGCCGATCGAGCGCGAGTCCGGGTTGGTCGCGCAGCAGCGCCTGTTTCGCCAACTGAAATGAACGCCCCCGCCGGGCTGATCGGCGCCGCATGGGAGGTGCAAGAGCAATTGTCCCGCGCCGAGTTCAGCTTTTGCTTCATCGGCGGCCTTGCGCTACAGCGCTGGGGCGAGCCGCGCTATACGCAGGACATCGACCTAACCGTTCTATGTCCATATGGGGAAGAACTCGCTACTGCGCGGCGCCTGGCGCAATTGTTTCAGCCCCGCTTCGCGGGGGCGATCGATTTCACCCTCGAATCGCGCGTGTTTCTTGCACGCACAGCGGACGGCACGCCCGTCGATATCGCGTTCGGCGCCATCGATTTCGAACTGCGCTGTATCGAGCGCGCCTCGGCGTTCGACTTTGGCGGCGATATTCGCTTGTTCACCTGTTCGGCCGAAGACCTGATCGTGATGAAGGTGTTCGCGAATCGCGAGCGTGACTGGCCCGACGTCGAGGCTGTTGTCACCCACCACGGTGCCTCGCTCGACTGGGAACTCATCGAACTCGAGCTAAAACCCTTGCTCCCCCTGCAAGGTGGCCAGCCGGCATGGGAGCGTCTAAGCGAATTGCGTCGCCGACTTGGCGAAGGCCGCACTTAGCAAGCAAAGAAATGCCGCGAATCGAGTGCGGCATTCGCGTTCATCTGCGCTGCTGGCGCCCTGGCGCCTTACGGTCGCGATGATAGATGTCCTTGCCCGCGTCCTGGATATCGCGGCGCAGCTGGCGCCGCTCGTCCGGGCTCATGCGGCCGCGATCGGCTTCGCCGGGCCCGCGCGTATCGCGCTGCGGCACCGGACTGGCGGCGTCGCGCTGCGGCTCGGGTCGGGGGCTCTGAGCCTGGACAAAAGGACGAAAACGCATTTCCTGCTCGAACGGGCCTGCCATTGCCACGTTCGCCGCAGCAGCCGCGATCAGACTGCAGCAGCCAGCAAGGAAGAACTTCATGGTTGAACTCATATCGGGAAACGGGCTTGTTGCGATGCATGCATACTAGCGCCGTACCGCCGGGAATGCATGAGCCAAGGACGGAAATTTGTAATAATTTGTAAGAAAAGAGAGGGTTGACATGGATTCTTACCTTTCGGCCCGTTTCAACCGGCGCTTTTGAGTACGATACGCACATGACAACGGCAAAAACCAGAATACTCGTGGTCGACGACGACCTGCGGCTGCGCGATTTGCTCAACCGCTACCTGTCCGAACAGGGCTTTGGCGTGCACGTCGCGCAGGACGCCGCTGCCATGGACAAGCTGCTCGCGCGCGAACGCTTCGACCTGATGGTGCTCGACCTGATGATGCCCGGCGAAGACGGCCTGTCGGTTTGCCGGCGGCTGCGCGGTGCCAAGGACACGATCCCGATCATCATGCTGACCGCCAAGGGCGACGACGTCGACCGCATCGTCGGCCTGGAAATGGGTGCCGACGATTACCTCCCCAAACCGTTCAACCCGCGCGAACTGGTGGCGCGCATCCATGCCGTGCTGCGCCGGCGCGCCGCCCCGCTGCCGCCGGGCGCGCCCGCGCTCGAGGAAGGGCAGATGAGCTTCGGCCAGGTCACGGTCGATCTCGCCACCCGCGCCCTGACCCGCGAGGGCAGCACCATTTCCCTCACTACCGGTGAATTCGGCCTGCTGAAGGTGCTGCTCACGCATCCGCGCGTGCCGCTGTCGCGCGACAAGTTGATGGAACTCGCGCGCGGGCGCGAATACGAAGTGTTCGATCGCGCCATCGACGTGCAGATCTCGCGCCTGCGCAAGCTGCTAGAGCCGGATCCGGCGCATCCGGTGCACATCCAAACCGTATGGGGTTTCGGCTACGTGTTTGTGCCGGACGGCAAAGCGTGACCTTGTTGCCGCGCACGCTGCTGTGGCGCTCGTTTCTGCTGATCAGCCTGCTGATGATCATCTCGGTCGCGGCCTGGTTTCAGATTCTGCGCAACTACGAACGCGAACCGCGCGCAAAACAATTGGCGCAGATGGTAGTGAGCGTGGTCAACCTCACCCGCGTCGCGCTGGTCACGGCGAATGCGGACAAGCGGCGCGAGCTGCTTATGGACCTGTCGGATCGCGAGGGCATACGCGTCTATCCGGCCGAGCCCGGGGACAAACTGGTCCCGTCGCCCGACACTCCGTTCGTGCACATGCTGCACGCGGAAATCCGGCGCCAACTTGGCGAGAACACCCGCTTCGCCTCCGGCATCGGAGACCTGCACGGCTTTTTCATCAGCTTTCACATCGACGACGACGAGTACTGGGTGATGCTGCCGCGCGAACGCGTCGAACGGCAGTTCCCCTGGCAATGGCTGGGTTGGACCGCGCTCGCCCTGCTTTTGTCCCTCATCGGCGCCTGGCTGATCGTATCGCGCATCAATCGCCCGCTGAAGGCGCTGGCCGCCGCAGCGTCCGACATCGGCAAAGGCAAGACACCCGCGCCACTGCCCGAATCCGGGCCGGCTGAAATCGAGACCCTGGCGCGCTCTTTCAACCAGATGTCGCAAGACCTGGCGCGGCTGGATGCCGACCGTGCGTTGATCCTCGCCGGTGTCTCGCACGACCTGCGCACGCCGCTTGCGCGCCTGCGCCTATCGACCGAAATGAGCGGCAGCGATGAAGCACTCAAGCAGGGCATGATCGCCGACATCGCGGATATGGACGCCATCATCGGCCAGTTCCTGGACTTTGCCCGCATCCAGAGCGAAGAATCCCTTGAACCAACCGATCTGGCCGCGCTGGCGCGCGAGGTGGTGGAAAATCAGCTGCGCCTGGGCCACGCGCTGCAGGCGGACATCGAGCCGGTGCCGATGCAGGCGCTGCGCCGCATGGGCATCAAGCGCCTGATCTCCAACCTGGTGGACAACGCCCTCGCCTACGGCGGGAAGGACGTGGGCGTAGCCACCCGCAGCGAAGGCGGGAAGCTGATCCTGGAAGTGCTGGACCGGGGCCCGGGCATCCCGCCGCAGGAAGCGGAGCGGCTGAAGCAGCCGTTCACGCGCCTTGAGCAGGCGCGCAGCGGCAAAGGCGGATCCGGGCTTGGCCTCGCCATCGTCGATCGCATCGCGCGCCATCACGGCGGCAGTCTGGAGCTGCTCGCGCGCGAGGGCGGCGGCCTGATCGCGCGCGTCAGCCTGCCGCTGCAGGAAGGCGCTGCGTTGCCTGGTAGCTGACGCGCCCCCCGGTCAGCCTGCCTGCGCAGGAAAGCGCTGCAGCACTTGATAAGTGACGCGACCCTCGACGCGCGCCGAACCCACCAATGCGAAATCCCTCGCTTCCCAGACGAGCGGAATCCAGACTGGAACTGCGGGGAGGCCGGTCGCATCGCGTACCAGCGTTATATGCGACACGAACGGTTTGCGGTCGTAGTGGATGCCGCCCGCGTCCAACCGCGCGCGCAAGCCCTCGACCAAAGCGGCAAGCAACTGCGGCTCTTCGCCCGCCCCGCACCAGATGATGCGATTGTGCTTCCAGTAGCCGATGCGGTCGAGCGGCAGGCTGATAGTGGCGAAGCGCACGCCGGCCGCGAGTGCAATCAGTTCCGGGACGAGAGCGGCCTCGGTGGCGCCGAGAAAAGCAATGGTCAGATGAAGGTTCTCGCGCCGCATCGCCCTGCCCCTGCCTGCCGCCTGTTTGGCCCAGGCCGCGAGCTTCGCCTGCAGATCGTTATCAGGCCACAGCGCGAAGAACAGCCGCACCGTTTCCGCGGCCCGCTCCATCTTCTCAGTGCATCAGGCGGCGGAATACCAGGCAGGCGTTGGTACCACCGAAGCCGAAGCTGTTGGACATCACGGTGTTGAGGCCGGCGTTGTCGACGCGCTCGCGCACGATCGGCATGCCCTCGGCCGCGGGGTCGAGCGTCTCGATGTTGGCCGAGACGCAGGCGAAGTCGTGCTCCAGCATCAACAGCGAATAGATCGCCTCGGTGACGCCGGCCGCGCCCTGCGCGTGCCCGGTCAGCGACTTGGTCGAACTGATCAGCGGCAGCTTGTTTCCGAACACTTCGCGCACCGCTTCGAGCTCCTTGGGGTCGCCGACCGGCGTGCTGGTGCCGTGAGTGTTCAGATAGTCCACCGGCGTGTCCACGCCTGAGAGCGCCAGGCGCATGCAGCGCACAGCGCCTTCACCCGAGGGCTGCACCATGTCGTAGCCGTCGGAGGTCGCGCCGTAGCCGACGAGCTCGGCGTAGATGTTGGCGCCGCGCGCGCGCGCGTGTTCGAGTTCCTCCAGCACCACCACGCCGCCGCCGCCGGAGACGACAAAACCGTCGCGATCCGCGTCGTAGGCGCGCGAGGCGCGGGTCGGAGTGTCGTTGTACTTCGAAGACAAGGCGCCCATGGCGTCGAACAGCATGCTCAGGTAAGGATGCACCTCTTCCCCGCCGCCCGCGAAGACGATGTCCTGCTTGCCCCACTGAATTTGCTCGTAGGCGTTGCCGATGCAATGCGCGCTGGTTGAGCAGGCCGAACTGATCGAGTAGTTGAGGCCCTTGATGCGAAACGGCGTCGCGAGGCAGGCCGAGGTGGTGCTCGACATGGTGCGCGGCACCATGTACGGCCCGATGCGCTTCACGCCCTTGGTCCGCATCAGGTCGGCCGCCTCGACCTGGTTTTGCGGCGAGCCGCCGCCCGAACCGACGATCAGTCCGCTGCGCTCGTGCGAGACCATGCTCTCGGGCAAGCCGGAGTCGGCGATGGCCTGGGTCATCGCCACGTAAGTGAACGCGGCGGCATCGCCCATGAAGCGCAGCAGCTTGCGGTCGATTAATTCCTCGCGCTTCACCCGAACCGGGCCGTGCACGTGCGAGCGAAAGCCCAACGACTGGTATTCCTGAGAAAATTCGATACCGCTGCGGCCTTCGCGCAGCGAGGCCAGCACCTCGCCCTTGTTGCTGCCGATGCTGGAGACGATGCCCATTCCGGTGACGACGACGCGACGCATAGCGCTACCCTCAGAATCCGTCGGTGGAGGTGAACAATCCCACCTGCAGGTCATTGCCCGCATAGATATCGCGACCATCGACCTCCATCGCGGCGTCGGCGATACCCATCACCAGCTTGCGCAGGATCACGCGCTTCATGCTGATGCGGTAGGTAATTTTCCTTGCGCTCGGCAACACCTGGCCGCTGAACTTGACTTCGCCGCAGCCGAGCGCGCGTCCACGTCCCTTGCCCCCCATCCAGCCCAGATAAAAACCGATCAGCTGCCACAATGCATCCAGCCCCAGGCAGCCCGGCATCACCGGATCGCCTTGGAAATGGCAGGCGAAAAACCAAAGTTCCGGTCGCACGTCGAGCTCGGCGACGATCTCGCCCTTGCCGTAGGCTCCACCCTTATCGCTGATGTAGATGATGCGATCGAACATCAGCATGGGCGGCAGGGGCAACTGGGCGTTGCCGGCACCGAACGTCTCCCCGCGCGCGCAGGCGAGCAGTTGTTCATAGGTAAAACTGGATCGTTTGGTCAAAGTGCTGCTGTCCTCAGAAAACACCGGAGTGATGCGGGTGGCTAGCCCGGAGCCGGACATAAGTATAAAGGCTTTTTGGCGAAAACCGGCTCAAACCGCCCAATTGAGCAATACCACCGCCTCGGCAGCGATGCCTTCGCCGCGCCCGGTGCAGCCCAGCCCCTCGGTGGTCGTGGCCTTGACGTTGACCTGGCCGCGCGACAAACCGAGGTCGGCGGCGATGTTGTTCACCATGGCGGGAACATGCGGCGCCATTTTCGGCGCCTGGGCGATGATCGTGGCGTCGATGTTGACGATGCGATAGCCGGCTTCCTGCACCAGCCGGCTCACCTCGCGCAACAGCATGCGGCTGTCGGCGTTCTTGTAACGCGCATCGGTGTCGGGGAAATGCCGGCCGATATCGCCCATAGCCCCGGCGCCGAGCAAGGCATCGCACAGGGCGTGCAGCAGCACGTCTGCGTCCGAATGTCCGTCCAGGCCCTTCTCGTTTGGAATATCCACGCCGCCGATGATGAGCTTGCGCCCCGTGACCAGGGCGTGAACGTCAAATCCCTGCCCTATTCTCATGTTTGCCTCCCTTGGCTTGCGAGGATGAGCTCCGCCAACTGCAGATCCTCCGCATAGGTGACCTTCAAATTTCCGCTGGACCCCTGCACCAGTTTCGGCTTGAGTCCCATAGCCTCCAGGGCACCCGCCTCGTCAGTCACTTTCGCCGTCCTGCTCAAGGCATGCAGCAGCAGGCCATGGCGGAACATCTGCGGCGTCTGCGCCTGCCACAGGTGTTCGCGCGGCTCGCTCGCCTGGATCCGCCCGGCGGCGTCGGCGCGCTTGAGCGTGTCGGCGACCGGCGCCGCGAGTATACCTCCCACCTCGTCCGTGGCGAGCGTATCAAGCATACTACGCAATTCGCGCTGGCCCAGGCAGGGCCGCGCCGCATCGTGCACCAGCATCCAGTCATCCGGCTGCACCGTGGACGAGGCCGCAACCAGCCCGTTCAACACGCTGTCATGCCGCGTCGCGCCACCGCAATAAAGCGGTGCGATCCGCTCGCCGAACTCGCGCCAATCGTGCTGCCTGAATTCGCGGTCTCCGGCAGCCAGCACCACGAACACGGTGTCGATCCTGCCGCTGGCCAGGAGCGCGTTCACGCTATGGTAGAGCATGGGGCGCCCCAGCAATCGGAGGTATTGCTTGGGGGTCGCATGTCCCATGCGCTCACCTGCGCCCGCCGCCGGAATCAGGCCAAAAAATCGCTCGGACATCATTGTTTTTTAAAAATAATCGACTACCGAAGACGTTATAATACAGCTTAGTCAAATTATGCTCTCAGTTGAACCTTTTCCTCCAGAGACCTGCCCCTTAGCGCCACCTCCCTGGGCTCTTTTTTTTCCATGAGTTCCACCCCGCCCAAAGCGCTGCTTCAACGCCGCTACACCCAGCTGCATGGCTCCAGCGACGCCTTTGCGCTGGCGCGCCTCGCCGAGCAGGCAAAGCCTCTGATCGTATTTTGCGCCTCTGCGCTGGAGGCGCAGCGCCTGTGCGAGGAGATTCCTTATTTCGCGCCGGAACTGGCGGTGAACCTGCTGCCCGACTGGGAGACACTGCCCTACGACAGTTTCTCGCCGCACCATGACCTGATTTCCGAGCGCCTGGCAACACTGTACGCAATCACCCGCGGCAGCTGCGACCTCACGCTGATTCCGGCGAGCACTGCGCTTTACCGCCTGGCGCCCGCGTCCTATCTCGCTGCCTACACCTTCTTCCTCAAGCAGGAGGAAAAATTCAGCCTGCCGCAACTGCGCGCGCAATTGACGCTGGCCGGCTACAGCCACGTTACCCAGGTGGTCGCGCCGGGGGAGTATTGCGTGCGCGGCGGGCTCATCGATCTGTTTCCCATGGGCAGCGCCCTGCCCTACCGCATCGACCTGCTCGATGAGGAAATCGAATCCATCCGCACCTTCGACGTCGACACCCAACGCACCATCTATCGAGTGAAGGAAGTGCGCCTGCTGCCGGCACGCGAGTTTCCGCTGGATGAAGCCGGCAGGACGCGCTTTCGCGCGCGCTTTCGCGAAACCTTCGAGGGCGATCCGTCCAGGAGCAATATCTACAAGGACGTGAGCAACGGCATCGCCCCGGCCGGGGTCGAATACTACCTGCCCCTGTTCTTCGATCATACCGCCACCATTTTCGATTACCTGCCGCCAGAGGCTACGATCTGCCTGCATCACGATGTCGCCGCGACCATAGATGCGTTCTGGAAAGACACGCAGGCGCGCTATCAACTGTTGCGCGGCTACCGCGGGCAGCCGCTGCTGCCGCCGGTAGAGATGTTCCTGCCGGCCGAGGAATTCTTCATCGCGGCAAGAAATTTTGCGCGCATCGACGTTAGCGCCCCGCAGGAAGGGGGCGCGGCAGCCGATGGCGGGATGGTCGCCGCCGGACTGCCGCCGCTCGCGGTCGAGCGCCGCGCAGCCGATCCGCTCACCCGGCTGAAGCAGTTTCTCGCAAGCACGCCCGCGCGCGTGCTGCTCCTGGCGGAATCGCCGGGCCGGCGCGAAACCATGAGCCAGTACCTGGGCGAATACGGCCTCGCGCCCGCGCCCTGCGCGAACTTTGCCGAGTTTCGTGCCGGCCATGCACGCTGCATGCTCGGCACTGCGCCGCTATTCAACGGTTTTGCGCTGATCAGCGAGAATATTTGCATTGTTACCGAAGCCGAGCTCTATGCCGGCACGGTGCGCGCGCGAAAGCGCACCGACGCCCGCCCGACCTCGGTCGAAGGCATGGTGCGCGACCTGTCGGAACTTCGCATCGGCGACCCCGTGGTGCACGCCCAGCACGGCATCGGCCGCTATCTTGGCCTGGTCAATCTGGACCTGGGCGAGGGCAAGACCGAATTTCTGCATCTGGAGTATGCCGGCAAGGACAAGCTTTACGTGCCGGTGGCGCAGTTGCATCTGATCAGCCGCTACAGCGGCGTTGCCCCGGATCAGGCGCCCCTGCACAAGCTCGGCAGCGGCGACTGGGACCGCGCCAAACGCAAGGCGGCGCAGCAGATTCGCGACACCGCCGCCGAATTGCTCAATCTCTATGCGCGGCGCGCCGCGCGCCAGGGGCATCAGTTCGAAATCAAGCAGCACGACCTGGAAGGGTTTGCCGAGGGCTTCGGCTTCGAGGAAACGACCGACCAGGCGAAGGCGATCCAGGCTGTCGTCGAAGACATGTGCTCGGGCAAACCCATGGATCGCCTGATCTGCGGCGACGTCGGCTTCGGCAAGACTGAAGTGGCCCTGCGCGCGGCGTTCGTCGCCGTCTGTGGCGGCAAGCAGGTCGCCGTCCTCACCCCGACCACGCTGCTCGCCGAGCAGCACTTTCAAACTTTTTCGGACCGTTTCGCGCAGATTGCGGACGAGTGGCCGATCAAAATCGCCCAGTTGTCGCGTTTTCGCACGGCCAAGGAGCAGACGCAAAATGTGAAGGCACTGGCCGATGGCTCGGTCGACATTGCCATCGGCACGCACAAACTGCTGCAGCGAGATATCCAATTTCTGCGCCTGGGTCTGGTGATCATCGACGAAGAACATCGCTTCGGCGTGCGGCAGAAGGAAGCGCTCAAAGCGCTGCGCGCCGAAGTGGATGTGCTCACGCTCACGGCCACGCCTATCCCGCGCACCCTGGCCATGTCGCTCGAAGGCCTGCGCGATTTCTCGGTCATCGCCACCGCGCCGCAAAGGCGTCTGGCGATCAAGACCTTCGTCAGCCGCGACAGCCAGGGCGTGATTCGCGAAGCGGTGCTGCGCGAACTGAAGCGCGGCGGGCAGATCTATTTCCTGCATAACGACGTGCAGAGCATAGAGACCATGCACGCCCGGCTGGAAAAGCTGCTGCCCGAGGCGCGCATCGTGGTGGCGCACGGGCAGATGCGCGAACGCGAACTCGAGCGCGCGATGCGCGAGTTCCATCAGCAGCACTTCAACCTGCTCCTGTGCACCACCATCATCGAAACCGGCATCGACATCCCCACCGCCAATACCATGCTGATCAACCGCGCCGACAAGTTCGGCCTGGCGCAACTGCACCAGTTGCGCGGCCGCGTCGGCCGCTCGCATCACCAGGCCTATGCCTATCTGCTCATCCACGCCGAAGAGGCGCTGTCGGCACAGGCGAAAAAGCGCCTGGAAGCGATCCAGATGATGGACGAGCTGGGCTCGGGGTTCTTCCTCGCCATGCACGACCTGGAAATCCGCGGAGCGGGGGAAGTCCTGGGGGATTCGCAGTCGGGTGAGATGCAGGAAATCGGATTCAATCTGTACGCCGACATGCTCAATCACGCGGTGCGCTCGCTCAAAGCGGGAAAGGAGCCGGATCTGTCGCAACCGCTAGTGATCACCACCGAAATAAACCTGCACCTGCCGGCACTGCTGCCGAGCGACTATTGCAGCGACGTAAACGAACGGCTGACGCTGTACAAGCGCCTGGCCAACTGCGAATCGGCGGACGCGGTCGATGCGATGCAGGAGGAGCTGATAGACCGTTTCGGCCCTGCACCCGAACCCGCACAGGCGCTGATCGAGTCGCATCGGTTGCGCATCTCCGCTCGCGCGCTCGGCGTGGCGCGCATCGACGCCGGCGGCGATGCGATCCGGCTGCAGTTCATCGATAAGCCGCCGCTGGACGGATCGCGCGTCATGCAATTGCTGCAGCGGCACCGCCACTGGAAACTGTCGGGTCCGAGCAAGCTCAGGGTGCAGACACCCAGCGAAGGACTGGCGCCGCGGGTGCAGACGGTGAAAGAATTGTTCAAAGTCCTGGGCGGAGCGCTGCAATGACGCCCGCGCGCCCAACCGCGCCGGATCGGCATACGAAATGAGCATGCATCTGGTGATCCAGGGCGCCGCCGTCGCCGAGCGCGACCTCGAGCAGCTATCGCAGTTGTCCGGCGCGCGGCAAGTCCTGCGCCTCAGCCCCGGCGTGTGCCGCCTGATCGGCGCGCAACAACGACCGGGTATCGCCGAGTATTGCGCCCGGGCCCGGCTCGACTTCGGCTTCGTTCCGGAGGAGCGCAAACTGGCGGACATGGGCCTGCTGGCGATCGACATGGACTCGACGCTGATCAGCATCGAATGCATAGATGAACTCGCCGACCTGGCGGGGGTCAAGGCCGAAGTTTCGGCAATCACCGCCGCCGCAATGTCGGGCGAGCTCGATTACGCAGAAAGCCTGCGCCGCCGCGTCGGCTTGTTGCGGGGTCTGGACCAGGGCGCGCTGGCGCGCGTCTACGACGAGCGCCTGCGGCTCTCGCCCGGCGCCGAGACCATGCTCGCCGCGATACGCCGCGCCGGAGTGAAAACGCTATTGGTATCGGGAGGCTTCAGTTTCTTCACCGAGCGCCTGAAAGCCAGGCTGGGCCTAGACTACAGCATCGCCAACGTGCTCGATATCGAACATGGCCGCCTCACCGGACGGGTGGTCGGGGGCATCGTGGACGCGGAGGCGAAAGCAGCAAAACTGCGCTCGGTGCGCGATGAATTGGGAATAGCAAATGCCCAGATCATCGCCATAGGTGACGGTGCGAATGACCTGGCGATGATGGCCGAAGCCGGGGTTTCCATCGCCTACCGCGCCAAAACACTGGCTCGGGGCAAGGCCGACTACGCGCTGGACTACGCCGGCCTGGACGGGGTCCTGAACCTGTTCGCCTGAGTCAAGTGGCTTCGTCGATCCAGGCCATCTGAATCGCTTCGAGGATTTTCTCGCCCGAGCGGTTTGGATCGTCGTCGAAGCCCTCCAGTTCCATCACCCAATTACGCAGATCGGTGAAGCGCACGTACTGAGGTTCGACCCCGGAATGCTTCTCCGACAGGGCGATGGCGATTTCCTGAACATCGGTCCATTTCATGTCAGTGGCTGCCTTCACTCACCATGTTGATGGTGTACTTGGGGATTTCTATGACCAGGTCGCCCTCAGGCATGAGAGCCTGGCAGGAAAGACGCGAGGCGGGTTCCAGACCCCAGGCACGGTCGAGCAGGTCATCCTCTTTTTCCTCGGATGGCGCCAGCGTATCGAAGCCCTCTCGTAGCACCACGTGACACGTGGTGCAGGCGCACGATTTTTCGCAGGCGTGCTCGATCTCGATGCCGTTTCGCAACAGGTTGTCGCAGATCGACACGCCCGGGCTGGCCTCGATTAGCGCGCCCTCCGGGCAGAGTTCTTCGTGTGGCAATACCGTGATGGTCGGCATGGTCAGATTTTCATGTCTTCCAGCTTCTTGCCGCTGAGCGCCCGATGGATCAAGCGATTCATGCGCCGGGACGCGAACGGCTCGGTGATCTTGTTGACGCGTTCGAGCGCCGCCATGATGGCGCGGCGGTCACTGCCCAGGGCAGCCGCATCCAGCGTATCGAGCGCGAGGCGTATGTCCGAGAGCTCGCCGGGCGTGAGCAGATCCGCATCGGCCTCGATCGCCGCCGTGGCAGCTTCCAGCATGCGCCTCGCCTCGACGCGCTGTTCGTTCAGTGCCCGGGCTTGCGCGTCTTCGCCCGAATGCGCGACCGAATCCTGCAGCATTTGCGCGATTTGCGCGTCCGACAATCCGTATGAAGGTTTTACCACGATCGAGGACTCGACACCGGTTGTCGCCTCGCGTGCCGACACCGACAGAAGGCCGTCAGCGTCCACCTGGAACGTGACGCGGATGCGCGCAGCCCCGGCGACCATGGGTGGAATGCCGCGCAATTCGAAGCGTGCCAGGGAACGGCAGTCGGACACCAGCTCGCGTTCGCCCTGTACCACATGGATGGCCATCGCCGTTTGCCCATCCTTGAAGGTGGTGAATTCCTGCGCCTTGGCGATGGGGATGGTCGAGTTGCGCGGGATCACGCGCTCCACCAGACCGCCCATGGTCTCCAGGCCGAGCGACAACGGAATCACGTCGAGCAACAGCCAGTCGTCGCCGGCCGCGCGGTTGCCGGCGAGCACGTCGGCCTGGATGGCCGCGCCCAAGGCGACCACTTTGTCCGGATCAAGATTGTTCAGCGGCGCCTGCTTGAAGAGCTCCGCTACCGCCTGCTGGATCTGCGGCATGCGCGTGGCGCCGCCGACCATCACCACCCCGTTCACGTCCTCCACCGACAGGCCGGCATCGCGCAGGGCTTTCTTCACCGGCGCGATGGTCTTCTGCACCAGGGTGCGGGTGACTTCGGTAAAGATTTTCTGCTGCAGGGTGCTGTCGACCAATTCGCCCGTGCCCAGGCGCGCAGTGATGCGCGCCTCGGTATGGTAGGTAAGGTGCTCCTTGGCCTCGCGTGCCTCGGTCAGCAGCAAGCGCGTATCTTCATCCGACAGCGGCGCCGGCCGCGCCTGCTCCACGATCCAGCAAAAAACGCGATGGTCGAAGTCGTCGCCGCCCAGGCTCGCGTCGCCGTTAGTCGAGAGCACCTCGAACACGCCCTTTGACAGACGCAGGATGGAAATATCGAAGGTGCCGCCACCGAGGTCGAACACGGCATAGACCCCCTCGGCCGCATTGTCCAGACCATAGGCGATTGCGGCAGCCGTCGGCTCGTTCAGCAGCCGCAGCACATTTAGGCCGGCCAGCCGCGCGGCGTCCTTGGTCGCTTGGCGCTGCGCATCGTCAAAATACGCCGGCACGGTGATTACCGCGCCAACCAGCTCGCCGCCGAGGGAGCCCTCGGCGCGCTCGCGCAGCGCCCGGAGAATTTCCGCCGAGATTTCCACCGGGCTTCTCACGCCGGCGCAGGTGCGCAATTGCACCATGCCGGGCGAATCGAGAAAATCATAGGGGCAGTTCTCGGCGTAGGCAACGTCCTTCAGCCCCCGCCCCATGAAGCGCTTGACCGAGACGATGGTGTTCCTCGGATCGCGCGCCAGGTCCTTCTGGGCCGGATAGCCCACCGCGGTCTTGCCGCCGGGAAAATAGCGCACGATCGAAGGCAGCAAGGGGCGCCCCTCGGCGTCGTTCAATACGACGGCGATGCCGCTTCTTACCGTGGCCACCAGCGAATTGGTCGTACCCAGATCGATGCCTACCGCCAGCCGATGCTGATGCGGTTCGCTCGACAATCCGGGTTCCGAGATCTGCAGCAGGGACATCAGGCTTCCGATCGCTCCAGAGCATCGCTGATTTCCTCGCCCAGGCGTTCGAGGAACATCAGCTTGCGTACCGAATCGGCCGCATGCGCGAAATCGCCTTCCCTATCAAGATGGCGCTCGAGTTGGGAGTAGTGTTCCTGCATTTCCCGGCCAAGGCGCAGTGCCAGCGCGGCGAGCTCATCGGGCCGATCTGCGGCTTCCTCCACCGACTCGCGCCATTGCATCTGTTCCAGCAGGAACTCCGACGGCATCGCGGTATTGCTTTCGCTTTGCACGTCCACATGATGCAGCGCGAGCAGGTAACGCGCGCGCGCGAGCGGGCCCTTCAGCGTGCGGTAAGCCTCGTTCACCTGTGTCGCAGACTGCATCGAAGCACGGCGTTCGGCGTCGCTGGCGTGGACGAATTTGTCTGGATGGACCCGGGACTGGATGCCTCGGTACGCCTGTTCCAGTTCCGCCAGGTCCAGATGAAATCGCGGCTGCAAGCCGAACAGATCGAAGTGATTCTGCTGGAAATTGATCATGCGGGGAAAAAGCCCTTAAGCCGCAAAGACGCAAGGATCTGCTGTCTTTTGCGCCGGTTGCGTCCAAGCCTAGATTTTAAAGCTTTCTCCGCAGCCGCATTCATCTTTCACGTTCGGGTTCCTGAACTTGAAGCCTTCGTTCAGGCCCTCGCGCGCGAAATCGAGTTCGGTGCCGTCGAGATAGGGCAGGCTTTTCGGATCGACTATCACCTGCACGCCGTGACTCTCGAACAAAGTGTCATCCGGATTGACGCTGTCGGCAAACTCAAGCTTGTAGGCCATGCCCGAGCATCCGGTGGTGCGCACGCCCAGCCGCAGACCCACGCCTTTGCCGCGCTTGGCGATGAAGCTGGAGACGCGTTTGGCAGCACTTTCAGTCAATGTAACCGGCATGGCAACCTCAGGCAGCTTGTTGCGCTGGTGCCGTGGCCGTGGCCGTGGCCGCCGCGCCCGTGTCCGCCGCCCGGCCGTGCTTGGCCTTGTAGTCGGCGATGGCGGCCTTGATCGCATCCTCGGCCAGGATGGAGCAGTGGATTTTCACCGGCGGCAGCGCGAGTTCCTCGGCGATCTGGGTATTCTTGATATCCATCGCCTGATCCAGGGTCTTGCCTTTGACCCACTCGGTAACCAGCGAGGACGAGGCAATGGCCGAGCCGCAGCCGTAGGTCTTGAAGCGCGCATCCTGAATCACGCCATCCTTGCCTACGCGGATCTGCAGTTTCATCACGTCGCCGCACGCGGGCGCGCCGACCATGCCGGTTCCCACGGCGTCATCGCCCTTGTCGAAGGTGCCGACATTGCGCGGGTTTTCGTAGTGATCGAGTACTTTTTCGCTGTATGCCATTCTTGACTCCTTAGCTGTTTGCTCTTAACCAGTATCAGTGAGCAGCCCACTGCACGGTATTCAAATCGACGCCTTCCTTGTACATGTCCCACAGCGGCGAGAGTTCGCGCAGCTTGGCGATCTTGCGCTTGAGCAGGTCGACGGTGAAATCGATCTCTTCCGCAGTGTTGAAGCGGCCGATGGTAAAACGAATGGAGGAATGCGCGAGTTCGTCCGAGCGTCCCAGGGCGCGCAGCACATAGGATGGCTCCAGGCTGGCGGAGGTGCAGGCCGAGCCCGAGGATACGGCGATTTCCTTGATCCCCATGATCAGCGACTCGCCCTCGACGAAGTTGAAGCTGACGTTGAGATTGCCCGGGATACGCTGTTCCAGGTCGCCATTGAGGTGCACTTCCTCGATTTCGCTCAAGCCCTTCCACAAGCGGTCGCGCAATCCGCGGATACGCTCGTTCTCTGCGCCCATCTCCAGCCGGGCGATGCGGAAAGCCTCGCCCATGCCGACGATCTGGTGCGTGGCGAGTGTGCCCGAGCGCATGCCGCGCTCGTGTCCGCCGCCATGAATCTGGGGTTCGATGCGCACGCGCGGTTTTCTGCGCACGTACTGGGCGCCTATGCCCTTCGGCCCGTAGACCTTGTGCGCGGTCACGGTCATCAGATCGACTTTCAGCCTGGCCAGATCGATCTCGACCTTGCCCACCGCCTGCACCGCATCGCAGTGAAAAAT
>ERZ1292630.565-Hain-H41-02um-R3-565-length-37796-cov-8_pt1 | contig 37796 bp, 28 predicted proteins | sample MGYA00564408_ERZ1292630 | MGnify/ENA primary metagenome ERZ1292630 (study PRJEB36523, sample SAMEA6512641) | groundwater metagenome | collected 2019-01-08 | study: AquaDiva: Metagenomics assemblies of 32 groundwater samples
ACCCGACGCCAGTTGCCTCTCGGCCTTGCCAAACGAGCAGCCTTTGCCAAGACCTCGGTTCGTTGCGCGATGCCCCGAAGCATGGCTGCTCGGTGATGCTTCTCGCGGCGCTGACGTGCGGCTAACTGCGCGGACCGGCGACTCAGCCGCAGCTCGTCGCGTCGGGGACCGCCGGTTGCTCTGCACGTCATCGCGCGCTCCGTGATCGACGTGGATGCGGAACCCCCGCATGCGTTCATACTTGCTGGACCCCTTCAACTCCCCCACATTGTACGTCGTGCAGGGAGGCGACTCCGACGGCCGGGGAGGCGAGCGTCCAGTCGTACTGAACGTCCAGACGTTCTTGCGTAGCGGCCCGCCCACTCGAGGCCGCAGACGACCGTCGGACATCATTTTTGATTTGACGTGCAACTAGACAGGCGGAGGCCAGCAACAACGTATGCGCTTTACGCGGTTGCGCCCCCGGAAACTAAAAAGACTCTCTAAGGAAGGGACCACCCGCGAGGCGCACTGCAACTCTCGCCGTGTCATGACTTTTGACCACTATCTTTGTCCCCTGCGCACACAACCTCATTGTCGTCACTCCGGATGGAGGGGACGTCACCACGGGCACTTAGGCCGCGTGGTGTTGCTTGGACTCCCACAGCGCGATCTGTCCAATCGCGTTCGCGTACATCGCACGATTCACCCCCAAAAGCTGTCCGATTTCACGTTGAATGGCCGCTGTCGACGGCTGATGGGGAGATGCGAGTAGATCACAGACAAGGTCGATGGCTTGTTGCGTGAGAGCCGGGGTGATCACCGCCTCGATGGCGATGCGGGCATCAGCAGGGGGCACTGCCGTACCGTCCGGAAGCTGGATGTGCGTCGCCCCCGCTGGGGCGTTCGGGTCGCCGAACTCGTCCTCATGGCCGCCGAGCCTACCTTGGCGCGTAGCGATTTCCCCGGCTTGACGGGCGAGGACGTTCTTTTGCTCAATACTTTCCCTTTCGTCCTCGGTATCCCCGACAACGGCTACGCGATCTGACTGGGGCGACTCGTTCGCCGCGCCCTGCTGGGGGCCGCTGAGCTCAGCCTGCAGCGACGCGCTGGGCTTCGCCATCATCATGGCCCGGAGGTCGCCGCGGCCCATCGCCTTCAGTTGGGCCATTTGAAGTCGTGCGTCCACCGCAGGGGGCGGCGGAAGGGGAGGCGAGCCGGCCACACCGGCCGCCGGCGGGGGGGCATTTGGCGCTGCGGCGCGCTTGGCCTCGTGCTCGTCTCGCTCCCGCCGGCTCTGCTCCTCGAGTTCCTTCGAAAACGTGGCCAGTGATCGCTGCACGAATGGAGATTCCAGCAGTGTGTTCACGCTGGGACGCATTTGAGGATTGAGGCTGAGGAGCGAGGCGCAAACACTGCGTACCTCCTCTGGAATGTTCGTTGGCAACGGCTCGTACTGTCCGATCAATATTTTCTTAATCAAGTCCTTCAGCGACTTTGCGTTGAAGGGCCGCATCAGTGTCAGGGTCTCGTAGAGGATGATGCCCAGCGCCCAAACGTCACTCTTGTTGTTGTATGGCTTGTTCATGCACAGCTCTGGGCTGAAGTAGTACGGAGTGCCGCAGACCGTCTTGGCACACGCGACGGTATTCTGAAGGACCGTGCTAATCCCGAAGTCTCCAAGCTTCACGACGTTGCGAGTTGTTAGGAAAATATTTGCTGTTTTCAAATCGCGGTGCAGAATGTGGCGGTCGTGGAGGTACTTGAGCGCCATGGCGATTTGGAGCATCCAAAAGACGCAGAGCTTCGGATCGAAGGGCGCGGACGGTTCCACCTTGCGCTGCTCGCGAATGCGCTGGTGGAGGTCGCCGCCGTCGGCGTACTCCATGGCGATGAAGATGCGAGTGCCGTCCTCGAAGTGCTCTTGGTACTTGATGATGTTTGGATGGTTCAACGTCGACATAATTCGGATCTCGTTGGCGATGTCGCGCTTCTCCTTGGGCGACATGGCGGCCGTCTCGATGGCCTTGACGACGTAGCGTCTGCCGTTTGCTCGACTGCGCACGAGCACCGCTTCGCCGAAGGAGCCCTTGCCGATGACTTTGACCTTGCGGTACCTCTCGTTGAAAACCGCCGATTCCCATTCCACCTGAACGTCGGCACCGGAAGGAGGTGCCGGTTGTGCCATGTTAGAGGAAGAAATATACTCTGCTTGAGTGATTGGGCTTAAGAGGGGAAGAGGGAGTTGCGCGATTCTTGAAGCGGACCGACTCTCCACACGAATGCCACTTCGGAGCCATATGACTGCGATTTGTTCAAATTTGGGCGGGATCGACAAGGGCGGCGGGCGATGTTGGCGCCGCAGCCGACGATTGATGCGCGAAGGACCCACTCGGCGCGCTCACGACAGAGTCGTCCGACGGCTCCGCTGGCTTTCGGATCGGCTTTTCGCGTCCCTTGACGACCGCTCCCTCAAGCGGCGTGATCACCACGTGGACGAAGTAGTCCGCGGAGAGCAGATGGTCTCTCAGAAACATCGTTTCGGTGCACAGGAGTGGCTCGACGCCCAGCACCGTCACGCGAAATCTGTTTTTCGGTGCAATGTCCGCGTCGCTCAGCGTCTTGTGGATAAGAGTTAGGGGATCAGACAGAATGCCGTAGCACCATTCGACCTCGTGGTTCAGCACTTGGGCGAGTGTGCGGTCGACGCGAGAGTCCACGAGGATCGTTTTCGCCCTCCAAGCGCCGCTGTTGACGAGGTAGCACGAAAACGCAACAAAGTGGTGCCTCTCTTCGAAAACCGCGTCTCCAATCCGCAAGCGAATGAAGCGTAAGTACTCCGCCCGGTTTTTGAAAAACTCACGTACGTCGGCAGCGAGGACTGCCTTCTTCCGCGACTCCTCGAGGGCCGGTGCGGCCTGGACGAACGGGGAGCAGTCGCGGTACACCAAGAGCAAATGCTGCTTCCAGCGCTGCGTGACGTATACCATGGCGTCAAAGGTGTCGACGTTCGGCACCGGCATGTGAGGTTCGACGGTGTCCGGATGTCCATCAAAACTGGCAAGAAGCGACGTCGAATTCGGGGACATGGGATCGTCCAAAAATTGGTAAATTGATTTCTTTGCCAATGCGGCCAAGATGTCGATCACCACTCCCATCGGCAGGTGGCAAGGAATGGGCACCATCGTGCGCGTGAGCTTGCTGGTGCACAGTTTCAGGTACATGCCACCCGAGTAGTCCGCGCCGTCGGCGTCCTTCGAGGCCAGGTGGCTGCTGAACGCGACTGCGGTTGCCTTCGCATGCGTGATCAAGTAGCACTGACGTGGAACGACACAGCAAGTGGGGTGAGTGCCGCCCGCCTGCTTCACCCGCTGCGCCTCGGTGTCGATTTCCAGCTGCACGTCAACAATAAATGGAACGTCCCACACTTGCATGGCGACGGCGTTGATTTTGGACCCGTGAATCGAGGCGGTCGCCATCGGTCGGGAGCGAGGAGGAATGCTCTATGCGTAGACGCATCAAACGCGGCCACGGGCAACAACACGTTATCTCGCTCGTAGGAGGAGTCTTCGCCCGGGCACGAGAGGCGCGAGGGGAGGGAAACACGGAACAACAGTCAGAGAGTACATGGAAGCGCCGTGGGGCGTTTGCTATCTGGTCGCGAGCAGGTCCTGCCAAACTCCGGTAGCGTACAACCGAAACACACTGATGCGGTTCATCTAGTAGAACCTCCTGAGCAGCGACTTGATGACGCCGGTCTTGGGACCCGACACCGGTTTCCACGGGCCGCCAAGGGCTTTGGGTTCCGGCTTGGCTTTTTTGTCCTTGCCCCCCTTTTTGGGCGCTTCCTTTTGTGGATCGGGATCTTCGCCCCGCGTGTTGGCGAATTTACCAAAGAAGCCTTGCTCGCCCGTTTTGGGTCCTGATGAATACTTGAACGGCTTTTGCTCCAGAATCTTCTCCTCCGCCTTCGGCTTCTTCTTTGCCTTTTTTGATTTTTTGTCCTCTGGCGCAACGTAGGCATCGTACACGCTCGTGACACCTCGGCTGTTCTTCTCATCGAAGGTCGAAATGGTGCGGCATGTACCCTTGAAGGTGGCTTGCGAAATTTTCACAATCTTTTCCTTCGACTCCTTCCAAGCTTTGGTCTCGTCGCGCCGAAGCTGATCGTACACATCGGCCTTGCCTTCCGCCGTGGGTTCGATCTTCGAAAATGTGGTGCCAATGAAGCCGTAGGTGCCCTTTTTCCCCGGCCGAGTCTTGATGTTCGGCAACTGCGGATGCGGACGACGTGGTGCCTCGCCCTTCTTGGGGACGTCGTAGTCAGCCTCGTGCGGATGCGGTTTCGCTTGGAACGTCCCAAAGAAGCTCCCCGCCCCAGTGCTGAGCTTTCCCGGCGAAGCGAGACGGAAGTCGGTTTTATCGATATTCTTTTCCTTTGCAGCCTTCGCGTCCAATCTCCACCGCTTGCCTGGATCCATGTACAAATCTTGCACCGCTTTCGGGTGCTGCGTGGACGAAGCTAGCGACAGGAACTTCTTCTCAAAAAACACGTCGGGAGTGCGACCCTTCTTACACCTCGGGACCTTGAAATTGGCGCCGAGGTACCGGCTCGGGATGATTTCCTCCTTTTCGTATGGATCGTCCGCCGAGATAAATGAGGGGTCACTGAACCCACCGAAAATACTCTTCTTCATCGGCTGCGGCTCGGGCCGTGATTTTTTCCCCATTTTGACCAAAAGGGTGACAATTCTGATGCACGCGCGATGAACAACAACAAGCCACACATCACGTCACCAACCGGTTCAATCTCCATGTTGATGGGGAGTAAACATGCCAAATCATCAGGTTCGCAGGATGGCACAAAATTCATGAAAGTCGACCAGCCCACTGCTGTCCACGTCGGCCTCGGCTATGATTTTGTCAATGTCGATAGGTAGAGCAAACTCTTCGACGATCGCCTGTCGCAACCGGTCGGTCGATACGCTACCGGAAAGGTCCGCGTGGCCTCCCAGCGCAATGAACGCGTCGCGCAGCGTCTGGTCATCGCAAACATTCTTTTGTGGCGAGTTCCCGTCGCCGATCGACATTCGCCCCCCACGACGCCCCTTGAGTGTGCCAATCAAACAAATGAACCGAACCCCCCACCTCCACCGAATGTGTGGCGTTTTAAACCTCCCGTACGATTTGTGACAGGTCATTACTGTAACTCTTTCCCGTTACTCAATCGTCGGGCGTTGGCTCTTCTTCGGATTCCGCTTCCTCCGAGTCGTTGTCCTCTGCGGAGTCGCCGTCGCCACGCTGCTCCTTCTCGGTGTCAACGGGGGTGACTGTGATGACAGGCAGATTCAGCTCGTAGCGAAGCAAAGCAAGGTGGTGAACTTCGAACCGGAGCCGCACGCTTGCCGCTTCCGGCGGTGCGGTCGGGTTCTCTACGTCACCGGCCATGAACAGTGCACCGATACCTTTGCCCAGGACAACGCGGATCAGGAAATGCGCGGGAAGGCGTGAAGGCCGCGACACGCATTCACAGAACCCGGCCGCGGGGAACGGCATGGTGGCGGTGGACGGCCTCTGCTCGAGCTTCTTGTAGCGCTCAAGCAACTCCAACAGCGCAGCGGGGGTCGTGCACTCGAGAAGCAACCTTGGCGGCAGCAAAGAAGCGAGGGCCTCGGCTCCCTCCAGCGTGAAGCGTAGCAGCGACAGCGACCGTTTCGCCGGTGACTCGAATACTTTGCACCCTATGGCGACGCAGCGGTAGCCGAGGTCGCTGAGCACTTGCCTCGAGGCGGCGTTGGCCAGGTACATTTTCGCCTCCCTCCCACTCTCCTTTCTGAGCAAAATATCATCGAAGGGGAAGGCCGCGCAATCGTCGCGATCCATTTCGAGGTTCTGCTTGACCGTCGCGAGCAGGTCAGCGCCTGCCTCGGCAAGGGTTTGCCAGGCCGCTAGCACGTTCTTGGACGCTCCTTCTGGCTTCCCGCTGAGATTTGTCGTACTGCGCATTTCTCGGAGGCACTTTAACTTCGCAATGAAGAACCCCCCTGTATCCTGCAAGTGAGGAGGCACGCGCATGCAGCGTTCCAAGTGGAGCGATGCCTGTTCGTCCGGTGACGGTGGAAACATCGAGGCCGAGTAGCGGAATCGCTCGTCACCATCTCTCTGCGAGTCTTCCAGCGTCGCAAAGGATTTCGAAGCGTCTCGACTCGTCACTCGCCACGTTGCTACGCCTGGATACCAACGGAGTGTGCCTTCTCGCGCAGCCTTGGTCTCGACCGCGGCATCCACCAGTTCAAAGGCGCCCCTTGCCCACTTCAGGCAAGTGGCAATGACGGCCTCGTCTTCCACTGGATTCAGACTGCAAGTGCTATACACCAACGTGGCGCCTTGCTTGCACAAGAGCATGCCCCTCTGCAACACGTTGCATTGCGCATTGTTCAACGAGGGACCCATGATCGCGTTCCAGCGCGGCCACAAATCCACCGACTTTCGCAACGTGCCGTCCCCGGAGCACATGACGTCGCAGAGTACGCGGTCGAACCTCGTCCTGCCGAGAACGGGGAAGCGAGCCGCGTCGTGGTTGGTGACCATGGACCGTGCCTGATTGGCCGGAGAGCGCCCGATTTGACGGTACAAAATGTCCAATCGCCCCGCGTTGATGTCGTTCGCGACGACGCAGCCGCCGGGACCCACAGCCAGGCTCTCCAAAAGTTGCTGGGTCTTGCTGCCGGGGGCGGCGCACATGTCCAGGACCATGTCGTCTGGCTGCACGTCAAGCAACAAGGGCGGTATCATGCTGACAACTTCTTGCCGTGACAAGCGGCCAATTTCGTTGAGCCCGTGAACGACAACTTTCGCGGCTTTGAAGGACACGTTGCGCTTCAAGTCCGAGCGGCTCATCGGCCCCTGTTGCGCTCCAGGCAGGAATGCGACGGGTCGTAAGGCCATCGTGGTGCCGAATTCGTGCAAAAAATCGGCCTCGCACTTCTTGGCGTCGCCGCCAGCGGTCTGGTTGAATCGCAACGCGACGGGTAGCGGCAGGCGCATGCTGGCGAGAAACGGCTCCCATTCCGCTTCAGGGATGACCTGCCCGCGGTAGTACCGTTCCCAGTTGGCATTGTGCAGGCAGGTGGGATCCTTCAAATCGATCCACTCCCTCGCGTCGCGGTGGCGCTTGCCCAAGGTTTTGCGCGAGCGCGATGGCATTGATATTGAGGAGCCGGAGGAGCTGCACGGGTGGAGGCTTTCAGAAAATTCACCGCTTCCCTCTTGCCCACGGCCAGGCCCTCGATACGTTCCCCCGATATTGCTCTGCACATTGCAACGCTCACGAAAGAAAGGATGGGGCACGCAACTAGTGGTAGGGTAACAAGGAAGAATACTTGGGACGGAAACCGGGCTACTCAATGTCGAAGATGTCTCCTGTTGCGGCCGCACTTGTGGAAGCGGCCGGAGGCGGCGGTTGCACGCTTGATGGCTGAGCTGGAGGACCAGCTGGAGGACCCGAGGTGGCACAAGGCGAAGTACCGCCAATGGATCCCACTGGAGGATCCTTGTGCGTCGAGTGGCTGCCATCGCTTTCCGCGACGTTCTCACCCGTTTTGGTGAACATCGTCGAAACACTCGGCGTCGTGGAGAAGAGCTGCAGCGTCGTGCTCTTTTTCATTTCCCGTATCATGCACAATCCAACGAAGAATAAAATGCCGCAATGTTGGTCGGCTTGGGGGGAGCGGCTGTGGAGGAGAAGGAAGGGGTGACGACAAGTTTTTACGTGTCACCTCGTGGGAGGAGGACAAGCGAACGAGCACCGGAGGGCCACCGGTCACGACGACTCAGTACACTGGACGATGATCGGTAAGCGCACTGAGTCCGATGGTGAAAGTGACCACTGTGTTTCGTTCGTGGGCATACTGGCAGACACAAAAACTGAATAATTATCCATGTACAACGAGTCGACGCTAACCGTATTGCCAGTAATGGGGCACCTGAGTTGCATTGCATGTTGCTGCTCCGGCAGTCGCGCCCACTGCAAGCACCGCTCGGCGTTCGACACGACCCAGCTGGTCAGCTCGCACGACTGTGGATGGTCGGCCTCCGTTGACCGAATAGGGCACTTCATCTGTGGCATCCAAGACACGGGATCACGTGACGAGACAGATACCCCCGTCGAACGAATTAGCCGTGACAGCAGGCGAGGAGCGACTTCGGCGGGCGAGAACGAGAGAGGATGAGTGGATACCAGCGCCCTCAATGAGGCAGCGAGGACGCGTCTTGGCGCCGTGCACTCCACGTCGGCGAGTTCGCAGCGAAGCCGCCGTAACACGGGAACTATCAGTCTATGGTGGCGAAACTCTTCTGCGCTTTCGTAGTAGCGCGCCAGCTCGATGTCCACCCAGAGGGGCATGACCCGCGTGCCCGATCCATCTGGCGGCGCGCCTTGGGCGAGCCTGCAAACGACTTGCTCGACAACGTCAAAAAGCTGCGTCACCATGGCAGGAAGTGCAAGTTGATGCGACGAGACGCGCGCGGTGTCCCCGTCCGATTCTCTCAAGGCGACTTCCTCCTCCGCCAGCTGCTTCAAGAGTGGGGTCGCTCGGCGAAGCAGCGAGGCAAGAACTGCCGCAACCGCCATCGACTGCCGCATGACAGGCTGCGCTTTCCCGTCGGCCTCGCTGCGGCCGCGCTTCCCACTGGGTGACGAAACTCCTACCAACCGCGGTGCTTCCCCGACGAGAGGCCAATGCCGTCGGAGCAGGTCCGCGAGCGCTTCCACGGCCTCCTTCAAAAAACCGCGAGTGGCGCTAACCGCTGGCGTCTCGTGCACTTTGTCGAGCAGTGCGCGAAGCTCCTGGTCAAACATGGCCGCGGACGACGACATGGAGAGGGGAACGGCTATCGCGGTGGAGACAATCCCAAGAAAACACCCGTACGAATAGTGTTCGACTATCGATTGAAATTAATTACAGGAATTGCGTGTGCACGCGCGAAACGAACCATTGTTGTGACCTTGTGATCCTAGTCTGCTAGGCTTGGCGGTACGACGGCCACTACAACTTGCTCAGCTGGGCAATAACCTTCTCACGCTGTTCACTGAGGACCGTCAGTCGGCGCCGCAATTTGTCTTTGACGCGGTTCTCAGCGCCAGGTGCGTCGTCAACGGTAATTTCACGAACCAGTCGCCACGTTTTCGACGTCGGGCACACTTCCTTTCTAAGTGCCGTCGCCAGGAGAATGGGCACAAGGATGAAATTGTCGTACCAATACGACACGACCGAATTCGTCACGCCCGCCATGGCCTCATGCATTGCCAGCGTAGAAAGGTTCAAGCAAAATGCGGCATCCGACGCGTTTGGGATGCACGCACGGATCATGTACGAAGGATCGATGTACTTCACCGTGGCCTGCTTGAACCGAGGGTGCTGTTTGCACCAGGCTTCCACGTGCTTCTTCATGATAATGCCGATGTCCTGCAGGACGGTGTTGCCGCTGGCGTCCTTGGCGCCCGTCCCGACGACCCAGTCCTGGCCAAATCCCTCTGCTACAATAATCACGCAAGTGTCATGTGCCTCGAAGCGCCGCTCGATGAGCGCCAAGACCTTCTCCTTGGAAACCTTCACCTCTGGAATGAAGCAGAGATTCACTCGGCCGCTGGCGAGTGTCGCGTGCGTCGCGATGAAGCCGCTGTGGCGCCCCATCACTTTCACGATGCCGATCCCGTATTGGGCGCTGTCAGCTTCCGCGTGTGCGGCGTTGACGGCGATGGTCGCTTGCTCGACTGCGGTCTCGAAGCCAAACGTGCGGTGGCTGAAGCTGAGGTCGTTGTCAATGGTCTTGGGAATACCCATGATCCCAATGTCGAGATTGCGGCGCCTCACCTCAGCGACGATGGTGGCCGCTCCGCGTTGCGTGCCGTCGCCGCCGATGGTAAAGAGTATGTTGACGCCGTACTGCACTAAGGTGTCGACCATTTCGGAAGGCAACTGCGGGCCGCGGCTGGAACCCAGAAACGTACCGCCGACCCGGTGGATGCTCGTTGTATTGTCGCTGCTTAGCTCGAGAGCCGAACTCCGGCCAGCGGCCGAGAGTCCCCAATAGCCGTAACGGAATCCGATCACGCGCCTTGCGCCGTACGATTCGATCGCGCACCGCGTGATGCACCGGATGACGTCGTTCATCCCGGGGCAGAGACCGCCACACGTGACGATGCCGATGGTCGTCACCGCCGGGTTGAAGTGCAGACTGTCCCGCGGGTTGGCCAATCTAATCGAAAAATTCGACGGGGGCGTGGGAACACTGGTGCTGGCTGCGCGAGGGGTCGGATTAACGCTCGGGTCGTACAGGATGCGCCGGTCGTCGTCCAGGATGATGCACTTGCTCAGCCATTCGGACCGTTGCGACATGGGGTTGGCAAAGCGAGTCCCTGGGAGCATGTCAACCTCGAAGTGCTCTTGCTTCAGCGTCGCCATCGTGATGTCGCCGCCGTCGGCCTGGACGACCTTCGACTTGTTGCGTTGCCGCTGATTCATTGGCGCGTTATCAAAGTGACAGTGTGGTTCGCTTCTTTCGGGAAACACATGGCGTCACAAGAGAGCACTCAAGCCATCAAGCAAAATGTCCCTATCCCCGACCGCGGGCCTATTGAGAAAGCAGAGAGGAACACGTCCGAAAAGCCACAGCGAGCAGGAGGTGGTGGTGGTGGAAGCAGCAGGAAGATGACGAAGCAGTGTGCCCCCCCCCAGTGACGAGCTAGCCTTCAGCCCTCTTGGCCGAAATCACGGGTGAATTGCAAGTGATCGTTAATGTCGGCTTGGCTGACGGATGGCCGTGCCGTTCGAATGGCCCTGAGAAAATCGAGACGCGTCACTGGCAACGGCATCACCAGTTTGGGCTCTGTGATGTCCGTCAACGACATCAAAAATCCGTCGGGATCTCCAGGTGAGCATGGCACCAACCGGTTGGGGCATGGAGGGCCGTTCACGGGATCTTCAGGGTCGGGCCCCGGCACGCGCTTGAAATGCGTCGCGACCTGCAGCGTGCGGACGCTCTCCATCATGGCATTTCTCACCAGGACGTTGATGTCGCTACCACTGTACCCCTCCGTGAGCGCTGCCAGTTCCTGGAAGTCGGCCTCCGTGACCGTTGACGGTGTGTTGCCGAGGTGAATTTTGAACATCTGTGCTCGGGCTTGTTGCTCCGGCAGGGGAATGTAGATGCGCCGCTCGAACCGTCGTCGCACGGCTGGGTCCAAGCCCCAGGGGATGTTGGTCGCGGCCAGCACGAGCACGCCATCGTCGTCGTGCCCGACGCCCTGCATTTGAACGAGGAACTCCGTCTTGATGCGTTTCGTGGCGTCGTTTTCACCTTCGGAGCGATTGCTGCACATCGAGTCGATTTCGTCAATAAAAATGATCGCCGGTTTTCCGTCTTCGCGACGGGCGTCTCTTGCCATTTCGAACAGGCCTCGGACAAGCTTCTCGGAGTCACCGAGCCAGCGCGACATCAAATCACTGCTGCTGACGCTGAAGAAAGTTCCGTCGGCCTCCGTCGCGACAGCTTTCGCGAGGTACGATTTGCCGGTTCCAGGAGGACCGTATAAAAGGATGCCTCTCCAAGGCTTTCGATTCCCGGTGAACAGCTGCGGGAATCGCACGGGCAGAATGACGGCCTCCTTCAAGGCGTCTTTCGCGGCTTCAAGACCCGCGATGTTGGACCAGGGGACATTTGGCTTCGTTTTCACGATTGCGCCCTCCAGACCCCCGCGGAGGCGTTTTTTGTCCTCCTCGTCCTCTTTTGACTTGTCCTTCTTCGCCGTTTTTGTCGCTGCGTCGCCACTCGCAGGTGGGGGAGCCGCCTGCGCTGCCTTTTCCGCCTCGATGTACTCTTTGATCTTGGTCGCGCGGTCCATGATCTCGCGGACTTTCTGTCGAAGCATGTCCCGCTTCACGGGGTTGCGACTTTCATACTTGATCGCCGTCAGGAACACGTCGATTGCCTCCATGTACACGCGATAGGCGTCCTCGTACTCTTTCGCCTCATCGTGCTGCGACGCGCGCTTGAAGATCGTCACGGCCCGGTCGGTGAAATCAACGCTCATTTGACACAACTGGCAGGCGATATTTGTGGTGAGTGTAACAGCAAGCGGTGCCAAGATCTGGCCACAAGCAATTATGGGATCGAATCGCACAGAGAAAAGAGTACGTAAGTTATAGAGACTGCCTTGACGTCGATGCAGCGACGTCGATTCGCTGTCGCATCTCGAATGGCTCGGGCGTGTACGACGGCAACTCGACAAGCAACTGCTGCAGAAAGCGCGCGACGCCTCGTTCCTCGTCCCCGACGTACACAACATTATCTGCTCGGGACGCATCAACATCTTTTGCACGTGCAGCTGAAATAAACACCATCTCGGGATACAAGGTGAGCGGTCTGTCCACGCTCTCCGGACAGTCGCCCAGCGCCACAACGTGGTCGAGCCCTGTCGGAAATCGGTCGAGGTTGCCGTCACTGTTGGTGCGATGTCGAGCGTCGCGGAGGAACTCGACAAAGGCGGACTTGTCCACGTGCTGTCGCGCCACGACAACGCTGTTCGGCTGCGCTCGGCACTCGAGCTGATATTTTTCAGCGAGCACCTCCCGCACCGCCGCCGGGATCGCCAGATCAAAATGACGTAAAGGAATGCCGCTGACACAGTATTGTGCCACTCTGCGATCCGTTACGTCGCCGGTGGATAGCTCGCCCAACAGCTGCCGGTCGATGATGGCGTCCCCGGTCTCGCGCAGGAACCGGCCGCGCTCGGTGAGGTGCGCGGCGGTGAGCACGGTGCAGTTGAACACGTCATCGCCAAGCACACGTCGCTCTTCCAACAGACGGCGTAGCGGTTCGTGGTACTTCGAGGACAAGGCGTCGATGACGTGGGGGTTCGCTGCAAGCACAGATACATACACATGCACAGCATTCGTTAAGATCGAAAGAACCTCCTCTGCCTCAGTTTCAGACATACACAGCGCGTCGGCGTAACCACACACCGGCAACATCCCTCTGCCAGAGTTGGCAACCAGACCCGCGCCGCTGAAGCCGCACAGCAGCAGGCGACCGCAGCCAGGATGCTGCAGCGTGTCGAGGAGAGGCGCGTGCACCTGGCGCAGCATTCGGCGGCCCGCGGTGGACACAATCGCGAGGTTGCCGCCTCGTTGCAGCCACGCAACCAAGGGGAGAAACGCTGGCGAATCGTTCAGCGGGACGTACCGGCCGCCCGCGCTGTGGGGCGTGGGCAGCACCGTGCCGTCCATGTCCGCGACCAGCCACCAGAGAGCCAGCGACATAGACTGTCTGACCGATTGACCTCACACAAGCAAACCACATGCGCACTCCGCGAGCGACGACCATCAAACATGCGTGGGAAGTGTCCCTAACGCGTCAACAATTCAAGCATGATTTCGTTCAGCATGGCGGCAACCATATGCGCGTCGGGGCGTTCCCTCGGGTCGTGCTTGAGCATCGCGCATAGGAGTTCAATCGTCATTTCGTGCCAGGGCCGAAATCCTGCGCCGCACTCAACCCGTTGCGACATGCGTAACTCCTCGATGGCGAGCCGCATCGACGTCGGGGTCCACTCCAACGCGTGCAAAGTTAGTTGCTCCTTCGATGTCGGATGCCTGAGAAGCACAAACTCAGGAAGAAACAAGAGTGAGAAAAACACCACCCCAAGGCTGAATACATCCGCCCTGCACTCCAATCCCGCCGAGAGGACGGGATGCGTCGTGCAACGCTCGGGCGCGGCATATTCATACGTCATCGCGGCCCCTGCCGCACCGTTGGGCGCCGCGCGCCGCGATGTGTCCAAGTCCATGAGCAGCACCCTCTTGAGGCCGTCGAACATGAGGACGTTATCGGGCTTCACGTCGCCGTGGACGATGGGCGGACTCTGCTCGTGGAGATAGCCGATCACCGACGCGAGCTGGAGCACCATGGAGCAGATATCATACTCTCCAAGAGGATGTTCCAATGTCTCGATCAGCGACTTCATATCACGCTCGACGAAGTACGGCATCAACACCGTCACCGTGGGCACAACGTTCCCGCGGTTGGTGGGATCGTATTCTTCTCCCGCCATCACGTCCAAGTACGGGATGAGATGCTGGTGCCGCAATCGCCTCACCGCTAGCGCTAACTCCATCGCAGCGTCGCGGTCGGCACGGCCAGCAAATTTCATTACCTTTTCCACCACTTCCTTTGATTGATCTTGAGCATCTCGACACAGCCAGACTTGACCCTGCGCCCCCTCGCCGATCATCCTGATTCGCGTCCGAAGCAGTCGTGGCGGCGCCGAGACGACTGGTCTCCCCCCTCCTGTAGTGTGAGCAGATGAACCCGGAGCGGGCGGGAACGAAGACACGTGAGAGTGCACCTCGGTCGGTCGACCTGCAGGACAGCATTGAGAATGTCCTGGCCCACAAGCTGGGCATACCCTACGCCGACACATGGGGCACGTCAGCAACGTGAAGCTTCCGCACGTGCAGCACCTGACTGTGGCCATCATTTTTGGAAACTTCGCGAACGTGTACGTGTGAACGAAACCCTATTTGAGCGTGCGCCGGGAAGCGACAATTCGAGGGGAACCTGCCGGGGCGCGCACGTCCGTCCGCGATCCGTGTATCGGACATGTTCCAACCAACCGCACTCACCGTCCGCTGCGCGCGGTCATCAAAGGTCGGTCATCAAAAAGGAGGAGGAGAGGACAATCAAAAATAGTTCCGCCAGTTACTTCTTCTCCTTTGCCTCCTTTTCAGCCTTCTTCTCGGCCTTTTTCTTGGCGCGCTTGACGCGCTCTGCCAGGAAGCGGCTTGCGCTGAGATTCTTCTTCAAGAACTTGTACACATGCGCTTCCTTATCTTCCTTGGTCAGCTTGCGCGGCGGCTCGGCACTCTTCTTAGCCGACGGATGTCCTACAGTCTTTCCGAAGCGGCTGCGGTCCTGAACGGCCACCTTTTGATCGGCTTCCGCGGCCTCACCCTTCTGGACCTTCTTGTGGTTGATCGGGAACAGCACGAGCTTGCTGAGGTAAGACTTCAGCCGTTGGACGTTCGTGTTCAGCGACTCCTCGCTAGCGTTCTTTCGGCGGGTGTCAACGCGAATGCCAATGGTGGCAGCGTAGCGAATGCCGACTCCGGCACCCTTGAGCTCCTCGGCGGTGAACCCACGACCCAGTCGCTTCTTCATGTTGTACCGAACCGTAGGGCAAGCGACCGAAGGACGAAGCGCCTTGAGTGGCCGAGGAAAGATCTTCTTCGCCTTGACCAAGCGCAGACGACGTCTGCGTTCCTTTCGCTTCGGCTGGTCCAGCCAGACCTTGATGTTACCGCGTTGCGACGAGCATGGATTCCAGTGCTTGCGGTGGTGCTGATGAGGCACCGCGTTGTTGCCCTTGACCATGCGTGTGCAAACCTGTAAGGAGTAAGCAGCAGAATACGGCAACAAACTGCAACTAAACGCAACGATGTGATTTGATATTTCACTGTTTGCGGTGTGTGTTCGGCCCATGATACACTCCAAGAACGGTAGCCATCAAATGGGAGGTAGATGCGGTGGTGAGTGGACACGTCGTTCCGTGGTAGGTGGCGAACGTCGCGAGCTCGATGTGCTTCGTAGCTCATCGAGCTTCGAAAGCGCTTCGTCTCGGCTGGATCGCATGCGGAAAACCTGATCACGCAACTCGCGTTCTTGCGACTCGAGCGCCGCTAAAAGCGCATCCTTCTCCTGTCGTTCCGCCGATTCGAGTTCCATCTCTCGCTGTCGATCGTCGCGGACGGCCTGTATCTTTCTCGCTGCCATTCTTTCGCGCCTTGTCCCATGAGAAAGCTCTTGCTCCCGAATGCGATGGTACAGATCCAACTGCCGCTCCCTTTCGTTCGCTTTGATGATGTTCGCTTGGCACTGAAAAATCTCCTGCAATCGGTGCAGCTCGGCTACCTGCGCGCGCTTCTCGCCTCGGGCTCGCTCCCGCGCGGCTGCGACGGCGGTGCGTGTTTGATCACGGATTGAAACAACCAGTTCGTGGTTTGCGCTCACCGCCGACCGACGCTGGTTGTCTCGCTTGAGTCGGCGCTGTTCCTTCTGAGAGAAGTTTTGCACCGATCTTTCCAACCGGGCAACGCCCCTTTGGGCATGATGGAACTCCGATTCGAGGCGCCCGCTCTCCGTTTTCATCTTTGAAATACGATTTTGAAACATCACGATCGCGTCCGTCAATTGCTTCGACGTCGCGGTGGCGGTTCGTGCGGATGATGGCGGGGCAGGAGTGTGGTGAACAGGGCTAACCTGTGCGCGAGATTCAGCCGGAGGGCTGCTGGTGCCACCTTGATGCTGCGCGGGTCGCGGCGACGCGCTCGCGGCAGGCGGCTGCGGCATGGGTTCGGTCGCGGCCATACGCTGTTTGTTAAACTCAATTGACAACAAGACTCACAAAATCGCAATTGCTCACCGGTTTGCCAATATAATTTGGATACCGCGCTTGACGCGGACTGGTCGCGCGCGGTGGTGGCGTGGTCGTCCGCGATCCCTAACACCCCGAAAGATAATAAGCAGTCGAAAAACTTGTGTGAAAAGCATCCGTGTTTGCAGGTTCTTGCCTGTCACTGAATGTTGATCAGTTTCGGACCGTTCGGTCCTGGGGATTCCTTGCGAAGACGAACACTGAGCAGACCGTCGACAAATTTCGCCTGAACATCCGAATCGATAACTCGTGAAGGAAGCGTGAAGCAGCGTTCGAATTTCCCGTGGTCGATTTCTTGCAGCTGCAGCCAGTTCGACGCGCTGCAGTCCGGTTGAGCCTCCAATGTCGCCGAAACCGGGGGGCGGTCTCCACGAACGCAGATTCGGTTGCTGGTTACGTTCAACTCCATTTTGTCCCGCGTCATGCCGGGAAGGTCCGCAAAGAGCCGGTATCCTTGGGCATCCTCCTCAATGTTGAAAGCCGGGCTCCAGTTGCCGCGGCTCGTGCTCTGCAGCATCGACGAAGCACCACTGCGATTCTGCATCTCGTTTCCGAGCACGAAGAACGCTCGGCGCATGTGATTTTCGATGTCGCGAAACACGTTGTGCACATCCGAATCGCGTGACATCCAATGTTGGTCAATGCAGTCAGGCTGGCTGGTAAAGATCGAGAGAGTGGCATTTGCATCGCAAACGTTGTCACAAGTTCTCCTGGACGGATACTACTAGGCTGAAACCGCCGCGATACCCCCACGCCATACATTCTCCGCTGCCGCGAACACACGTCATCGACCTCTAGCACATCGCGCTGCCAAATCACACTCATATCACACACAAAAAAACACACTTGACAATCTGATCCAGGACATGAACAGCTAGACGGCCACCCATGCATGCTGGGGTGGACCGGAACTTCGGTGAGGGGGGACGCGAGACTGGTCGTACATGCAGGTGGGCCGTGGTGCGGTGATGTCGAATCGCAACGCTCATACCAGCTAGTTTGTGTCAGGTGGTGGCAAACCTTGCTGCTCTCGATTTCGCCAGTAATCCTTGTTTTCGTTGCAATGCGCTAATGCCGGTTCGAGCGCAGGGAGGAGCTCCGCCATCGCCTCGAACATGGGGACCACGATAAACGACATGAAGCTTTGCTGTCCCTTGGGGAAGTCCACGCGGTGCTTGCGCCGGTCCATGAACGGGGAGATGGCCAGGTTCGCCTGCTGCTCTGCGTCGCCTTGCTTGTAAAACTCCGTGGCGATGTTCTTCGCCCACTCGATGTACAAGTGATTCGGCCTGCCAGAGTTGGAGATGTCCGCCATTTTAATCGACATCGACAAGGCCAGCCTAACGTCTTCCTTTCGCGAAAACCAATCTTGACCCCCTTCGACTTGGCGGCGACGGAAGGCTTGGAAGATCTTTCCGTGGTTGCCCATGTCCGTCGAAAGCACCATTTCGCACATGGTGTCGCGCACTTCACGCCGCTGGTCGTCTGTCAGCTTCGATAAAATGTTGTACTTGGGCTGGCGCAGCATCTCGAAGATGCAGGCAAGGTGATGGTTCTCCAAAATGGACTTGTCGTTGTACAGCGTACTAAGATAGGCATTCGTGCGTGTGTGGAAGCTGTTGTTGAAACCGGGGTGGTCGTAGTCGTGGATGCTGCCAGCGATGATCCCGGCGAGCAGCTCCTCCTTGGACATCGCCAGCTTCTCGCTCAGGCCACACTTGACCATGATGAAATAGTTGATTTGCGACACATCGGCCGCGTGCGTCGCGCTATGGTACGGGTTGGGATGGTAGCCGGCCTGGACGCCCTGCAGGAAGGTTCGCAGCACGGTGTCGTCGATGTTGAAGTGCCGCACGAGGTCGAGCTTGTACAACATGGCGTACGTGACGTAAAAGAGTGCGTTGTTGTTCGTTGCTCGCTCGAGGTCAAAGACGCTCATGTCCCAGCTGTCCAGCTTCTGCATGACACTCAACATCCTATCGACCGACTGACGGTCTCCCTTGAAGTTGTCGTAGAATTGTTTGAGCGAGGGATGAGTCACGGAGATGGGCATTTGCGCCACGGATGGAAACACGGCGATGATGGCATCCACCTGGGGACCGCCAATGATGCGATCCATGACGGGAAAGTGATCCTCGGAAGCGAGCAGGTGCTCGAAGTACATCGGACCTCCCGACTCGTACATGACATCGAGGGGATGCTTAAGCCCGCCTGGCCCGCTCCCCCCATGCGCGAGGCCACGGCGACGCTGTCGGACCTTTCGTTCAACAAGACCACTTTGCAGCCTTGCAGCGCCCGAGCTCCGCTGCATTTCCGCGACTGATTCCTTCAGCGCTGAAATAACTGGCGTGAGGCGTAGGACAGTAGACTGGGCTTGCGCCGTGTTCGACTTCGTCGACGCGAGACGGCACTCCAGCTGAGCCAACCGCTTTTCCTTGTCCTTCGTTTCGGAGGCGTTGACTCGTTTGTATTGGGCCAACCGAGACATTGGGTCGACAAAAAACTCGTGAACGTCCACTCGTCGTGGCGGATTTACCATGGCCAGCAATTTGACCGTGAAGGGTTTGACGTTTTTCGGATCTTTGCTCGAAACAATTGAGAACGTGGCGGCAACGGTTGAGTACGTGACCGTGAGTCGTACCTTGTTCTTCATGGTGTCCGAGGCGACGGACTTGAAGAATGGCGCCCACGGCAAATCAACTCCTGCTGCCGTTTTCTCAGCAAGCAGCATTTCGTCGGTGGCGAAATGCTTTAAAAAGAGTGCACCACTGGCCACATCACGATACACGAAGCAGCATCCCTCGCGATTCGGACTGCTACCTTTCGGAACAAAAACGAGAAACACGGCTCCCATTCCGCCGCGGCCGTCGTCCACGGACATGCTCACCGCCCCCACGTCGATGAGGTACTTCTCCTTGCCCTGCAAGATGCTGCCACTCTTGGTGGGAGCGGACAACGGATTATCGGCGGACGCTGAGTCGTTTTCGGCGTGAGGCCCGACATCTCGGCTGGGGCGATCCTTGTCTTTGGTTTTTTTCTTCGCCTTACCAGCGTCGGTAGAGCTCCCACATCCCATTTCGAAAGTTCTGGTTTGACAGTTAACAGGGGGAAACAATCGGTAGCGGCCAACGATTGGATTCCGCGACGAGGTTCTCGCGATCAAGTCTACGCTCCGACACACAAGAGCCAGACAGCGTCCACACAAGCACACAACCGCGGAAAATCGAAAGGAAGGACGAGAGGCGCAAGAGCGACAGGGATGACGAGCCAGTAACAACGCCCCCGCGAAAACATCACAAGGGGGTCACAACGTTCAGGCGATTTGACTGCAAATCATCGACGCTGCTTGGGAGCAACGGTGCCTTCGAGGCCGCTGACCCTTTTCAGGTGCGGGGGTTGCGCAACGCTCAAGCGAAGGGGAGGAAACACTGGGAAAGCGAGGAGGTGTAGGTGGGTTTCAGTGGGGGACGCTCACGATCGCTCGAACGGTGTAGCACGTCGCGAGAAACAAGACGAACACCACAGTGACAGGTACGCCGGATGAATATGGGGGGAGGCGGATGAATGGGAGGATGAAGGAGCGAGAGACATTGTCGTTGTAAACATAGATGATGACGGCAGGTAGCAGAACTGATGGATTCGACCCGAAGGAGGGGCTGAATGTAAAGGAAGGAAACGCGTTGTTTGTACACCCTATGCGAAGTCTTGTGTGAGCGTGCGCGCGCCGTACTACATCTCGAGGTGCTGCCAGTACTCCTTGTTTTCAGTGCAACATTTCAGGGCCACTTCGAGCGGCGGCAGGAACTCGGAGAGACACTCGAACATGGGCACGACGATGAAGTTCATGAAACTGATTTGACCCTTCGGAAACTCTTGCTTGTCCTTCGAGCGATCCATGAATGGAGAAATAGAAAGGCAGAGGCTCGCCTCCGCGTCACCCTGTTTGTAGAACTCTTGCGCGATGTTTTTGGCCCACTCCAGGTATAAGTGGTTGGGCCTGCCAGAGTTGGAGATGTCCGCCATTTTGATGGACATTGACAAGGCCAAACGGGCGTCTTCGCGATTGGTGGGCCCTCCTCGGACGGTCCAGTCCGGTCGGTCTCCAAGTCGTTTTCGGAAGGCTTGGAAGATCTTTCCGTGGTTGCCCATGTCCGTCGAAAGCACCATTTCGCACATGGTGTCGCGCACTTCACGCCGCTGGTCGTCTGTCAGCTTCGATAAAATGTTGTACTTGGGCTGGCGCAGCATCTCGAAGATGCAGGCAAGGTGATGGTTCTCCAAAATGGACTTGTCGTTGTACAGCGTACTAAGATAGGCATTCGTGCGTGTGTGGAAGCTGTTGTTGAAACCGGGGTGGTCGTAGTCGTGGATGCTGCCAGCGATGATCCCGGCGAGCAGCTCCTCCTTGGACATCGCCAGCTTCTCGCTCAGGCCACACTTGACCATGATGAAATAGTTGATTTGCGACACATCGGCCGCGTGCGTCGCGCTATGGTACGGGTTGGGATGGTAGCCGGCCTGGACGCCCTGCAGGAAGGTTCGCAGCACGGTGTCGTCGATGTTGAAGTGCCGCACGAGGTCGAGCTTGTACAACATGGCGTACGTGACGTAAAAGAGTGCGTTGTTGTTCGTTGCTCGCTCGAGCTCAAAGACGCTCATGTCCCAGCTGTCCAGCCTTTTGAAAACCTGTAAAAGAGGTGATATCATGTCGGCTGGCGCCTTCGCGTAGAGCTCCTTGAGAGCCGGGTCGCTTGGGGGCTTAATGAGTTCCTCGATCGATATTCCATCTCGCGCGCCGCGAGGAAACGCAGTGGACAGATATCCGCAAGTTTGACAGGTCGCCATGCTGGTCTCCTTCGGGAAGTGTTCGTCGGCTTGCAGGAGATGCTGATACGGTTGAGGGCCACCGTGTTCGTACATGGCGTCCAGATAGTTTTGACCCTTTCCCCGAGTCAATTGTTTGATCTTTCGATCTAAGGAGGCTACCTTCGACGTCAACTCTGCCGACGCCTTCGCGTGCCTTGCGGATTCCTCGCGCAATGGTACGATGAGAGGCAGGATTCTCGCGATGGTCGCCTTGTGTTTCAGCATGTTGGCGTCGTTCACCAGCACTTTGACTTGCATCAGCGAAGCCTTTGTCTCTTTTTCGCGCTCTTCTGATGCCTGACGGCGCTTCTGCAGCAGCATGGTCAATGGGATGATCACGTTGTCGTGATTCGCCTTGGCCGTCAACGTGCCAACATCGGGCATGACGACCTTCAGCAGCTGAGTTGTTTTCTCCTTCACGGTGGTCATCACGATTTCCGCTGTCGCGGCACCATCTGCGACGTTCACCTTGGCTTTCGATCGCTGCAATTCGCTGGCGATGGATTTGAAGATTGCGTTCCACCCAAACGTGACGTTGCACTTGGCCTTCAACGCTTCGAATTCCTCGTCCGTAAGCGTCAAAACGAACATCTTTTGCAGCGCGTTCTGAAAATACACAAACGAAAATTGTTTGGGTTGTCCAGGGGGAATGTATGCGATGAACAGCGTGTGGAGGGCCTTTTTGTCCTCTAGGCCCATGACGGCCGCACCGATGTCGCCCACGTACTTTACTTTTCCGGCGAGTTCCTCCTTTTCGGGTTTGGCTGGTGCCGCGGCGGGTGTTGGGGGTGCTGCTGGCTTTACCGTTTTTTCCGCCGCCACCGGAGCGGGTTGCGCGGCCTGCGTGGCTGGGGCGGGCTTTTGCCCACCCGATCCGTTTTGTGCTGATGCTCCGCAGCCCATCGGAGGTTCGAGGCAGTGATAACAAGGGAGAAACGGGCCCTTACGAAATGACGTGATCAGAGGTAAAACGGAGTTAACACAACGACAATGCTGCATACGAAGCGGACCAACATTCGATTCGAGGAGTTCTGCGATTCACCAATTCTACGCACCTACAGCGACAATCACAACAAAAAATGAAGATCCGACCACACGACAACTTGGGATACATATGACGCCTTGATACATCACGGAACGACCTGAAAGGTTATTTCTCCGCCTGGGGGACCTTTACTGTGGCCGCAGCCGCCGTCATGGGTGTTTCCGGTCTGATGGCTTGCCTGTCCCGTCGCATTGTCATGTTGTGAATCCTCTGAAGCATGCTACCCTTTTTGGGGCTCTCGTCCTCCTCGTCTTCCTGCGCGTTTCCATCGAGGCTCTCGTCTGGCGGGGTGCGGCCTTCAGCAACGGCCAGCGCTTTCAGCTTCTCCGTTTCCGCCTTTCTGGCCTCCTTCGCTTTCCGCGCGTCTTCCGCTTCTTTTTCAAGAATCTGCTTGATGCGGCCTTCAGCAGCTTTCGAAATAGCCGAGAGCGCTTCCGGAAACGTGGCCGCGACTTCATCGAAATCACGCTTTTCCAACATTAGCACATTCGCGTAGCGATCCTTTCCGCAAACGATCGTCGCCGTCCGCTTGACATTGTGCAATAAGGCAATCTCGCCGAAAAAGCTGCCCTTCCGCAGCGTGAACACCGACACACCAGTCGGTGTCACGACGTTGAAATCACCGTACGTGATGAAATACATGTTGGTCCCTCGTTCGCCTTGTCGCATCACGACATTTCCTGGCTCCACTACTTGGGGGGCCAACTTCGACGTCAGCTCATGAACAAACTGCAAATTCTCGCACGCATCCTTGAAGATCGGCACTTTGCGCAGCATGTCCAGACCCATTTCGATCGTGATGGGAATGGCAAGCTCGATGGGCAAGTCGTCCAACGGATTTTCTTCGACGTTCATGGAGCCGGTCGTCGCAAACAAGTGGCGGTAATAGCGTACGCATTCGACTTCGAACTCCTGAGGAAGGTTCGTGTACTGAAAGTAACCGCGCAAACTGTCAATTTTCGACAAGAAATCAGTTTCGGTATTCTCAGCGGTGACGGCCGTGCTGATCGTGGACAAGATGCCAGCGAACACTGGGATGCTGCACATGACGGTGATGAGCAGCAGGTAGAGCTGCTCGGTGTAAACGGGAAGCGCCGGACCCTTGATTTGACCCGCCATCATTTGCGTGGCCCAGAGGATGGATATGAGGTAAGATGTGTTGTCATTTGTTCGAAAGTCATTCACTCCGGTCATTTCCTTCCAGGCTTGTTCGGGGACGAACGTTGCCGTGAACTGCAGCAAGCACGCGAACACGTGCGACACTAGGACAAACCACAGCACGGCGTTCATGACGCGGATGACGGAGGGATTAAATGAGCCGAACATGCGCGCGAAGAACGTATCCAAATGATAAATCGAGAACACTTTGTTGGCACGGAAATATCCATAGGCAGCCGTCGGGGCAGATAGTCCAAGACTGAAGTACACAATGTCGATAGGAAGGACAGTTATGATGTCTGCCACAAACTCGGTCGACCTGACGTAGTGCTTGATCATTTCGACACGTTTGAACAGCACCTGGCCGTGTACCTCTCGTGGAATGACGACAAATTTGCAAACAAACCACGCCATGTACAAGAAGTCGAAAATAAAGTTCAGAATCGCATGCGCGAGCGCCGGACGAAATAGCGGTCCCTTCGCGACAGCCAACGAGCTGAAACTGAAGTTGTACAAAACGTAGAAGAAAAGGGGCGGCCACAAAACAGACCGAATCCAATCGGAGACCTTGGTGCGAGCATCTCGTAAAGATTGATCCGGTGTGGAGTAAACTGTTTGTTCGTTCGTGTTTTCCATCACGCGGGTGACAGTTTGAATTCGCGCGCGGACGGCATTCAGCTTGTTGTCTGCTACGCTGTCTTCTTCCGCGAACAGTGAAGCAAACTCATCGAAATCCACGGTCCCGTTTCCGTTGCGGTCCAACTTGTCGACCATCCAGTGCACTTCCTCCTCTGAAATTGCAATTCCCAAATCGTTTAGGAGTCTGTGCATCTCCATCGCGTCAAGGTTTCCGCTGCCGTTGGAGTCGTACTTTTTCCAAGCGTTCAAAACGATGGGAAGATTGTCGCCGCCTGAATTTCTTTGCATTTCCGTGGCCGCTCGGCGAATGGTGGCCATGACCTGAGCGCCGCCAATGTTGGTTCCATAGTACGCTTTAGAAAACTCCTCCATAGTGACCTGCCCGCTGTTGTCTTCATCAACTTCGATGAAGAACAGCTTAAAGTCCTCCTCTGACAGTTGAAGGCCCATTTCGTTGAGAACGTCTTTCATCTCCGAGGCATCCAAATGGCCGTTGCGATCCACGTCGTACTTGAACCACAGATCAATCACGTCTTGGGGGAGTTTGCGTCGCGTGCCATGCGACGTTGTTCCTTTGCGCATCGACCCCTGTTCGCTCAGTCCGTTGCTATTGCCCCCTTCAGATGTCGGCCCCGAGGCACTTTCAACGAATGCCGCAGCACTGCCATTCGACATCGACGGTGCGCGGGTCATCGTTGAAAACATCGCCCTTGCAACACTCTGTCGTCGTCCAAGGGGCACGTGCGAGACCTCGGTGACAGGGACGGTAGGTAAATCAAAGTCTTCGCCGTCCACGTCAGCCATTGGGGTGTACCTTGGGAGCCCATCGCTCAAGTGCTTCGCGCCGAGCACCCACGTAAGTGTTTCGTTAGTTGTGGGCTGCAAATTGAAGTCTTCTTGCAGAAGTTTTGTCAGTGATGACGCGACGCAAATTCCTGGCCGGGGCTCGCCCTGTGACCGCGACGGATTCATGAACTTCACAAGGGCCTCCATGACGGTGATTGCTGGCGATGTCGCAATCATGTGTGATCGGGTGGTGCCGACGATACCCTTCTCCAAGCATTTGTCGAACACAACAATGCAAAACGGAGTGGAGGGCACGGTCTCAGCGAATATTTGATCTCGCATGAGATGAACCCGGTCACGGTTCATGAGCTCGATGAGATGGGTGGCCGCGGCACAAGCGGATTGACAGTGTTCGAATTGGACGATGACTGAATGCCCGCTGACGCACAGCGTGGTGCCACCGAACAGGTCATTGCATTCGTTGACGGCATCGACGAACTGGGTGAACACCAGCTTGACGACTTCCGTTGAATGCGCCGCGTGGGCGATATACTGACCGAGATGTGGCAATGCAAGCTGCGCCACGTAACCCGCTTCCTTGACAAAGGGGTTTCGCAACGATTGCCGCCTGGCGATTACGCGGAACGAAGCGCGGCGCGAGACCTCGCCGTCCTGGTGAGGATGCTCCATCGGGGAATTGCTCCGGCGCGACGCTTGCTCGCCGGACTGATCTTTCGAGTGTGTACCGTGGGCATCAATATTTCGGCCCGATACCTGGTGGGCCGCTTCCTCCGGAGTTCGCGCTTGCGGCGTAAATGAGGTAACCGTCGTCAGCGCAAGGTCATTTTGAACGGGTGTACCGAATGCCGTGAAGCCAGCAGCCTGAACCGCACCGTTGTTGAACACGCCCGACTGGCGATGGCTGTTCTTGCGGATCGGAGCAGCTGCCACGTGTTCCGCGATCATACGGACAGCATCACACACGAATTGGTCACTTTCTGTGAGAGGGTCACCAGCGGCTTCCGCGACTTTGCCATAGACGTCAACCTGCGCCACCGCCGCATCGACCTTGTTCGATCGAAGGTTCGAGTGAACTGATGTGCACCATTCGTTGCGTTCTCGCTCACGAGCCTGATTTGCCCGCTCTTGAAGAAAAATAGAGCAACATGCAGCCACGATCACAACGCACGGGAGAACGTGCTGGACAAAGATTAACGCCCCTTCGTTCGTGGTCAGGGCAGCGGGTGCCGACGTGAAGCAACCTCTGGAAGTTGACGGCACTGAAGCCTGCACGATGGCATAAATGACGTACAGCAAACCATGTACTGCGCTCGAGACGAAGAAGAACCGTGCTTGTCCACCGCATGGAACGTAAAACAGGAAGGTTGGCAATACCAACGTTAACAGTCTGCCCTCTGATGTCCGGAGAGGCAAGCATGCTTCGCTCACAAACATTGCGACGCTGTAGATCACCCCGGTGATGACGAGAAGATCGCGGCAAATGTCGTGACGCTTTAGCGTGACAAATGATGCGAGTCCGACGACACCAAGGATGGAACTCAATGCGGCACAAACGGCTGCGGCAGCAACGGTGTTCCACGTGATTAAGCTCAGCAATAGAATCGGCCAAGTCGCCACGGCCAAGAGAAACATCAAGCGTTTTTCCCGCCACGATTCTTGCGTCTCCGAAGCGACGCAAAGAAACCGGCAAGGGCCGGGGTCCGCAACCGCCACGGTCAGTGCGGCAGCACCGGTGACATACTGAACGGGTGCCATCCAACTGAACTGACTGTTTGAAGTAAAGCGAAATGCACGGTGATGACACTCTTACAGTTGAAGGGAAAGGGAGTGACTACGAAACAACTTAATTAACTGGCGTGCAAGAGTCAAGCCTGGTGTAACACTATTCCGAATCTAACAGATGCCTCAATCTCCGCGGCTCGCTTCCTGGTCGTTGCTTGACGACAGCGCACGTCCTCGTCGTCGTCGCTGACCTCCTTCGGTTCACTTGTTCCGCGATTTTTACGTTGATTCGAGGCGGCGACGGTGACTGGTGTATCCGCAAGATGAAAGTCTCGTCGCAGCGACGCGACCGTACTTGCGCTCAATATGTCATCCATTGTGAAATAAAAAAACGCCTTTTCCCCATCCAACATCACAACAAAAGTGACTGCCCATGTCTTCACACAGGGCTGTGTTATGAAGAGCGACGACTTGCCGCAACAACGTTACGAACTGCGATCCGTTAATCGTCGTCACGCGCGCCGAGTTCGGAAACTCTTGGCGTGTTGGGGCCGCGTGGGGTGTGAAGACCCGTGCTTTCGAGCATGTCCGGCATCAAATGAGCGCTACCGGTGGCCAACCCTGCGCTGTCGAGGTCGTCGGGCATCACACTTGCCATTTGACCCGACGCCGGCTCGTTTGGATTGATCAGGGTCCTCTCTTTCGTGCACCGTGCTACGTCATCCAACCACCGATTCACATTGTCGAGGGCAGCACCCTCAAGCAGGCATTGCGCCGCTGCGCCGCCCGAGCGCCTAGTTGGAACCGGCGGAACAGTCGACGGTTGACCTTGCCCGGACCCTCTATCAATCAACGGGTTTGTTTCGGCGTTTGACCCGTCCTTTTGACAGCAGTAACAAAAGATGATCAACCCGGCGAGAAATAAGCACGCCACAATGGAGACGCCGACGATCCACTCGGTGCTGCTGCCAGTCATCGGTGCTGGAAACGGTGGTGGTATCGCTTTGAGAGCACAAAAAAAATTCGCGGCTGAGCTTCGCAGAATTCTCCAGTCCTTCTGAAGCGTTAGCGAATGAATCATCCACACTAACAGGTTTTCGTTTCGTTGGAGTTTCGGGGAGACATTCTAAGAGAGGCTACTCGCGGCAATGGCCTTGGGCTCGCGGCTCGGCGGCGCTGCGCCGACACCGTCCGCTTCTTGGCGTCCTCCTCTGCCATGGCCACCTCCCGGCGAACCCAAGGGCTCCTCGACGGACTTGCCGCACGCAGCGGCCCATACTGGCCACGATCAGGCAGCAGCCCATCCCACATCCTGCGTTCTTCGACGAACGAGTTGGCACTAGCGACCGCAATTTTCTTTTGTTGAAGAAGCGCGGCTTCCTGGAAAAGCTTATCAAAGATCCGGCTGGGCTTGCGCTGGCATGATGTAGGTGTGTTGTTGACGACCGGCTTGAAGGTTGGTTTTTCGGACGGCTGCGTAGATGTGACTTGAACAGATTCTTTCGATCGGCGTGTTGCCTCCGGGTCATACAACGGATCTGCCGCGGGATCAAATCGGCGCGTCGTCAACGTCGGACGATGCATCTGGGCAAAGTGCGGTTGGGTTCTATGAAGACGCACAATGAATATCAACAGTATCACTGGAACAACTAAAGGCGAGTTCGCCCTCTGCAGGGACCACTCCAACAACCCTGAACAGGGGGTGATTTTGATCGCCCGCAACTTCGAGATTCAAAAAATTGTCCCCGGCCCTGTCACGCACGCCGCAGTGCGCTGCACAGTCCTCCCAAAGCAACCTACTTGCCACCCAAAACATGCCGCCAAAAGGACCGGTTTGTGGGAAATCCTGAAGCATGAGGCAGCGGACCTCGAGCGCTCACTATCGATGAGCTTAATACGCAGCTTCCCACAGGTCTCACCTGAAGGGAGACGGGACGAAGCGGTGACGCGCGCAGACCCACCGGAGACGCCTTCATATATTTTCTTCCAAACCCGCTCAAATTTGACCTCCAAAAAGTCGGTATTTCCTAGCTATTAATTCTTTGGTGTCCTCCCACCCCTCAAAGGCAATTTTTTTTGCTTCTCCTCGCCGACGCCGATCATTTGAGGGGTCGGTCGCCTGCAGTGCGTGCAGCACGTGTGACAAGAGGGTGTCCCTTCGAGGGTGAACTCCGCCTTTACAAGACCACACTGGCTCGATTCAGCACAGGTAAACGTTCATCGCATCTAGCCACCTTCTCAGTCAGTCGCTGGTCATCCACGGAGGCCGCAGCCCAATGTCATGCGACGTTGGGTCGACGTAGGCAAATGGAGGGAGTTCTTGCGTGATAGGGACGGCAGGTACAGCGACGGGTGGGTAAAGGGCTCGCAATTCGTTGCCTCCTCTGCGCTCTCCCAGGTTGAATTCTTGTGGAACTGTGACGCCATACTTCCACTTTTCCCCGGTAAGCTTTAACTTCTTTTCTCGCTCCAGCTGCATCCGACGCGCTTCTTGCTGTCGTTCTAAAAATTCTTCGGTTCCCCACGGTGCCTCAGCATAAAGTTTCGATGAGCTTCGCAGAGAACCGGTGCGTTGAGAACGCGTCGGCGTGAAGGTGCATCCTGCAACTTCTGCGTTGGCGCGAGCCATTCGTTGCTCTTCCATTTTCAGTTCGTGCTTCTTGTTCCATTGCAGGGAACGTTCGTAAAGTCCGGAGGATTCGGCACCTTGATTTCGTGATTCGCTCACGTGGGTAATGGGGCGAAAAGTGCACTCGGCCATTTCTCGGTCTAACTTCTGTTGCTCCAACAAGGCTAGTCGCTCCTTCCTGCGGGCCTCTTGCTGTGAAAGTATTTCGTTCCGCTGACGTTCTCGTTCACGAGATGTCACGGTCGACGAAGCCACACTGGAAGATCGTGCGGACTTCACATCGACAGTGTCTGGGTCTTGAGGCTGACTCTTCCCCATAAGAAGCCGCTCACGCGGAGTGGTCGGCAAGCGGCTCGCAATCACATCGCTCACAGGGTTGATCGCAGGTGTGCGCCGCTCGGTGTCGCGAAGAACGACGTCGCGCATGGCCTGTTCTCGAGCGGCGAGCGAATCTAAATGCCGCTGCATGAGATCGTCCTCAATGTGGCGACTGCGACGCTGTGACGCGTTAGCCGCCGCTGTTATCGCAGGGGAACAAGTTTCCTCCTCCAAACGTTGACGAATAAGTGTCGCGCGACGCTCATCTGCTTGAAACGTTTGATCATAAAGACGTTCGAAAACATCTCGATGATCGTCCCGAGGCGTCATTGCAGCCGCGAAAGCGGTAATTTTTGGATTCCAGTTCTGCTGGCCATCACTCATTTGAGATCTTTCCCAGGCGGCCAGTTTCTGCAGACGGTCACGTTCTATCATGGCGTCGATGTGAGAAAGGCCGCTCAAACCTTGCTGCTCGCGACGACGCAGAGCAAGGTGTTGCGATGTCGGATTGATGTCCGGGCCGTCCCGCACGTCCGCCAAGTCCGCGATTATTTTTTGGGCACGAAGGGCTTCGAGTCGTTCCTCTCTCCTTCTTGACCATGCATCATGTTGATCATGCAAGGTGAGACGGCTCGTCGCCCGGCGACCTCGGTTGGATATTTTGGGCTTGAATGAGTATCGAGAAAACACATCATCTTCCTTTTCGAGTTTGTGGATAGTATGTCGTTGTTTCTCCACCTTTTCGCGTTCCAACCGCCGAAACCGGTTTTCAAAGGGTTCATCACGCCTCAGCGCCTTTGCGTCGGCGGAGATTCTTGGTGACTTAGTTACCGTTTTGAGCTGCTCTTGAATTGCCTTTTCTTGCAGTGCTTCGCGACGCTGCTCGTACAGCTGGCCCTTGGCGATTAAATCGTCATGAATCGGTACGGCGCGGCGCACCGCGGGTGCTGAGGAAAATTCACCATTGCTTTCTTGAAGGCCACGAAGACCAACGGGAAGCGACATAGCCAGAACGTCTACGGCCATTGATGCGGCAACGTCGTTGGATCCGTGAGCAAACGACGGTGTGCTTCGTTGCGTTTCTAACCACCGACGGGCGAGTTCCATGATCGAATCTGTTGGTTATGAAAAAAAAACCCAACAGTTTGAGTCGAGCAAACAAGGATTACACAGAGTGGCATCGAGTGAATCGAGGAGTTACCGGAACGCGGGGTGAGCATGAGCATCGAGTGGGTGGCAACATATTCTCGACGATTGTTGTGCTTTCGTCTCGCATCAACTGGCGGCTTTTGTCGAGTGACCTACCTTCTTGCCTTTGCGCAATTGTGGATCAGCATTCACATAGTCAGCGTATGTCGCGTCGCTGACATTCTCCTTGAGGACGGCAGCCATCATTTGCTGACAATGCGAGGCATATGTCAACGCGTCGTTTTTTTCTTCATGGGTCGGTTCGTAAACGGGAAGTACCATGACCTCGAGGTAGTTGGAAAACTGGCACGCGAGACCAACGAGCATGTCAATCATGTCGTTGCCTCCACATGGCCTGCCCGTCCAACAAGGGTTGAAATGCTTGTATGGATACTTGAAGCAAACCATTTGAACTGGCATTCCCGGTTCGAACGCGCCCTTTTTGAACTGAAATAGCGTCAGCTGGTTGCTCGTGGTACCTTCCGGAAACAACATGAGTTGGCACGTTTTCGGGTTCGTGGCCCTTTCTTTGATGGCCTCGAGAGTCTTGGTACGCGACGCGGCAGCGTCCCGATCGACAGAAATGCCGTCGCAAGATTGAACAACACCCCTCATGAACGGAATGGACAAATTCTCAATGCGACTCACGAAGGACGGCATGTCGGCCACATGGCAAAACATACAGATGGCCTCGATGACACAGACATGGTTGCCAATGATGATCTTGCCATCGGGAATCGCCCCAAGAATGGGCACATGGTGAAACCCCATTGCATGCAGTAGAACCCATCCGGAGCCGCCTAAGACGTTCCGCCAGAAGGCAAACCATTTCGGGTTTCGCTTTCGATTTCGACCCCCAACGGCCGCCATGTTGCACGCTGCTACACCCATAACGAATCCAAGTGTCGCAAGGATGAAACGCGTCACAATGAGTCCTGTGCAAATGAAAAAGATTGCCTTCAGCCTGTCGTACCAGGATCGTTTGTTCCATGGTGTGTCGTACTTGAGAGCGACGTCAAGACCGACTGGAGTTGATCGGGCGGACTTGTAGTCCACCTTGGCGTCGAACGAATGCCGATATCCAAAAATCACATAGTACAAATTGTTCGATAAGAACAACAAAGTCAAGAACGCAAAATGTGCCGACACGACTCGTCCGAACCAGGATGCAATGCTGGACGGTGAGAACTCAGGAAAGTTGGGAATATCAACGGCCGCTAATGCTGCCAACAGCCGCATCCGCGCTTCATAAAATTCTGCCTTGGTGATTGAACCATCGCCGTCGCGATCCAACTCCTCGAACAAGTTGTCAAGCGACGCCGTTGTTGCCGCCCGAACACGGTCTTGGTAATGCAGAACAAGCTGGTTACCCGACTCCACATACCGATCGACGACCCTGGACAACGACGGCGTCACAAGTTCTTTGACGTGATACGCCGCCAGCAGCATCGCCACGGTGATGGCAATAATAACCCGCTTACGCATAGGAAGTGTAAGAAGAAACAGTGAGAGGAACTTTGTGTTGAATGCAAATTTGGCACGTTGATAATTGAACGGCCTTTTTTTTCCCAGGTCATGCACAGAATTGATGGGGTCCGTTTCTCTGTACATTGTCTACCTTGGATCACAAAACACCGGTTGCGATGAGCAGGGAGTTTCTACCGCTTTTCGACATGTTGAAAGATACCGATCCGCTTCCGATCGAAGAACCCACGTCCCGCTTGCTGCATCACGAGGATGAACCGATGCATTCTCAAACTCGCCCGCTTCGCGGCTCGGTGACGCCGCGCAAAACGAGCATTGTGGCATCTCCAGGCGCACTGAATGGCCGTCGCGGCGGCAGTCTGAGCATTGTCGTGTGTTTTCGCCGTGACAACAAGAAGGGGAACGTTTGACAATTTAAGGCGAAGGTCGCTTCGCTTCCATGCGGTCGTAAACCGCGAATTGTAACCTCGCCCGACCCGTTGGATTTCCATCGCCGCAAAAAACCGTCGTGCGAACAGTTCGTTGTTGTTGAGACGTCGTTCCACCTCTGCGTGACGCCGCACCTCTGCGTGACGGCGAGCAAGAAATCGTCTCACAGCCGCTTGAATTTTGACGCTGGCCCTTCGTTGCAAAGACGAGACTTCGGCATGCATCAAGGCGTCCCGCTGCTCGAGACGTTTTTGGGCCATCCAACGACGCATGAACCGTGCGTTGTAACAGCGAAATGCGCACTGGATGACGACAGCTGGCCTTTCCTGCGTATGAAGACTGTTGAATCGCTCAAGTGGACGTGACGGGGTGGCAGCCCCCGCCGCTCGCAACTTGTGACCATCATGATGTTGTTGTTGTCGGCGCCTGAGTTCTTGCTTCGCCTGGAGGTTTCGACTCCAATTTTGCAAACGCCTTGCCGCAATCTCCTGTTCCGGCATTGCGGACCCCAAGTTCGCCGTTGATGCCGCTGGTGTGGTAATTGTCGTCTGGCTCGCGGGCTGCTCGACGGTCGCGGGCTGGTCGGCGGTCGTCGCGGGTTGGCTGGCGCTTGTCGGCTGGCTCGCGGGTTGCTCGACACGCGTCGCAGGCTGGTTGGTGGTCGTCGCGGGCTGGTTGGCGCTTGCCGGCTGGTTCGCTGGCTGTTCGAAGCGCGTCGCGGGCTGGATGGCGCTCGCCGGCTGGCTCGCCGGCTGCTCGACATGCGTCGCAGGCTGGTCGGTGGTCGTCGCGGACCGGCTGGCGCTTGCCGCCGGATGGCTGGTGGGCTGCTCGACGCGTATCGCGGGCTCCTCGAAGCGCGTCGCGGGCTGGTTGGCACTCGCCGGGCTCGCCGGCTGCTCGACGCGCGTCGCGGGTTGCTCGACACGCGTCGCAGGCTGGTCGGTGGTCGTCGCGGACTGGCTGGCGCTTGCCGCCGGACGGCTGGTGGGCTGCTCGACGCGCGTCGCGAAGCGCGTCGCGGGCTGGTTGGCACTCGCCGGCTGGCTCGCCGGCTGCTCGACGCGCGTCGCGGGCTGCTCGACGTGCGTCGCGGGCTGCTCGAAGCGCGTCGCGGGCTGGTTGGCGATTGCCGGCTGGCTCGCCGGCTGCTCGAAGCGCGTCGCGTTGGCGCTTGCCGGCTGGCTGACGCTTGTCAGCTGGCACGCGGGCAGCTCGACATGCGTCGAGGGCTGGTTGGCGCTGGTCGCGGACTCCTTAACCCTCGTTGAAGGCGCCCGCTGGTTGGGGCTCGTCGTATCAGGCGTTGATGAGGCGGTAACTTGAGCAGAAGTGACGGACGAAGCATCACGTGTCGCTTCGCGTTCTTTCGATTCTCGAAGCGCCGACGTGGGCACGGTTGTCCCGACGGATTGTAATGCCGCACGACTTGTCACGGGAATGGAAGACAAGCGCTCACGCAACGAACGGATCTCTTCTTCCAAAGCGGCTATACGACTGTGATTCATCGTGTCGACGAAAGCAGTCTGCGGCACGCTTCCTGTGGTTGCTGAATCAATGCTGCGTTTTGTGTGGCACAAGTGGTGCCGCACAACGTATCCATGCCAAGTTTCTAGAATCATGTTGCAGGCGAATCTGCGTTCGTTTCCGATCGCTTTTGATTGATTCTTCGATCGCAGATTTGAATGTCGAATGTGGGCCAGTGCGCGACGCCAGTGTCGTTGAATCATCTCGGCTGCAAAGGCGCGTTCGTCAAGTTTGGAACGCAGGGTCCGCAAGGGTACTGCACGACGTGATCGGGTTGCCAGGCGAAGTCGGAAGCAGTGTTGCATGATAACCGCCGCATATGTGCGTTCGTCGCGCTTGCTCCGTTGGCAGCGATTCACCTTGTTCCTTCCGCAGCGCGTTTTCATCGCCCAACGCCGAAACGACCGTTGAATCATTCGAGCCGCGTGGTGGCGTTCTTGCTTTTCACCACGAACACTCAACGATTGCTCCTGTCGACGCTGTTGCCTCGCCGCTTGGCGACAACGGAACCGTCGATAAACAGGAAGAAGCAATGTGCTGATGATCATACATGCATACATGTTTTCTTGCTGCATATACACGAGGTCAGCAGCACTTGAAGACCCTGACGGCTGCGCAAGCCCCCGGACCCTGTTCCACCATTGAGTAATTCGTTGCGCTGCGAAGGTCCGCTCCTGCTCGCGACATGCTGCATCATCATATGGTATCGACGAAATCGGACGCTTTTGTGATGCTCGAAAGAATGAGGTGATGACGCGGGCGGCTTCTTCTTCGTCTGGCGCCGATTCAACCGCGGTGGGCAGGGCGCTTGGTTCAGCCACGTCAGCAGCCGAACTTGCAGAAATCTCTGCCGGAACGACAGAAACGTTGACTGGATCAGTGTCGGGCAATTGCGGAAACGAAGGAGCCACTGCGTCTCGGAGGCTTCGAATTGACTCGCTAACCACCGAAACTGGTGTGTCGAGTGGCGACACAAAGCTCTTTGCGTTCTCGACGAGACTCTCACTGCGGCGTTGAAGCGAACGCAAACGACCTTGATACCCTCGAAATGTCTTTTGAATCGTTGTCACCTGCGAATTTAACGATTTCAGAAGGCGCAGTTGCGCGCGCGCAAAATGGCCCCGCAGCATCGACTGCAAAATCAAGGCAGCGTTGTTGTTGGTCTGATTGACGGCCCCTATCGCGACTCTGGTTTCCTCTAAACATTTTCGCGCACCCAGTTCCTCGGCCGCAGCGAGAGCACATTTTTGCATTTCACAGTGTTGGCGTGCTTGAAACATTCGCCAAACAGATTGAATCGTTGTTGCGTTCTGCGTTGCGATGAGCAAAAACTTTCCCCAATCGTCGTCGAGAAGGATTTGACGCCTTTGCCGGGCAGATTCCTTAGCAACGCAGCTTCGCCAGAAACATTGAAGTTTGACCGCTGCACGCACGATGGCGCGTTTACATTGCGCAGTTTGGCGACCAAAGCAACCGCGAATCCACTTCTGTATCGCAACCGTAGCTGCGATTTTCCGGGGATCGAAGCGAGCAGCGCCACGAACTGCGAAGCCTTTCCACATGGCCTGAATTCGAATTGCTGCGGTTTGTCGGAGGTTGCCTAAAAAGTTGCGCAAGGCTGTCCTCGTTAAGTGGCCTCGGTAGTTCCTTTGAATGATGGTGGCACTGCGATTCACATATTTCATTGCGTTTGCCAGCCGCCGGCACAAGCAACCACGCCAGGATTTCTGAATTTGAGTGGCGGCGTGGTCCATTTTCCGGGATGCCTCGACTTTTGAACGAGTAGATCGTCCTCGTTGAAATGCTTGCAATCGTTGTGCGGCTAGAAATCGTGTGCGAATGAGATGAAACAATCTCCGAGCCAAAAAGCGGCGCGCGATGGCCTGGATACGGATGGCTGCCTTTTTCTGGGTGAGCAATGCATTCACATAACGGGTTGCAACAAAGCGCCGATAACAAGTTTGAATTTTTCGCGCCGCGACGTGCTCTTCGTCATGCTTTGTGGTGCTAGCGTGCAGCCACGCCTGCTCTTCCACGTGAACTTGCCCCTCTTCCTCTAGTTCGCGTGTGCCGCGCAACTTGTCGTCAGCGCCCACAATCGCGAATTGTCGGAGTCGCGATGCCTCATCTTCAAGGAGGCGCTCACAGTTTTCTACTCGTTCACGAGGAAAGTCTTTGAACTCGCGTTCCTTGCCCTTGATTGGTGGCAATCTGCGGCCCTGCACGGGCTCTTCGTTCTTTCTGGGGTCCAGCAGTGGATTGCCTTGTACATCGCAGTCCAACAAGAGGCGAAGGCGGCTGTGTACGAAGAAAAACAAGTCGGTGTTGATTTTCGACAAGTACGACACGCCCTTCCACATGTAAATGGGTCTTGTAGCGTGAATGCGACTCACGCAATCTCTCCACCGTTGAATGGCCTCAACTACATCCAATGTCGAGTTGCGAAAAGGTACGATAAGCGCGTTCAATTCACGAAGGGCCCGTTCCTTTTCAATAGCAGCAGATGCGTACCGCTCGGTGAGCTCCTGCAGCAGGTATAAGAAACCTTCCCGAATTTCAATGCATTTTTCGACCGCGACCGCTGCATTTCGCTCATCGAGCAAACGTTGAATTTCTTCGTTGATGTCAGCCACAACTTCAGCCGAAGCGACTTTTTGAAAATGACGCTGTGAGAACTCAAGTCTATCGCTGTCCGGCGTTCCGCGTTCTTCCCAAAGTTTGAAGAGTCTACCTCGTGCTCTTTGAAAGACAATCTCGACGTTGACATTCGGAGATTCAAAATCGCCATTTCTGGAAGCAATTTTGTCGTCAGCAACGTTGGTCACCCAGTTATTCGTCCGAGGCGCAGCATTCTTTTGAGGCAAAGGGCTCAAGGCGAGTCCGGATTTGGACACTGACGAACGAGGAATTCTTCGGCGTAGAGAAAACTTACAGTATCGATCGTTCAACGCATCATACTGCGGAATCAAACCAAACGCGAACCGATCATCCCAGTTTCTACCGCCTTTGGAGTCGAGTGTGCCACTCAACTTGTCGACGTAAGTTGGATCTCTGGTGATCTGCTGCAACAGGCGGGAAGTTGCACCGAAATTTGGCGCCGCTGCCATTGTCGGGTGGGTTGCGTACTGTAGGGGTAATTGCAATACGCGGGACGAACGGATGCGAAAGACACATCAACAACCAGCCGTGTCATGTTCGTAAACCGCGGCTAGGGTCGTGGCGAGGGAGTACAATGCTAAGGCGAGCGATTGAATCGTTCGCGAATTTAACGTTCGCCGCGTGTCATAGCCCAATTACAGCAGATTCATGACCATTTTTCTTCACGTCGTTCAACTAGACTGGGGCCAGACGGCAACCGTCACAGACTGCCAGATTGGGGATCGATCGCGGGACGAGACCAAATTGGAAGCCGACGGCGGCGCACCTCACTTCTGAGATCGCGCCATACGGGGGTCTCCTTGAGATACCGCGCGTCCGAGCCCGCGGGCGATCGAAGGGTGGCTTCAGCAATG
>ERZ1292630.567-Hain-H41-02um-R3-567-length-37791-cov-6_pt1 | contig 37791 bp, 40 predicted proteins | sample MGYA00564408_ERZ1292630 | MGnify/ENA primary metagenome ERZ1292630 (study PRJEB36523, sample SAMEA6512641) | groundwater metagenome | collected 2019-01-08 | study: AquaDiva: Metagenomics assemblies of 32 groundwater samples
CTAAACAGGAAAATCTAACTAACCCTGCAACCAGACCTAATCCCTCTATCACGGAAGCAACGGCCTCCTTAAAGCCCGCAGGTCAGTAAGACCCGACCAAATAGATGGCGCATCTAAAACTCAATATTGACAACAAAAAGACCCCGCCTTTAACGCGGGGTCTTTCTTTGATTTTCATGAAAATCCAAATAAATTAAGCGTTTCTGCTTGCTTTATAGCAGTTTTCACACAAAACCGGCTTGTCTCCTTTTGGAACAAAAGGAACCTGAGCCTCACCACCACAGTTTGAACATGTGGTTGTGTACATTTCACGCTCTCTTCTAGGACCACCAAATCCACCTCTTCCACCTCTTACTTCATTCTTTCTTGCCTGTCTACATTCTTTACATCTTTTAGGTTCGTTTGAAAAACCTTTCTGAGCGTAAAATTCCTGCTCGGCAGCCGTAAATACAAACTGCTTACCACAGGATTCGCAAACTAATGTTTTATCTTGAAACATGTGTTAATAATTCACCTCCTTTGACAATTCCCCGCTCTTCCTTAAAAAACCGCCGGGAAATGCCAAAGGCAAATCTAAGGGTTAAGAATATCCGGGTAAATATACTGCGTGGAGTATAACACAAAACTAGCCGGGCAGACAAAACCCACTTCAAACAGTAAAGATTTATGAATGAGTTTTTAGAATCCACGCCTTCTCAAAAGTGAATTCCAAAAATCCCGCTACTAAACCTCAAACAAAGTTTAGTAGCCGCTAAGACCAAAAGGTCTTGCAGGTTTCCTGTCCTCAAATAACTTGAGTCATCTCCTTTGCGCCGCGGAGAAAGATTCGTTGTCTTGTCATCAAACTTACATTTCACAATTAAGTTTGATCCAGCGGTGGTCCTGAGCCCATTTTGTCTCAAGTTTGTACCTTGCCGCGCTTCAGCATGACCTTCCTCAAGGTCAAACTACAACCTGCCTAACTCTGAGGTTTTACCGGTACTAATTGGGCGAGTTAGATTCCCAATGTTTCCTGCCTGGCATCCAGGGCTTTTTACTACCTTAACCCAAGCCTCTCTAGGTATCTCATCCCTTCGAGATCATAGTTTTCACAAGCTTGGTTTGCACAACAGCTTGTAAAAAACCTCCCATCCAAGTAAACCTTCATCCACGCCTTACCGCAGATAAGGCAGGACAGTTCTACCGGGTGGGTTACCAAGACACCCTTAACATCACTGTTAGGGCACCCAGGGATTGAGCATCTGGCACCGTCATAGCCCAAACTGCCACCACAACCCAAACAAAAATAGTCTGCCATTTTAGTCTCCTTTCTTTTGAGAACCGGGCAATGGCTTAGCCCGCCTCAAAAGTACCCTATCGCTCTAACGTAGCGGCCTTTTACACAAACGTTAGAAATTCCCCATCAATGCTTATAAGCCTTCTGATGGGTAGATAGGTATGTTGACTCTCAAAGGTATATAATTTTAGGGCGAATAAACCTTGAAATTTCCGCACCAAGGTCAAGCAGAGTGTGTAAAATCATGGCGTTGATCAAGCCATAATTTAAGACCACCACCCAGCATAAAGCCCCAATGAAGAAGGCATTAGCAACTCTCTCAAAACCTCCATGCCCATAGCGATGGCCCATGGCAAAGTACACAAGGGCAATGAGAACTGCAACCCAAAAGCTTTTCACCCCAACCAACTGCAATAGGGAGAAAAAAGCCAATGGAGTTAGCCATCTGTCCGCAACCTCTTCCAAAACTCCGTGCATTACTGCCCGGGTGAAGAGTGCGAACGCCACAAAACCGATTCCCCTACCCTTAGGAACTCGGATCTCTTTTCGCGTTTTGATGGGATAATTGGTAGCCACCCCATACAAAAGCACAAAAAGAAACGTGGCAATGAGTGGAAGATCAACCCCTGTCCACATAGGGATTTCCACTTTCTGACCCCCAAATAGCGCAAGGATCAGAATCGCCGCGGGAATCTCCAGAAAAGCCAATGGCATTTCCGAAAGACATCCCCTCAAGAGATGTTTCATTCTTTCCTCCAAGATTCGCCTGCCTTTTAAGGTTCAGGAGTTACGATCTTCATTCACAAACTCTTGCTTGTGAACGGGTTTTTGGAACCCACCTCCTATCTAGGTGAGCCCCAAAAACCTTGTCATACATCCAAATTTGTGTTAGGTTTTACCCATGATCTCAAGCAAAGTAAAGTTAACTAAAATCGAGCAGGAACTCATTCTCCTCAAATCTTTCATAATTGGCTTAGCCGGAAAAGATAATGAAGGCGCTTACCGTCAAGAATTTGTCAAAAAAACTCTTGAGAGTCTTTCTGAAACACCCAAACGCGAATTTTCCGATTCCAAGTCATTCCTCCGACAAATCTCTGAATCAAAATGATTAAAGTTGTTTATTCCGACTCATTTGTCAATTCCGCAAAAAAGCTCCCCAAACAACAAAAAGAAAAACTTTCAAAACTCCTTGTGCTTCTTACAGAAAACCCTTTCCATCCTCTACTCCACTCTAAACCCCTAGTTGGACAATTAGCGGGCCTATATTCATTTAGGATAACCTGAGAGTACAGGGTTATTTTTAGCTTCAATAATCCTCACAAAATTAAGCTCGTTAGCCTTGGTCATAGGAAGGAAATTTATAAACACTAACGCGTTTCGCTCTTTTGCGATTTGCTTAAATTTTGCAAGCAAACCGAGCTCATCAGACTTGGCACACACCAAGTTACGCGTGACCTAGGTTGAGCATTAGCAAAAAGCTACCTCTCAACCCAAGCCGCAAATGTTTTTTTATTATTCCCTGTCATGGCGGAAAAGGAGTTTTCTCTCCAAAACTAGCTTCAGTAGACCGCTCGCACTAAAAAGCACACAGCATCTGAAACCTTTCTCCAAACTTTTTATAGAGTTTATCCCTCTAACCACGGAAAATATTCGCCTTTCGCGGTTACCTTCACATCACGCGCTACTGACACGACTTCAAGAAGGGTTTTGCGCGAGAAATATTCTTTATCCCATGAGCCCTTAACCTCCCACTGATCGTAGGGGTTGACCCAAAGATAAAGAGTTTTCTCTTCCCCGACTCTTGTTATTACAAAAGCCTGGGTTTCGAACATGCACCCTGTCCTCAACGCCGTGAAGAGGCTAAGGTACGTGTTCTGGCTGTCCAACCACAAATCCAGGGACAGACTGGAGCAGTCGAGTTTGGTAAGCATGGTTTTTTAAACCTCCTGCTTAACCCTTGTTCTACCACCTCTCAAATCCTAGTATGGGAACTTTGCTTCTGATCCACACTAAAGCACTCGTGTGTGGCCCAGTTATAGATCCGTCCGTTCGGACAATCCAGAACTCATCCGCCTCAAACAGCCACTGCATTAGAGATTCTGGGAAAATGTCCGTATGAATTTCGTCATATATCCCACCGTTCCGAAGGACAGCCTGTGGGCTTCCTTTGGAGGCGTACTCTCTCGCTTTCGCAAAAGCAGCCTCCCTAGTTAGAATATAACTTGCCATCTTAATATCCTCCTTTTGAGGACTATTCTCCCAGATCAGTAACAGCCCTTAAGCGTTTACCAACTCAGGATTTTTGCTACGCAGCTTGAGCGATGATTTCAAGTTGCGGGGCCCGACCTTTGCCGTTTAACTTCAAGCCTCTTTGAGACAACCCATTATTTCACTTTAGTCCTACAAAAATCATCGTAGGCCTTAAACATAAATGAAAACTAGCGTTATCCCAAAATATTTGAAAGTAGCAACCCAAATCCAAAACAGCAGAAATGTTAAATTAGACCAGATCAGAAAGCAGCACTACACCTTGAGTTTTAAAATGTCTGTCAAAGGTAAAAACACAATCAATCCCAAACCTCTTCTCTCTAGCAATAACAAAACTCACACAATCAACAAAAGATACATTCTTAGACTTAATCCTCTTAAAAACCTCTATCGCCTTGTAAAAGATAATTTCTTCTACAAACAAAAGTTCTATATTCACAATTTCAGAAATAAGTCTGAGGGCAAAGTCCTTACCCACCTTCATAGCTATCACAGTTATACTTTCGCCAACAATCTCGGATGTAGTCACAAGCCTTGCATCAGATGGAAGACTGGCAAACATGTTGGCAGCTTGCTTATGGGTTGGGTCATTCTTGTCGTAAAGAGCCACAAAAATATTCGTATCTATTAATACTGTGAGCTTAGCTCTCCTTTTTGCTGAAATCGCCATACGCATATCTGTCATATTCGCTGTTCCCGGGCCCATATCCTGCATTTTTAACCATCCGCTCAACTATTTCCTTGGGGGTTAGCATCTTTTTAGCCTCTTTAGCTTGAACATCTTCAAGTTTTTCTGCTAATAACACCCGCACAAGCTCGGACATAGAGGTATTTCTTTTGCGAGAAAGCGTGTATAAAGCGCTTTTTAATTGCTTATCCAGCATTATCTGAGATCTCTGTAACATATACACAACTTTATTACACAACAGCCTATACGTCAAGACTAAACTATCACAAACCTCTTTGAGGCAACCCAGTATTCTCACTTATATTTAGGCTAACAAGTTCTATTTATTGGCTTAGCACTCAAAATGAAAACTAGCGTTGTCACAAACTAATATATTAAAAACAGACGGTGGTGTTAGCTTGTACTAAAAACTTACTAGCACCACCGTTTAAACTTATTCTAAGGATGGTAAATTCCCAAGGTGATACACCGACCAATTGGTCAATGTCACCTCGAAGCCATCCCTCTCCCCACTATCGCGAAGGGCTTGAAGAACCTGCCCTGCTGCGACCGTGGAACCCCCGGGAAACTCGATACGTACTTCCCTCAGGAGGTATAGGAAATGCTCGAGGGTCAGGTCTCCTGGAGCAGAATACCATCCGAGGTGTATTCTCCGACCTGAGCTCTCAGTTACGATGAGAGTCGGCCATCCAGCGGCATTAAAATAAACGCTCGGGCCTGAGAATGGGCCTGCAATGAACTCCCCTTCACCCCACTTAGAGAAGAACTCCACCAGTTTCTCCCGGTCCCAAAGTGCTTCCAGGGTCGGGATATCGAAGACCTTCCGCAGGGCCTCATACAAAGCCGCGCGGTCGCCTCCATGGTAAGGAGCGTTCCCTTGCCGAGCAATGATACTCAACACTTTGGTCTGAGGCCAAAGATCGGCCATGCACCCCACCGCCTCGTCTGCCTGAATCGCTCCTGACCCAACTTTCACACAGGTCAGGAAAAAATCCCGCACCAACTCGGCCTCTTTCTGATACCCTAAACCCGGTTGATTAAACTTCCGAGCCAGGAGACCAAAAGTAATGCCGGCGTCTTCAAGAGCTTTAGCTCCATTCGCAGCGGTTTTGACCAAATCCTTGATAACATTGAGTGGTGAGCACTCGAGCCACACAACTTGCGGAAAACCAAACACCTGCGGCTGCATATTAAAGGCTGCCAAGGCATAGGTTACCCCACGGTCGAGCACTTTCACCTCGGCCAGGGGACCCATGGAACTCCCAAGGAACGCATTAAACTTCCGGAGAAAGGAGGGCTCAAACGCCCTGATTGGAATCATCTTTACCTCCATTTTTGGTTACAACCTATCCAAAAGATGAGAATGGATAAGAGGTTTCTTGCCTTGTTTGTTTCCTGCCTTACGGTCAGGTGTCTAAGACAAAACAAAGATTTGGCTTTGCACCTAGTTCTTTGGGTCTCCCCGCTTCAGAACAAGCCTCTTTTTTCGTAAGATATACGCTCCAAAATTCAGGAGCATCTGAGCTCAATATTTCAAAAAACACTAAATGTTGAATCCAAATGTTCCCGCCTAACCTTGATATTGAAAAATAAACTTCACATTCTTCAAAGTTAGGCTTCAGTAATTTTGCAATAAGTATGCAAAGATTTCTGAAAATACTACTCTGAGACCCTTAGATCTTTTATCACGACGGAAGAAGATCTAGCCTCGCATTGGTTACCCAACACACAATCCAAACAGGCGTAGTTCACCTGACGTCTTTTGAACGCTGGACTATGCGGAAACCCAGGTTTTTTTACCAGCCGTTAGCCGGTTCGCATCCTGCTCTGCGAATTAAACCTAAACTCTAAGCCTTTACGGTTCATAAAAGCTTGGCCCTAATTAGCTAAAACCACGACCCTTTCTGATCGCCTCGCCTTTTCCCCAAGGTGATTTATCATCTCCCATATCTACAGGAGATACCGACGCTAGCCCTACAACAAGCGGCGGTCTGTCTGAGGGCTTTTCAGGTTCAAAGACAACCTCTGCTATCCAGTAACCGGCAACCGGATAGGCATATCTATTGAGAGTATCTTTCCCCTCTACAAACCTGACCTGCCTGAATTCATCATAAGAGGCAAGTACGCCCTCGCCATATTCACTGGCAAACCATGTCGGCCTGATTCGATTATCTGGCACACCATAGCTGCCAGTAGTAGTGCTGACTACTATTATGTCTCCAACAGCCATCTTCAATCTCCTTTCTGGTTAATCAACCAGACCATCAATCTCACCCACAAGCTCCTTAGCTTGTGAACGGATTTCTGGAATCCACCAAGCGCTAACCTTCCAATAACAAGTGAATCCCAAAAATCCTGGCGCATGAACGATGTTTTACACATTCATTTCATGGCCGCCTCAAGTTTTCAAAAGAAAAATTGAGGGAGGATTTTAGTTAGTCTCGCCTAGTGTTTCTCTATCCTCTTACGAGTGTCACTAGACGCTGTTGGCTATCTCAAAGGTTTCTATTAAAGACCCCAATGAGTTTTCGAATCCAACAGTTTGCCGCATGCGGTATTTCGAAAGACCGCGGGTGGTTTGGTTTTAACCTTTCCTGGATCGATCCACCATTTCCAGAACCAAAACTTATCGCCTCCTTGTTAAGGGTCGGGCGCCTTGGCCGGGTATTAGTGAGGCCAGCAGGGGCTGTGCTGGGATTCAGACCAATCGTCCCCATAACGAACCCAGTATGGGTCCAAGCAAGAACTTCCCTGCCTCACAACTGCGGGGTGTGCGAGTGCCCACATCCCTGTGCAGAACTGCTCAGCTGCAGCTTTGGCTCCCTCAAGTGTGAGGAAGCCTAGAACTTCTGGCTCGTAATTTCTTACCAGAAAACCCCCTCCCCCACAGATAAAACCGGGGAGGAATTGCGGGCCTTTGAGAACTAAATCGAGGGTTTTCATAACTGCTCCCGGAACAAAGTCCTCTTCAAGCCAGAGAAGTTTACAAGTACCATAACGATGACTCTCAGTCACCTCAACAATGGCAACAGGAACTCCACTCTGGAGGAGCACATAGTACTCCCAATTATATGGTGCTGTGCAATTAGTCCACACAAACACCAATTCCCCCTCTTTCGGAACGAGTGAGGAAGGGAGATAATGGGCGTTCCCCTCTTCTACCTCCAAGCCAAATAGTTCTTGGCTTGGGTTGTTAAGCCCCAAAAACTTTCTCATTTTCCTTTATCCTTTTTTTGCCCTCCGGCTCATGACTTAAATTTCTAAGCCAAGTCCTTAATGGGCGGGTTAGTTGAAAATGAATTTTTAAAATCCACATTTTTACAATTGTTCCACAGTCACAATTGTGTAAATTATAAAAACCCATGCCCAATCAAAAGCGTAAGAATACATGACAAGATTTCTAAGCTCAAAGCAAAGAAAAACAAGTCAGGATTACACCTTCTTCCAATTGGGCCGCGTCTTATCTTAAATTCTCTACACCGGACAAAAGAAAATAAGATAAGAAAAGTTGATAGCCTTAGCAGACGAGCTATCTTGGGGATTCCGCTTACTTGGGGTTCACCGTGTTTTTGGTCTATCTCAAGGATAGCTCCACATCACGTTTCTAGTCCCTTTCTCTCGGATTACACCACGTCCTCCTTTAAGCAAGGTCAGAGGAGCACACTGGTTTTCAGCTCTCAGACAACCGCAAGCTCAAATTTCAAAACTGTAGTCGCCTTTGATCCTACTTCCAGATCACCCAACCGTTATCCGTTGGGGTTTGCCAAGTCTTTTTCTTAACTTCCTTTCAATCGGCTTTGGACTTTGCATTTAAGCAAAACCCTGGCCAACTAGGAAGAAGTGCTTGGAGTACTTTTTTGCGGATTGAGCTATAAACCCTCTACGATCTGTTTAGGGTCGTAAGGATAATCCCCAACCCAGCTACGAGGAATTTTATAGTAGCCATAGTGCTCTCCTCTTGCCGAAAGCAGAGAACTCATTTCCTTAGCTAATTCCTCATTTCGGAATTTCTCCATCAAGCTAACACAGAATTTCTTGATGGCTTCCACGGACAGGCCGGCTGTCAAACCGCTTACTATAGCGGTTGTGACCGGGTATTCGGACTGATACCACATAGTCCCATAAATACCCCCGCAGTTTGCCTTGAGCCCATTAGAGTCATGAGCCCATTCATTTAAGGCTCTGACCTTATCCACACACTGTTTTGCCTCAGCGTATGGGATCTTTGTCCATATGGCAGTGTAATATGCACTGCCACCGGAGAAACCGGACTGAAATTCAATGTCCGGCTTTCCTAGTGCCCCTGTACTGTACCAACCATACTGCCGTTGGGCACCTTCAACAGCATAGTATGGACCGGTAACCTTGCGCAAAAACTGCGCTTTGCCGGATTTAGATTGACCTACGATTTTTACTTGGTAGGTCTCCCCAACTTTTGGCGCCCATCCCCTTTCAGGAAAGGACACCTTTCCCTCAATTCGGGCAATGACTCCGTCATGGCCCTTAAAGAAGGTGGCAAAGATCATTTCTGCCATTTTCCTTTTCTCCTTTTCTTTTTTTGAATAATTCTCAAACCTCAAGTTCAAAACCACTCTTGAAGTCTGGGAATCAGAGTCGAAAATACAACAGTGTGCACTTTCGACTCTTTAACGAACGCAATTCAGTTATGTGAGGAGGACATAACCAAAGGAGCGCTCGGAACTTTTTGAAACTTCAGGTAAGCTTGCCACCACGGCCCTGCAGCAGCGCTTCTTAGGGCTTCTTGTTAATTTTTTCGTTTCATCCGGGCGATTGATGTTACATATGGCTTTACCCCCGGAGCTTACGCTTTGCACACCTGAAGTTCTAGTTTAGATAAAGGGTATCCTTGAATCCCCTAGAGTTTCCTTACAGCCGTGTACTCGAACTCGAATGTACAGGGCTGCAAGCCTCCCGATTCATCAAGACAGGGAGAGTTGGGACACAGCAGTTTTTTGGGCAATCTTTGCAGGGATTACTTAAACTCCGCTGTGCGGACTCATGATTTCCCGTTTGGCCCCGTGCTTCTTCTTTATCCCAAATACACCGGTCACCCGAACGTAGCAGAATAAAGATGCATCACACAGGACGGGAAATCTGCCATTTCTGCCTCTCCTTTTCCCCTTTACCTTTGATTACCTCTACCAACGACTTGTGAGCAGTAAAGACAATTAAAGATAAAGGGGAACATTTTTTGCGTTTTCGTAAAATTCTAAAATCTAACAGCAAATCTGTTGAATTCCAGAATTTTACCTCCTAGCATCACATATAGTGAAAGTAAGAAATTTTCACGACTTCTGAAAATCTCCCACTGCTAAGAGGCGACATATAGCCCAATAAAACATCCGATGGTCCCTTCCCTTCTCTCTCCACTTAAGGCTGCACGCTTCCTTCTCCAATCTCATGATTAGGAGCTAGTACGCTATGGCAATAAGTTTCATTGAAAGAGGGTACTATACCATCATTTTTTTCAGTCTTATTTTGCTATAACCCCTTCAGCAACTCGCTGATTATGTTGACAGGCTGAGGATACAGCCCCGAGTCTTAGTCAGTGTCGGCTAGGCCTCGACCTCCCACAACCCAAAGGCAAAGGTCGCCTTTGAGATCTCTTCGTCCGTAAATTCGCGAGTCTCCCGAGGGAGTCCGCGGACGGACATAACGATGACCTTGTCCTCTACCCCTAAGGAAACCTTGGGGGCAACTTCGGGAACGGACACCTCAATCCCATGCTTCACCCTCAACGCAGCCAACGTATTGGCATGCGATGGGTTGCAGCACGAAACGGCCGTGGGGGCCATGGATTTAACTTCCTCCACCGTCAACTGGCGGCGGGAGAAGCTACCAGACTGCGGAAACATTGAGTCCGCAATCGCCAAACCAATGTAAATCATTTCTTCCTCCACCCAGGTTAGGTTTTAGGCTTGAGAGCCAGAACCTGGGCAATGCCCTTACGAGCTTTGCAGAGGACTTCGATTTCGGTGAAGACCGCCTCATTTGAGGAATCAATCGGCAAACATATTCCCGACTCATTTCTCAAATAGGCATCTTCCTCACTTCAATTAACACGGTTTATCCAAACTCACTTAAATGAACTTAGATAAACCGTTTGCCTTCAAGATTTCTCTCAGGCAAGCGGTCCCTTTACTTTTTCTTCCTCCTATAGTATCCACCCAGCTTACTCCTCAAGAAGTTTTTCTCTCCATCGGAGGCTCTCGGGTAGAAAAATCTGCCAATCCACCATCCGGCACAAAATGCAACTAATAAGTGCCAGTGGCTCCAGCTTACAAAAAAAAGCCAGGCGGACAGACCTGTCGTGGTAACACCAAACAAATCCGACATCAAAAACCGGAACAGATGCCGGAAAAACAACCGATCGTGCCACGACTCCCAAAATCGGTTGCTATACCTCACCTGGATCCACCCAGAATTCAGAGCGTATCCAAAGAGGACGAAAACGCCGATGGAAATCAACGTTTCCATTCTTCCTCCGCCCGGATCTTAATTTTTGGCTCAAAAGCCAGAACCCGAGAGTACCCTTACGAGCCTTAAGCGGAGAAAACAATCTGCAACAAAACCACCTTGCAAACTGGTTTCCAAGCTTACACCAGAATCAAAAATAACCTGGCCTTTATAACCCCAGAAGTCCTATCTTACTTCTAGGGCTATAAAGACCGCCTAACGCAAACTGCCCGCTCACTGATACAGTCAAGGGAGCGTCCACATGAAAACAAATATTGCTCATCTCCGTTAGGCTTTTGCTAAATCGCACACAAACTGTACTTAGACAGTGATGGATCCAGCAAAGAAAGCAAAATCATATTTTCAACAGCCCTGGTTATTGGAATGGCAGATACGAAACTCTCGATGCTTTGTCGAGTTAGCCTGATTTGTTGAAACAAAGTGGTAGTGTCGAACGGTAGTTAGCCGCGCGATTTTCCCTTTTGCCCCAAATCGTATCTTTTCTTACTTTTTCAGTTTTAATGAACGAAACCCAAAATCTCACCCATAAACCCGTGTTTATGAATGTATTTCTGAAATCCACCCTATCCAAAAGGTGAATCCCAAAAATCAGCCTCCGAACAAAGCGTTATACTTAGTGTTCAGAGCCAAAGAGAGGGAAAAGTGCATGTTTCAACTTCGCCCACTCCAGCAAAAAAGGTTTCATTATCCTCAAGCATGCGCTTGATATCGGACCACAATCTCAAAACCTCCTCCCAAAATAGCAAGCTCATGTTGCTTAGTTTGGGATTGAAAATCAGTCCGTCGCCGATTCGGTTTGTCACCCACTAATTCCTACCCAAGCAGAAAAGCGGATCAAAGGCCTCAACGAAGCTTTTTAGCGTCTGGCCAACCTGAGACAGTCTTAAACAAAATTCCATCTGTAGAATTCTGCGGTCAACTGACAACCACTAAAACTTAAGCGTCCCGCCCGTCAGGATATTTTTTGCAGACGGTGCACCAACCTCCTCTCTGAACTTCTCTTACAGAGGAGTGCTTATCGTCCAGTCCGTCATACCAAGTGTCAACTTCAGTGCGGACACGACGAACTTGTATGTGAGTCGTCATCGCCAAGCAGTTCTTGCAGAAGAACTCCTCGGTGTTATTGCCCCACATACCTTTTGACTTGGGAAACGAAGCTTCAACGATTTCGTCTCCGGAGTCATTTAGGTAGACGATAATCGTATCGCCTTCCCTTGGGTTCCTCTTGCCAGCTGTTCTCCAGTCAAACGACTGGGGATGTAGCGGGAGGCTCAGAGGTCCCTCTTCAATCCGTACCAGCCAACCTTCCAAGTCGGCCCCGTCAGGGTCTGGTAAAACCAGGCCCCAGGTTTTTTTAGCCATTTTTTTCTCCTTTCTTTGAAGGTTTCGCCTATGAACCAAATGGTAAGTTCACAAGCTAGGGTTGGCAAAAGCCTTTATATCCCGACTTTGCGAGAAACCCTTCCTGTTGGAAATTGCGGCATTTGGTAAAACTTAGCCAAAACAAATCTCCTTCGGGCACGACCAGACTCAAATCTCCTACGCTGAAAGCGCGGAAAATTAAATCCAAACGTGTCCGTCTAACACCCTAAAGTATACCGATGTTAGAGTGATCTCACTTTTCACCATAGTTGACAAACATTGCCAAAGTTTGTTAAGATCCCGTCATGATGCAAACAGTAAACATTTCCCTAACTGAAGAGCAAACAAAGCTCGTTGACGAGATGTCGTCAAAACACGGCTTTGCTAATCGAAGCGAGTTTTTCCGAACCCTTCTGAGGATCCTCCTTTACAAACCAGAAATCATAAAGGAATCCGATCTTTTGCCTTTTGAATCCCCTGCCGTTAAGAGCTCGGACGCAATCTTAAAAAGCTTTAAAGATAGCAAAAAATACTCTAAAGGTTTCTTAAAAGACCTTGAAAGAGGGCTTAAAGAAAGCAGCTATTTTGACAAGAAATGAAAATTCTTCCACTTTCTCCTACCGTCTCAAAATATCTTCAGAGTCATAACTTAATCAAAAAATACAAAAAACAAGTAAAACTTTTAGAAGAAGATATGCACTATCCAAGTCTAAACGTGGAATTGTTAGAACCTAAAGTGAATAGAATTTATAGCTTTAGACTAGATATTAAGTATAGAACCCTGTTCATTTTCCGAGACGACTTAAACGCGATAGAAATCCTGTCAATAACAAAGCATTATCAGTAAATACCCCGGCTTCCTTCGGGTACGGCCGGTTTCAATCTCCACCGGTAGCCAACAACCATTAGCATCCCCGCTATAAAGAAGCTGGCCGTGAAATAAGCTGTTTTTAGCACGGCGGGCCTCCTTTCTGTCTAACCAAGTTTGGTTTTCCTCATTTGAGGAACCTGGAAAGACTTTATCAAAACCTAATACTCCTTTGCGGTAGCAGGCTTGGATAAAGTGGAAATTAAGAACTGCTTTTATTTCCACAGTGGCCACTTTGTGCACTTTAAGTTGTGCAAGGATACCAAGCCTTTTATATTTTCGGGGTAATGATTGGCTCATCGGCGCGTCACCGTATCTCTCTTCTCAAGCATCGCACGCTTAAGAAAGGAACGGGTCTGGCGAACGACTCCCCTCAACCCCTAATCAATGCCTTTCATAAGGCACTGGTCCCGAGCGATACCCTGTGGATCATCGCGTAACTCATCAGCTAGTTGCTGACGGCGCTCCCCAGGAAGGGCTTCTCGGCGGATTTCGGCGCGGTAAAAACTAAATCCGTTTCTTCATCCGTCTAAACTCTTTAAGTTACTAAAGAGCTTAAGACCGATAAAAAAAGGCATTTCTAAGATCACAAATTCTTATGAGCTTAGAAATGGGGGGATATCAGGTTTATGACCTAGTACATCCCCCAGTAATAGCAGATTTAATTTCCACCTAAGTTGTTTACGGAGTAATTGTGGAAACACTCCGAGCACATAGAAATTAAGCCCTGCTTAATTCCAGATTTTACAGCGCTATTTTTAGAAGGGTCTAAGCGTGTTGCTTACTTTGACCCTTCCCCCTCTTAGCTTTCTTACCCGTGGCCTTTTTCTTCTTCCCCATGCCCTCAATTTTGATGATGGAGAAGGTCGGATCCACCCAGGCGTCACCAGCGGCGGCTCTCGAGGTCAAAGCGGTAGCCCTGGCCAATTCAACGGCCGCGGCATTCTCAGCCTTGGCATTGAGAGAGGCTTCGGAAACTTCGGGCTCGTACTTTTCGTGCCCATTACCTTTAACCTCCAACCTCTGACCGCTGCTAAACCGACGATCTGATTTCAATACCAGACCAACTACCGCAGCCAGACTTGTCTCGTCCCTATCCGCTTCGATCTTGCGACGGATCGATTGGCGGAGATTGACAACCGCTTTCTTAGCCTGTCGAGCCAAGGCGATTTTTGCCTTCAAAGACTTCTCACCTTTGGCTTCGACCAGCAGACGCTGGGCGAAGGAGAAGTCCAGGTGCCAACCATTGAATTCGACCATGGACTCTTCCATCTCAACCGCGATCTCCGCGATCAAGACGGGGAGTTCTACGCGGTTGGCCAGTTCAACGGCCTCCCACGCAAGCTTGGTGGCGTGGCCAGTGTTTTGGGCGAGGACGGCTTCGTCAAACTTAATCCCTGCCTCGCCAAGGGCGAAAGCCACATCGGCGTCCAACCTCGCAACCGGAGTACAATGTTGAACAATTGATTGGAAAATCCTCCTAGGCAACTCAAAGCCCGCGGGGTCAACCTTACCATTGGAATTATTGTTCGCGTTCATGGTATCCTCCTTAGGGTCCAACCCTAAGTACTAAAAACATCTTGGCCCTAACATCTCGGCCAAGTTAAAAAGTTCGATTCCATTCTCCTTAAATCTCAGACCGCTAAGTCCAATCTTTAAGTTTTTCCTCAGCCGTTACCAGCTTTGGAACACACCGACGATGGATCGCCGGGGGCACTCGCCTCTCACCTTCGCCTCCGCGACAGCAAAAAAACGCGCTGATCACGAACAAGACAAAAGTGTAAATAAAAGCGATTAAAACTTGGGTCTATGCCTATCTACGGCCTTCACCCAAGAGCCATTTTGCAAGCAAATCTCCGCGTCGGTCCAAGGTGCAAATCCCCGGATGACGACTTTGCGCTAGTCCTTATCCTCCCGTCTCTATCAGACCTTCAGGGAGTGCTCAACCACAGGACTAGATCAGAAGTTCATTTTTTGTGCTGGTCGTGGCTTCCCTAAAGGAAGCTCGCAAAAAACTTCTCCCTCAGGGAGCCTAACTTTCCGCCTATTACAAAACAAAAGCAGAAAGAAAGACCTTCTCCAAATTTCTTTGGAATCGCGGGTTTGTGGTTAACCCAACTTGATTTGATCGCCGGTTCAAGTCAGACCGTTATAACTTCATCCGTTTAAACTAAGCCTCAATCTTAAGCTCCAACCGATGGACTTATATAATACAGCTTTGAGGAAAGGATCAGCCTTGATACTTAATAACAATCAGGAAAGCCTTTCGGCCGTCTGATAATAATCAGCATACAAAACCGCCCTTCCCTCTGGCTGTATAAAATCAAATTTCAATATATAGTCATATTTAATTGTCAAAGTTCTTTTTGAGCTTTTTGGCAAAATCAAAAAAAGAAACCGCCAAGGCCCAAAACAAATCTCTTCCAATCCTCTGGTTTAAATTCACAAACTGGCATCTTAGCAAAAATACGCAATTGAATGCGCTGTGTAATAGTGTTTGTAAACTTAAATAAGGGGAATAGAAAAGTCGCAGCGGGTTTGCCTTTGCGATCATCTCTCCTCCTCTTTTGTTGGGGCAACTCTGCCCCACTCCGGGTAACAAAAAAGCCAGGATCTAATGAGATTCCCTAAACTTAACCGCCGACCAAAAGCTCGATTTATAAAAAGCTTGAGAGCTTTGTGCGAAAGTAAAGAAATTTCGTTAGATCCTGGCCTTCTTAGAACTTCTATGAATTTCAGGTTTACTAAAGACGCTGATTTGACAATCTTTAGATAGGCTCAAGATCATCTGCGTGAACAAAAGTATAGTACTATAGGATTGAACTCTTGTCAAGGGTTGCAGCGTAAAGATAGGTTCCAAAGTAATCTGCCACCAAGTCAGCACAAGCACAGCCTATCACATATTCTACATATATACTAAATATCTTTACTTAACTACATAAATATGATATAAATTTGTATATGATCGAGAGGTTATTACTCAATTTAATACTCAAAGAACAAAAAGAAGGGTTTATCACCCTCATTCACGGCTCCCGCCGGGTTGGAAAGACCGTCTTACTAAGCCGTATTCTTGACCGCTTTCCTCAGGCAGAAAAGCTTGTTCTAAACGGCGATACCGATGAAGCAAGAACTCTTCTTGGCACAACCTCTGAAGTGAGTCTTACAGGACTTGTTGCAAACTACCCTATCATTGCAATAGACGAAGCGCAAAGAATCCCAAATATCGGACTTTCTTTAAAGATAATTATAGACAAGTTCCCAACAAAGAAGATTTTTGTGACGGGTTCATCCTCTTTATACTTAGCCAAGGGTCTTCACGAAACTCTTACCGGCCGAACGCTGAAATACAAACTCTTCCCTCTTTCCACAAAAGAATTAGCTCAAAGCCTTAAACCGCACGAAATTCCCTTTCTGCTTGAAAATGAACTCATTTACGGCGGTTACCCTTACATACAAAACCTCGCTACTCCGACCGAAAAGCAGGCATACCTCCAATCGATTACACAAGATTATTTGTTTAAAGACCTCTTAGAACTTGAACGGCTGGAAAACCCCGACTCGCTCAAAAAACTTGCGAGTTTGCTAGCTTTTCAGATTGGCAGTGAGGTTTCGCTCAATGAGCTTGCAACAAAGCTCTCGATAAATGTTAAAACGGTGGCGAGGTACTTAAACCTTCTTAAGGAAAGCTTTGTAATCTTTGAGCTTGGTGCGTTCTCGTCTAACTTAAGGGATGAGGTAACAACCGGCAAAAAATACTATTTCTACGATTTAGGAATAAGAAACGCGTTGATTTTACAATTTCATTCACTTGATGTAAGAACTGACATTGGCAATCTATGGGAGAATTTTTTGGCCGTCGAAAGATTAAAAAAGCATGAATATGAGCGAAATCTTACACCCCACTACTTCTGGAGAGATTACGCTAAAGCGGAAATTGACTGGATCGAAGGTGCATCAGGAAGCTTAAGTGCGTTCGAGTTCAAGTGGAAAAACCGCGCTTTTAAGACCCCAAAGAAATTTAAAGATAAATATGGGCTAACTGCTTCTGTTGTGAACAAAGAGAATTATCTGGGTTTTATTATGTAAATTTCATCCCGACCCATAAAACACCTTTTCATCTTTTGTGCCATTTCCATGCTCAAATACCCTTGTTCCTGCCCAATTTAAGCCCAAAAACAGCAGGGTATTTAAAGGTCTCTTGGCTCCTTCCAATACCCATCCTGAACTTCACGGGCCGCAACGCCTGCAAAGCCATCTTCCTATTCTCCCTTGCTCTGCCCTGGTCTTTTGGAAGATGTTACGGTCAGGTTCCGAAGGATCTAATCTCACCACTTGCCGAGGGTGGCTGATCCTTTTGAGTTGGCGCGCTTTTAAGCCTCTGTTTTGAAGCTATAACCTCCCACCGGTTTTTTTCCCGGCTCTAGGGCAATCTTTGCATGCGCCGCGGGGAGGAATTTAAGAAATTATTTAGTCATCGTAAGTAATCCTTTCTTTCGGTGACTGTTGTGGCCGACTAGCCAACCAATTTCGGGCAGCTGCCGGTCCACGGGGTACCAAAAAAGGGGGGGGGTCGACAAGAGGGCTTTGTTACTGGAACATAGCTCTCACATCCTTTTTATTTTTTGTGATTCTAACAGAATAGAAGAAGAAAATCAATAACTATAGGTTCTTGTCTTTTAAAGAGTTGCCATATATAATGCACGCATGACAAATGAAACTGTTATCAAAGCTCAAATTTATCTTCCTAAAGCCATCTATGAACTACTTAAAGAGCGTTCAAAAGCCACAGGGAGTTCCATTGCCCTTCAGATCAGACAGGCTTTGGCGGAATCAATCAAAGAAGAAACAGCCTCCAACCCTTTGCTCAAATTCTCTCGAAAATTTGCCAAAAAAAGATCCAAAAGCTTTAGAAAAAATATAGACGAAGTAGTCTATAACGACACTTATGTCCCCTAAAAAAATGCTTATATCTAAAAATGGAGACATTCTTGGTAAAGCTGTGCTTGCTGACTCAAATATAATTATTGCCTCTTTGGACTCTAATCATCCAGACTTTTCAAAAGCAGAAGATCTTTTAACGGAAGTTCAGGATTTGCATCTGAAAATTGTTCTGACTGACCTTATTCTTAGTGAGGTAAGCACATTTCTTCTGCACAACTCTCTTTTTGAAGAGCTCTACGCGCTATTTGACCTTATTGAAGAGAACCAGCTGGAAATTATTCCTTTTGAAAATGGGAAGCTGAGCCAGGCAAAGGAAATTATTAAGGAGAGGTCAAACGGAAAAATAAGCTTTTGCGATTATTACTCGATGATACTTATAAAAAGTTCTAACAGATATTACAAAAAAGCTATCCTATCTTTGGATGAGCACTTCAAGGGGAGCAGGCTTTTTATAGATGTTAAATAAAACCTGTCTATCTACAAAAAGAGGGCGTCCCTGAAGATTAAAAACCTTCAAAAGAGCCCTCTTTGAAAACGCCGGATGTAATCGCTTTGATTTTGCTAGACGCCTCCGCCAACAGCTCTATTTCTTTGAATCCTTCTCCAAAAAAACAAACCGATGAATAGAAGCGAGGCTAACTCAAACAAAAGCAAGCCAAGTAGAGCCCAAGGTATGGGTTCCGTGCTCGGTTCCGACAGCGCGTATAGTTCAGGCCGGTAATACCCAGGGTAATCCATTCCTTTAACCTTCCCTATCTCCCAACCTTCTACAGCGGGCGGTGGAGGGCAAGGACCAGGAAAATTCCGGCTATAAATTTCACGACCAGCATCAAGAGTTACGGCGTTTGGGATGAACCCCAACTCCAGAAGCCTCTCAAAAACTGTGTAAGCTTCCTCCACATTCTGGTCAAGCTCCACCGTCACCTCGCAGATTTGGGTTTTGGGATCGGTACCCATTGAGTTGAATTGGATGGACCGTACCCCTTCTCTATACTTCACGAGCTCGGCAACAATTTCGGCAACACCCTCTGTTTGGGCCAGGGCCGAGACCGGAGTAGATACGAACACCGCCAAAGCCAGCAGAAGTCCTAAAAGCTTGTGTAATCTTTTCATTTTTCTCTCCGTTCAAAGATTTGGATTTGGGGAGAATTATACTATAAGTGGCCATGTTTAGCTTTCAGACTTAAAGCCTGAGGGTGGGTACCTCCGAAGTTGCTTTGAGTTTTAACTTCCATACCAAACATCTGTCTCTCCAAGAAGATCTTCATCCTCACCTACTTTTTCATTTGAGGTGGTCTTTCCCCTTTGCCTAACCTAGTGCTTCTTTTTCTTCATTGTTTTGAGGCTCTTCTAGAAAAGTATCCGACATCGGCTCTGTTTTTTCAACTAGAAATAGCGTGTGGCAAAATGCTAAACATTATTCCGGCTTTGAAACAGTAACACCATTCAGTTTAAGCAATCTTTTGTCAAATGTTCGCAGGACTCCTGGCCCTTGTGCTGACGCCAATGCAACAAGGTATGCATCTACAAAAGAAATAGAATTGCTGCTAAAAACGTCTAAAGCCTTTTGCATAAGAATCCTGTTAATTTTAAATTTCTCATAAGAAACCAGAGCTTGCAGCTTATCTACGACTTCGGCCTTGCTTAAGTCATAAAAAGAAAGAAGAACAAAAATCACCTCAGCAACGACCATGTCCGGTACAATCAAAGTTTTGGGCGCAGCCTTTTTGAAAAAACCCTCTATAACCGCAGCTTGCTCCGGTGTGTCGTTAGTAAGAAAACGAATTAGAATGTTAGTATCAAGAATATCTAAGCTTTTTTTCATATTCTTCTTTTAGAAGTTTTAGCACTGTTTTATCAGCTTGCACCGGAGAGTATGTTCTGCTGGATTTAACAGATCCTTTAAAGGACAAAAAATTCTTTGCCTGAGTTAAGACAACCTGATTGTTGGTCATACTAAACGTTACTTTCTCAAAAGGTTTTATGTCGAGCTTTTTTCTTATCTCTATTGGTATGGTCACCTGTCCTTTTTGAGTCAGAGTTGTATTATAAATCACAGTAATGATACTGTATCATAAGTAATACTTATTATCAATGAGTAATGCATACGGTTAAATCCGTGGTACCCTGTTGCTTCGCAAGTGCGTGGTGGACCTGGGGGGACTCAAACCCCCCACCTCCGCAATGCGAATGCGGCGCTCTATCAGATGAGCTACAGGCCCCTAACAAAACAATTAAAAAATTCTCCCCCGGACTAAGACTTTAGAACATAAAGATTATGCAACTTATATGTTTGAAATAATATCGCGTTTATTAGACAATAGCCAAAATCCCAAAAAATAATACAGGTGGAGAGAAAAATGAATAAAACAACCAAAAGAGCGCTGTTGACCTTGATTTGCGCTAGCTTACTAGCAGCATGTGGGACTGTGCTTCCAACTCATGCCCCCGCAGCACAGTCAGTTACGGGAAATGCTAAGTATTCAGGGATGGAAGAGATGCAAACAATTGAAGTTGAGGTTGGCAGAGCGTATGGTATAGCCTATCAGGTTAACCAGACTTCCTACTTTTCCTTCTTCCAGATCCTTGAAAAAGAGGAGGAAACTCTACACAGCCTTGAGCTTCATTCTGAAAATGGCTTTTGGTTGTTTGAATACGAGTTTTTGTGGTATCGCGTGTTCAAGATAGAATCCGTTTCCAAGGATAAAGCCATAATCAGTATGGATGTTAAGTCTTATCTTTTTGACACCTTATGGATTGACAGGGCTGGCAACATTAACATCTACCCTGGAACCGTAACTGTAGAAACAAGGTGGCATGTTACCCCAAATGGTCTGTACTTGCTTCAGGGAGATACCATGTATGGGCCATACAGCTCAGGGGACGAGGTACAAATTAGCAACCTTCCGGTTGGAGAAATACACACATTTGTGGTTGGATCTGGCAAAGATGCAAATGGAAATAACATTGTAGTATTGAGTCCTAAGGATTGACGGCACCTAAAACGCTCAAAAATAAAACCCGGTTGCACTAACTTTTGCAGCCGGGTTTTTGCTTTCTACATTAGTTCAGGGAGTCTTTGGAGTAATACAAACACTTGCATTACCTATCTCTACCTGAAAAACAACAGTCCTTTCAATCCCTAAAGTATCCAAACCACCGCTTTCATTCTCATGGAATACCTCAAATAGAAAAGACACATCTACTGCCCCCCCTGCCCCTTGCATCACTTCTTCAAAAGTATAAGGACTCATACCTTCAGGAATTTTATAACCTGGGTATAAGAAGGACATGGTCACCCCATCAGAATTCCAACTCTCAATAGTGATAGCGGTGACTGCCGAGTCTACCAACTGCGTGGGATTTTCAGGGTTCCTGAGCCGCGCTTGGGCAAAATAAGTGACCGGAAGCACTGGCGCATTGTTCTGGATGCAAACAACCTCCTCAAGCATCCAAGAGCTCTCCCCCAGTTCAATGAGAGTCATCTCCCCATTAGCCCCACCTGTGCTTTTTACCCAATCATAGACCGCGGGGTCCTGATTGGAATTTGACACCAGTATTTCCGTAGAAATCCCTGTGGTGGAAACTGTGGGTGAAGGGGTTTCAATCCTGACAACAACGGGTTCTGGTTCTGCCCCACACGCTGCAAGAAGCAGAGAACCAATCACCAACCAAAGTAACCTATTCATTTTTACATTTTCTCCTCTAGAGCTTAAGATTTTGGGGATTATAACATAATTATAGGTTATATACATTTCTAAGGGCTTTGAAGCTGCTATTTAAAGGTGATAGGACTATAAAATGTCTTGGTGGACCCTAGGGGACTCGAACCCCTCACCTCTTCCATGCCATGGAAGCGCTCTAGCCAGATGAGCTAAGGGCCCTTACAAAGGGACCGGACAGCAAACGGAATTATAAATTAGATCCGTCAAAGCTTCTAGGTTCAAAAAATGTAGCCCGTGTGAAAAAGACTACTCCTCCATATCATCATACAGATAATATTTTCTTGACTGCTGAAACACCATTCTTCTGTTCTTCAAGTTTGCAATTGTGTAAGTTTTTTGCGTTTTAACAAGAGCCTGCATCTCAGGCTTTGGTAACTTTGAAAATGCGTCAGAAATCACATTTCTTAGCGCATCCAACCCCTCCCCCGTTGCAGCAGAAATGAAATGAATTTTAGGGGCTTTGATTTTCTTAAACGCCTCTTCTATGGCTGTTTTTTTCTTTTGCACCTCAGTTAGATCGCATTTATTAACTACTATTATTTCAGCTCTATCTGAAAGTTTTTGTAAATTTGAGGGGTCTGAAACTTTTTCACTGTATCCTCCAAGCTCGTGTCTTACAACTTTATATGATACCACCGGGTCAGCAAGAAAAGGATCTATCAAATGCACCAAAAGGCGTGTTCTATCTATGTGTCTTAAGAACGCATCGCCAAGGCCCTTTCCCTCTGAGGCACCTTCAATAAGACCGGGAAGGTCAGCAAGTACCAAAGATGTGTCTCTGTCAGGAATGCTCATAACTCCAAGATTAGGCTCAATTGTGGTAAATGGGTAATTAGCAACTCTTGCGTTTGCTCTGGTTAAAGCGTTTAACAGAGTTGACTTGCCTGCGTTTGGAAGACCTATTAAACCAACATCCGCAATCAGTTTTATTTCAAGAAGCAGTTCTTTTTCCTCGCCCTCTTCACCTCTTGTAGCCTGTAAGGGCACTCTATTAGTTGAGCTTCTAAAGTGAAAATTACCAAGACCGCCTATTCCGCCTTTTGCAAGAAGATGAGTTTCACCTTGAGTTGAAAGGTCTGCAAGGGTAACAGGCTCGCTCTTGCCTTTTAATACTTCTTTTACAAGAGTGCCTGCCGGAACCTGAAGGTATAAATCCTTCCCATTTGCACCGTGCTTTTTGGTTCCCATACCCACCCCACCACTTTCAGCTTCAAATAACGCCCTTGATCTAAAATCCATGAGCGTTGTGAGGTTTTCATTTGCTACAAGATATACACTTCCACCCTTCCCCCCGTCCCCTCCATCAGGACCACCTTTTGGCACATATTTTTCACGGCGGAAGGAGATAATCCCGTCTCCACCTTTCCCTGCTTTTATTTTAACCTTTGCAATGTCTATCATAAAACCTACTTCACATATCTGAGCGGGTTCTGTGGAACCCCTTTATACTTAATAATAAAATGCAGGTGAGGACCTGTGGATCTACCTGTGCTACCCATAAGCCCTATTACCTGTCCTTTGTTAACATCTTGTCCAACAGATACATTTAACTTTCTCATATGCCCATAAACTGTTGAATAACCATTCCCATGATCAATAACAATATGCAGTCCTAGCCCAAAAGGATCCCACCCAGCTCTTGTTACAGTCCCCTCCCCACAAGCATATATAGGAGGTACAAGACTCCAGGGAGTAGCTATATCAAGCCCATTATGATAATAGCTGAAGTATTGAGTAATGATCCTAACACTGGTGGGCCAGATACACCATCCCAAACTGGGACTGACATCAACCAGATTATTGTATCTTGGCAGTGAAGGCACACTTGGAACAACCGGAATAGGAGCCGGAACCTTAGCATCCGGTATAACAAGTTCTTTCCCAACCACAAGAGTAGCGCAGGAATCCAAGTAATTAAAATCAAGAATTGCCTGAGCTGCAACGTCAAATCTTTTACCAACAGAATCGCACGTATCTCCTGATTTAACCTTGTAAATAACCCCCTGAATAGGAGGAATGGTAAGCTTTTGCCCAACCCTTAAAAAATCCTCATCGGTCAAATTGTTAACATATCTTAGAGCATCTACTGAAATTTTATAAAGTTGGCCTATTGATGTAAGCGTCTCCCCACCTTTTACTTCATGGATTATTGATTCTAACCTTCTGCCCTCAGGCAAAGCGGTGGTTGCTATAGTTGAATCAGGAATAAAGTCATCTTCATTTTTTAAGTAATCTGGACTTATTGGGGCACTGTTTACAAACTGGGAACCCCCAAACACTCCGCCAGTTAAAAAGACTAAAAAAGCAACCGCAAGGATTGCAAGGTTAGCTACAGGTCTTCCAAGCTTTCCACGGGACCAAATTAGCTTTCTTATAATAAAGGCTTTTAAGCTGTGCCCAATATAAAAAAACCCTTTAATAAGGACGCCTGTGCCTGACCCCAGTGAAAGCGTCTTAAGCCATAAATAATTGAACAGCGCTCTCAAAAAGCTAATAAAGCCAAAAAGACTAAAAAGACCTCTATTATTTAATTTTAACCCGGAAAACTTAAGCTGGGAATAAGTTTGCCTCTTACCCCTAAACCGGGGAAACTTTAAAAAAGCCATAAGTGTCCAAAGTCAGGACTGAGGGCAATTATAACTCAACCTATTCAAAGTTGAAACTTACTCAAAAACACATCTTAGCTTAATGAATCAAGCCAAACCAACCACCTTAGCAGCCGTGAAGCTATTGACCTTGAGCAAGAGTTTGTAAAAACTCTTCATTGTTTTGCGTTTTTCTCATTCTCTCCACCACAAGTTGAGTAGCTTCCCTCTCATCCAAAAGATCAACCATTCTTCTAAGTCTGAAAACTGCTTCCAGTGTCTTTTTCTCATATAAGAGTTCTTCATGCCTTGTTGAGGACTTCTTGATATCAAGAGCTGGGTAAATTCTTCTTTCTGCCAGAGTTCTATCAAGGTGCAGTTCCATGTTACCAGTTCCCTTAAACTCCTCATAAACCAGATCGTCCATCCTTGAGCCTGTATCCACTAAAGCTGTAGCAATAATTGTTAAACTACCGGCAGATTCAAAGTTTCTGGCAGCTCCAAAAAAGTGCTTTGGAGGGTACAGTGCGGAAGGATCAAAACCGCCTGATAGCGTTCTTCCTGAAGGCGGAACCACCAGGTTATAAGCTCTTGCCAAACGGGTTAGAGAATCCATTAGAATAACAACATCTTTTCCGGCTTCAGCCAGACGCTTTGCTCTTTCCAAAACTATCTCAGCAGCTCTTGTTTGGGCTTCAGCTGCTTCATCAAAATTACTGGCAAACACTTCCCCATTAACGCTTCTTTGCATATCTGTTACCTCTTCAGGTCTTTCTCCAATTAAAGCAACCATCAAAACTACCTCGGGATGATTTGTGGTAATACCATTTGCAATGTCCTTAAGAAGCCAGGTTTTACCGGCTTTAGGAGGCGCAACTATCATAGAGCGTTGTCCCTTACCAACAGGAGAAATAAGATCAATCAACCTAGTTGACAGAATATCTTTAGCTGTCTCAAGTCTAAGCCAAGAATTTGGAAAAACAGGTATGAGCTTTTCAAATAAGGGTCTTTTGCGGGCAGCCTCCGGATCCATGTCTTCAACTTTTTCCACCCTTAACAAAGACAGGTATCTTTCATTTTCTTTGGGCGGTCTTGCAAGCCCTTCTACAATATCCCCCATCCTTAGAGCAAAACGCCTGATTTGGGACTGGCTTATATACACGTCTTTTGGAAGATTCTCTTTTGCATTTTTATCTTCCTGTCTTAAAACACCATAATCGGGCAAAATCTCAAGTACTCCTTTTACCGGAACCGTTTCACCTAAAAAGCCTTCCGGTCCAAAGTCAGAGCCCTGCATATAACCATACCCACCGTTTTGCCCCTGATTTGTTGAGGCATCCCCATTTTGGCCTTGGATTGGCTGATAACCTTGCCCACCTTGTGATCCCTGAGGAGCCTGAAAGCCTTGTGAACCCTGGGAAAAGTCTTTAGGCTCTCTTGACCCTCTGGTATCTCTTGCATAACCGCCTGAACTTGAGGAGTCACCATTTCTGGAATAGGACCTTGAAGGTTGATACTCTTTGGGTGAGTTGGATCTATACATAATATTACTTGGCAAATTGCCACAATTAAATAAACTTAAATTTTAGCTTTAGACTGAAGTTTCATAAGAAAAACCAACGCAAACCGCAAATACCAAAAACAGCCTTAATGTTTTGATCTGTAATGATTAAAAAATTGCATGTTGGACTTTGGATTCAGAAAGATGAATAACTTCTTCTTAAGGTAAAGCCTATCTTAAATGAAAAACCCTGTCAACTGAGAAGTGTAATGGTGAACCAAGCAAGTGTTGAGGAAGACAAAATTTGTACCTTGGCGCCTAAATACGCAAAAAACTCGGGATAAAACACTGTTTCTTCCCGAGTTTTGTAAATTTGGTCTGATGGACTCGAACCATCTTGTGATTTGAGCCTCAATTGGCACCACCCCACTTAAAAGTTTGGAAGTGGCTCCTTTCCTAATTGGGATCTGCCGGCATTATCCGCTACTTACTTAAAAGTAGTAAACACAAAGCGTTAGCAGATCAGACCAAGTACCCTCGACAGGACTCGAACCTGTAACGCGGAGCTTAGAAGTCTCCCGCTCTATCCATTGAGCTACAAGGGCCCTGTTAAAAAGTTTCCCTTTCCTAGCGATACCGAATAATCTTTCTGGTGTTAGCAAGATATAAAATCACGTCTCTACCTGCCAACACCCTGTTAAAGTTATCAACATCCACTCTTCTGGCAAGTCCCAGAGCAAGTGAGAATTTGGGTGGAAGTTCATCAGATTGCAAACCCCCCAACCTAATGAGAATAACTTCTAGCACACCTTCTGAGAGTGCCTCCCAGATATCATCTGGCAGATAATATTGCCTCTTGAAAAGCACCACAGGGTTCAAAGACAATTCTGCCCTACATCTTTGAAGGGTTCTGGCCAGAGCTTCCAACTTCTTTCCCAAGGAGAAGTGATTTTCTCCCAGGTCAATTGATAAAAGGAGGTCAATTACCCTTTTAAGCTGTTCGGGCTTTGGCAAAGGCTTACTACTAACCTTTGGTTTACCTAACTTAAACCCAGAACTTCTTGTAGGGTGATAAAACTCTTCAGCTAAATAGTCTAAACTAGGGATGCCATACATTTTGACTTCTCCTTTCTTTTTGAGATATTGTAATATTAGAAACTTATAGGGTATTTTGCAAGTGGAAACGGGTTAATAAAAGTGTATGTAAAAACTATCAGGGGAGATAGTCACTGCCCCCAGCTACCTCCCCTAACAATGATCCTATAAAGTTAGAACGGCAATGTCAATAACTTTGTACACACCCTTTACAGATATAGAGGCAATATATTACTCGCTTGAAACATTTGAACCGACTTTACAACACTTTAATTTATTAATTAAGCAACGGGTAGTAAAACTTGTAACAAAAATGATAAGTAATTTAGTTATAGTTTCTTAGCTTTTATCAAAAGCCGCTTGCTATAGTCTTTTTCTACAGGACTCCATACGCCGCCACACGTGATAACAGTCAAAATTGGGTCTTTTGTTTCCTCATATGCTTTTAGAACCGCGCCGGGGTCATTCATGGAAACATAAGAGACCTCATAAATCTCAAACTTAATAAGTCTTTGTGTAGAATCTTCAACCTCTATCAAATCCCCGGGTTCCAGTTTAACCAGCTTGTAAAAAACTGCGGGAGAGCCGCCTACCCTATCATAATGCCCGGCTAGAATCGCGTTGCCCTCTTCTCCGGCTTTCGGTCCGTTCTTATACCAGCCTACCTCATTGTAGTTTTTGGGAGTTTCAAGCCTGCCATCTTTATCAACACCTACTTCGACCACAGGCGCCTCTTTGAGACCGATTTTGGAAATTGAAAGTTTTTTGGGCTCAAAGAAGATAGGCTTCAACAGAGAGGCAAAGATAGAAGGGTTTGAATCCTGGGCCACAGGAGCGTCTGAGGTAGTTATACCTAAAATAGCCTTAGTATTAAAGTAAAGTAACGCAAAAGAGGCGGACACAAGGATTCCGGTTAGAATCACAAGCATTCCGCCCCTCCTGCCTGAAAACAAGTTCATATATAAGCTTTGTAAGCCGGAACAGTCCGAACTCACAAATTAGGAAACGATTCTCTTTAGAAAAAGCCCGGTAAGCACGAGTCCGACACCATAAATGGTAAAGAGTACCGTATCCTCGCTTCCTGTCTTTGGAAGCTCTTTTAATCCGTACCCATAGCATACTGTAGCTGTATCGCTCGCGACAGTTTTAAGTTTACCATCCTCTTCATCTTTCAATTTTACCTCGTTTACAACACATTTCTGAACCCCAGTCTGGTACTCGATATCCTTAACTCTAGCAGTAATACAAAAAACCTTGACCGCGTTTCCAACACCGCTACAGCCATCTACCTTTGTGTCGTCACCGTTATCAATAACTTCAATCACCTCGGTTAGGGAACCTGTAAGCTTTTCAAGTTCCTTAGGGAGGCTGTCAATAACCTCAAGGTCCTTACCATCAACATCACCTATGTTAGTTACGACGATTCTAAAGGTTAAAACGTCACCTTTCTTAACACCCTCAACCTTGTCCTCAAACTTATCGGCACCGTTCACCTTAACCTTCTTTTCTATTCTAAATCCACGATCGCACTCTTTTCCCCCACCATAGGTTCTATCGCATGAGTTGGCAAAGGATAGAATGGTAAAAGAGTATACTGTAGCAACAATGCCTATAGCAAAGATTAGAGCTAAAACTATTAATTTTTTGGTCAATAAAGTAGTCATAAATAGTCCTTTTACCAAACTAAAATAACAAGGGAATTAGCTTCACCTAAAGGAAAACCGGAATCTCTAGGAAAAGCAAATCCCCTTGCTAATTACAGCTATTTGCAGGATGTATTTTGGACAGAGGGATTATATAGGATAAAAGCTAACTCGTCAAGCTATAGGTTATAACGGTTTTTTTGGGTCCGTGACCTCAAAGGACTTGCTATTTTTCCAGAAAGGGTTAGAAAGAACCCTCCTATAAGAAAAAAGCCTAAAACCTCCAAAATCTGGGGCCAGAAAAAGATCAATAAATATCTGGTTTTGCCATTAACCAACCACCCATTCGACCAATTATTTACAACCACATGTTTAAAAGGCGGCCAAGTTAACCACCCCTGTTCAAAAGATTGATTCAGTGTTACTAAACCCTCTACACCCTGCTCATCAGATGAAGACAATAAAACCAAATAAAATGGATTAAAGCCCATTACATTCTCAACTCCTGCTAAATTACTTATTGAATCATTATTTCCTATATTAATCGATTGAATCCATGAAAAAGGAACAGGATAAAATTTAATAGATTTTAAGTGATTCACTGAAGGTACAAGCCCAAAAGACAAATTGTCCACATCAACACCATATCCATATTTATCACCATCTAGGGTCGGAAGTATAAAATATTCTTTAGTAAAAGATCTTGTAGGCAATAAAGTAGTGTAGAGGTCACAACGTTTTGTAATATAGTTGACCACACAAAGTCTGAGGGGCAACCCAGAAACATTTTTGGCTTCAATTTCTATTAGATAAGTTCTAAGTTGAGATAGATCAGCAATAGGATAATGATCACAGGTAAATCCATTAGTGACAGAATATTCCACATAACCTTCATGAAAGACTTTATCAAAATCTTTAGGTACCCCATAACTGCATGGAGTGGACTTGTTTGATTTATCAAAAACAGGTAAAGTAGCCCCAAAACGCGAAAGCCTAGAATTTACGTTAAGTGTGCCATCTGTAACTATTGAAGCAGAAGTTGGAAAAGAAGCTAGCTTTTCAATCTCATTCTTTGAAAGCAAAACTGTAAATTCAGGCAAATAATATGACACAGTTAAATCCCTATATATCCCTGTTATATCCTCATTCTCCCCAACTCCATCTAACATTAACCTTAAAAAGTAAGAATCAGATTGATCTAAATCTACAAATGTCCTATAAATCCAATGCGAATTGTGAGTTCTAAATGAGTCCGTAATACATCTTCCCGTGATACTATTTAAGATACAAAGAAGTGGCTCCTTGTCCCCCTCAAACTCATAAGCAATTTCTACAATTGATTTACCCTTAACTGAAGGCACACCTTTACTCAATTTATTAAGTGGGATTGTGAGACAGGATTTTACATTCCTAGCAAAAAGGCTAGTGCCTGAAGCATCAGATTTAAAGCCAAAAGATTGGTTTGTGTCAACAAAACTACAACTCTCAGGCTTAATAGCTAAATCTGAGAAGACAACTTTATGATCTTTGATAAACTTGCTACCAAAAAAGGCTAGTGAAACATCCTCCCCAAGCATAAGTTCCGCTTCTTCCGGTCTTTTCAAAATAGACTCAAGGGAAATTATAGTTTCCCTAACATTTAACAGATAGTTCTTATTCTGAGAGCTACTTATTGGAACTTTTAAACTGTTACCATTAACCATGCCTGAAACGCTTGGCAGGCCTGGAGTGATTGTAAGACTCGAACTTTCAGAATCTCGAAAAGCAGCCAAAGTAACAGGCAAAACTTTTTCAAAAACCGAATAAGCGGGTAAATTTATCTTCTGGTTATTATTCAAAGATCTAGCCTCAAACTTATAAGAACCCGCAAATGCTGAAAACAACTCCGTATTTAGCGATTCGTTAATTGTAAAGATGTTTCTAAAAGGGTAAGACGCTGAATTCTTGGTATTTTGATCATCTGAGACATAGTCCCCTCTTATGTAGGCTGTATCCAAATAAGATCTGGACATTTCAGGCTTCACAGAATAAAAAGAGTCAGGTGTTTCAACTAAATCTCTTTTTTTATTAACTTTATAGACCCTTAACCCACCACCAAAATCTCTCTCAAGTACAATTGAGGCTTTATCAAGCATAGATTTAAGAACATTCAAATTTAGGGCTGTCTTATCCACACCTGGAGAAAAAACACTTTCATCTACAAGAACCCAAGAAACCTGATACTTATCTAAAACACGTTCAAACAGGTTAGAATCTCCTTTATATAATGCATAGGAAATCTCTCTATAATACTGTTCATTTCGAGGGTCCCACCTATCAAATTCTCTATCTAATAAGGGTTGCTTTATGCCAAACCATAAAAACCCAGCTCCCTGATAACCAAGCATGTTGTTTTCATTCCAGTTGTAATAAACCCAACCCCAGAAGGAATGCACAGGAAAGTTTGCTACACGTTCAGTATCTCCTTGTTCACTAAAGAACTTAAACATATCAAAATATCTTTGGGGTATAGTCACACGCATAGTAGGGCTTACTAAACCACCCCTAAAAACTGGAAACATAAAATAGCCAAACAAAAACAAATAAATTAAGGAATAAGAAATGAATGCAAAATTAGAAAACTTACCCCGGAACTCAAACAAGTTTGTTAAACGGGCGTGAAAAATACCAAAAAAGGTTGAGTAGGAAAAAGCAAGTAAAATAGAAAACTTAGTAAAAGGCAGGCGGAAAGCCTCCCTAAATAGGGAAACATTACTTTGGAAAAAACCAAAAACTGAACCCAGAGGCCCATTTGTGGTCAACAAAAAAAATACTGAGAAAAGCATCAGTGCCAAAAATGGAAGACTGACTTTGTCCCTTTTAAAAAAGGTATAAACTGCTCCAAGAATAATTAAAAAGAAGAAATAATAACCAATCTTTAAGACAAAAGGCTCTTTCTGGTGAGAAACCCATTCATCTAACAAATTTCCAAAATTTCCGTTTCCCACATGCTCTCCCCAACTAAATAGAAAACCCTTTAAAATGGCCAAATCTTGAAAATTCCCGTATGTTTTATTTTGTAAGAATGCTTCTTGGGAAAAGAGATAGTGAATTTTAGACTCCTGAACTTGTTTTCCATGACCTAATACAAAATAAAGGTTTGGAAGAAGCCAAAAAGAATTTAGTAAAAAAGTTAGTAACAGTATGTAAAAAACGTTTTTTAACCCTTGAACACTAAAATCGCCTAACAGGAGAATTAGTAAATATAAGACAAGGGCACCAAAAAATACAAACCATAGAGTAGAAGTATGAGCCATAGAAGTCCCAAGAAGTGAAAATGCAGAAAAGAGAAGAACATTTCTTTTAGACCTGTTTTTAAAAAGGTTGTAGGAACAATAAAAAAGCCATGGCAGCAAGGCGTAATGAACAGCAAACATTTCAAGGGGTACATAAAATTGCTGTAGAGTACCCAAATTAAGCAAATAAAAGAGGGCACCTAAAAAAGCTCCTACTTTTGAAGACCTCTCCAACAGACCTTCTAATACAACTCTTTTCAAAAGTACATATACACCCAAAGGCCCAACTAAAAGGCATAAAAAAAAGAATACGTACCTTACCAGTGAAAGTGGAAGAAATATATCCAACAAAAAAAGTACTGGTAGCCGTGTAATTTCAGAGGCATGGGCTTGAGTGGCAACTGCCCCCAAACCCTGATGAGGTTGCCAAGCACCAAATACCACTCTTTTCAAATAGGAGGAGTAATTGAATTCGGGATGAAGTGTATCCCATCCCGTAAGAAAGGTTTTAGCCTCATAATTTCTAACCGAAATAAAAAGACCCAATAAAATCAAGGTCAAAACGGGTAAGTGGTTTTTTATAAAGTTAAAAATCTTTTCTTTCATACTCTCTTGCTTCAAAAGAAGCATCCCCCACTCTCCATTTCACATGCACAACTTTCTTACAATCAGACCCGCAATGTCCTTTTTCTACCAAAGGTCTTCTTATTTCAGAGATTAGCTCTGAAACTAAGCCGTTTTTCTTACATAAGGTTGCTCCTCGATGCGGGAGGTTATAGACATCTAAAACACTTTGGTGTTCAACATTTTCAAGCTGAAGTATGTATAAAACTCCTTCCTGATAATCTCTGGAAATTTTATCTATGGCAAAATGGCCTGTGTAAAAAAGGTATGTCGTATTCTTTTCCAGTTTTATTGACTCAATGCCATCATAAAACCCTGCCGATTGGATACAAGACTCGTTTTGAACTCCCCCAAGAACCTTTCTCTTAAATACATGCACAACATTTCCGTCCGGTGAATTAAAAAATTTTATGGCTTCAAATTTAGTATTTTCCAAGGAAGATAAATAACCTAGAACCTGATTTAAAGTTTGATAATTTCTAAGACCTTCAGGTCCGGGATCTATTGGCGCAACAATATAATCTACGTAATTATCTTCAAAATATTTTGCAACTTCTGCATAATTCTTAAATGGCTCAAATTGGAAATAAGGTACAGGAACGTACATATTACTATATTTCATTTCCCTTCTTAGCATCTCAAAAGTGGCCAGGGAAAAGTTTTTAGAATCTACCAATGTTGTAACCCCCAAACCTTTATCAAGTGGGTAAGAAGCATCTTTGTATATAAAAGTCAGCACGTCTTTTACAGGCCAAACGTTTGGCTCATAGGAATAGATTGTTGGGTTATAAAACCAATCCATATAATTTGGCCCTGCCAAGACCAAACCAATGGATTTAAGCAAGCTGCTTTGAGGCTTGAACTGGTTAAAGGACAGAAAAAAAGAACTAAGTACAATATAGACACTACAAACTATAACAACAATAGGAAAAGAAGCCCTACTCTTCTCTTTAATTCTTAATAACAAATAAGAAGCAAAGAGAGCGAAGTAAGGGGTCATGGGCAACAGATATCTTAAGTTCTTATTTCTTATAAAGGTAAAAACGAGAAGAGGAAAAAATATTGATAGTAATAAAACTACCCCCTGTTTTTTATCCTTCCTCAGGTACAAAATAAAACCCACTATAGTCATAAGAAAAGGCAGAAATAATAGCTGATAAACCATGATTCTTACAGGGTAGTAGAAAAAGCTTTGCAAACTCCATAAGTTTTGAGGGTCGTCTAATTCCGGCTGTGAGAAAATTGAGGAAAATCGGATGAGATCGTTAAAGTTAACCAAGTACCAAGGAAGAACCATTATAATAAAGAACACTATTCCAAACAAAGTGTTTCTCAGAACTAGTCTTCTGAGGCTTTTGTCTGCAGTTTTAAGTGTTCCTATGATTAAATACGAAGTGGGCACAATAAGATAAATGAAAGCATACCACTTAGTAAGCTGGGCTAAACCAAAAAGAACAAAGAAGATAAAGGCTTGTCTTGTTTTGGTTAAACCCTGGGAAAGAACTACATAGTACAAAGCCATTATTGTCAGAGAAACAAGAGGCAGGTCCAAATGAAACACACGAGCTTGGCTTGTAACCTCAGGGAAAAAAGAGAAAAAGAATGCCGATAAGAGGGCTATGTCTCTATCCTCGCTCAAAAGCAATATCAGTTTGAATAAATAAATAATAGCCAACAAAAAGAAAACAAGACTGATATAAATGATCTTTTCGGAACTATATCCAAAAAGTAAAGCTACAAAAGACCCAAGGATTTGTACAAAAGGAGGGTAGTAATTTGACGATTTAATAATGTCCGTAATTGATGAAGTGTTTACCAACAATCCTTTCATTTTGTCGGCAATCAAGAAACTTGTTCCAATATGCCCTGCACTATCCCAAGTCTGATAACTCCTATTTAGGATCTGAAAAACAACAAAATAAATTGCGTGAAAAATACAGAGAAATAGAAGAGGAAGGTTTTTTGCTTTATTTCTTAGTAGAGCCCACATACAAAAATTATAGATCAAATCTAATCAAAACACATGGTCGAGTAAGTTCCATGCTAAGAAAGATCAGGCACAAAAAGTAAAACGGACGTCATGAGGGTTTAATTCATAACGTCCGTTTGGGTGAGCCTACAAAGTTTTTGCGCGGGCGAGGACTACGGGGCCGGTGAGGTCATCATCGGAGCGTAGACCATCTTGGCGCGCAGGAAGTTGTAGTCGGTGCGGGCTACCTTGCCATCGGGTGTCATGATGAAGTGCACACCCCCCACCGTATCGCAGTCGTACCCGCAATGGTGATTGAGCGGGTCCAACAGGGCGACGCCGGCAAGGTTTGCCATGCTCGGGTGGTCATCGGTGGCCGGGTCTTGATCAAACCCGTGGTAGTCAGCCAGTGAAGTCCCATCGGCCGGAATGCCCGAACATTTGAAAGGCACCGGCGCAGCAGTCTGATTCTCAAAGATCAGAATGTAAAGCGTGCCAGCTTTGTACTGATACACCACAGTCTGATCCCCAAAGGTGCAGGTGCCATGGCCCGTGAACATCACGTAGGCACCTTGCGATTGGACAGAGACACCAGGGCTCGTTTCAGCCGACTCCACAAAGGCCGTCGACTGCCCCTTCCATTTGGTAGCCTGCTCAAACCCGCGAGCCTGGTCAGCTACCTCAAACGTCCACTGCTCAAAGGCAGTGGTGTAGAAGGCCGGCAGGACCGGGGTAGGAACAGCAGTGGGGGGTTCAAAGGTTGGCGGCACCACGGTTGCGGTTTCCGTCGGGGGCGGGGCAACCGTTGGGGTAACGCTCAAAGTAGCACCCGAGGTTGCAGCAGGTCCGCGCGTTGAGGTGGCCTCGCTGCCAAATTCCACGACCGCTTCGGGCTGCCCCTGTTGACAGGCCCCAAGCAGCAGCGCCAGGGTTAGAACCACGATTCGAAACTTGGTCTTCATTTTTTTTCTCCTTCAAAGTTTCGTAGGCCGATTTGCCTACTTAAGATTAACCTGAAGCGGAAACGCACACCGCGTTTCGCTACCAGGGGCTTGAATCACAACCGTTTTGCCGATTTCAGCGGGAGTGATTTCAATCCGCTGGTTGCTTAAATCTGTATGAGCCGGCAAAACCCACACAGGAACCTCGTTGCCGCAATTGTCCTCGACCACATTTTGTCCGGATTTTAAACTCACGACATCGTGAGAAAAGATTCGGAGTGTCACAATGCCAAGCGTGGCACAAAGTATGGTTGAAACAATCACAAGCCCAATCACGGAAGTCCTCTTGTGCCTACCCGCCAGTTCCCACAACATTTCCAGTGCAGGAATGATGTAAGTAGCGAAGACGTTCTGAGAGACCTCCACAATTTCTTCGTTGGCTTCCTTCCAATCTCCTTGATGCCTCAAAATCACAAAGGCACAGTAGAGAACCAGAAGTACCAGGATAAAAGTAACCACGGCTTATCTCCTTACTCTACTTCAACCTTGGCCCATTAGCCTTGGTTTGCGCATAGATTCGCTGTTGGTGCCATCTACCACCTAAGTAGCAGACAAAACCAAACAGCAATATCCCCAATAGCCCCGGGAGAGCCTCAGCACCAAGTTTAACAAGAGGCGCAGCAAATCCGGGCAAACTCGCAAGGACAGGACCAAGCGAGAGAAACCCACCGAATTGGAACTCGGGCAACTCCAGTTCAAAAAGTAGCAGGATGAATGGAATAGTTACCACCCACCACCACTTTTTCAGAAAGAGTTTAAGTTTCTTCCACCAGCTGGGAGTAAGATTCACATCCCCGGTGATAGAAACAACTCGCCCGGTGAAAAATCGATGGATAATCCAGTAGATTCTCCTAAAAAGTTTCATTTGGCTTCCTCCTTAATCTCTAGCCATAGATTCAAGTCTTCAAACCTAAATTAAGCCTTCCATCTAAAGCCAGGGTTTAAGAATTAAACTATCGATTAGGGTTAATACAGAGAATAAGGTTATGTGTATGCAGATCTTCATAATTACTTATTAAGAAGGATCAACACACTTTGAAAGGGTGGAAACACGGTAATACTTGTATTTCCACCCTTTTAGTTGAACCCTCAGTTATTATTCTTCCAAGGGCTCAGTTGATGGTTTCTGTGCGGGTTTTGGGGCAGTCTTCTTGCGCTTCAGGTTTGCCAGAAACAGCATGACCCAAATGCCAGAAACGAAACTGATCCCCATACAGCCCCCAATCGGAACTGGATACGCTCTTCCTGGCTCGATTGCGAACCAGAGGACGATGCGACCGACCATCTCAAGCACCCATTCAATGAGACTCAAGAAACCAGGCATGATCCGGAAAGTCCCGAGCAAGGAGATGATCACCAAGACAGCCAGCAGAACATACAAAGGAAGCAGATTCGTGGTAGCCTCCTTCTCCTGCGGAGCGATCTCAGCGGTAGCCGACGGGGAAACCAAAACGACTGCTTGTCCTTCCTCGGGGGCAGGTGCCGGAGCTGGCGGAAGGCTGTCGAGCGGATCATCATCCACTTCGGCAGTGTGTTCCTGTGCAACGGGAGTTTTTGCCTCCACAGACTTCTTTGTTACTTTTTTCATGTTTTATCCTCCAAACATTTGAAGGAGGGAGCTCAACTTAATGTTCTAAGAAGAGCTCCCTCAGAATCGATAATTACCCTCCTAAACGGTCCTGAACCTCTCTCTCAAGCGCCTCCTGTTCACTTAGACGCTTGGCTTCCAGTTCAATACGCGCCTTGGGATCAAGAACACGCCCAAGAGTATTGAGCGCCCTAACCGCCAGGACATGCTGGTTGATACCAGGTTGAACCCATGTGTAGTACCTGGTAGGCGGATCTGGATCGAGCACAGGAAGGTGTTCTCCAGGTTCATACAATCCTTCCGAGCCTAGAGCCCCAGCCGCGTAGGTACGCGCGAGAGTTATCCAGTTTTTCCGCCAATATTCCAAGGCCTTTTGAGCGGTGGAGTTCATAGCCGAAGCAATGATCCAAAGCTCATATCGAGCGAGCCCGACAAAGTCGCTGAGTCTCAGCTCCTCAACCGTTCGGACCCCAGCCTTCTTAAGAAGTTTACCCACAAAGGGCGAGCCCTTGAGGGTCAGGGTAAACTGTTCTGGCTTCCTGAATCTCCGCGGCCGCCCCCCTGTTATCACAACCTCGTTGTGAGTAACAAAGAGCAAACTGGGAAGCAATGCCTGAATGTGCTTGAGAGTAAGCAGGTGATGGTTGTGAACCTCCACCGGACAAAAGTTATCCGTATCAGGATTCCCAAACTTAAGCCAGCCGGCCTCAAAATACTTCAGGATTATATTCCTCGCCGACTCCGCAGTGACCTCTCCAACCTGGGCAAGAATGCTGGCCATCCACCTATCCAACAAATCACTCCGGAAATTCACCCCAAGCATCCACATGTTGGGTGCAGTGTTGTGGATCTGGGCAAGGCGTTCTACATTGCTAAACAGC
>ERZ1292630.568-Hain-H41-02um-R3-568-length-37779-cov-8_pt1 | contig 37779 bp, 10 predicted proteins | sample MGYA00564408_ERZ1292630 | MGnify/ENA primary metagenome ERZ1292630 (study PRJEB36523, sample SAMEA6512641) | groundwater metagenome | collected 2019-01-08 | study: AquaDiva: Metagenomics assemblies of 32 groundwater samples
CAACTGACTCAACGAGGGGAGGGTGGTCTTAAGAAACCAGCAGCAGGCGGTGGCGGCGATCCGCCCGGCGGCGATCACAACGACACGGCGGCGGCAGCCGCCACGACGACGATGCCATATCATTACATCGCCGTGATCGGGTTGGATAACGAAGCGCTTTGCACCAGCGGGGACTACGAGAATTTTATTATCATTCCGCAATCAGCAGGTTCCGCACCGACAACTCTCGCGGCCGCCCAACTCCGACTATTTACCAACACCGTGTGCACGGAGAAACTGGTCCTCATCTCTCCATCCGACAATGCGATCGCCCAGGCAAGTGTGGTGGCGTCCAGCTGTCTCGTCGCCGACGCCCTAGCAACCGCGGCGTTAGTTAAAGTCGAAGTCGCGCGAGCGCGAGGCCTGCTGGAGCGGTTCCGCTACACCCGCGACCGCGTGTCTGACTTCCTAATTTACACCCGCAACGGCGCCCGCGTGGCGCGCATGCACGAGGTCGCCAGCGAGACCGCGCAGATGCGACACGAGCGCATCGAGCAGTCATTGCCCTCCCGCGTGATCATCGTCGGAGGCGGCCTCGCGGGTTGCTGTGCCGCGATTGAGGCGGCCACCTGCGGTGCTCACGTCGTGCTTCTCGAGAAAACCGCCACGCTCGGCGGTAACAGCGCCAAGGCTACGAGCGGCATCAACGGCTGGGGCACGAGGCCTCAGGCGCTTAAAGGCGTCGCCGACGATGGCAAGTTCTTCGAGCGGGACACGTACTTTTCCGGCGTCGGCGGCCGTTGCGACACGGGACTCGTGAGCACCCTCTCCGTCAAGAGCAGCGACGCCATCCATTGGTTAATGAAAACGACGAAGTTGCAGCTCACGACGCTGTTTCAACTGGGAGGCCATTCTCGACCCCGAACCCATCGTGTTCCGGACGCGGCCGATGGCAAGCCCGTCCCGGTGGGGTACACGATCATGCAGGCCCTCGGAAAAGTGATCCGCGAGCAATATGGCCGGAAGATCACCGTCCTCACCGATGCTTCCGTGCTGTCCTTGGCACACACGACTTTCACGGAGCCAGGTGACGTCACGCGAGCCCGAGTCCATGGCGTCGAGTATGTCGACACCAAGACCCGCGCCAAGCAGACGCTGACCGCCGACGCGGTCGTGCTGTGCACCGGCGGGTTTTGCAACGATCATAGCGATACGTCGCTGCTGCGAGAATTCACACCTCATTTGGAGACGATCGCCACGACCAACGGTCCCTTCGCTACGGGAGATGGCGTCAAGATGGCGCGTGCGATTGGCGCGACGCTCGTCGACATGGACAAGGTGCAGCTTCACACGACTGGCTTCGTCAACCCCAAGGACCCTGCCAATCCCACAAAGTTTCTGGGTCCCGAGGCGCTTCGGGGTTCAGGAGGACTGCTCATCAATCAGCATGGCAAGCGATTCGTGAACGAGTTGGACTTGCGATCCAAGGTCAGCAGCGCGATCAACGATCAAAAGTTGCCGTACCCCGCGGCGAAATGCAACGTGGCCTACTGCGTGCTGAACGGAGCGGCCATCAAACTTTTTGGGACTGGCCAGCTTGGGTTCTACAAGGACAAAATCGGGCTGTTCAAGGACGTCGCCAATTTGGAAGAGTTAGCGGCCCACATTCAGTGCCCAGTCGAGGTACTTTCGCAAACGTTGACCGAGTACGAGGCTAGTTGCAAGGAGGGCAAGTGCCCGACGACCGGAAAGTCGGTGTTTCCGAGCGTTATTGGACCTCAAGGCCCGTTTGTGGTGGCCATTGTGACGCCTGTGTTGCATTACAGCATGGGCGGCGTCGCCATTTCGCCATCGACGGAAGTTCAGGTTGAGGACAGCGGCGCGGCCAATAACTTCGGCCACCGGAAGCCCGTGCTCGGACTCTTCGCCGCAGGTGAAGTGTCTGCTGGGGTCCATGGCGGAAATCGCTTGGGCGGCAACTCGCTGCTAGAGTGTGTCGTATTCGGCCGTATCGCGGGCGATCGTGCCGCGACCATTTTGCAGCCGAGAGACAATGCTCTCAGCTCGACGGAGTGGCGCGCCGTCACCGTACGAGAGGTCCGCGAAGGCGAGGAGTTCGGCCACGGCTCTAAAATCATTCGCTTCAACCTCCCTGGCGCGTTGCAAAAGACCGGTCTGAAGATCGGCCAGTTCGTTGGGATCCGCGGAGAGTGGGATGGGCAGTCCTTGCAAGGCTTTTACAGCCCGTTGACGCTTCCGAACGACTACGGCGTCATCGGGTTGCTCGTCCGTTCGGACAAAGGGGTGCTCAAAGAATTCATTAACGCGTTGAAGCCTGGAAGTGCGGTGCACATGAAAGCGTGTGGCGGCTTGTCCATTGACCGCCTTCCCAGCTCGAAGCAGCTCGCCGTGCGTGGCCGCGTCGTCCGCCGCATTGGCCTCATTGCGGGTGGAACGGGCATTGCCCCGATGATACAGATCATCCGCGGGGCGCTCAAGAAGCCATACGTCGATGACCTCGTCAGCTTGCATCTGATCTATGCCGCGGAGTCGTATGACGAACTCACCTATAGCAACGTGTTGAAGCACTTCGTGGCTACGAGTCACGGCAAATTCGCTGTTCACTTCGTCGTGAATACTCCGCCCGCAGGTTGGACAGAGGGAGTCGGCTTCGTGGACGCGGATATGCTACGGGGCCACATGCCCGCGCCCGCCACGGACGCCCTAGTCGTCTTATGTGGCCCCCCGGTCATGCAACGCGCGCTCATTAGTCTCTTGGTGAGCGTGGGGCACGCCCGCGGCCATGTGCGGACCGTGGACGAAGCCGACGTGCCGACCGCCCCCGCGAAGCTATAGCGCGCCGCATTCCGTCAACCGCCGCCGTCGTGCCCCACATGACCTTTTCGTTGGCGTCCGCCAGGTTAGACCCACAAGGACTTTACCTCTTACCCCCCCTGCCTTCCCACTCTCAGCCCTCTGGGTTCGTTCTTTTGACCGGTAACGCGCGGCATCCACCTACGGAACCTGGCGCAAGGAAACAAATAGTTGACCGAAGGAAGTCGATGACAATCTGGAAGGGTTGGTCACATTCCTTTGAGTAATCGCGCAGTGGGGATTCACCACTGACGCTACCCTACCTTCCTACCCCCCCAAGCAATCACATACAGCCCCGTCATGGCGCCCATCGAAGGCACGGACGAGTTTTTTTGGAGTAGTCAACCCGAACCACACGACGCTCGGAAAAAGGCGCTCATCGCCAAATATGGAAAGCAAATCAACGCCTTGATGGGACCGGAGCCCACGACAAAGTACCTAGGGCTGATTCCGGTGCTCATCCAACTCTTCGCGATGGTGCTCGTGCGCGACTGTTCATGGCCAGTGTACTTAACCGTCGCCTACGTGGTCGGAGGCACCGCGAATCACTCCATCTTTCTACTCATTCACGAGGTGACGCACTTTCTCGCGTTCCGGAGTCAACTATGGAATGATTTCTACGCGATGGTCGTGAACATTCCCATCGCCGTTCCCTACGCGATGACGTTCAAATTCTACCACGCGGAACATCATCGGTATCAAGGCTGGGACGGCGTCGATGCCGACATCCCGCTTCCGGTCGAGGCGTCCATCTTTCATGGCACCGTTGGCAAGCTGCTATTTTGCACGTTTCAAATCTTCTTCTACGCGTTTCGTCCGATGTTCGTTCGTCAACCCCCGATGACACCAAGGATTGTTATCAACTGGATCATCATCGTGTCGGCAAATTACTATATTGTGTCGACGTTCGGATGGTCCGCGTTGTTGTACCTCGCGTTGTCTTCCTTCTTCGCGGGGATGCTTCACCCCATGTCCGGCCACTTCATCGCGGAGCACTATATGCACATCTGGCACCCCACGAGCAACCAAGAAACGTTCAGCTATTACGGACCGCTAAACGTGGTGGCATGGAACGTCGGCCTTCACAATGAGCATCACGACTTTCCCAACATTCCATGGTCCCGTCTGCCACAGCTGAGGGCGATCGCGCCTGAATTCTACGAACCGTTGGTCAAGTGCGACTCGTGGCCGGGGACCATTTGGAGGTTCATTGTGGACCCCCATGTCACGTTGTTCAGCCGTATGAAACGGGAAAAGCATGCCGGGGAACGATCAACGTTGATCGCGACGCCGAGTAGTTGAAATCCACAAGACAAAAAAGGACGAGCGCCGCGCAACTCAGGGCCTCTCAGGGCCGCTCGAAGACGAGCGCGCAATAACGGTTTTTGTGTTTCGCCGCTCAACATGTGCCTGCTGCTGGATCGTCCTCCCAAAGTCAAGTTGCGTTTTTTAAAAAATCTCTCTCATTTTCTCTCACAGCATCGTCATTTTTAACGGAAAGCACCGCACGGAGCATACACACGAACAGGGAGAGAAAAATACGGTTTTTCGTTTTATGTCCTCGTTCGCCACAGCGCTGCTGAAGCAAGCGAACATCGTCTTCGCGGGAGACAACGAAAGCATCTGCGCGCTCAGCACAATTGTCGGCATCACCGTGGCCGTTTGGGTCCTCCTCAAGACATTAGACGTATGCGGCTGCTTTGGCGCCGGCGCTGCCAACGACACTCCGTCGGAGGCACCAAAGAAAATGGGATGCGCGCGGACGGCGACGTTGGATTCGTACGACCGCTCGAACATCACCAATGCTGAAGTCGCCAAACTCATGAACACGAAGGAGTTTGCTGACTTCTGGGGCAAGAATGCGGCTCGCATCATCGCGCAAAACGACGCGGCGCTTCAGACACCGCTGTGCCACACCATGATCCTGGCCGTGCTCTCGCTCGCCGCGATGGCGTACCTTCCTTTTCTCAAGTCCGGAACGGGTGAAGAGGTGCATTTGTTTCAGCTCTTCCCCGTTCGAGAATTCGTGATCAAGGCTTTTTCGCAAACGACCATGGACCAGTACTTGTCAACTGCGTTTTGGACGGACTATAGGCAGAACCGTGTCGCCTTCAAGCTTGCAATGTTTGCCTTCTATGTGGCGACGTCGCTGTCGCGGACGTCACTCGGCAAGGTCTTGAGCATCTTCGGACTTCTGTGGATCCTCTTGAACACTGGAACCCTCACACTATCTTTGGGCGTGATCGCCTTGGCCGCACTTACAGGCGTACGGCTCTATCTCTGAACATCCGCGAGAAACAGAGAGAACAGACGTTTCTGTCGTGTGGCATTATTTTCCGTCAGAGGTGTGTCTATTCACATCGGCTGATTTTTTGGGGGACGACGACAAAGAACGCCCCCAAAAAGCATAGAGTGGCCCGTCTTGCAAGGAGAAGGGAAGGAAGGGGGGACCCGCGCACCATGCTCCATCCATTTTCTGCGCAGGCTGTCGGCGATGTGTGATGGGATGGGTGGATGTTCGTTCGTGTCGCGTGTGTACGGTTTTGTCTGTGTGTGAGTGTGTGATTTGTCGTCTTTTGCTCTTTCATGTTTCGGATGTCGAATTTGGCCACGAACGAGCCTCGAGTTTCGTCGCTATTTCTCAAACCACCCCCGGCAGAAAAAAATAGGGAATCCCTCACTTTCCACATTGCGGGTTGATCACACAGGCCATATCCAAATGTCAGAGTTTCGAAGCACCCATCATCATCTCCACGCTGGAAAGGCTGCGACACGCCGAGCGTCGCAACTCAAGTGGGTTGTGACGACCGACGATGACGCCTCAACCCACAACGCCAACCACCACAACCATTCTGCGCCCCTCAGCCCGCCGCCGCCACACGATCGTCCTGATGGCGATGATGGCGCGGGGAGCCCAGGGGCGGATGACCTGCGCTCCCACCCTCCGTCATTAGTCGAACCCTCGCGAGCGGAGCGGTGGGACTCCTCCTCTTCGTCATCGCTGGCTGCCAACCCATTCGCCACGCCGTCCTCGGCGACGGTCCCGCTGGAGGGCATGGGCGGTGGCCGTGACGTCGGACGTGGTGTCGAAGAGCTACTGCCGCCGCCACGTCGGTCAACGACCGCATTGGACGTCATCGGGGAGGAAGGAGCCACCGGCACCCCCTTCGCTACGGCGATGACGATGCTGCCTTCCAGCCGCTCCAGTTTCATGTCGTCGTTCGATCATCCGACATTGGCGGATCCTTGCCATTCACCCACGGCGACCTGCGTGGAACGCGGCCTCACGCCTTCGTCTCCGCCGCCGACGGCAGGGTTGTTAACGGTGTCGTCATCCTCCAACACTATCAACAGCAGCGCGCCTCAGTCGCCTCGCGCCACGGTTGTGTTCCCACCAGAAGTGTTGGTCTATGAAAGCACCGACACACGCGACGACGACTCACTTTGCTCCCGTATCAAAGTCGCCACCATGCTCATAGTGTGCAAAATTTTCGACTTCTTTCTGCTGAGCTTGATTCAGCCCCGCGATGACGTCCCCACGGTCGTTCGCAAAGCGGTCGTCACCATCTTAGTCTTATTGATACCCTTCATGGCCTACACCACGCCCATGGAGGTGTATTCGCTCACGCAGCGGCCGAAGGGAACCGTCGCCTACTCCGACGTGATGTCTCAAGTGGACATGTTCATCCGATTTTTCGTGTTAGCCTTGCCGATGTACATTCGGCTGCGTATCACCAAGACGCTCTCGGCCGGTCTTTATGCGGTGGTACCCTTCACCTATTTGATCTTGGACACGTTCAACGCGATCGTGCGGACGTCCAATTTTCCGATCGGAGTGACGTCCGTCGTCTACGTGGGCATGGCGGTCGTCGGCGATGTGCCCCTTTCTTGGTGCTACGTCCTATTGGGAATCGCGAATCAAATCGTTTTTGGTCTTCGCATTGCCGAGAAATCGTCTGTTCCTGGCATTGAACCTCCTTGCAAAGAACTGTCCCTATTCCGAGGCGTATTCGTGCCCGTAGTGGCGATCATCATGGTGCCCGTCGTGCTCGTCTGTGTCAGGTTTGCCCATTCGAGTAAGGAGAGCGAGCTCCGACAATCCGTGGACGTCAGTCGCGAGGTCGTTTCGCTATTGGTAAACAAAAGCGATGCCGCCGGGGCGGACGCCCTCATTCATGCTTACGCCCAATCCTCCTTCGCGGATGTTGCCCTCGTGGACGTGCTTCGGAAGCTAACATTGCAGCAGAAAGCCGTAGGATCCAGCTGTGCCGCCACGCCGGCGGTCGTCCATCACCCGACGACGCATCGACCGGCGGCGGCGCATGCCCCCCACTCCGCAGGAGGAGGACGACGGAGTGGTACGGGTCGGCGTGCAGACGACGGTGACGATCAAAAGCTTTCTCCGACACACCGCGCCTCCGCGGTGCCCACGCCGAGGTCGACACCCCCGCCGCCTCAGGTCGTCTACCACGGCGCTGCCTCCCACTTCGCGGTTCATCCCCAACACACGTCGCTGATGGATCCGTCAGCGACCACGATGACGTCCTTGGACTCTCTTCGTCTCCCGCCGCTCTGTCTCAAAAACGGCGGATCCATGAACAGCCAGCGCACAACTCGAACGCCAGCGCACACCTCAAACCAGCAACCAAACGAGTAGTCGGCCAAAGTCGTCCGATCAGTTCCACATCCCTCACCCCCCTCCCCCCTTGTTTCGCATAGTACGCCTTTTAGCGTCGTGGCTTCGCTTCCCCATCCGCAGATGCGCCGGTTTTTCCCTCCGCCACACTCTCTCTCATACTTTGCCACGATGTGTGTGGCCCTCCTTTCCCCCGGGGAAGACAAGTTCGTTTTTTCCACACAGGTCGGAGTTCACACCACCACCGCCGCTCCGAATGGCGCTTCTCTCGCCATCACGTCGACGGAGAGAGAGTGTGTGTTTCGCTTCCCCCGTGAGCATTGTTTGTGTGTCTGAGGTCGCCTTTTTATTTTGCGCGACTCCTTCATTCTCATATACACCGCTGAGCGCCGCTTGGAAAAGAAACACGAGTGTGTTAGGAATTCCTAGTTAGGATCATAGGAGGGGGTTTGGGGTTCAATTCACATTGAACACCACTGACTTCCCCAGCTCCAAGCCATGCGCCAGGAGGCACTGTAAAGCCGTTGGTGACCTCAACAGTGTGTAAAGCAACGGCAACACCAGGAAGCGAGGGAAAAAAGCAGCTTTGTTGCTTTCAACGTCGTCACATTACAGTGTGTGATCCTTTTGTATCTTTGGTTTTTGGTCATCAATCGATCGCAAACAAAAATGCAATCAAATCCTCCTGACAGACTTCAGACGGCTCAGTTTCTGCCAGTGTCGACCGCGGCGGTCGTCAGTTCTGGATCTGGATCGGACGGAAACACCTCGCCTCCTCCTAGCCAACACACCGCGGACGGCTCCACTACGCTTCAGGATCATCCATCAACTGCGGCTGAAGGACAAATCGCTGCGAAAGTCCGTGTGCCCCGCCGTAGGAGCAGCGTCACTTTCGCTCCCGACCCCCGACACCTCGTCGCGGCGAACGACTCAACCGGTCGCGGCGGCGGCGGCGACCCCAACAACTCTGGAGCCATTTGCGGCGCGTTGAGCGTGGTTCAGTTTGTGGTCTTCAAAATTTACGAGTTTTTCTTCCTGTCACTTTTGCGACCGGAAGATGACTTCGCCATCCGATCTCGCAAATGCGTCCTGACGCTGCTGTTTCTTCTCACGCCGTTGATGATCTATGACGTGCCGAGTCACGCGATTGCCACATCGGCCGCTCCCAATAACGGCAACAAAAGCCAGACGTCCTCCTCTTCCGTTTCGTGGGTGGCCATCGTGAGCGACGTGGACGTCACGGTGAAATTTCTAGGCATCTGCACGCCAATGTACTTAGTTCTGCGTTACACCAAGACGCTGCCCGCAACGGTTTTCGCCTTAGTACCTTTTCTCTTCCTACTCTCCGACACCTTCAACGCCTTCGCCCGGGCGGTGACGTTCCCACTGCAAATCGTTTCCGCAGCCTATGTGCTCATCGCCCTCGTAGGCAACGTTCCCTTTTGGTACCTCTTCGTGCTTCACGGCGTCGTGAATCAAATCTTATTTGGCCTGCGGATTGGGAGGCTCGTCAACGCAAGTGGGATTGAGGCCGAATGCTTGCCGGCGACCGTGTTCCGTGCTTTTTTGCTCCCGGTTGTCTGTACGGTCGGCATGGCTATTATGTTCCATCTCCTCTTGGACACGTACCAACGTATCATCGCCAAGGCGGAAGCCGCGGCGGCCCTGAGCCAAACCGTCGCGGCGCTCCTGCGGCAGTACGACACCGACAAGGTCGCCGAACAACTGCAAGCGTACGAAGCGAGTCCTTACGCCGATCCCGCGTTGCTGCGGTCGTTTAGCGCATTAGTGAGAAATCTTCGTCGGTATCGTCCGTTTCTTCCCAACTACGTTCTAGCCTTTGACAAGGATCATCAAAAAGACGACGACGACGAGGCCAGTGATGATGTCGAAGACTCACTGGTGGCCGCTGACCAAAGGAGCGATGTGTGCCGTCGGACCGATTCATTAATTGCTGCGGAGGAGGATGAACGGAGTAGCGAACAGGGCGCCACCGTTCCGAACGAGCCTGTGTGGAAGCAGACAGGCGAACAGAAAGGAGGAGGAGGGGGAGAAGGCGTCGTCGGAATGGCAAGCGGCGACGAACGCCACAGAGGAGGCCTCGAGGGTGGCGTGTCTCGTCCACACTCCGCATCTCCCAAGCCGAATGCCGCACAGAATCCCAACGGAGCCTCGAGCGACGGTACATTTTACGTCCGGACGATCGGTGGCGACCGCACCGTCCCACTGGACCGACGGGTCCCGGCGGACGGTGGACGTAGCGGCCTGCCCGTCAGCGCTCGGTCGGACGCAGTTGAGGCGAGCAGCGAGGCATCGACCACGAGTACGGCCGGCATGTTCCCAGTTGTTGTGTCCCTTCCGGCGGCTAGGCGAACGGGAAGCGGGCTAACCGACGTGTTCGTTGGACGCGTCAGTTGCTCGATCGCGCAGGTCGCGTGGCGGGGTGGCACGGCGACATCGCTCGCCAAGTGCTCCGCGTTGGTCATCGCGCTGCAGGAACTGTCGCTGAAAACGCACGCGTCGCTGCACAGCCTTGTCGGAGACCGCGTGTTCGCGACGTGGAATGGCACGAGGCGTGTCGCTCGCTCGGAGGTCCAAGCGGCACGGTTCAACCTCGGGCTGCGCAAAGCGCTCGCAGCGGTCGACGGCGAAACTGGAGACGCGCAGTTCGCGTGGGGAGCCATTGTGTCCGGCGTGTTCCGGTGCTGCATGGCGGGGGATCAAGGTCTGTGTCTGTTCGTGTGCTCGTCGCCGGAGGTGGGCCAACGGCTGAACCGGTTGAGTCAGTTCGCAGCGCAGGTGGCAGGCAGCGTCGTTTGCGACGGCGCGGCCAACGACATGCTGCAGTACGACTTCCACACGCGCGGCGTCGGCTTCACCAGCCACCCGACGCACGTTCTGAACGGCGACGTGCCTTGCTCCGAAGCAACGGTCGCTGCATGTTTGGCTGCGTCCATGTCGGCGGTTTCCTTTGCAGGGGCCACCCAGAACAGTGTTCCTTGGAAACCGTCGTCGGCGATCGCAGTGCCGTTGTTTCTGCCGCCGACAATTTCGTCATCGTCAGCATCCAAACAACCGTCACCTTTGACTCCGCCGGCTGGAGGTCATGCGACGATGCCACCGCGATCTTCCACAAACGCCTGTCAGCCTGCTCACCCCACGCGGCCCCATTCGCCACCGGCGTCGGTCAACCCACCAAAATTTAGTTTCCTCCCCGCTTCGGGGGGCGCGTCGACCGTGCAGCTGCCTCTGCATCATCATGGTGCATCCGGGGATAGTAGCATCCTCAACGAAAGCGGCAGCACCGCCATGCTTCTCGTTCATCCCTTGCGCCCAGGGAGCGGGGGCGGCAATGTGATGACGTCCTTGCTGGGAAGCAACAGTGGCGCGCTGCCGCTCAGTCCGAGCGCGATGCGAGGCCAGATTTCCTTGTTGGATAGCGCATCGTCCGGGGCTTCCGAACCTCCGCTGGTGGACGCCGCGACCCATATCTTTGAAATTGTCGAGGAGCGCCGTGGGGGAGAGCACTCGGAGGAGTGGATGTACATTGTCGACGCGCAGGCGGCGTCCACTGACCCTCATTCGCTCGTCACCCGGGCCCATCGCGCCGCGTCACTCGGTCACTTTGCGACATCGGCGAAACTGCTCGACGACGTTGAGTCGGTGCTGCCGGAGACGGTCTCGGCGCCGTGTGTCAGCAATCTTCGACAGCGACTGGTACTGGCACTGCGCTGTGGGTCCGCCGCTGCCGTCTGATGACCCGCGACATTCGGGCGACCCAAATCAACTTCCGCGTGGAAAGGCAACGCTTTTCACTATGAATTCTCGTAAGGCCGTCGACACGTGGAGGGGGGGAAATCACACCAACGACGACGGCGTGTGCTTCACCGTAACATCCATTTTTTTTCCCCAGCGCCCCCCTGCTTCTCCGTGGGGTTAAGCCTTCGTATGAAAAGTGCGTCGTGAATCCCCGCGCGGGGGTCCTAGCAACCGACCACAATTTTCTGCCTTCCCCTATGTCCCCGACACCAGTTTTATCCTCTCTACAAAATGCATTGCGCATTTTTCGCATTGTGTCGATCCTTTTTCGCCCAGGTCCCTGCTGAGACTCTTACTGTATGGCTACCCCCTCGATCGATCACCTAAATGGTGGTATATTCCTTTTCATAAGAAAGAAAGCAAACGTCCGGTTGGGAGGTACGCGGAAGGGAAAAGGGTTTGTGTCTTTTTTTCCCCTCGTTCGGCGCTTCGCGTACAAAAACCCCATGGCAGCACTTAACGCGTACCACCACCCGGCGGTAGCCTGCGCGTCAGGGAGCATCTCCGATGGCAACTCGAGGGCAGAGAGCACCGTCGGCGGCCGCCCCTCGTTGCTATGTGAACGGCGGTCCGTCATCATCTGTCGTAGCGACACCTCTGCACCTCAACAAGACCTGGGTGGGCACCTCAACAACGGCCACCGTGTGCCCCCCTCGACACCCCCGAACGATGTGGTGGCCGCAGAATCCATCGTTTCCCGGCTCCGGCGCACCGGGAAGGCGATTTATCACTATTTATTCCTCTCATTGATCCTTCCAGAGGACGACTTCGCGACCACCTCGAGAAAGCTGGGTTTGACGCTGCTGGCGCTGTTGACGCCACTGCTCGTGTACGAAGTGCCGCTTCACTTGATCGCTTGGACGTCGGTGGGGCCAAACGATCCGGGCATGGCGTGGGTCGACGTCGCTGCGGACGTGGACATTGTGATGAAATTTGTGCTCTTGTGCACGCCGATGTACATTTGGCTCCGGTGGACGAAATCGCTACCCGCCAACCTCTTCGCCATCGTTCCATTCTTTTTCTTGCTGTGCGACACTTTTAACGCCGTGGCCAGAAGCGTGACGTTTCCCCTGCATGTTTTGAGTTTGGGTTACGTCGTGATCGCGCTCATCGGCAACGTGCCTCGGGGCTATCTCTTCGTGGCACATGCGATGCTGAATTACATTTTATATGGCTTGAACATCGGACGTTTGCTAAACGTACCGGGCATCGAAGCGGAATGCTTGGCCCGCACTCCGTTCCGCGCCTTTGTGATGCCCCTCGTTTGCGTCGTCGCGACCGCGGTAATCCTCCACCTGCTGCTCGACCAGTACAACAACACGATCGCTAAGGCGCAGGCGGCGGCAACGCTCAGTCAAGACGTGGCCAACCTTCTGAAACAGTACGACACAGATCAGGTGGCCGAGAAGCTGCGCGAGTATGAATCCAACCCGGACGCTGATCCGGCCCTAGTGCATTCTTTCAGTGCGTTGGTCAGCAACCTCCGCCGATACCGGCCGTTTCTTCCTAACTACGTGCTCGACTTTGATCACAGTCGTTCGGACGACGACGACGACGAAGGCGAAGAGGAATTAACCGTCGCGCAGGATCAACGAAGCGTGACGTCCGCGTTACCTGGGGACAACTGTCACTCCGCGCGATCGGTCTCAGCGACTCCGGCCGACCGTCACCACCATCACCACCCGCATCCCAGTGCGGACGGCCAGGGGGGATCAGCATCCCCTTCTGGAGGACACAGTTCTGTCGCTCACGTCGCCGCACGGCGTCGGCTGTCCGGGGGCAGTCTTGTCAGCGCTGAGAACCGCCCGTTGGTTGCACCGCCGGCGGCCACAATGGGAGACATCAGCAATACATTCACCGGACGCGTTAGTTGCTCGATCGCGCAGGTCACCTGGCGGGGTGGCACGGCGACATCGCTCGCCAAGTGCTCCGCGTTGGTCATCGCGCTGCAGGAACTGTCGCTGAAAACGCACGCGTCGCTGCACAGCCTTGTCGGAGACCGCGTGTTCGCGACGTGGAATGGCACGAGGCGTGTCGCTCGCTCGGAGGTCCAAGCGGCACGGTTCAACCTCGGGCTGCGCAAAGCGCTCGCAGCGGTCGACGGCGAAACTGGAGACGCGCAGTTCGCGTGGGGAGCCATTGTGTCCGGCGTGTTCCGGTGCTGCATGGCGGGGGATCAAGGTCTGTGTCTGTTCGTGTGCTCGTCGCCGGAGGTGGGCCAACGGCTGAACCGGTTGAGTCAGTTCGCAGCGCAGGTGGCAGGCAGCGTCGTTTGCGACGGCGCGGCCAACGACATGCTGCAGTACGACTTCCACACACGCGGCGTCGGCTTCACCAGCCACCCGACGCACCCTGTCCTGAACGGCGACGTCGTACTGTCTAATGGATGGTCTCAATGGTCGGTCGTCGCACCGTCGAGCATCGCACCAACGGCATCCACCACAACTGGATTTTCGGCGGCTCTCTTCGACAAGGGAGCACCGCTGCATACTGCGCCGGGCATGTCCCCGGCCAAACAGCAAGTCGGGTCGTTGACGCCTCCCTCATTGAGTCCCCGGCTACCAACGGCATCCCCGCGGCTTGCTGTCTGCGAGCCCGCAACCTTCATCTTCGAAATCGTGGACGAACGCCGGCCAGGGGGCGAGAACCAGGAGGAGTGGATGTACGTCGTCGACGCACAGGCAACTGCTGCAGACCCCAATTTGATCGTCACCAAGGCGCATTCGGCCGCGTCGGTGGGTCAATTATCTGTGGCCGCGAAGCTTCTGTTAGAAGCGGAGGCGGCAAAACCGGACTTAGCGCGAACGCCGTGCGTTGAAAACCTTTCTCGTCGCATCCACACGGCACTGACGACGACGTTGACAAGCGGACCGCCTTGAGAATTGTGAAGCAGTTCTCTCAAAAGATATCGACGTCCGGCGCAACCTGCGCCTAGTCCTGTTCTCGCGTGACACGCGTTTTGTATCACACAAAGAGTGAGGCCGGGCATACCAGCATAGTCGTTAAGAGCCGAATGAATTATTCAGTTAGTGAGCTTCCTCTTTGAGAGAGAGACGCACACATTCCTCACCTCTCGGACACGAACGACGCGACGTACAGTACGTCATCGCACATTGCGGAGTGGAAATGGTTGTTCGCCGACATTGGTTCCTTGTACAAAACGTTCATGAATTCAACCCCCTCGCTCTGAAAAGCAGTTTTCTCTCTCTTTTGTTGCGACACGGCATGATGACCCAAAAGCGTAGTCAACACGGGATAGCACGAATTGAATAGCGCTTTTGGAAGAATCCGCCGACCAACGGACGCAAAAAGCTTTAGCATTGAGAGACGCGGCTTGCGCACGGTTCTGATGAATCAGTCAATCGTCGAAAGTGACCGCGGTAGCACCGGCACCGGCGTCTCATCGGACCACGTCGGACAGGAGGGCAATGAAACGGTCTTGGTGAACAACAATGAAACCACCACATTCATGGCCACCACCATCGACGAATCACAACAGCCATCGTCGAGCATCACGACGACGGCGTCGGTGCTACTTATTGACAGTTCGACCGCACATTTAGAGGCTCCTTCCACGGCAGGTGGTAGCAGCGACTCCTCCCATTCGGTGTCGTTGAGTTGGATCCTCTCCTTCACGGGGGCCCTACTTGCGCTTATTTTGCTGGCCATTGGATTGTGGAAAGCTCAGCAGCGAGTGGATGCTCGACGACGTCTGAAACGGCTGGAAACTCAGGTCGTGCGAGAAAAGCGGGACGAGGATAGGCGTTTGCATCTGGAAAAGCGAGCTCAGAGAAAGCGATGGCAGCTCATCACGCGGATGCAGGAACGCCGTGCCGCCGCGCGGTTTGACGGCGGCAAGCCGCCGATCGAAAAGAAAGACGACCCTTCAGCAATTGCGGCAATCACCGCAGCCGATGACGCAACGGAAGGCATGCCGGAGGGCCGCAGTATGCCCTTATCTAATCCGCTTGGAGACAACGCCGCGAAAAAACGGAATTTGCACCCCTCCGCATCGTCGTCTTATCCGCCAAAAGGCAATCGATTTATGGAGCAGTTTCCGTCTTCCATTCGCGATTGGATTCAGGGTGCCAAGGCCGCTGCAATTGCCCCTGCCGCAGCAACCGATGCAACCGACTGGCGTTTGGTGCCGATCGTAGCGGCCGACGACGGACCGACGAAGCGGAGGGCAAATGGGAAGAAGAGAAAAAAGAGGCGGGAAAAGGTCGTGAACGCGAACGGCCAGTTGGGCAACGTCGAAGGGACTCAACACTCGCAGGTAAGTGGGCTGTCGGAGTCATCTGAATCTGACCTGTGGACTTCCGAAAACAGCTCGGAATCATCGACCACAATGCGATCCGCGGCAGGCGAGTTTGATGCAAACGGTGGTGCCGTCCTTGGCTGGGTGTGGCGTCGAGCGCGCATCGAACCCGACCGCCAACAGCTCCGCGGAATTTTCGTGAAAGCCGGGGAGTGTGAACTGCTAGAGCCCTGGCTTGCGTTACAGTCCACCGCAGTTCCCAGCGTTGTGACCCCTTTACCGAGAGGAGTGACCCACTCTTCCGACGCCCTCCAGACTCCTGCGGCAAGACTCACGAAGGCAATGAAAAAGGTCCTCCGTCGAGTTCACTACGGCGACATCGAGCCCACCGCAGTGACGACTGACTACCACCGTGTTGTTGGGATGTCATCGTCGACGCCGCCGCTTCCTCAATCGCCTCATGACGATGCGATACGCAACCCGGCGGCGCGCCGCGAGCTCGACGAGGTTGGCATGTTGTCGCGGGTCTTCCTACCAGAGGCGGCGCCGCTTCCGGAACCCCGTCGGCTTGGAGCCCTACCGTTGGACGCTCTGATCGACCGTTTGGAGATGGCAAGAAAGGACCGGCGGATGGAAGAAGGTCACGGTCGTCTCGCCAGCGACCACTTCGTCGGTTCTGGCAGTGGGGACGTAGTGCACAGTGCGTTGAAAGACACACGGGGAGCGCTGCTCGCGGAGGAGGCGGACGGGCGTCATAGACGGCATCGGGCAGGTGTGGTCGAACAAACCGCGACCGCAAAATGTTCCAACTGGATGCATTTGTGAGAGATTGCGCGTCCTCACTGTTGTAAACTTTAGTACAGATTTCAACTTCAAGTGGCGGTCGCCGGCGGCCGATACAAAGACTGTGATGACGGGGCGGGACTTAGTTAGGATTTCCGGCTTGAACAGTAACAGTTGGGGAAAAAACTTTGGACAGCGCTCTCTCGGGGAAAAAGCAACACAGCAACATGAAAACATTCGCTGGAGTGGAAACGGCGCTGATCGCCTTGGAGAAGCAACTCGTCGGCTCTACCGTTCCGCCACGCCGTTGCGCGAGGTGGTGGATTGATCGCTGCCCTCCCTTGTTGCACTCGGATGCTCACAAAGGAACGAACGGGCGGATCCTCATCATCGGCGGCTCCTCGGAATTCACTGGCGCGCCGTTTCTCGCAGCGATGGCCGCCGTGCGCGTCGGCGCGGACTACGCCACGGTGGTCTGCCCGCCCGCCGTGGCGGCGACGATCCGTGGCTACTCTCCTGACATCGTCGTCCGCGGCCTGCTTAAATGCCCAAATGCGATTAGCACGGAGGTGAGGAAGGAGCACGAGAAGAAAAAGACACAGCGCGCTGCCGATGCGACAGCATCTTCATCCTCCACTTCGCCCAACCAGTCAAACGTTGTTGCGGCGGTTGGTCTTGTCTCTGCCGAACTGGGCAATCTAATCTCGTCGTCCCACGCGATCGTCGTTGGGCCAGGTTTGGGTAGTGCGATGGCGGCGGCTTCATCGACTCAGCCGTATCGCCTGCCGCAGCACTCTCCGGTTCCTCCGCCTGCAGCCGCCGTCGAGATCGTCACGTCTGGCGATCACGGTGATCAGAAGAACGACGTCGGCGACGACCACGATGACGACGACGGCGATGATGGGTTGTCGCCAGTCGCCGGTGCCGGTGGCGGCGGTGACGTCGTCGCCGCGGTCCTCCTTCGTGCCATGGAACTCGGCAAGCCGTTGGTGTTGGACGCGGATGGCCTCCGCTGGGCGCCATGCCTCACGCATCTATGGTCGATGCGACGACGCATCCGCCGCCCTACAAATGCAGCCGAAGGGCCGGCGGTCAGCAGCGGCACCGATCAGCCGGTGGTCCGTGGTAACGGCGAGGGCCCGACGGCGGTTCCGGGGCCCGCGACAATAACGCAAACTGACGAGGACGTCGGTGGTGACGATGAATCGGCCGATCGTTGGCCGCAAGGTCCGATCGTCCTGACCCCCAACGCGATCGAATTCCGACGGCTTCTCGGGGCCGTGTCCCTCGAACGGAGCGGCTCACCGTTGTCGGCCGCAAAGGCCCAACAAAGGCACCTGCCGATCGCCGCTGACTGCGATGCCGCCTTCGCCGCTGAAGGTGGGCGGCTGCTGTCCCATTGGGCGACCTCCGAGCCTTGCCTACAGATGGGCACAGAAACGAACGACTCACCTTGCGATCTGTCAGCGGAAAGGAGGGCAGAGATGCGCGGCGCTGCCTTTCTCTCTCGGTCGATGCTGCAGGCCACGGTGGTCGTCAAGGGAGAGCGAGATGTGGTGTTGCGGTGTCTTCCCAGTTGCGCGGCCACGTCCGCATACGAACCACCACCACCTGCCGACCTTTATCTCGAGCAGCAAGACCAGTGCTGGTCCGTGGTGACCGTCAACCAAGGTAGTTGTCGCCGCTCGGCTGGCCAAGGTGACGTTCTCGCAGGTGTCATCGCCGCACACCTCGCCTGGACAGCTCCCGCTTTTCGACCGTTGGAGCGCCCTTTTCAGACGACGGCGTCCGTCGTGTCGCATCACGAGCCTCCGAACGAGCTTTCGGACGTTGGCTCCGTGTTGTTCGCCGCTCAAGCCTGCGAATCCATGCGCGCGGCGCAGCAGAGAGCATCCGCTAAGCGCCCACGCTACTTGGCAAGTGACTTGTTTGATTATCTATGACCGATTTTGAAAAGCAACACACACGTGTGGTGGGTCGATCGGAGTTTTCTTTATTTTTTCATCTAGTGCTTTTGGTCGCAACTTGGAAAGTTCATAAATTTACAATGACCATTGTTCAACGCTTCCCATAGAGCGGTCCGCTTTTCGATAGATGCGACGATCCGACTCAGCCGTTTCGCTTGACGATGGGCCCCCTCCTCGTCGGAAATCGACTTCATCGTCGTTTATGGCTGCCATCAGCTGGTCAATGATGATCACGACGCTCATCATGCTGCTCGCGGCATGTCCACACCACGACACATGGGAGGGGGTAGCACACAGTGCCGCATGGTCCACGCAAAGCCCATGGTGGTCACACCCGACAAGGCGCTCCTCGCCGGCGGCTAGCCAGCGTGGCCATCAGCTCGCGGTGACCGTGGCCTCCGCTCAACCGGCCTCGACGTCACCGCCCCCCGTGTTTGACTGCAACACACTACCGAACAACGACGACGCTTCGGCGGCGGCGGCGGCGGCGTCATCCTCGCATCTTTGTGTGGCGCGCGCGTTTCAAACGGTGGCCGGTGACTATCGTCTGCTGGTGGCGGGTGAGGCGACCGCGGATCGCCAACTTGTCACGCCGGCGGAGTCGTTACTTAAGGGAACGCCTTCGACGCCAACGTTTCTTTCCACGCAATTGCTTCGACGAGCCGACGGCACCGGGATCAATTCCTGGTCGGGATCTCTAACAGCGTGTGCGTCGTTCGTCGATGTGGCGATTCGACTGCCTACGATTTCGCCGATCTCCACCAGCGGCAGCGGTAGCAACACGCTTTTCGTCCCCGACGACGCGGATGTGATAACGGGGGCGGGGTTGTATCCGTACGATGTCCATTTGGGATGGGCCGCGTTGCACGCTGGCGCGGTGCCGCTGTCCGAGGCGGGCACCGTTGTATCCCTTCGCGTCTTTTTCATGGGCCGCCGCCGGTCGTTTTATCGACTCGTCAACAATTCGATTTCTTCGTCGGCGTTAACATCGCTTCATCGCATCACGTTGACCCGGCAGCTGGCTCTTGAGGCGGAAGCGCAGGCTATCACCTCTCTGCAAAGCGACACAGCGACACGCATCGCCACGACGCTTCAACCCCCGCATTTTCTAAAGCTCATGCCAAACGGCGACGACGCTGTCACCGCTGGATCTTCAAGCAGCAGCAGCAGCAGCACCGCGGCGCCGAGGTCGCCGCCCGCCACACTGCTACCGGTTGACGACCGCGCCATCGCCAATGACGAGCAGCTCCGATGGAGTATCCCGGCGATATGGATTTCAACGACGCCAACTGCCGTGTCGTCAACAACAGCCAGCGCGCCGCCGCGATGTCCTTTCCCGCCGTTGCGAAACACTACGGTTCCGTTGTTGCTTCCTCGGCCCTGGTCCCAAGCGTGGATGCTACAGGTCGTCAAGTACTTCAACCTCCGCGGGGTGCGATCTCGCGACGCCACGGCGGTAGACATCGCACGGATGTTCCCGCCGTCCATCTCCGGGACATCCGACGGTGGGGGAGTTGCCGAACCCGTCATCCGCACCATCCCGCGGCTGCGAGTGGAAGCGCTCCGAGCGCTCACGGCCACGATGCAAGCTCGTGAGGACGCCGTGGCGGCGAAAGGCCTGCCCAAAGAAGCGCCGTGTCTGGCGGCGGGTGCAGGTGCCTTTCAGATCTTATGTACAGACGCTTTCGCCGCTTTTTGGCTCAGCGCGGCATCGGACGTGCGGTGGGTTTATCGCACGCTGATGCAACTGCCTTTGGATATGGCGGACTGGATCGCGACTTGGCCAACCGCCGTGGTGAACAATAACCCGCCGCAGACGGCAGGGTCTCGTCCGGTATTCGTCGTTCGCAACACGGCGTCTTACCAATCGCGCCGATCATCTGACTCACTGGCGCAAATGCTCTCTACGAAGTTGGCGCTCAGTTCGCCGAGTTCCACGGCGTTTCAACACTTGGGTTTATTTACGGGTGACTCACCGCTGGCCGATTTTAACCTGACGACAAGTACCACCGCGGCACCGTCACCTCAAACAACCAGACGGTTGGTTCAAACTCACGTGATGAAAATTGTTGACCGTTGGCTGGCGTCGATGACGGCAGCACTAAATGCCTCAGATCCAGGCCGCACCACGACGACGACGATGGTGTCAGATGTCCCACTGGCATCCATCCCGCCGGCACTTCTGCTTCTGGATGACAGTATCGGCGCGGTGCCGTTCTTTGGCTCAAATTTTATCGACGGCTGGAGCAACTCGGCGAAGGGGACACCATCAACGGCCTCGGAGTCGGCCGTTCGATATTCGGATACGGAAAAGGCTACGCGACGCACGCCGACAGACCTCCTCGAGGAGCCGATCGGCGAGAAATCTTACGCGTTCATAGTAAAATGGGCAGAGACAAGTACCGGCATCGAAACGGTGCCTGGTGTCGTCCCGGCCCCCAGCGCTAGCCGCACGCCAAGGACTACTGTGGATGTGGAAGGCGGCGGCAGTGACGGTGGCGCGCTCGACGCAGCCTCCGCGACGGCGACGGCAACGCCCGAAGAGATTGCGGCGATCGCCGCCGAGAGTCCCCCGAGACCAATCTCCTCCGAAAACGTCGATGCGTCGCTCGACGAGCTGAGCCAGCCGGTGCGTTTGCGCCACAAACTTGCAACCTTACTGGCGTGGAACCGACGTGGGGCGGCGCTGGATCCAGTTGCAGCTTCCGCCGCGGCGGCCGCAAGAGGGTCCAACACGCCACTACGGACACCTCCGCCTCCTCCGTTGGCCTTCGACTACTACTTTCCCGTGCTCACGGGGGCGCCCACGACCATGGACGCGCTTCTCGATTTCATCGCCACGTACCCCATTACCGGCTTTGGCACGTTTCACAACGCAACCGATGTCACCGCGGCCGCGATGATGAGTCGCATGACGCGGTTTAGCTCCCTTGTGAATGAGCGAGAAGATCAAGGAGCGAAGCGCAGCTGGCTATGGTCCGAGGCAGATGAACGAACAAGCCAAGAAGCCCGCGCGTCCTGGGACCAGCAGCGGTTGACTAGGAGAGGCGTCGCAGGGTCATCTGAATTTGAGGAACGTCCCGCCGTTGTCGAAAGCGATCTCAGGAGCAACGGAGCCTTCACAATTGACCTCGAGGATGAAGACGACGATGCTGGTCGCCCCTCGCGACAAAAACCCCTTGCGCAACAGAGCCTTGGAGGCGGAGGCAATGGGTCATCGGTGGTCGCCACTGTTCCACGACCCAGCCAACCGCAACAACAACAACCATTGCCGTTGCACTTAGCCACCGTCATGCTGCGCTACGTTGGCTGGCGACCCGTGTTCCACCGGCACCGACAGCTGGGATTGACATCGGACGCGCGGAGTGTGCGGACGACCAGGCGCATAGGGGCCACGCTCGTGGAAAACCGGACCACGATCGTCAAGCACGCGAGCGGCGGGGATGGCTTTATGTTGTCCCCTGCCACCACGGCGGCGTGGCAGCAGCTTTTTGGCTCACCAGAAACCTCGAGGAACCCGACGCCGGATGATACGGGTCTGGCGCTCCGCGACCGCGTTGCTGCGGGAGAGTTTGGACCGTGGGTCACGTCGCTACCGGCGTTCACGGTGGAGTCGTTGGCACAGGTGCCCCTCGTAGGCACGGGAATCTACACGTTTGACAGCGACGTGGGTGCCGTGGCGCACCATCACGGCACGATCGCTAGCTTAGGCCATGAACCGAGGGACATCTTCACCCACGTGGTGGGCATACGCTGCAGTATACGTTATTACCGGTCGACTTATCTCGGTGTGCAATCCACCTTTGCGGATTTCACTTCTTCATCGTCGACGACTGCGACTGGGACACCCTTGGCGTCCGGCTGCTACACGGCATCGGTGCTCCCGACCTTGCCTCCTTCGGAGCAGCGACGGCTCACGTCGCCCCGTCGTGTGATCTTGCGACTCAGCCACCCACCCGTCGCCGGTGGGGACGAGACGCCGTATTTTAGAATCATCGGCTCGGGTGTTTACCTCGCGGATGGGCAACTGGACCTTCCTGGGAGCGCCTTTCATGCCAACGTGTTGCAAAGTCGCGACACCCCGACGGTCGTCTATGTGCACGACGCGGCTCCCAGGCACACATTTTTGTCGTCGTCGTTCCGTGGCTTCCGATCGGATGGCAAACGTCCCGCGGTGCCCGGGAACAACATCCAGCAGTCATTGTCGGCGTATGCCGTCGCGAACAGAGGTGGTGGTAGCGACCCTCCTGTCCCAGGGGCGGAAATCGACTTACAATCCCGCTGGATGAGGAGCGTCCTTCCACGATATCCCGCCGTCTACTTCTCACGTCGCGCCACGCTGTCCAGCGACGAGGTACAATGGCTCACAGATGAGCGAATGTACCCCATCCGCACCGTCGCCACGCCGCTGCCCCCTCCGGAAACGGGATATGTCGTGGCAACCTCCCGGTCAAGGTTAGTCGGCGCAGGGTACTACAGCATCGATACGGATGTCGCCGTGGCGGCCGTTCATGCGGCCTTGACCACGTACAGCGCGAACGTCACGCTATTGGCCTACCTCATTGGTGCGAGGGGCACTTTTTTCAGTGCCTCGTCCAACGGCGAGCTTTCCACCGCGACACGGCAACCATTGTTCGCGTTCATATTGCGTCGCTATGACCCAATAGTGTTCTCGCGTCAGGTCGTCCGTCGCGCGACTCGCTGCTGTGCGGCAGTCGTTGGGGAGGAAGAGCGCAGCCGCCGAGGAGCTTCCTCCTCCTCATCGACAGTGGAGGAGTCGTATGAGACGACGGTCGCCATTTCCTCGGGATCAACCTGGATGCGTCGCAACAGCGACTGCGATACCATCCTAGCCAACGTCGAGTCTGATTCGCATTCCGCCACCGGCAGTGGCCCGTCGTCACCGGCGCTCAATTATTCGTTGTACTTCGCGATGGAAACGAGCCATTATCCCGATATCGTCAACCCGCTCTACAACGTGGCGAGGTTGACATGGCCAACTGGGTGTCTTGATGCGCTGAACTACTACTCCACATCGCCCCGTGCCGCCAAACCCCCAACGACAAACAGCGACGATACCGCCGTTGCGAGGAGTACGACGACCACTCTGTTTCCCCTCGGTGGCAACTCGACACTGACCCTCAGCGTGATCATGAACTCCATGTTGCCCTTCAACAGCGGCCCATTGGTGGGAACGGGAACCTACCGGCTGGACTCTGACGTCACGGCGGCCGCGTACCACAGCTTCATGATTCGCGAGTCCGACGAGCCCGTGAAACTTACGGTGGAATTCGCTGGTCTCAAGTACGCCTTCTTGCAGAGTCGCCACTGGTCACCGCGCGCGTCACAAAGCTATCCCCACGAAGACATGACCTTCACGGTGTATCGTACCTCCGCCTTATTGAATTCATCCGCCAACTCCCCCAATCTTTCGGACCACTCGGCAGCAGCAGCAGCGTCTTCGTCATCCTCGTCAGCGGAGGATGCAGTCGCCCCACCACCCTCAAACTCCACTTCGCCGTCACCATCGTCGAACAGCGCCCCCTTTCCAATTCGTTCCGCGGCGGCATTGCCGTCACGGTGGATCGCGTCTCGCTCGGCGGTGCGACAATTCCGCGAGACGGTGATCCGTCTCCGCGACGACCGCATGCAGACGGCCGCCGTTCTTTCGTACGTGACTCACGGCCTCCTTGCTCGAAACAATGATCTTCGCGTCTACGGCGCGTATTACTATCGGTTAACAAGCGACTTAGCGATGTCGGCGGTTCACGCTGGACTGATCGACATTTTCCGCGAGCCGGTGGTGCTCCGTGTGGTGTTCGCGGAGATGCTAATCCGAAGCTGTCTCATCGCCTTTTTTAACAACTCGATCACGTCGTTGCCCGAGAGCGATACGACTGGCACGCTCGAGCCGCATCAGTTAACAACCTTGCGGTTTCGGTTCGATGACTACGATCCTACCTTACTTGCCTTCAACGAGGCATTGCGGAAAAATACCTCGGTCTATCGCGACGACATCAGCGCGAGCACTAGTCCTGGTACTTCGCGGCGACTATTAGTCATGCCTCAAACGACATTCGCCATACGAGTGATTCGGGTGCTCGCGACCGGGGATCCGGATTCGGGATATTTTCGGCACCCAACTGGGACCGGGTTGTATTTACCGGATTCCGAGATTACCATCTCGGCGATGCACAGTGGCGTGCTGAACTGGCGAGAGACGGCCATCTTATTCATCACGACGCGCACGAGCCCGCCCGATGGCATGACGTATCAACCCGCAATCCCGGGAAGCACGTCCTACCTCGGCATCGCGTCGTTTCCTATCATGTACGGCTATTCCATGCTCTACCACATCGCGCGGGAGCCTAACGCGGAATGGCCGTATGCGAACGGGTCCCTCAAGCTGAAGTTGAAACGGATCAAAACTGTGTGGGCCAATCCGAAGAATGCACCCAATGGTCTGGGGCAGCCATGCTTGGGGGCGATGCTGCTCATGTGCACGCGGGTCCGCACCGGCTTGGATTCAACATCCGCACGCGGCGACATCTCGACGACCGCGCTTCAGCGAGGTCTGTTGCGTCTCGGCGTCGAAACAACCCTCTATATGCACTTCGTGAGCGTCAGCACTCCCTTCGTTTCCGGAGAGCGATCTCCTTACCTCATCGGTCACCCTGCGTTGACGTCCAACGACATCACGAGCGGCACTCTCGACTCTGCCCATGACGCAGATTCCGGAAGTGTGCCATTTTATCAGCTCCTGAGCGACTCGCCCGTTCGGCCGGCGATTGGCAACCTCTCCCAGACGTTTGCATTTGGGAGTGAGCGGCTGCCGTCGTCCATCATGGCATTCAACGTCCGATTCCCGGAGTCCAGCTACCCCACCGCCGTTGACGTCAATACGAGCAACGGCGGGGAGAGAAGGGCGGCGGTCCCGCAGCCATCTGACTGGCTGCCATCCAACTTCGCAGCCGTTTTTTACGTCGATATTCACGTGCCAATATTCCCCGTGGCGGCCTCTCCTTTGTACGGCACGAACGCGTACGCCATCGGCAGCGACATCGCCATGGCCGCGTTACACAGCGGCCTCATTTTCGTCGGTGAGCCAATCACCCGCATCTACTACCGACTGGTCCCCTTTACGACTCCCTTCGCCAGATTACTGGGCTCGCGCGGCTATAACGGCGTGGTTTCGAAAAGTACTCCGTACGCGTTCGATCGCGTGATCATTTTGTCCCTGGACCCCGACAACTATTTCTTTCGCAACCAGAATGATCATCGCATGTGCGGAGAAAACGCCACTTTCCAAAAAGACACCCCGGTCGAGGTGCTGTCCGACCCAAACGTCCTATGCGCGTACTTGCCGTATCCGCAAGAGCGGGTTAGTAGCGACGTCGACTGGCTCTTCGACCCTCACGCGCTGTTCGGGACAGGGATGTATCGAGCGGATTCCGATTTGTTTCTCGCGGCCCGACACCTTGGTTTGTTTCATGAAATCAACGACATTTTCACCGACACTGTGTCGCGAATCGTAACATCAGCGTCGCCGTTGACATCTGATGGCTCTTCGGCATCAAACAGCGACATCCTTGCGAGTAGTAATGAACACCAAGTGGACAACGTCACGACGTATCAGCGATACTTCTTCCCTGCCGAAGCGGGTGGCGGCTTCGACGCCAATAAAACGGTGGAAACGTTTTTGTCGTCGCCGATGTTCTTCGACGGGAGGAACAGCACGCATGCACGGTTGAGCAACGCGACAGTTCGGAACTCGAGGGCATTTACGAACGCGAGTTACTGCGTGGGCACGCCGCCAAACAACGCCAGTGCGTTGCATCGCTGGCGTCGACAATACCGTGACTGGATTCGCGAGCGCGGGCGTCCTCCGGCGGCGATGCCGAATTGGATCGCGGAACAAGGTGGGTCCGGAGACGATGCGGATACGCTGGGGCGATTGCCACCCCCGGGCCGTTCCGGGGCCTTCGCGGCTGGCACTCAGCAGTCGTCCCCCCTGAGGCACATCTACGTTGTGGAGGGTGTCTACCTCGGCGGTCGCCGCCGTGTTCACCACTTGCGGGTGCTGGTCAAACTCCGCTCGCCTATGGACGTCATGAGGCGGCTCACGGGCATGAAGGGCTGCCAATTCGGCCTTTGCCCCCAAATGACGGACGTGCGCGTTATCGATACGACACCGTCGTTCACGATGGAGTTGCCATTTTCACTCTTGTTACCGCGCGCGGACCATGTGATGGTCAGGGCGGCACGCGATGCCGATGGCGATCAAAAGAACCTGGTGGGCGTCTCCCAAATCATCGTCATCCTGCGTCACGTCGCCCTGGCGTGGCACGAAGGGCACTCCACGTCGTTGCGAACCGCGCTGGTCCAACGCCATGTTTTACCCTCGCCTTCCCAACGAATGTGTGAATACCCTTCGTTGTACGTTGGCGGTGACAGCGGCGCGATCGTTGATAATCAGCGGCTTTTACATCGCATTCAGGTCGCGTCGGAGGAACGTGTTCTTTTTGGCCGCATTGGCGATGCCTTTCGCATTTTCAATCGCACGACGCAGCCGGAGGATCCAACCGCCTTCGTCATGACAACGCCCGTGGACACCGAGGCGGCGATCCTGTCCTCACTGCTGGTCGCGCCGGTTGCGTTGCCCTTAGGCGTGTTAGCGTGTCCGCCGCACATGTCGATGTGCATGGAACACTCACACCGAGCGGCGATTGATGACTTCAAGCGACCCACGGCGGTCGACCTCACCCTTGGCGAAGGTTTCTACGCCTTCACTCACGAACAATGGCCGATCTATTTGTACCACCAGGGACTGTACCCCCGTTCGGCGCAACGGCCTTCACGTTGGCGTAGTGTGTATTGGCAAGAGTATCAATCTTTGCTCGTGACTCCCACGTACACGGTGCGGTCGGGAGGGTACAAAAGCCTGGGCGGGGGGTCAATCCAAAACGACGCTTCGGGTCACCCTGTCACGCAGACATGCATTCGTCCGTCCCTTTTTTCAAACGACGTTGACGTCTCGGTGTTCAGTTTCGATCCCAACACGAAAACGATTCGTGCGACGAGGAGCATCGTGATCGCGACGCCGCTGCTAATCGACACCAGCGAGTGGTCAGCCCCAACTTCGGCGTCCGTCGGTTCCGTCATTTACCCGTATGCGACGGATGCGGCCGTCATGGCGAGACACAATGGTCTTCTGAATGTATCCTCGAAGCGTCATCAGTACTTTACGTTGCACCACGCACATGAGTACGACGCGACGGATAACAACGGCCGCGCGACCTTCTTCGTTCACTACATAGGAAGCGTGCGAAGAGGTGTGAGGACGCGTGGCGGCACCGACAATGGTCCGTGTTTGACCGTATCTCTGGTGGGAGCGGCGACGTTTCCGGGTGACCCGAAGGCGGCCAGGGGCGTCGACACCGCGCCTCCGACGTGCTTGTCGTCGTCCATGTCGCGGCCTAGCTATGCCTTCGACATTGACGATATCGCGACCCGTGAGCTTTCCTCTGAACCTGCATGCACAGGCTACGATCAACGCAGCTTTGATATTCGAACCACCCTTGCCAACAGGGCCGCTGCCGTGCGCGGGGCAGTGCCCGGCCAGCTCGGAAACCCACGACCACAATTCATTAGATGGTCAGCATTGCGCGAGTTAAATAGCACGCCTTATCCGCAGAAGAGCAGCAGCAGCATCGGCGCTTCGTCATCTTCTTCGCTATCTTGTGATCAGCAAGGGACGCTCGTCGCGGAAGGGTTTTTCACGTCAACGTCCGGATATTTCTATCCCAACTACAGCGTCGCGGCCGCGTCCTACCAGGACCTTTGCATCGTGCCTCACAACGATGATCAAATGACGGCTGCGGGCACTTCCCCCCTTCTAGCACCGCTGACCGACTTGGCTACTTGTCTTGACAACTGCCTGCCGACAACGTCCGCGTTTGCGGGTGTTCCTCCTGAGACGATCGTCGTGGGGACGGTTTCCATCGTGAAAGTCGTGCCGAGTTGTGGGTCGATGCGAGGTCCGGTGGTGGGCACGCTCGTGTACGAGTACTCACAAACCAACGTTCCCGCCGCGGTTTGTCACGCAGGGGTCGCCGCCGAAGGGGCGATTGCCGCGGTCACCGTGTACGTCGTGTGGTATGGCTGGCGAAGCGGATTCCCATCCAGCCGCAATAACGGAGTCGTGTCGAGGCCTCAGGCCGTTGGTGGTTATGGCGTGGTATTCACGCGGTCCCATCCTAACACGACGCCTCTTCTCGTCGACCTGCGACCGGATGTGGTCGGCCCCATCTCCGTTGAGAACCTCGACTATCTGCAAACATGGGAGTTTCCGTGCTTCGGACCGGGGCTTTTTGAGCTCAACACCACGTCAGTTAACGTGGCTAGCTACGTCCTTGGTCTGTCTGGCGATGACCCGCAACGATATGCGGTGGACGTGGACTACGCGCCGGCGTTTGGCGGAACGTCTTTGTGGGATGCGGATCGAGCCAACCACGGCGGCGGCGTCGTCTTTGTCCACCTCGTTCCACCCTCGTTGCGACCGGGCTTCATGACGACCTTTGGACCGTACATTCAATGTAATCCCGCGCGTCCTCCAACACCAGGTGAAGCGACTGCGAAAGTATGGCCTCCCGCTTGGTTCTACGTCTCTCGCTCCCGCATGCCGGACTACCGCGTGAACGCCACCAATTCGACGCGACTCTTCCTTCCCCGTTGGCCTGGGTTTATGTCGATGACGGCCCTCACGGTGTATGGCGTCACGCTGTATCACTATGACAGCGACTTGATGGCCGTCGCGATGTCGGAGGGCCTTTTCGACCACACGACGTTGGACGCCGACGATGGCGTTGAAATCGACTTGCACCACGACATGGGCATGAGGCCCGCGTATCGTGCGCAGCGAAACGGCATTGCGTCGTTGTATCGGCGTGAGTGGCGGCAAACCTTCGCGATGACGAGGGCGGGCACGCCGCGGCCGGTGCACCTCGTGCCGCAAGGGACCACTGGATTCGGAAGTGAGAGCGACCTTCCAGACGACGTCACCACCGGCTTACCTCCGCCTGCCGTGCCCGTAGCCATCATCGGTCGTGATGCCAACTTCCGCCCTCTGAATTTGCAGCCCGCACGAGACATTCGCGGGATCCCTGGTGCCTATTGGGATCGAAGCTGCATCGTCGCGGCGGCGCTTCACGCCGGTCTCGTGAGTTGGACCTCCCGCACCCCGGTGACGGTGTGGATCCATCGCCATTTGTATCCGCGGTTACAATCCGTACCTGGGGCCGCGGCCAACGGGCTTCTCTCCGGTGCTTGGGGCGGTCCTTGGTCGCTGTACGCGGTAGGCATTCCGGGGGTCCGAGACGATGAAATATGGGCAATCCATTTGACGCTGTCCCCGACGCGCGACATGCGCGTCTCCAACGTTGCCAGTGATCGCGTGTGGTTCATGAGGCCCCGTGTGTTGGACACCCGCTACATTCCGACGTCCTCTTCGCCCTACGGCACTGTGACGTGCGCCGGTACGGTCCTCTACGACCCACGCCGTAGCGATGCCACGGTGTCCGCGGTGCATGCGGGCGCCATCCGAAGAGTGTGCCCGCCGCGTTTCAGTGTTGGCGGGTTAGCGGCGGCTGCGTCTCCCGCGAGCTTGGCCCCTTCCGAACCACTGGATCCCTTCGACCACAACCGTCGTGACCCGTACCTCGCCACGTTGCAAAACATGGTCGGCCTTCCTGAGCATGCGTACCGCGATACCGCGTGCGAATCCGAAGAGCAGCCCGAAGTCGTCTTGGATAGCGACCGCTATGAGTACCCCGGACCCGAACCGGAAGAGGGCGTGGGTGGCAACGAATCCACGGCAGCGTTTCCTCGTCGATCTGGTCGTCTGCGGGGTCCGCTCAACGCCTCCTGGATGGATCTCTACAACGCCACGACCACCGCCGCGGGTAAGCTCATGCTGCGAAGCGATGAGGTAGGCTCCTCGACGGTGCCATCGAACACGGTTGACGCGGATAGCAGCGCTGCTTCGTTGCTTCTTGGCGTGCTTCTGTACGGCGTGACCCTGCCAGACAACCAACGTATTGCTTTTGCGATCCCAGGCAGCATTCGCAACAGTGTCTCTTGTGATCGAATATTTCACGAGCACAATTATCAAGTGACATCTCTGTTCTCATTCAGCGCAGACGCGATCAAAGATTTCGTCGCGACGGCATCGTGGGTCGTGGACTTACCCATTCCTTATTACTTACCCGTCATGAGGAACATCATGCCTCTGACCTCGCCAGGAGCGTCGTTCCACCAAATTGACACAAAATTAAACGCCGCCGCGCTACAGGAGGACGCCTCCTTAATGCCGCCCCACCTGGTGCGGTGGGTTCGGCCGCAGCAGAAGGACACTGCCGCGGCGACCAATCCGCTCAATACTGCGAGTCTACCGCTCTTCAACGGCACCTCCGGCGCGTTATTGACCCATCGCATCGATCTGGAGGCCACGAACGGTCTTGGTGCCAGGGGCATCGCGGCTGCCGTGGATCGCCGAGGAGTTTGGGTAGGAGAGGCGAACTTCACGCGACCCCACATGGTGAGTGTGCGCGTGGTCGCCGCTGGCATCGCCCCTGCGATCGCGGCGAGCTCACCCTTCTTCACGACCGGCGAGCTCGACGGCAATTGCTACCACAACACGTATCTTCTCGGTTCCCCGGACGAGAGCCGCGCGGAGGTGTTCCGTCGCATTCTGTACACTACTTCCGATGATGACCCTCAGAACCGTCACCCGGTGATCCCGTCGCCCTCTGTTTCGTTCAACGCCTCTTTCTTGTATGGAGCTGCCTCGGATCAGCATTCACTGTACCCGATCGAGTCCGTCAAAGAATTCCAACAAAAGGATGGTGGTGGTGTGAATGCGCGCGCGTTGGCCTCGAGCTTCTACGTCTATGCGTTCAAATCACGACCTTGGTACAATCTGCTGCGGGAATCACCCACGACCTTTTATCCCGTGATTGGCGTCGAGCCATTCGACATCACCTCCGACGTTGCCGCCGCTCTTTTTTTCGCGGGTCACCGATCGCAAAGCAGCGTCCCGTTCACCGTCTTATGCCGCATGCGAGCTAGCACCCTTCCATTGCAGCCCGCAATCAATCCTCTGACATATCTCTCAGCGTCGAACAACTCGTTTCTCACCAGACCGTCCATCAACAGTGGTCAGAATGATTTTTTCCTTGTCGGTGAGGTCCATTCGCCTGAGAAAGTCAATGTCACCGAACGGAGCCGACACAATCGCGTGACGTTGGAACTCTGCGTGGGCGGCGGGGGGACTCATCCCACGTCCAAGGAGGGCCCCTACGCCCTGCGTCACACGACGGTCCCCGCGGGCGGGGGCGCTTTATGGTCCCCGGAAGTCAGTGACCTCCGTGAAGCGATGCTACATCACGGCGGCTTCGTGGAACCGGCAAGTCTATCCCTTCTCGCTCGAGGAGCGGTGGTGATCCCGTCAGCCGAGACTGCCGACGATTCCGGAGTACTATCGTCGGGAGACGCATCATCGGCTCGCACCGTAGCCGATGACGACGTTTTCGTAGCCGACGTGGCAAGATACAATGTGGCTACCGTGTCCGGTCGATCCATCGTTTCCGAGCACATCGGAGTATTTTCGACCACAAATGAAACAACTTCTTTCTCCACTCCCCCGCTTTCAGCCCTCCGTGAGCCTCGACACCTGCTGGCGATGGTCTCACCAGGAGGCGGCGAACTTCTTCTGACCCGAAGCTGCTTCGTCGACCTGTTCATTACCACAGATACCTGGACCGACGAAGTGCGTCGACGGCGCGGCGCAGATAGTTTGCCCACCTTCACCATACCATCGTCACTTCATTCAGGCGTTCGAGCGGCGGCAACGACGATGTGGTTCGACGCCGCTCCCACCCAAGCGGCCTATCGCCTCTTGACGGTCCATGCAACGAAGGCGGAGCAGCGACGGTTTCTCGCCGAGAGCGTCGGCCACCACGAGGCCCCCATGTGCCTATCGACAACTGCGCACTTGCACTCCGAGGATCCATTCTTCGTCCCGAGTGGCAGCGACCTTCGCTCAAGCAGTGCGTGGGCCCCTTATGACGTGGATCTAAGCGCCGCGGTGTTTTCATCCGCGGAGTTCGACGCACTCCGACGACGTAATCCCACGTCCGTGCCCGTGTGCTATCAGGCCGCGTTCACGTCGCCCAGTATCGTGAATATGCCTGTCCTCCGGCACCGGGGATTTCAGTTTGCGGCGTCGTACACGCTCGGTCAGCGCATGCATCTCTTGGTCGGCCCGACCGCCGAGTCCATTTGGCAGCGGATGGAGGTTTTTCGAGGATGGGACAACGTTTTTCTAAATCTCGGTCGTAGCAGCGAGGGCCTGCCGTTAATGTCCGCCGCCGCAATGATGGTCTCGTTTGTGTCGCATCGACCGCATGACTACAGTTATTTGCGGCAAGGCTGTGCGGATCCTTTCTCCAACCTGGACATGAGCATCGACGCCGCGGCAGTATTACGAGGCATCGTCAACCAAACGGCGTCGGTCGTCCTCTACCGGGACCGACCTCGTTGGCTGTTTTCCTGGCTCACCGTCCCGCCAGCTCACGACGAACGTACTTGGCGTATGCCGGAAATGGTGGCGGGTATCGCTGGGTGGCTGTTTAGTGATCTCGGGAATTCCGGTGGCATCGACGGTGGCGTGATGATGGAAACGCAGGACTGGGATCGCGGCGGAAATGATTTGGTCGTGGATTTTTCCGACGAGTTGCTGACGCTTCAGCGATTGGCGACGGCGGTGGGAGACGTCGTAGGGTCGCCACCGCCGCAAGAATTGGATGAAGACAGGCGAACGTCGATGCAACCCGTGATCCGGGAGCTTGCGGCGCGGGTGACCACGACGGTCATCGTGAGAAACCTACGAGCCAACCAGTCAGAGTTCTTCGGACCAATCATCTCGGTGGGCTGCGAGTCGATGGGCGTGTTAACGCACATGTTGACCTCTTGGAATCTGCCCTTTCAGGGCGTTCTTGGCTTCACCCTATACTCATTGATGCCGTTATCCGAAAGCGAAGGCTTACACCGCGTCGTTTGGCCGACGTGGTTACCGAGCGTTGAGGATCAGCGGTTTAGCGAGTCGTTGCGCAACTACTCGTTGGAGGACCTCCTCCGTTCGAGCAACGCTTCGGTCACCAACGATGATGTCGTCGTGGAGGAGGAATCGGCAGGGCTGGCCTCCCTCTTCGTGGCCCCCCTCTTCGATCGGCAGGCGCCAGCCGCGTACCTGCTCCGTTTGCCACATAACATGCTTCCGGAAGGCGGCGAGCACGTTAGCGCCACCTCCGACGACGATGGGGGGCTGACGGCCCCATCCGCCTCCGCAGGATCGTCGTCGTCATCGTCCTCCTCCTCGGGGTGGAAGCTTCCTGAGATGCCTCTGAATCCATTTGACCCACAGAGCACCGCTACCAAGGATGAGGGAAGGAGCGGCGGAGGGGGGGGTCGCGACGCGCGAATGGATTGGCACTACCCCGTGTTGTCGCTACCCTACCGATGCAACGCGTCCACCGTGGTGACCTTGCCGCCCGCGTCGCTGTGGCCGGCTCAATCATGGAGCCCGTTGTTCGCGACTCCGGACCCCGCCGAGTACCGATCGTCCAACTCCGCGTGGAATGCGATGTTTCACGCGCAACTGACCGCAACATCGCACGCGCTGCTATTTCACCTGATCCTGTTGAACGAGGAGGCCAGTCCAGAACAGCGCACGGTCGCCATTTTCATGCGATGCGGGCCCCCCGTGTTCTGGGACAGCCGCGAAGGGCACTATCGAACTTCCAAAGAACCCTCGATCGTCTCGTCGCCTCCATTCAATCACGCCGCGATGACGGGTAGCGGCCTGTGGCCCGTGTCCGATTACAAAGATGGCTACGGTTGGTTCGTCCATGACATCCCGTTTCCGCCAGCAGAAACAGTCACCACGCTCGCCTTCCCCGCTAGCGTGGTGGCTACTGATAAAAACAACAACAACGACAACACCAACGACCAACGCGACTCGTGGCAGCGACAGCAGCCATTCGGCCCGGTGCCCACGCCTTCTCAGATTGCAACTTCCGTTCCATTTCTTGTTTCTTTGCGAAAAGTTGCGTTTTCTGATCCAACCTTAAGCCAAAACGCGCAAGACGTCGTGTCCTACTATCGGGCGCGCGCCTGGGACCGCCTCCCCAAACGACCCTTGTATCTCGGCGACAACATTTCCTTCACGCTACGACCCTACGTGATTGTAACGGGGCATGCGCTGATTCCCCTTCTCGAGCGCTATCAATCTGACCGGCTTCCGGACCTGTTGCCGCTATCTCGGACCTCGTACTTTTTTTCCCGAGATTGGCAGCCGACGTCGATCGCCGGTAGCAACCCGTATTCGATGGAAAGCTCCGTCGATGCCGCCGCCGTGCATGCGAACCTCGTGCGCCCTGGTGAGAGCAAGCTGATTCACATGTACCCGTATATGCGTTGGCTCCCCGCGTTGGTGTCGTCATCGTGGTATGACATACGCTCGAGGTTCGTCGTTTCAGGTCGAACTACCGCACGCCGTGACGTATGGAATGAGCCGCGTACGATGCCCGAGACGTACTACCCTCTGGGATACCCGAGTTTTTTGTTAAAGGATGCCCCTCTTGGTCGCAAGGATGCCGCATGCGTCCGAGGTGGGGTTGCGGTGAGCAACATTAGCGACTTGGACCAAATCGATCCGAAGGCGGATGTCGCGTCGCTGTTGTCCGTGGTTCGCGGTCCACCGGCCACTTGGTTAGTAAGCCTAGGCCGGGTGGTCGGGGGTTCAACGGAACGCTTAGAGCCGTTACTGACTTCAAGTGCGGCCGTCGGTGATGGAACAGCCATTTCAACCGTGATCGGTAGCACGTACGCGCTCTCGAGCGACGCAGGTGCCTCCGCCGTTCACGCGGGGTTGGTCGACGAAGGCAAGATCACCACGTTGCGCCTTTCCATTTTTAATTCTTCCCGAATGTTCGAAACGGCTGGAAATGTCACTCCGGTTACGCAATGTGGCATCGCATCCGCCCCGATCGTCTTCGACCCTGGTCTTGCCCCTGGCGCGGTGTACTCATTCAAGTTTCAAGCCATTGCGACCTGCCTCACGCAATTCTCCACCTCATCGTCTCTATCCGTTTCACTCACCCGACCGTCCCCTACGCAACGCACACAGTCAGAGTCCTTCACCGGCACTCAACCGACGCCGAGTCCCACGCAGCCCACTCCGTCACCGTCTGCGACCGCGACCATCACGCCACCCCCGACGGCAACCCCAACCATAAGTCCATCGCTATCGCAAAAAGTCAGCGTCTCTCAGCGGTCAGCGACGGCGTCGTATCCGTCCCTCAGCAATTCGGCCTCGCGAAACCGAAACACGTCGACGATTTCTCCCTCCTCATCGAACTCAGCGACGCAGTCGCTATTCACCCTGACGGTTCTCGTCGAAGGGGCGCGTTGGTCAACGTCGCAGATCGCAGCGTCCACGACGTCACTCGCGGATGGCAACGACGGCGAGGAGGAGGGTGACCCGTTGCTAGGTTTGCTCTCGGGCAGCAACAGCGTTCCCAGCCCTTCCCAAGACGACGGTGCGCTCAACGAGCTGTACGGCGACGTTCTTGGAACGCCGTCGTCCTTGCCGCCAAGTGGCGCGCGAATCGTTCAGCCGTCACCGATAACGTTCACACGAACGAACCTATTGGCACCGGATCCGATGTCCTTCGCGTACACCGCTGTCTTGCACCGACGCGACGCGCTGTGGCGGATGTTGCCCCAATTGCAACTCACGTTGGCGACGCTGCGCGTTGAGGGACTCCGCAACCGATTCACGACCACAAGGAATTTGACATCACTGACCGACTGTCAAGTCATTCCGATCCGTGTTCGCGGATGGCGACAGCCTGTGGTAGGCAACACAGGTGGTGGCCCTCCGTCAGGGATTTCCTCGTTGCTATCGTCGGTGGCAGCCGCAAATTCCGCATCCGCATCGTCGCTCGTCTTAGTCTTTGACGAGCAACGCCCATTGTGGCTCACTTACAGGAATTTTTCTCTTGTGGCCGATCCAGACGACGACGACGACGATTCAATTGACACGACGGCCAGAGGGGGTGACGGTGACGAGGCAGCCGCCGACCCTCCACACAGCCGCCGCAACACCTTGTCGACGTCGAAGGCGCGATTGTTCATGAAGCGCTGGTCGCCATCGCCGCGCCTAAACGTGTCCAAGTCTGCTGCGGACGGCCCCGCTGCCTCGTTGTCGTTTGTCCTGATTTCAGTGAACTTTAGTCGTTCCTGCTTTGCTCACGCAAGCGCGATGCACACGCTACACCTGCGGCTCGATTTCAACCCTGCCGAACCGGTCGTCGGTGACTCTTTAGAAGTGCCAGCGAAGATCGTGCAAGCGACCGTCGCAGTGGTGGCGGCAGGTCTGGCGTCCGCCGCTCCGGGAGCGGCCGTGATGTTGATGCGCATGCAAGCGCTGAAGTCGCGATGCGACGGCAGCACCATCAATGACGAACTGTCCTTCTTTGAGAATGTTCTTGGCTCGCCGCTGTTGCTCTTTCCCTGGGAGCCAAGCATGAACGCGAACTTGCAGAGACCCATTTCGGTCGCGAACACCGATGCGGCTGCGGCCTTGGTGGATTCACTTAACGCGATGGCGTCGACTCCTCAAGGCGCAGCGAAGGGCCTCGCAGGTGCGACAGTTGCCGAGGTCCCGAAGGTGCCTGACACGACAGTTGGCGAAATCGACAACTCGTCGTCTTCGTTGTCGACGAGGAATGCCAGCAATGTCAACGCGGACGGGGAGACCGCAGTCCCTCCTCCAATCCGCGACCCGGTGAAACCGTCGATCCTGATGCTTACAATGCGTACCACATCCCTGACCTTCAACCCGTTGCTGGTCGTCACCGCGGTGGTGAGCCTCACCTGCGTCGCCGCGCTGCTCCTGACACTGAGAAGAATCGTCAAATCGAAGGGTGCGGTGGTCCTCACGTTGCGAGAATATCGTCGGGACCTTCCACGCAGCTTCGCGGTCAGTGGATTTTTGGGAATGCTTCTCGCGACGGTCCCCGGCGCGATGGAGTCTGGCATCATCATCGCGCACTTCGCTGAAACGGACCGGACCGTCATCGTCGCGTTCTCGTGCATGACCGTGTGGCTTCTTGTGGCCATCACGCCGATGCTGCTCGTTCTCTGGAGGCCGCATTTCGACTCTGTTTTCAAGCTGTCCAACAAGCCGCAGCGATTCTTCGCGGGGGACGGGTCCTGCGGTTGGCGGAATTTTCAGCCCTTCGTGGAGGCGGGAGAGTGGAAGGCCCTCGAATACGGCGGCCAAGTCGCCACGGCGGAGAACTTGCAACAAATCGCGAAGCTGGAGGAAAACGAAGACCTGA
>ERZ1292630.569-Hain-H41-02um-R3-569-length-37778-cov-8_pt1 | contig 37778 bp, 19 predicted proteins | sample MGYA00564408_ERZ1292630 | MGnify/ENA primary metagenome ERZ1292630 (study PRJEB36523, sample SAMEA6512641) | groundwater metagenome | collected 2019-01-08 | study: AquaDiva: Metagenomics assemblies of 32 groundwater samples
CGCTGACGATGTCGACGACGGAAATGACCGCCGTGAAGACGTCAAATGCCCACCCTACGAACGTCACGAGCGGCGGCAACAGGCGGCGGGCAATGCGGTTGTCCTTGGCAGAAGAACCGCGGACCATGTTGTCAGTCATCCCGAAACACAAATTTCTCAAAAAGTGACTCTGTTCTCATCAGCTCGACCACAGCCAAAACCGTCGCAGCATTCACAACACGGTGAACCGAAACACCCCTAACGTGGAAGAGAGAGGGCATTTATAGACCCCCCTCCCTACTCAGTGGTGATGGCTCGACTCAACGGCGTGGTCGAACGCGTCGCACCACCCATCACAGACGTCGGCTAGCAGACGCAGCGAGTCGGCGACCACGTCGCTCGGATGGCCGGCGGCGGACGGCGTCGCCGTCGTTTGCAACTGGAGCACCATTTTCGGCTCGAGCGGATGCGGAATGCTGTACCCCACCGCGGCCACGTTCGGGTGCAGGGTCATCAGGTGGCGCAGCGCGTTGCCCAAGGTGTGGTCCTCGTGCAAGAAGGTCACCGCCGCGGAGCACTCGGTGTCACTGAGCCGGTGGATGACGAGGTCGACCTTCTTCTGCGACGATGTGTCGACCACGTCGCCATCGTTGTCGCGCTCCACTTGCTCGTGGTACGCGACGAGCCGGTCACGAGGATGCGTGAGCAGCGACGCGGCGGACGCTCCTGGTGTCGCAGACGAAAACATGACGGCGTCAGACAAACAGGGCTCACGATATCGGACTCGGGCAACGGAGGCAAACCCAGCGAAAGCATTCGCGAGCGCAAAGGGAACTAACTGAGACGTGACATTTTGATGTGCTTGTGGCAAAAGGGGGAGTCGAAGGGCACGACGAGTGTCGTGTAACAGTCTATGGTGTGCGGGCTTCATTTCGTTCGGCAGCGTCGAGATGGGCGACATGCCGTCGCATTTCCGTCGACACCGCGCGACGATGTGGTGTGTCACCAGACTGAATACCTTCGACCATGTCCCCGCATCATGGCAGGGACACTTAGGAGGTTTGCTCCAGAAACTTCACAAGGTCCCCCTTTTTAAAGCTATCCACGACGTCGTCGAAGCCGCCGTAGTACTTGCCTCGGACGAACACCTGCGGCACGGTGTTCACACCCGTCCGCGACTGCACCTCGCGAAAGAGCTCCCTGCCGTTGGGGATCACGTCGATTTCGAGGGACACGAAGCGCTGCTTCAATTCGATGAAGAGCATCTTCAGCTTCGTGCAAAAGGTGCAGTAGGTCGCCGAAATGATGACGACCTTGTTTTTCCGTGTCATCCCGTCCAGGAACTGAGATGCCTTATCGGGGTCGAGTGACAACGTCATCTCAACTCGCGGCGGAATATCGGCTCGCAACGAAAAATCAGGCGAAATCTGTGAAAAATGAGGCCCTTTGGCGCCGAGGCGAGAGAGAGCGCCGAAGAGGGCCAAAGTGATAAAACTGAACGGTGCGCGTGTAACTGTGACCCACTGTATACACTAAATTATGCCGGGCTCATTTGAATTTTTTTGAAGGGATGTTTTTGGCAAGAGGGACAAGAGTGCGAGATGGGACCGTAACGCGGAACGCGACTACAACTGATGAAGCTACGACGATATCTGCGGGGAGCTGACGCGCTCCCACACGACGAGCCGATTGCTGATGGACTACTGGTCTGTGGCCTACGACGGCTCGCCTCGCGGTTGAGCCAATGCTGGATGGACAGGTGGAGAGGAGGGGGTCTCCGTTGACGGTCCCACTGGGGCGCTGGCTGCTCGCGGCGGCGCACCTCCTCCCATCATCCCATGCACCGGCGGCAGCGGATCTGCCGCGGCATCATGCCGGGCAGCGATAGGATGAGGGGCGGAGTCATCGTGCGGCGGCCGCTGACAGAAGCTCAGTGGGTACGCGACGATGCCCACGAGACCCCTAGCCAGCGCGCCAGACGCATTATACGCGGCCGATGAGAGGTCTCCAGTGGATAACGCGGCAGCGGCTGCACGGTGCGGAGCCGCTGACGATGACGAAGAGGTGTGATGAGTCGTCCCCCCCCCTGCTGACCTGTGGCGTTTCCCGATTCGTTCGCGGCGGCGAGGCCATCGGAGGAGCCCAACGTCGCATGCGACGGCCCAACCGTCGCGTATGGAGCTGCGGTCGATTCGGGCACCGCGGCGTACATCGTGGATCGAGGCGGAGCAGCGGATGCCGTCGTCCGGGGGGGCACGTCTCGGGGATTCTGGCGGCTGTCGGCTCCTCCTCTTTCAGAAAAACCAAAAAACGATGCTACCTTTTGCAAAAATGACGACCCCTCTCCTTCTGGCGGCCCATTGGACACGGCACGATAATGAAGGCGGCCACTTCCCCCCGACCCTCCAGAATCGAGTGCGTTCCGTAGTTTCGCCAAATGTACCTGAGTGGCGGCCATCCCGCCCACCAGCGATGCCTGTGCCTCTGAGAGCCGTTGAAGTTCTTCGCGAATGTCCCGGTTGGTGTTGTTGATCGACAAAACCCCACGCGCCCCCGCTCCCACAAGACGAGGGACGGCACCCGCTGCGTCGCCCTGCGTTGCTGTTTGATACGACGAGTGTCGAAATTGATTCATCATCGGCTCGGAGACCATCGGTTCGTGATGGTGACCCAAGGAGGAGGCCGAGGCAGCGCGCCGTGGCGCCACCTGCATAGAGCCTCTTGCCTTCGCGGCTTGCGCGGACAACAACGCGTTGGTGTGCTGGAAGCCGTCATCGCCGTCGGCCATTGAGCCGCCGCCGTGAATGGTCCGTCGAACCGCATCGCCTCTTCCTTGGAAGGGGGGGGGAGGGGCGGCACGCTGCGGCTGATCGGGATACGAAAACCCGCCGTCGATCATCGAGGCCGATGCCATCACGGAGGCGGGCACGCACATCATGTCGTCGTCGTCGTACTGAGTTGGATACACCGCGCCGCGAGTGCGCTGAGACCGAGCCGCAGCGGCCGCGGCCTTCGAGCGCTCCGATTTCCCGTTGTCGATGTCGTCGTCGTGAAGCGACCTCCTGACCTCCCGGCTGGCTCCGTCGTGGCGCTGTAGAATTCGGCGATGGCGGGCGACGGCCGCTTCATCTAGTGACGCTGCGCCATCGGGATAACCCTGTGGGGGGTGGTGGTGCGGCGCGGCTGCTGCTGCCTGTGGATGGTACTCCGTACCGACGTAGAACGCCGCGGGCCCGCCGTTTGCCGGCCGGCTGCGGTAGAATGCGCCGTGCTCCTCTGCCACCGTGAACGTCTCATCCGCCGTGGAGCAAGACGACACTGAGACGGAGCGGCCTTCGCAGGAGGAGGAGGTCGGTGTTGGGTTGGCAAGCTGCTGCAGCGACGCGCCGATGAGGCGGCGCTGCGAACACTTAGCCGATTGCCCGCGCGACTCCATGCCACTAGCGGCGGCGGTGGCCATTGCGGCGCCCCCCGCTGCCGCTGAGCTTGCGCCTGCGCGACGGCGTCGGTCGACTCGCGACGATCCCTTCTCATCATTCGCCAGAGAAGAACTTGTCCCCGCTGCTGGATCTGCGATGGAGTGTTGGTGGTGGTTCGCGTGCTGCAACGAGCTGTCGAATGGGACCCCTGCGGACATGCTTCGGGGCCGCTGCGACCGTCCTGTCAGCGCTGCGGCTGCGTGTCTCGACACGACGGGGACCGACGGTGGGTCGATTCGCCGGTTGGTCAGCATGGGCACGCCACCGCTGCTTCTGGAGAACGTATCGGCCGACTCCCCATGGAGCCAAAAGTCTCCGCCTATCGATGGAGGGCTGCCTTTCGACGCGGCTCCGAGCAACATCAGCCGCTTCTTCCCGTCCAGCAGCACCGCACCCAGTTGAGTCCTCGAGCGACCTTCGAGCATGTCCAACAGGGCGCGTTCCTGCGCTTCCAGATCCTGCAGTAGCCACAACGCGCGGACTTGTTCCTCTGCGGCCACGGCGAGGACGTCTCCGCGCAGGCGCAGTTGCTGCGGGTTCGGGGAGGTCGCCGCCGCCTCTGGATCGTCCTTGGAGTTGATAGAATAATTTGTCTTGTCGCGACCGCGCGACATTTGGGAGGTGAGCTCTCGTAGTGGCCTATTGCCATCCAAGGAATAGTAGTCGTTGGCGGCGGCGGTCTCAACTGCGTTGGCACCAAGGGTTGTTCGTTGCGTGGCGTGGTCGGAGGCCATAACGGGTGCGGGAGACGCGGCAGCATCGTGCGACGGCGGCTTGGCCGACACTTCACGAGGAGGTGGGGTGCGCACCACGACCGGCGACGCCTGCGGCAGGTTGTCTTGGTTGGCGGCCGCGCCGCATTCGCATACCATCGCGCGACATATCCAGCACTTCTTCAGCGACCGCTTGGACCATTTTCCTCCCGAATGGTCCGTCGGCCCAAGTTGGCGCTTCGTGGAGGCGGCGGCGCTTCGGGTACTGCCCGCCGCCGAAAGAACACTGGTGTTGTCGTCGCTCACATCAAGCGACCGGGCCGCGGCCGACGGCGGGGGAGATGAGGAGTTCGCCGTGGCGGTGCTCGACTTAGCGCGACTGCTTGCGGTCGGTTTGTGCAAGGAACTGCGCTGAGAAGGGCCTTCTTGGGCGGTGGTCGGTACAAATCGCATACGCGCGGAGTTTGTCGCGGCAGTAGCTCCACGGGGCCCTGCGTCATCGGCAGCCGGTGACGACGCTACGGCCGCTGGATATTGAAGGTGACGTTGTGGGTTAGGTGGCGGCGTGCCAGGATGTAGTTCGTTCATGGGATCGCGTAAATTTGCAGAATCCCTCACGATCACGGTGCGAGCGGAGTGAAATCCGCGTCTAAATCCGCCGAGGCCGTTGTCGCCTTCCAATACGACCCCGTTGTTCATCAGGATAAAACGAGGGAGAGGGCCGTGTCAAACATCAAATTTTCGTGGGGAAGAAAGCTGTGAATCAGATTCTCTCACCAGTGCACAACAACAATTGAAACAGGAACTCAACGGGGTCGTCCCCCCCCCCGCCCTTACCCGCCGTCCTATTTGCTTGACAGTCCAAAGCTGTCGCGAATCGGAGAGGTTTAACAGGCGCTGACAGCGGCGGACGGCTCCACGATTCGAGTCGGTTGTGATACACAATACTAAATGGGAAAAAAGAAAGAAGTGACGACGGACGGAGAGGACATCGCCGCTGCCGCCTGCGGCCGCGACCGGGGGCGACGACGGGGTGCGGAGCGGCAGTTACTGCTTGGCAAGCTCCAGCACCAGAAGCGCAAACTCCTCGTAGGACATCCGCTCGTCGTCGAACGCCCGCAGATTTTTCAGCTTTTGCTGAACATCCTTGAGTCGAATGGGCGCGCCAAACGACTCCCTTCCCTTGTAAAAGGCAAGAAACTCGTCGTAGCTGAGCCAGCCATTTCCGTTCTTGTCCAACTCGTTAAACCACGCGCGGAGATCGGCATCGGTGAACTTTGCCTGGGCTACGTTGATCATGGGTAGGGGTTCGAGCTCCTCCTTCGGCGGACGCGCGAGGCGCAAGGCGACGCTACTGCGCCATTGTGAGCGTTGGACGTCGAATCGTTCGGCGCTTCGTGCCGGTGAGGCCCCAGGCGCACTTCCCGTCGAGTAAGGCGTCATGGCACCTCCACCCTCGTGCGGTACGAGCGCGGTTGAAGGGCTGTGCTGAGGCGGCGATCGCCCACCCTTGAGAGGACGGCCCGGCGACGACATTGTCATAGTGTCAATGCCGCCGTCGTTACTGCCCGGCGGAGAGTGCGAACTGTGGACCGAAGGCGCGCGCGCAAGTTGATTGACGGTGAGCCACGCGTCCTGCTCCGCACGCGTGAGGCTGCGCCACATGCCTGTCATGTTGGCCATCATCTCGTCACTTTCAGAGGGTCGAGCCATGTCTCACGCCGGCGCTCCCCCGATGATCGATATGACGCGACGAGCGCGGGGTGGCCGCCTAAGGTGGTGGTCGTGTTCCTGCCAAGAGGGGGGATAAATCAATGCACCAACGACACACGGAGAATCAATTGGAAAACGGCGTCTGGTTCCGCATGATGTTTTCGGCAGCACGGAGTCGCAAGAGGGTAGGTCTAGGGGGTTGCAACGACGATGAGAGCGACACAGGAAGAGCACTGGGAAGAGAGAGGGACGAAGAAAGAGAGAGAGAGAGAGAGGCCAACAGAAAGAGACAACGACAACACGACGATGGATCGCTAATTGGATGCCGAGAAAAGAGAAGACGGCGATTGCGACCCCAGCATGCCCTCTCTCCTCTCGCCGTCTGTTCGTCAAATGAGTGCGGGAAAGAAGGGATCGATGATGGGATTGGGAGATAGAGATAGAGTGGATGTGATGGAGCGACGAGGGACTCAATCGTCGTCAGTATCTGAATTCATCTTCAATGGGGTTGAACCCATCCGGTGCGCCGTCCCGACCCACGGAACGACGTACGGGCGAACGAGGCCGCTGCCGCGCGACGACCTGTGGATCCAGCCGGCGCACACGAACGGGTCCGGCGGGAGCTCGCCTTGTCGCGTCGGAAAAATACTGACGTTGGGGAGGTTGAATGGGTTGATCGTCGACGTCATGCCCGTCGCCACCGATGTCGAGCCACTCGGGTCCGTCGGCCTCGGTGTATCGAGTTGGGTAGGCGTCACGCCGAGACGGCTGCGGGGTCATGATGCCTCCTCCGCCTCCTCGGGGCGAATATCTTGGATCGTTAGCGAAGCCGTCATCGCTGACGTAAAGGTCGCTGTCGTCATCGTAAACATGGCGGATCTGAGGAGGGGCCACGCGGTGCGGCTGCAATTGGCGGCACGCCGACGGCCGCCTCGTCGCAGCAGCGTGCGGCTTGACCACCACGGAAGGCTCGTCACCTTCCTCGAATCCGGCGGCGACCTTTTTACCCTTCTGCGTGGCAGTCGGTTCGCCGGCTGTCTTGCGAGCCGCATCGTCTGTTGCGTTGGGATCGTCGCTTCTTTTCCGGCGCAGCACACACACCAATAAAACGATGAGAATCACGAGCACCAACGCACCTGCGGCGATGATCAAGTAGAGCTGCCAGTTTTCTAGCGACGGCACAAGTCTAGACGGTGGCGCGGCTGTTGAGCTGCTGCTCGACCCGCCGGGGGTCGTTCCCCCCGCCGTTGGCGATCCGTTCGCACCGGTTGACGTCGACGCGGCTGCCGTGGTGCTGCTCGCAATGGGCATGTCCTGCTGGATGCCGCTTGTGGCAGCATCCTGTGTCTGAACGGACTGCGCGAAGGCGTTCACGAGCTCGTCATTCAACTGAGCGTTGCGCGCCGCGACTGTGGGGCTCATCCCGGATTGCGATGAAGATGAGGAGGAGGCGGCAGTAGAATCGCTGACAAAGACCTTTTCGAAGGCGTAGTCGACGACGACCGACCCCGCCGCCACGGCCAAAATGGAAACATCGCTCGGCTGCACCCGCATTCCCGCCGTCGAAGAAAATCCTAGCGAGGCGAACACGGTAGGGCGCGTCGCCAGCAGCTTCGTGGCATAGTTCGCAATCACAGTTTTGAACTCTGTCGCGCTGAACGTGTCGACCTGGCCCTCGAGCACGATGCGACCTACCATGCGGCGCTGGGACGCGATCGGCGCTAGGGTCGTCGTGACCCCAATCGGCGGGGACGTCACAGGCGCCGTCACGGTGAGAAGAAAGAATTGAGACGCCGAGTTGGCGACGCCGGTGGCCGGATCCGCAACCGCCACCACGGAAAAATTCACCGCGCCTAACAATGATCCCGCCTGCAGCTGCAAGGCACCACCGCGACCAAGTGCTGGGCCCGAAATCAAGAAGCGCGGCGACACCTGCAGCTTTCCGTCGGCGTTCACGGAAAGCAGCGAAGATGGTGCCGCTGACACCGGTGTGAGATCGAAGCGCACAACGGTCGTCGAGACGGAGAGCGCAAAGCCATCGCGCGACGCGCTTCCGCCGACACTGACGTCCACGTAGCGATTCGCCAACGCAAAACTGGGGACCACGATGGGTGCGGCCGCGACGATGCGGAAGGTTGCCACTGTGGTGTCGTTGCCGCCGAACGTCACTCCGCCACTGTCGCGGACGATGGCTTTGCAGCTGGCGATGCCGGCAGCGCTGCCCGACAAGATGAAATACAAATCGGCGATGGTTTCGTCCGTCGCTTCTCCGGAGGTCAACGACGCGCGACGCTTCAGCAGCCTCGGCGCGGTGGCAAAAAGCTGCGCCAATGTCAGTGGGCGATCCGTGGCGCACGTCACCGAGACGTTCGCGATGACCTGATCCTCCTCGACGGCACTCAAATGGCGGAGCAGCGCAGGAATCACAATCACAGGGCGCACACTCTCCGACGAACTGCTGGCTGCGCCGGCGGAGGGGGCGGCGGGAGTACTGCCTCCCGTGGTGGCCAGCGCTACATTGATGACCGAAAGGGCATCCGCGGGTGACGCAAAGCGGTCGACGACGGCAAATGTGCCCAGTGCGTCATCGAAGGCGAGCACGAGGCTCGCGTTGGGTGCCTGCGGCACCACGATGCTGGCGGTGAGGGACGAGGCGTCAAAGGTCGGCGCGCGGTTCGCGACTCGAAGCGACACGAACAGCGTAAGGGTCGCGGAGGAAACGTTGAGCAGGCTCGATGCGTCCTCCCCGAGCAGAGGCCGGCGTCGGAGGATGATATTCGCCGCGAAGCCCGAGCCGTTGACACCCGCCACTGGGATGAATCGGGTCAGCATCCCGGTCGTCGCGTTGATGACCATCTCCTGAATGAACGTAGATGGCGTCTGCGAGAGGATGACAAAGTCCACCGGAGGATTCTCTTCGACGCGGTCGCCCTTTTGAATCGTGGCGCGGCCCACGGAAATAACCGTCGCGACTCTGATCGCGAGAGGTGAAGACAGCGAGGCGGTCGGAGCGACGACCACCGACGAAGGGGAAGCCAAGTCACTAGCCACGGGATCCCTCGCGGGCAGCTGCAGCGCGAACTGGGTACTGCCGTCGACCCACGTGAACGCGGGCGCCAAAGCCGACTTGTACACGCGAATGGAAAACACATACGGGTCGGACTCCGTCCGTGCGACGAAAACATCGCTCGGAATCTGCGTCGCCCTCACCGTGACATTGCACGGCACGAGGCCGAGAAATCCGGGAGTCAGCGTGAATTCCAGACTGCCGGTCGACGTGACGAGCGCCGGGATGATAAACGCCGCCGCCGCCGCGGGACCGCAGCCGACGGTTGCTTGCACCAACGGAAGCGACGTCAGCGTCGCCGAGTTGGAGGAGGCCGACTTGTCGACGAGCGTCACGAATCCGGCAATGCTCTGTTGCAATGAAGCACGATCGTCCAAGCGCACGTCGAGCGACGACAGCTGCGCGACAGGCAATTCCCACACTCGTGTGATGTCGATCTGCAACTTCACCGTGCGTTGCTGCGACTGGATAGAGGTCCCGACGGCCGTCGTCGAGTCCTTGCCGCCGTTAGCTGTGCCTCCGGAGTCGGCGGCGACGACGCTGTATGTCCAGCGGACGGGGCAGTCGAGCGGCAGGGCCGAGTTAACTCTAAACGTCAAGGTGCCCACGAGGCCATCGACGACGGGTGAATCAGCGAAGGCGCAGGCCGGACTCTGTGTGCCGCCGATGGCACTGGGCGTCAGTAGAAACGATACCGTTTGCGCTTCTTCGTTCACGCCCGGACTCACACTTCCGAAGACCGCGGGGACTGTCACCGTGGCACCCTGCTTGGCGGCGACCACGACGGTGTAGGACCCGTCGCTCCCCAGCTGCACCTTGCTGCCCACGGCACCTTCCTTGATCGTGTAGGAAGGGGCCTGATTCACGGCGCCGATGGTCACGGAGAACGCTTCGCTGTCACCCGTCATGCCAGCGTTGTCGGTGACGCGCAGGCGGCAGCCAGTGCACTCGCCGTTCATGTTGGGTGCCAACGTCAATTCCCCGTCCACCGAAAAAATGGGGGATCCGGAAAGCACGTCCGTCGCGGACCGAGCCACCCCGCGGCCGGAGAACAGGGCGGCGGGGGCAAGGACCTTCGTAGCGTCCCCGATGCGGTTGCAGGCGCTGCAGGTCAGCGCCGCCGAGGACACCGACGGCGACCCCGCACGCGTTGCGGCATCTCCTGGCACTACACGCGTCGCCAGTTGCGAAATGGTGACCACCGTCGGGAGAGACTTCGCCTCCGTGGACCCACCGTTCTCTAAGACGCTGAACGAGGAGGAGCCCAGGACGACGATCGGCGGCCCATTGGGAGCCGTCACTGAAATCGTCACGCGCTTGCACACGGAGCTGGTCGTCGTGAACTTGGGCTGCCAGCCGTTGACAGAGCTGACCCCGGCGAAGTACGAGCCACCCTTCACGGTGAAACAGGCGTCCACGCTGAAGGAGCCGCCGGAAGAAGGACCGCCGCTGTTGGCTCGCAGCGGAACCGTCATATCTCCGGTTGCGAGCGACACGGAAACGCCGGTAGAAAGGAGCTGCGATGCCATGGCTGACGTCGCGGCGACGTCCGTGACATCGAAGGAGATGATCGCGTTGCCGACGGGCGTGGCTCGCAGGCCGTTGAGCAGCGCGGAGGCCCACCCCGTGACAGTGCGCACCACGGAGGCCGTGGCGGCGGATACGAACACAGACGTGGTTGACGCCGAGAAAGTGGGTGGTGTGTCAACGGCCCTCGCCGAGATGGTGAACGTCTTAGCAGCGGAAGCGAAGAAGACCGATCCAGCGGGCTGCTGTGTGTTTTTGAACGAAATCGAACAACTCACCGGTCCACTCACGGACGTCACGAGACCGAAGACTAAGTCGCCCGTTCCTGCGGCAACGGCGGGCGGCACGTCAAAAAGCGACGCCCCACCGCCCGTGGTGCCCGCGGTGGCGGTGCAAGTGACATCGTACATCAACGCAGTTGAATTTTTCCCGACGTTCGCGTCACCGGTGTCGAGCACGGTTGCCCACGCGGGCACGCGGACGTTGCCTTGGGCCGAGGCGACTTCGAGACTCGTCAGGGCAAGCGAGAACGACGGCGCGGAAGGGATTGGCGTGACCGAAATGGACAGCGGCTGCGGCGCCGATGTGTCAATGGAGACCGGCGGCGTGAGGCCTGGTATGGGCTGCGTGAACGACCCGCCGTCATCCTTAGCGACGACGTTGCAAAAAGCTGTGCCGATGCGGCCCGGGTCGGGCACGAACGACAGCGCACCGAGGGCCGACATGGTGGGGCTCGTTTGAAACAGCGCTGCCGGCTCGCATGTGACGGTGAACGTGACGTGTTGAGTCGCCGTTTCCGAGGCGCTGCCGGCGGAAATGGAGCTCAGCACCGTGCGGGTGGTGAGACCGCTGCCCTTCTCGACGGAGACCGTGCTCGTCGTGACCGTAAAGGTCGGGGCCTTGTTGTAGCCCACGATGGTCAATACCGCGCTTCGGGTGGTTTGGAGACCCGTTTCCGTATTGCGGACGGTGACGGTGAGTCCGGTTGTCCCTGCGCCCTCGCCGGGTGCGAGAGCGAAGGAAAGTGACGCGCTGTTCTCTGATTCGAAGGCCGCCGTTGGCAAGGAACTGAACTTGCTGGCGGTTACGGCCGATACGGATAACGTCAAGGCAGACGACAACGGTGTCGCCGATGACGAACCCGGAGTCAGACCCGAAATGAACCCCGCGATGGTGGAGCTTCCGGAATCCTGATAGACAGACGGACTCTTCAACGTAAACGTGGGCGGCTCCGTGAAGGGTAATATTTCGATCGAGACGAAACCCTGCGCGGTGTCTTTCCCCCCATACTGCGTCCCGCCGCTGTCCTTCAGGGTGATCGAGACCACCACGGGGCCGGTGGCTTTTGTGTTGCCGCCGTTGTTGACCAAGGTGAAGGAAAGCGTCCCCGTGGAAGGATCAATGTTGACCCCGCCTGCGGTGAAGAGACCGGCACGATCCGCGGGGATCACGCAAATGAATTGCAAGGTTTGGCCTTCTTCGTTGGTTGACCCGGGCGCCCCTTTCAGAATATTGGTTGCCCAGCCGGCGAATGTCTTTGGGCAGCCGCTACTTTGGCTGCGGCACTCATCGACGGCCTTCGTCCCCGTCACGTCGAACGACTTCACAAACGACGGAGCGTTGTTCTTTGCGTTGATAATGATTTGAAACGTTCGCGACGGGGTGGTCTTCCCTGTACTGCTCGTCGTGGAAATGCTGACAAACGTCGAACCGAACAGGTTAGGCTGGGTTTTGAACGTGAGAACGCCCTGCGCGTTGATCGCCGGCTGAGTAGCGAACAGACTGGTGTCGGTGGCCGAGAGGGCAAACGCAACCGTGCCGCTGTTGTCCGAGAGGCCCGTGCGAATGTCGGTCAGGTAGTCCGCGAAGGAGCAGCCCGGGGAGGCGTCACACTGGGACTCGACGACCACGACGCGGTCATTCACCATGGTGAAGGACGGTGACACGACGGCGGGCGAAATGATGACGCGGTAGGTTAGTTGCACGCGGTCCACGCCGGTCCGCTCCGTGCCGCCGGTGTCGACGATCGTCACCGTGATGTTCGCATCCCCGCTCGTGCCAGCGCCGCACTTGAAGGCGAGCTTCCCGGAGTTCGGCCCGGAAGCAAGAACCGTTGGCTGGACGGAGAATAGATTCGGAGGATTCGCGGTCGTCTGATAGAAGTAGCTGACCGACTGTCGTTGAATTTCATCCAATGCGGTCGAGGGGCCCGCGAGCACGTTGGACAGAAACGACGTGAGTGTCTGGTCACCGCAGTCTTGCTGCAGCATCAGCGGCGAGGGAGGGTTCGCGAGATACTGCGGCGGGTCGTTCACCGAAAGGACGTTGATGGTCAGGTCCTGCGTGTTTCCTTGCAGGTTCAAGGTATCAAAGATCGTCACCGCACACTGCACCTGCCCGTTTTGGTTCTTTTTGAGCGTAAAACTCAGCGTACCAGACTTGGAGACGGTGGGCATCTCGTCGAACAGGTTCGTTTGAGGGCATGCCACGGTGAAGTAGACGTCTTGGCCCTCTTTGTCAATCTCCCACTTATTTCCAGGGGTGATTTGGATCGCCCAGTTGGGATACGACGCCTTCGCGGGTACTGGCACGGGACTCAAATTCCGCAGATCCTCCCAGACTTCGATCGCGGTTCCGCTGGTCACGAAGGATGGCTTGTCGTTGACGGGTTCAACGACGATCCGCAGCGTCGGACAACTGGGGAACGCACAGCTGAAGCCGTGCCCTGGAGGGTAGTCGTCCTCGATTTGCACCTGCAGATCGCACTGCAGATTGAATGTATTCTTGTCCGGGTACAGCTCCCAGCTGAGGTGGCCGCCGGGCGATATTTCCGGTTGACGGATGAAGAGGTCGGCGCACGCGGAGTTCACCCAACGCGTGTTAAAGTTGACCCGCTGCGTGTCCTCGTTGAGCGCTCCTTGGCTGATGCCCGTGGCCCAGGTGGCCTTGTCCGTGATGCCGCTGTCCTCCTTGACGTAGATCGGATTTTCGCCAAACGTGAAGAACGGATTGCGGTTGATGAACTTGACGTTGATGACGAAGTCGTACTTGGCGGAGCGGTCGCAGCCGCCGTTATCGACGCCGCCGTCGTCGATGGCGTACACCGACACGTGCGCGACGCCCCAGAAGTCGGCCTTCAGTTCGAACTTCAGATCTTTGGTGTTAAAATCGATTCGCGGAGGCTGATTGAACAACGCCGGGTTGTCGTTTTCGACGACCCACTTGACCTTTTGCCCGTTCTCGCGGATGTTGTTGCCTCCATAGTTGAGCATGTTGATCCAGTTGGTGAATGTCTTGAATCCGTACTCGGTGCCGTGCACTTCGTCCACCGTGATGTCGCCGTTTGCCGTGAAGTAGGGACATAGATTCTTGAAACGGATCTCGATCGTAAAGGTGCGGCGCGCTGCACGGTTGCACTTTTGCGGGTTGCAGGTGCAGTTCGTCTGATCGGGGCAGTCTGCTGCCCCTCCGTCCTCCAGGTCGACGTCGACCAGGGTCGTTCCAAACTGATCCTTCTTTGGCGTGAAGGATAAGACGCCCTTGTCGTTGATCATCGGGCCTTCCTCGAACAGATTCTTGTTGGCGGCGTCGACGATGAACTTTAAAGACTGACTATTGCCGTCGTTGTCTTTGATGTTGGACCCCCATGGCACCGTGGTCTGGCCGGCATTCTCCATTTGCACGACGTCGGGCCCACGGTCGAAGGACGGGTTGTTGTTGGGAAGGGCCGCGTCGACACGCCCGGCGAGCGACACGCACATGACAAGTAAGACAACAACGGCAACACCGTCCGTCATCATGGATAGGGTTCGGCGAGCAACCATAGCGGCCAACATTCGATAAAGAGCTGATAGAAAGTCCTCGTGATCGGGGTGTGTTGTCCGATACACGGCGGTGAGAATACAATTGTATGTGAGTGAGTGAGTGGCGCGCAACTGTCTGTGTGATCCAGGAGGATGAGACGTCACGTCATTTGCCAAGACAACCATCAAAACATGCGATCCTCGGACACACTGAGGGGGCTCTCCTTCACGCCCTCGTACAGATCCCCGAATTTCCCCCCCTCTCACCGTGTCAAACACTCTCTATGGCTCTCTCTCTCGATCTCTCTTGGGTCTAACCCGGGTGGGCGGCTCACCGACGCCACGGACAGGACGGTGACCAGACACAATGGTGGGGCGCTCGAATCATTCGTGCTCAGCCTCATCGTCCTCTTCGATGCTGAGCTCACCGTCGTCGTCGTCCACGGTCCCTCCGCGACGGCCACTCAACCCTTGGGATCGGGCCACGCCTCCTCCTCCTCCTCTTCCGATGGACGCCATCATGGCTTGCAGGCGGTCGTTTCGCGCTTTGGACCGCGAGGCCAATAGCTCTTGCAGATCCTGCGCCGCGCCACCACCACCTGCACGAGCTTGATTGGACCGAGCGGCCCCGACTGGCCTTTCCTCAGCCTTGCTCCGAGTTGCCGCCGCCGCGGCGAGAATCTTTCCGGCGTTGCTATTGTGCTCTTCCGTAATCTTTCGGATACCGTGAATTTCCTTGTCGATGAGGTCGCTCAGGGTGTTCGCCTCTTTCGACTTTTCCTCCAAGAGGGAACACAGCCGTTCGTGCTCGCGCGACTGGTTGCGCTGCAACGTGCCAAGCTGCTCGGTGTGCGCGGTGTGCGCTTCCCGCAACGCGGCAATATCGGCGTGGTCGTTATCCAAATGGCGCTTGATGCGCTGCAAGTTTCGAACGGCCCACTGCCGCGTCTGCTCTATTTCGCTGGCGATCACCTTCCGGCTCTCCTCCTGCATCGCGTTGAGTTCGCGGATGGCAACGGCGGTGTCCTCCGTTTTGGCCGCGTGTTGACGCGAGTGCTCTTTGAACGCATTGATGAAGTCGGATAAGGCGCCTTCGATGCTGCGAGTCTGCTGTTCGAACGTCTCTATGCGGCGTGCCGACTCCACTGAGGACTGCTCCAACTTTTGACACTGAGATTGAATATCGCGAATCAAGGTCTCCTTGAACGAGCCAGCGTGTTGGTTAATCGCCCGCTCGATGAACAGCTCCTGCTTTTCGGTGAACGCCGCGCCGTCCACCTGATGCGCCAACGACACTCGAATATGCTGCTCCATAGACTCGCACGACTTGGAGACCGCCTGCTCAAGCTCAGACTTCGTGACCAGCAGGGCCTTGCGTCCGATCCATGCTTGCTCCTGCTCGGTCTTAAACCGAAGGATCTCCTCATTCACAATACTGCGAGCCATTTGCAGCTGCGATCCGGAGCTGAGGGTTTCCCGCATCGCCGCATGGCTGTCTTCCAAGCGCAAGACGTGCGCGCGGAGATCGCCGATGTCGCGCTTGTTCGCTTCCTCTCGCTCCTCGAAGTGCTGCTGAAGCATCTTCAGCATTCGGGTTTGATTGATGATCTTGTCCTCCAGTGAGATGATCTGCAAGTTGAGCGCATCTGTGCGATCGACGAAGCTTTGCACTTGCGCGATGACAGGGAAAGTTTGGTCAAGATTGATGAGCGGGGGCTGCGGACCACCGGTCGCTGTGCCGCTGTGGTCATCTAAAATTGCGGTGGGCGGCGAACTCGACGGACGATTGACGCCTCGACTTGCCGTCGCGGTAGCCGTAGTGTTGTGCCCTGCGGAGCCCGCATTGCGTATCGCCTGGGTCAGTCGGTCGCCGGCGGCCTGGCCGAGGAACACGGTTCCTTTCTTTCTCCGGATGTACTGGTCGATGTATTGAGTCGATTCGAGCGACGCCATATGTGTGTTTGGGGGGAGAGGGGGGATGGAACGGACAACCGGCGATGACGATCCGTCGGCGATAGTGATCCGCGATGTTTTCAGTTTAGCCTTTCTACTGCCCTAAAGCGGTGGTGTTTACAGTCGTATACTGTACATTCAAAACATGGTTGTCGTGAAGGCGAAGCGCGAACAAAAAGGGCTGAAAGTTGGACGATCAAGACGACGTGCAGGATTCATGTCCCCCCTGCCTGGGATCCTTCGTATTCACAACGCGGAAGGATCTGAAAGCAAGAACGACACAGGATCGAGGCTTCGAAGAGTCGTCATCCGCAAGAAAAAAACAACAACACCAAAACGAATAGCAGTCAGCGTCGACTAGTCGTCGTGTCCAAGGCTGCTACCTGCAGCGCTCGGACCTGCCACCGTGGTCGCCGCCACCGTCGTTTGGGGGGCTGCGGCATCGTCGGCCGGCTGACCGGCGGCCGATTGCGCCGGTGTTGCCGCCGCGTCGCGCCCACCCGACGAGGCCGTCGGCCCCGGTGGCGAGGACGTCGACGCAGTCGTTGTTGTCGTGCTAGGCATCGTCGCGTCGGCAGCCGCAGTAGCGATGTCTGTGGGCGAAGTGGCGGCTTTCGACTCCAGTGGTGTCGCGGAAGCTGTTTCCGCCACCGTCAGTGCCGCTGATGGGGTGATGGCTTCTTGCGATGGAGTTGAAATGCCGCCGGCCGCAGATGTCAGCGGCGGGTCCTCGGCACTGGTGGGAACAACGACCGTTTCCGGCGCAGGTGGCGGCTCGCTCGGTTGCTCCTGCGCGTGCTGAGCTTCGAGCAGCTGCGCCTCGATGTGCTGCTGTCGCTGCTGCTCGATCGCGTCATCCGGAGGCGGCAGTGGCGGTGGTTCGTCTTCGGGCACGTCGGGCTCCGGAATGGCGAAACCGTCGGGCTGCGCCACACGACGCTCGTCCGACCCTGGCTCTCCCTTCGTGGCCGTAATGTCCTCGACGCCGTCGATGGTCGGCGGCCGCCACGGCCACTTCCCGGCGTGCCCCTTGCGCCAGTCGCTCCACACCTTCTTCGGGTCACGTGAGCGAATGCGCAGCGGATGTGCTTCAGTGTTGAGCACCCATTGCTCAAGGTTCAGTTCCGTAGTGGACGACGCCGAACGCGGCGAACCACCACCTTTCGCGGCAGATGCAGCCCCATCGCCGCCATCGCTTCCCACGTCGGACGTGAACGTCAGATAGAGATACTTCAGTGTCTCGGCCAGAAAGTAGGACTGCTGCAGATCGTCCTGCTCTGGCTCGAAGGCGGACACCTCCCGCACCCCGGCGTAGCCACCGGACGAAACCCGACAGTACTGCTTGATGGCCGAAAATATTTCCCACGCGGCGTCGCGGTAGGACTCGTTCCGCGTCAAACGGTAGACATAGAACAGCGACTCCACGGTCTCTGGACGAAGCAAGTAATATCCCGGGCCGTTGCCAAAGTCCCCCCCGCCTTTGAACTCCACGCTCTCTGGCGCAAGACCGGAATTCTGACTGCGGTAGAACGAGACGCAGGTCTTCGTCAACTCCTCGGCGATGCGCTTATGCGCCATCGGGGACTCCTCGGGCATGGTGATCGCGGCCAGCGCGTACATGCCACCCGCAAAACATGTCAAGTGGTCCATCTTGTGCTCGAGCTGGCCCTCGGCAAACTCGCCAAGATACGCTTGCCGTGAAGGGTGAGAGTAGCGCAACAGTCGCCGCTCCACGCCATCGAGCAGCTTCAACGCGCGCGTGCGGTACTTGGGTTCCGTTTTACCCGTCAACAAGTACTGCTTCAAGACGTACTCATAGTAGCTGTCGCCCAGCGCTCCGAGAGACACTCGGTCATCTCGTGGCGATCCGTCATCAGGATCGAAGTATGTCACGCACATGGCGTCTTCATCGCACTTCGCCTCTAGAATCGCGCTGATGTGCGTTGCCTTCAGGTCGTACACCGGGTCGCCCGTGTGATACGATAGGGTGCGCAGCTCCAGCTGCATGGAGCCGATCTCCGCCAAGACGCTGGCCCCGTTGGTCCAGTCCGCGTTCCAATGATGGTGGGATTTGAGGTTGACCTGCTGATGCGGAATGCCACTCGACGTGTTGAACGCAAAGAGCAACCGATCCGCGAGCCGGCGCGCGGTGTTTAGCAGCTTGGCGTTGGTCTCACCAGTCAGTTCGTACACGGACAAACAGCTGCCGACGAGACGGATGGTCGCCTCGAAGGTGGAAATGCGAAGGTCCTGATCCAAGTCCAAATCTTTCGTGACGAAGTCGATCGCCGCGTGCAAATCAGAGTCCAAACCCATGATCGACAGCGTCGATAGCGAGTCAAAGATGGTCAGTCCAACGCCCTTCGTCTTCGAAACCCAATCGCGATAGGCGAGACTATTCGGGCGCAGCTCGTCGTGTCCCCAAGCATGACGCTTGTAGGAGTCCCACGCCCACTGGAACTCGGCCTTGACGGACGAGGCACGCAGTCGGTTTCGCTCCACGGGGTCAGCCACGTTGCGGAACTCTTGCTTGATCGGCGGAGCGTCGCGGTGCCGGACCTGAGCGTCGGATGTGATCACGTCCGCGTGGGTGTTGGCGTCTGCTTGCTGCTGATAGGGATCGCCGTGGAGCTCCGGAAAGACCGGATTGGGCGGCGCCGTCACACGGTCGGAGGCCACGATCCCGCCGCCTCGCAAATGGATCACGGAATCCTTCCTGTCCGACTCCATCTTCTTCATGGCCTCGCGGACGCGAGAGACCGCCGTGCCCAACGCCGCCACCTCCTTGGCCAGGACATCGTGCTCCTTCACCCGGGCCTTGGTTTGACCATTTAACACCGCGTCAATCTCTTGAAGTTGCCCCTTTTGGCCCTGCAGCTGAAGTTTGAGGTCTTGAATCGCGACGTCGAGTGCTTTGAACTGCTTCTCCGCCCCCAGGGCCGCCTCCACGGCCGTGTTCAACCTCTCCGATCGATGTGTGATGCGCTCGGCGGAATCGTCGACGCGCGCTCGAGCCTCCGCGATTTGGACCTTGAGGTCACCGATCGCCCGGTCGTTGGACAGATGCATCGAAACAACGAAGAAGCCGACCACCGTGAGCAGGCCAACAATGATGAGCGTCGCGCCCACAATAAACCACGTGGTCAGGTTGCCGCCTCCAGACCGGCGCAGGTGCGCCCCCCCTCCACCACCGCTTCCGGGAAACGAGTGGAGGGGAGCCTCCGGAAACGATGACGGCGGGATCGCCACGCCGACGTGCGCAGCCGATGACGACATAAATAACGATTCAAATACCTCAAAATCCTCCGCCGCCGCGTCCGTCCGGTTACTGTGGTGTGAGTTCCCTTCAGTGTTAACATGCTTCACCCCCGGACCACATCAGGTGTCATTTTGCCAACTCCCCCCGGCCTCCCCCTACTGGATTCTCGGCTGGATTTCCCGGGGTACCGACACTGTATACAAAAGAGAGGGAAACTGGTCACCAGTGCGGCCACCAATGGGCGAAACGATCTGTGCAGAAAGGTGGAGAGGAAGAGACAGAGAGAGAAGACGACACCCTGAGCACTAGTTCCCGGGAACCTCGGCAGCAGAACTCTCTTCCACCAAAAAAATTCGCTTGTCGGATGCGTTTCCGCACGACATGCCGATGGTGTACTGAGCCCCCATCTGCAGCAACCCCGGCTTGAGGTCGAGATGGAGCGTCTCGCGAACGAGCCTCACCGTGCGGCTTGGAGGGGCCGTGGAAAGCGCATCGTTGAACGCGGTGACGAAGGCACTTGGCGGGGAGGTGGTGGCTGTGGCAACGACGACGACATCCTCCTCTTCGCGATGGACCACCGTTTCCGTGACCATTCCCATGCCGCGGAACGGATCGAGAGGCACCTCGCTGGAGCAGAATTCGTTCCCTCGTCGCAACCACCAGCGCGGACCTGGGGCTAACAGCACGGCCGCGGACCGTTGCGAGCCCGCCGTCGTGGCGAGCCCACCGCGGCCGCCCCCTCCGATCGATGGCTGCCCTGAAACCGCCGCCCCCCCCGAGGAAGTCGTTCCAGCAGGCCGACACACAGAGGCAAACACCGTGACCCCACCCTGCGCGTCCACCTTCGGCGTTGCCAGCACCACGGGAAACTCGGGTCCGCGCAGCCGTGGCGGAGGCAGGCCAGCCTGAGCGGCCGTCGCCTCGTCGTTCGGCGGCTCAGGTCCGTACTGCCGCGTGAGCAGAAGCATCACGTCCTCCTCCGCGCCGATGTACCCCATGCCACAGATGCGCGACACAATCCCAGGCACCTCGTGCAGACGATGGGGCTCGTACCGCGCGAAGAAACGCATGAGGCGCTGGCTGACCTCCGTCGAGCTCACTTGATGAAACTGCGCCACGACTTCGGCGTCGATATCGTCTTGGGACGACCACACGGACAGGCCGAGACTGTCGAGCGTCGGAGGCGCCACTTGGGGAGGCGGGAGCTGAACGGCGGCGCCGACCATTGGCGACGAAATGCCCCCCCCTCCTCGACTGTTTTGATGGTGCCCTTGAATCCCGTGCTTCTCGCACCACTGCCGCGCCTGACGCTGAATGTCGGCACGATCTAAGCCGCTCAGAGGCAGCTGCGGACGGCTGTACCGGTAGCGAGCGAGGAATGACCGGGCCACGTCGGACGCCGCGGCGATCCACACCTGCGACGACACCATCGGCCCCGCGGCCTGAAGCGCCCGTAGTGCGGCCCGCACGACTTCCTGTTTGGCTTGCCGCTCGTGCTCCCCCTCATCCGCGAACAGAGCAATATTTGAAGACGCAACCGCGTCCATACTGTCCACGTGAAACACCGCGGGCCAGTCGAACCCCCTTCGTTCGGAGGTGCCGAGTGGCAGGGCGTGGCTGTGACGGTCGCCGTCTCGGGCGAGAGCCCCCATAGCAGGCTGCATTCGTGTGTCGTACGCGTTCAGGTCTTTGGGGAGACCCGCGCGCGTCTCCAGAAACATGTGCGCCGTGGCGCGTAATTTTTCTTGGCGCCTCTTGAGCATCAAGGCCTGCGTTTCCTCCGTGGGTATGGGAAGCCGTGCCGCTTCCGCCTCGGGCTTCTTGACGACCGCGGGCATGAACACCACCGCATCATCATCGCGCGGCTCGATCCTGGATGGGTTCGCCTTTCGGCGAAACGAGACGCCGCGCCGACCCGGCGACTCGGAAGCATGCTTCACGTTGGCATTCGGAGATGCAAAGTTGAACGCGGTTGGCGGCGGCACACCGTCCGCTTTCGCACCGGGCGGCTCCGATCGACGCGGAGCATTGTCACCGCGAAGAATCGCCCCCCAAGTCGCAGAGGTACCAGGCCTGGGGTGGTTCGCGGGCGCAGCCCCCCCGTCCTCCGTGTCGTCCCCCTCCGCGTGTCGATGATAAATGGAGGCCATATCGGCTGGGACGAAGGGTGTTTGCAGCGGTGGTTTTGGCCGTTGTGCGCCACCGCCAACAGGCGCCAGGGCCGTCTTTGGCGACGCCCCGGTCGGAGTTCGACTGCCAACGGTGTTCACTTGCGCCTGCGGCGGCGGTGTGGCGGCGGCCGCAGCGGCCATTCGTCGCCGCGACTGCTGCGCTGCCTCCGTTTCGCGCGGGGTGACGGCCTCGTGAGTCTCCATCCGGACCATCGGGGCAGCGGTATGGGCAACGCCGCCGGCCGAGGATGCATCCACAAGTCGTCGTTTCGATGCGGCCGACACTGACGGGTCGTGAAGCGGCGCCAATCCGTCGGAATCCCCACCGCGGCCAAACCACATCGAATCGTATGTACCCCCTGCAGGAATGTGTGGTTTCCACGAAGGCTGACGCAAGAAGGGGGTAGGGGGCGCCGCGATAGGCGGCGGCGAGTACGCTACGGGCGATGCGTGGAGCAACGCGCCGCTGCCACGGGTGCGACTGGTAGCCGCCCCCCCGTTTGCCTCGCCGAACGGGGGCTGCCCCGTCCCTGCTTGCCACTGGGGATCCATGGTACCGCCACGTTTGAGCACCGCGGGACGACTTCCTGGCGGCATTTAAGGGCGCCGAAGATAAAAGAGGAGAGCCGTTATCGGACAGCAGAGTAGGAGTCCACAGGTCGTCGTGATCGATATCGAGGTGAGACCGTGCACACTGGTGAAGGGGGAGCAACGAAAACACACATGTTAGAGTGGAGGGGTGCTGAGGCAACGCTCATCGCGCGGGAACGCTGCTAGGCTACTCACTTCTCGCGGTCATTAGCGGGCCAGCACGAAAGCAGCCATCATCGCGACCAGCAACGCTACCACGGCCATGATCGCCATCGTTGGCGCGACGCTTCGAACACCCTCTGCGTGACGGGAGGTGGTGGTGGCGCTTCGACCCGGGACGAGCTCGTTGCCGCTCGGCTGTGGCTTTTCCGTTGCTTCCGCTTGACCAACGGGCGACGCGTCGTCGCAAGCGGCGGTCAGCCCTTCGCCGTTCCAGAGCTCCGACATGCTGTCCCGCACGTCTCGGTCCGCCGCACCGCTTGCGCCACTGTGACGAAATTGCAGCCGAGCGGCGGGCCGTAACATCCGGGTGGGTCCTTTGGTCGAAACAAAATGCGGAATCGAAAAGTAGCGACATCGCACGCTGATACTCAGCCGTCCAGGGGTGCCCCCGACGCGGGGGGCAGTGGACACCGCCGTCGTCGGCGACCGCAAGTCATTGGCGTCAGACGATAAGCCGGCGCCGGCTCGGATGGCGGTTGAGAGCGCGTACTCGAGCCACTCGGGTGACGCGAAGGCGGAGACCGATGGTGCTCGGACCGTCGATCCATCTTCCTTCGAGGGCGTCATATCCAGAGGCACGCGGCCGTGCACTGCCGTAATCTTCCGCGACGCTGTCCAGGCGGCGCGCAGAACTGATTCGCCGCGCGCAGAATCATCCGGGCCCGCCAGTGGTCCTCTGCCCAGGACTAGGTGACCAACGAGCTGCAGCTCATTAGGCGTGTCAGAGGACACTGCGGCGGGCGTCGATCTGAGCCCTTCAGCGAGCGCCCGCCACGCGGCATGGTCCCGACTCCCAGATGCCTGCACCGACGCACTTTCAGTGGACAAACGGACGGTGACGTACCGTCCCGCGGCGGGGACGAAGGCTGTGACGACGTCTTGAGTCACGGCGTTGGGGGACGGCACGGTGGCCACGACGTGGACTAAGGTCAAGAGGCGGAACGCCGCGGGGAGCGTTCTGACTCGGCCGCCGGGAGGTTGCCCCCCCTTTCCATCGTCCGAAGAGCAAACCAAGAGACCATTTGGGGTCGGGCGGCCGCTCGACGTCAGCTGCACCACGGGGATGCGCAAAGGTTGGGGTCCGGGCGTCCCTGCGACAAGGATGCGATGCTGCAGCCCCTGACGACCCGCTAGAGCCTTGAGGGAGGCCTCCTCGTCGCTGCTGCTGCGTTGCTCCGCTGGCTCCACCTCAGTTCCTGCAGTAATTGCTATCACCGTGAGCCCTGCCGGCAGCACCGCTTCGCACTCGGCGATGGACGCTGCGATGGCGTCGGCGATCGTTTCCCCCGCCGCCTGCAAGATCACCGGCAACGCATGAACCACGATGGCGCGTCGGGCGATCACACTTCCAATCAACAAAATGGCTGTCGTCGGCGGCAGCTGTCCGCTGGACCACGTCGTGAGAAGCCGTGACTCAAAGCAGAAGGGTTTTAGGGCCGCCACGCAGTGAACGCTCCCCGCAGCATTGATCAAGACTTCATCCACATTTGATAGCATTCTCTCTCAGACGGTTTGGAAAGTGTCGGTGATGTGAAGAGTACCAGGGCAAAACGAGCTTCTTTTAGCTGAAAGACAGTTGAAAAGAAGGATGTGGAGTGCCTGTCTGTCCCCATCCCGAGTTTTCACACTTCTCAACTCATTCGGAGGCGTACCGCAAAATGAGAAAAGCCTCTCAACTCTCAAAGAGTAACATCGATGTATGAGGGGAGTGGAAAAAGGAACAGCGACCTATCGAAACAAAACTGAACGGGCAGGATTGAGTTGAGCTGCAAGGCTACCACAGGTGCACCCCTGAAGGGTTCGCCGGCGCGCTGTCTCCTCTGAGCCACCGTGTCTGGCATAGTCTACAGCAGTAACACCTCGTTGCGGTCGTGGTGGATGGTGAGGGAGATGGAGAGCACCTTTTTCGCGGCATCCCATTGCGCTCTGCCACTGTTTTCGACGCATTTTCGGGGCAGGTCCACCTTGAGCGCGTAGTCCCGCGATCTCACGGTGAGCACCATCGGCAGGACCGAAAGCTCGACGTCCGCGACGGACTCCAGCAGCGGCATCTTAACTTTGACGACGAGCCCGTCGCTGGAGAAGCTGCTGCCATCCTTGTCGAACTGAGCTCCGAGAAACACGTCTTGTGCGCCGACGACGTCTTTATAGAGAATGTCATACTCCGGCGCCTTCCGCCGATCCACGGCACGTGTCGACGCGGTCGCGCCTACGATGGTCGGCGTGACGACGGTATCCGACACTTCGTCGTCACCCCAGATGGAGTTGCCCGTCGGCTTCTTTGGCTTCTGCGCCTCACGGCCGGCCCGGGTCATCGTGGCGACGGGCAGAATGTCCTTATCGTGCGTGTAGGTGGACACGTGGATGCCCCCTGGTCCGGCCGCCGCACGGGGCGCTTGCAAACCTCCGTCTTCGGATTCCTGCAAGCTGTACCCATGCGTTTGCGCCGTGGAGCGCGTGATACCGGTGGTGGAGCCCGCGTCGCGCTGATTGCCGAGCATGTTGACCAGCGCTTGCAAGTCATCACCGGCGAACGTCATATTTGAACCAATCGCTCGGAGACGACAATAGGTGCGCAGCGGACACTGTTGTCTGCTGGTCTTTAATTGGGAGGCCACAAAAGCGACGGCGCATGTGCCACCCCCCCCCCCCTTGAAAAAAAAACTCGGGTCAAGAAGGTTTCCCCGGCTCCTGAGAGTCGACCGATTGTCAGATGCGAGTTCAGCGTGTGGACAGATAGAAACTGGCTCCACATAAGCAGCGTGCGTTGATGGGAAAGAATGAAAAGTAGTTTCGCGTCCAACTTCCATCAGGGTCAGGACGAAGCGAGCCACAACGCGGACATTTCTGCAACGACCGCCCCCGCGGCCTGTTCGCATACCGCTTCTGTCGAAGCCGAGCGCCTTGCTAAGTCAAGCCACCCGCGGTGCGTCATGTCAACTCGCCGCCGCTCGCCATCGTCGTCGACGGGCACGTCACTGGAATTGGCGTCGCTGCCTCCCCCGCTAGCTGCCGCAAACATGCGAAGCCACGCAAGGCAGTTGACATCAAAGTCGGGGACCGCTTGATACACCGCGAGCATCATCCTGGACGTCGACGCGCCGGGAGAGGAGGCTCCGTTGTTGGGTTGCCCATAGGTCGCGGGCGGAGGTGGCGGGATCTGCAGGTCGACAAGCTGAAACAGTTCGGTGGCTGACAGCCAGGGACAGACGGTGCTGCATCGATGCATGAACCGCATAACCGCGGCCTTGGCAGCCTCGGTGTCGTTCGCGTAGACCGACGTGACAAGGGAGTAATTCGGTTTGAAGTAAAACAGCGCTTGGATTTCGTCGAGCGCGGTGCGCGGCGACACCAAGCCAGGAAAGCGCGTCATTCGCTGGGCCGCGACGATCTCGCGCGCCTCAAGGCACGTCAAGGGAACACCGGAGTCGAGCACTTCCATTCTGCTGTCATGCACAGAGGAGGCGAAAACGTCCGCTTTTGGATCCAACGAGGTACTGTAGGTGTGGGTGGAGGGGTGGCCGGCCCTCAGAGAAGAAGCAGGCCACACCAACCCGTCGATGGGGACGTGACAGACCTCACCCTGCACTTCGATATGGGAGGGTGCACACGACCTGGGGAGAAAACTACTCCCTCGCGTGGGGGTTCCTCTTCTTTGCTCGGCCTCTACACAAAGTTGCCTTCAAACGAGTACTAGTACAGAAAACAAGTGCGGTGGGCGCGAGTACCCTCCCACCCCCCTCAGGTCACGTGGACTCGAAGCGCGCGAACGCGGGGGGCGTATGGCCGTGTCCACGACAAAATTGGTGGGGGTGGGAGCTTCATGATCGGCCAGGGGGATTCGGGGAGAGCTCCTCGAAGTCGTCGCCGTATCCATCATCATCGCCCGCAATCTCGGAGTCAACCGCTCCCTCGCCGTGCGCCACTGCCCCCCCGCTGCTGCTTGCCGCAATGCCCGGTGGCGTCGGCTCGCGCCGCAAGGCGCCGTGCGGCTGGACGTCTTCGCTGTAAGTATCCTCCGTGTAGGAGGCGTCCGCGCCCGACGGTGGCGTTGCGCGGTGGTGCACAGAGGGTTCTGAATGAGATGCGTCGTCGCTGTAGTTTGGCGTGGTGCCTCCGTCTGTGCGACTGACCTGCGGCGGAGCAGCGCTGACCGAGTTGGACACTGTCTCGGAGGCCGTCGCGGGGTTGATCGATTTAGCTCCCACGTCACCTTTTTGATCCACTGAGGAAGCGGCCCTCATTGCCTGTGATTGCGTGACGCTGAGATCCACCTGAGCGGCATGGACCACGTCGACAGCTGGTTCGATTTTTTTCGGCGACTGCTCTGGACTCGCCGTTGGCCCGCCGCTGGTCGTCGCAGTCCGATCGGTGCCGGCTGCTGTGTCCTTGGGACGGGTGGCCGCGGCTGTGGTGTCCGAGGGACGGGTGGCCGCGGCTGCGGTGTCCGAGGGACGGGTGGCCGCGGCTGCGGTGTCGTCACGCCGCGGCGGCTCTTTTTTGCCGTCGGTGGAATTGTCGGGGGGACCAACACTGGTCTTCGTGATAGACGGTGCGATCTCAGTTGCAGGGACCGCTGCGGCGGTGGAGGAGGCGATCTTGCCTGGCGACGCTGCCGTCGGCTGCACGCCGGCGACTTGTCCTGGGGGAGCCGATGTCGGCACCACACCCGACGTGACCGGAGGCGCCACCGTGGGCCGCCGCGCGGGGGGATCCTTGGTCACCAGTGGTTTGGACTTGGCGGCTTCTGTCTGTTTCGCGGAAGCAGGCCTTCCGTGGGGCGCGCCCATCGCGGCACCTGCCGAAGTAGGTCTGGGCGTTGCTTTAACAACCGTAGGCTTTTTGGCCTCCGCAGCAAGATCGTTACTCGCCGATGCAGCGGCGGCAGCTGAGTCCAGCTGCTCTTGTTGTCGACGCATGATCTTTTCGTGCGCTCGTTGCACGAGGGCGTCGCGCTCCCGTCTCCGCTTGCCTTCAAGCGCCCTCCGTTGCTGCTCTCGGCGGTTGACCTCGTCTTGAATATTCTGCAGACGTCGGCTCGCGGCCTCCGAGTCGATGATGCGTTGCGCGAAAGCAGGGGTCTTGCCAACGTGCTGCCACGCAAAGGCGATCCGCTTTTCAACGTTCGTCCAGCGTTCCAGTACTGAGGACACCCTTCCCGAAACGGCGTCGAGCTCCTCGGCCGTCAGCGGTGTGTTATCGTCGACGACGGACGCCGCGTCTCCCTCGCTCTCCTCCTGACCATCATTGGTATCGTGGTCTCCGTAGAGGCGATGATGACAGTTGGCTCCGAGAAACCAGGGCTCGAAGAGGGCGCGGCCTGGAGCTGCTGCTTGGGGCGTTGGCGACAGCCGGGATTGGGCCACCGCCGATCGTAGGGCGGAGAGCGTCGTCCCGCGACCGGGCGCCCCTCCATGACTGGGCGAGGGGGAGTGGCCGCCCCCAGCGATGTCGTTTGCCGTGTCACTTCGGTCTCCTTCGCCCCCCCCTTCCCTTCCGAGCGCGACGCAAACGGGATCGTCGCGGCGGGAGGCCACCGGAACGCGAGGTGTCAGAGGCTTGCGTCGGTGCTTTTTGTCTTCGACATCGGCGACGCTCCAGACGCGCATTTGCTTGGCATGCCGCCGAAACGTGGCGGACCGCGCGACTGTGCAGTGCTGGTCGTTCAGGGCGTCATATGTGGGTATCGCCTCCTTTCCGCGATTGTGAACCCAGTCCGGTTTGCTGCTCCGAGGACTCGGTTGCTGCTGCGCGTCAAAGGGGGTCATATCTGCATAATCGCGCCGTTGAGTCAAGCCTCGTAATTCTGCCATTTTTTGAAAAGGAGCTATTTTTTCACGTAAAGGCGACGCACTCACAAAAAGGAGCAACGACTTGAAAGAGAAATCCATTCGCTCCTCGTTGCGTCATGTTAATTTTCCTTTGCCAACTACTAGTGGCGGGGATTCAGGCGGTAGCAGTGGGGGTGGGAGTCATGACGTCGAGGTACCAAAGCGTGAGGAACAACATGGTGGCCGACGTCGGGATGACGAGCAAGTACTGGAACATGAGACAGCGAGCAAGCGTCGCCGGCATGAAATCGTGAATATTGCACAGCAGCGACGTCGCGATGGCGCTCGGTGCCGCCAGCTCCACGAACAAAGTCAGAATCATAATGCGATCCTGCAGCAGCGACGGCCACCACGTGGTGGCGAGCACGTGGAACATGACGGCGCACGACAGGGGACTGACGACCAGTTTGATCACCGCGATCGTTAGGATCAGCGCGAGCGTCGCGGGGGGATTGCGGCTCGGTGGTTGCTCCGGTGCGCCATCGGCGACGACCGACGACTCCATCGGGGGTGGTGATGAAGGAGCGGTGGAAAGGTTCGCGCCTAGTACGAGGAGCGACCCGGGCACGCAAGCACGACCGAGCACCGCGATCGCGTGAAACGTCGACGTGAAAAGGATGGATCCTCCCTTTTCAAACACGGCCCGGTTCACCCCTCCAACGCCGCAAGCAAGGCCAAGCACGGTGCCGAGGAGCGGTCCGTTGAGCAAGGAGTCCACCACGGTCAGCGTCAGGGACTTTTTCCGTTTTGTTAGCGTTTCTTTCCCACGGGGTTCTGCCTCCGGCGTCCCCATGATCGTGGCTGATGATGGCGGCGGCAACGCGGAGGGCGACGATCCCGAGGGGCCGCTTCCTTCCGTGATTGAGACCAACGGTTCAGGGGTCACCGCGCCCTTGTCACTTGTAGCTCCTCCGGTGTCATTGGCGGCTCCTACTCCGGCTTTCATTTCATGGTGCTGAGCGAGCCACGCTTCGTGCCTTGCCTCTACGTGAGCCTGCGCCTCGGCGGCACGCTCGATCATGAGGTTGCCAACAGACCACATCGATACCGTTACCGGCAAATTATAAATAAACGTAAACAGAACCGCACGGTCCATGCTTTCCTGGTTCATCCACGCCACGCGCAGTGAGGATATGAGCGCGACGGGAAGCACAATCGTGTTCTGAAACCCGGCGGCGATCGAGACCAGAAACGCCAGCCGCGGACCGAAAAAGATACGTCCCACGACGTAGCCAAGCGACAGCCCGATTGCATTGGCCACCAGGCTGAAGAACATCAGCACGACCGACGGCCCAGTGACCAGGTCGAAGGTCACGCCGTTGGCTACGTGGTCGAACAGCAACGCCGGGGTGAATACCGAGGTCAACAGCAGCGACAACGATCGCACCGTGACGCGCAAATGCGGAATCTGCTTGGAAGCGACGGCGCCTATGCACGCCGAAACGACGACGCCGCCGGTGGCCTGAGCTGCTGCGAGCGCGTATTGCATTGCCCCCAGGGCTTCCCACCCGATCTTGCCGTGTGAACCGTGTGCGGGGGGTAGAGGGAACCTCCACAACGAAACAAACAAGACCACGGACATTGTCAACGTGTGACACGTGATGCGGATTCATCCGTCAGGGAAACGACAAGAGTAAAAGGAAAAACCGCGATCGCGACCGCGGAAGACGTAGCCAAAAGGAAGAAAAACTGCCTTTCGTCGTTGACGTAAAAAATACGACACCTCCCCCACTTACCGCACCGAAAGGGCTGGGATGCCACGACGGGCGCAATAAGTGCGTTATTGGAGTGTCTCGCTGTTTTTGTTTCGTAGACCCATGACATATCTTCACTCAATCTCACACCAGAACATTCGTCAGCGACACTGCTTCTTGCGCGTCGCGGGCGCCTAAGTGAATGGGGTAGGCAATGACCAGGACAATGATGAAGTAGATGAACAAGAGCAGCAAGGCGGCGAACCCGTCGAGCAGCTGCCGCTGATGTACCGGGAAGCGGTAAAAGCGACGGTCAAACGATGAGGCTCGGTCCGCGAAGGCGACCGCGGCGTGTGTCTCGGTTTGCTCTCGTGCGAAGTGTTCTTTTCTCGTGTGCCATTGATTCCAGTAGCACTGGCGCGTGTAGACATCCAGCGATTTCGACACGGCAGCCACGACCCCGAGGGACACAAGAAATGCCACGGGCTCGACGATTGCACTGTCGCTGACTTGGCGACCAACGAGCTCAAAAATGCTGCTGACGGACACTGGGAGCGCGCTGTTTGCGCTCCGCAAATCGGCTGTGCTGTCGCTAGACAGAAAGGACGCCGAGTACGACATGACCATAAAATAAAATAGCAGGCTCAGACCCAGCACGACGTTGACGGCTTGAAAAAGACGCCGCGTGGGCAAGTGCCGAACGAAATATAATCCGGGAAACGCGCACAGCACTTTCCCCAATCGCAGGAAGATTCGCATCCGGCGCAAATGCGTAAAAGGGCCCCAAGCGTCCTCGGGGCCGTACGTCGTGATGAGCCGCGCGTACGTGGTGACCGCGAAGACACTGAGCAGGATGAGTCCTTGGAAGACGCTGAAAGCCGTATCTCTCGTGACTTCCGCATCGGTAGGAAGTTTGAGAAAATGTTCGAATTCGAATCGGTGCCTCACGTTGAGGGACACCACAAAGATCGCGAGCGTGATGGCTGCCAGCGCATACGTCATGGCCGTCCATGGGGTCATGAAGCCCCAGTCCCCTTTGATCGCCACGGAGTGCGCGAACGTGGGCGGCCACGACACTTGTCGCGGGCAGTCCTGGGCGGAGGTGTACTTCCAAACCAAGTTGACCTGAGAGCCGATCGTAAGGCGGACGGGCGACTGCTTCGACGGCCTGTACCGCCGAAATTCCACATCGGAGACGAATTGCATCAAGGTGGGCTCGAAGCTGAAAGGGGAACCCACCTCGGAGGCAGAGGAGAACGGCGTCTCCGGAGACATGTCGACAAAGCCCGCAGAGGTGACTGTCTGCATCACGACTGACGACGACGCGGATGTACTCGACAACGGTATGGCCAACGCCGCCGCAAGGGTGGTCAGGTCACCCAAGATCGGCGGCTGGGCCCAAACGGCACTGGTCGATCGGTTCCAAAAAGCAAGACGCACAAGCCTAACCGAGCAGCGAAACGACTTGCCCATATTAATGCTCGCTGACGAGTTTATGGTCGCGTTGAGTGAAAACGGCGATAGCGTGGCCACCACGTCGTCGACTAGCACGTTTGGAACGCACCGGTACGCCTCGAGGCACGGCAGGATGAGCTGCTCGGTGTAGTTGAGCGGCGCGACGGCCACATCGTAGGGGTAAATCATGATGTCGGCGAGCATTAAGGACAGGAAGAGCAGCATGAACGCGAAGCTGGGCAACAGACGGTACCACGGCACGACGCCAAGAAAGCGCTCGAGCAGCGCGTCTTTGTGCGGACCGACTTCCATGGAGACCGCCACGTCCCGCCACACGTCCGCCGCCACATCGGCGGCGGCATTGGCAGCGGGAATCTGAGCGATGCAATGGCGTGCCGTTTGCAAGTGCTTTCGACACTCGATGAAATATTCGCGTGCTCCGCGGCGCAAGGCCTTCAGATCCGACGAGAAGTGAGCCGAAGATCTCGACGGACGTTGTGGTGGCGACGTCGGCACGTGAAACGACGCCGAGAGGCTAAAAGGCTCGCGGCGGCTCGCACTTGCGTCAACCCCTCCGATGACAGCCGGTGGTCCCGCCACTTCCGCGCGGCGATCGAAAGACGCAGGTGGCCGAGGCGGTGTTGACGACGGTGGCGAAGGTTCCAGGACGTGGTCTTGCTGAAACTGCGTGACCTGCACGCTCGCCTCGTCGATCCTCGCTTGCGCCTCCTGCAGGGCGGCTTCCGCTCGCCGGCGGTCCTCCTCCATTTGTTGCGACAGCCTTCCCGCGATGAGCGCCACGATCGCCGCGGCCTCCCGGATGTGGGTGGCCGCATCGGCCAACAACTGCCGGAACCGTGTGAACGGAATTAACGCGAACGCGTCGTTCAACGTGACGCCCGAGCGCAGCTTCTCCTCGGACAAGGAGGACGCTGTCGACAACTCTGCTTCCGCCCGGTCAATGAGGTCCAGGCACGCATGGAGCTCGATAGGCTGCTGCCGCCGGCGGTTGGACCACTGCCACGATGCCAAGACGAGGTCGTAGCTGTCGACCGTCAACTGAGCTCCCCCGCCTTCCCGATCACCGACCACCGCGCCCGCCCCATGAGCGTCGATGATCACGCCCATGTTCGTGACGACCAGCACCTCAGTGGGCTTCTCGCGGCACTTGCCGAAGGGATCCGAGAGCGACAAGGCATTTTCCCACTTTTGGTACAACAACGCCAAGTGCAGAGGGGTCACGCGCGCACGCGTGGTGGAACCACGGCCGATGATCCGTGCTTCCGCGGGGTTGGTCGCCTCGAGCAGCTTGTCGAGCACGCGGCGCTCGCAGAACATCGCGGCATAGTGGATGGCCGAGAATCCCTGCGATGACTGCTGGGCGATGACGGTCGAGTCCAAGTACATGCTGAGCACGAGGTGGTCCACCCGGGAGACGATCATCCAATGAAGAAGGCTTCCAACGTCGCGCACGTAGCCACAGGACGGTTGGTCCGCGCTCCGCGACCGAAGCTCGACTGGACGGTGCGCCAACGTGCCAACGGGAAGCGACGCGTGGACGGCCGCAATTTCGGCGGCGGAAGGTCCGCTGACCATCGTCATGCTCGCGTTGTTGTTGACAAGGTCGTCGCGCGTCTCCTCTCCGACCCGGGAGGCTTCCCAGGCCCTCCAAATGACGCCAATGTCGAGCGGGAGCGCCACCTGCTCTGCCGTGAGCGGCAACCAAAGTCGCGCCCTAGAGAGCTGCATGACGGCCAGCGGCGACTTCAGATCTAAGTTGTTGAGAAGTAGCCGCCTGGCGGCGACGGACATGGCGGGATTCATGTTGGCGAAACGCTCGACCAGACGCCACATCAACTCCGTAGCATCGCCTTCCTCGCTGAAAAAGGCGTGATCGGCCGGGTCGATAGCCTTCACTCGATTCAGGAGGGACACGAAGTCTCCAATCGTCATGGCCGTGAAACAGAGATCGTGCAAACGGTGGACCTCTCGCTCCATTTCCGTGACGTCGCAAGGAAGCAGCACACACTTGAAATACTCGTACAGGCACTGCGCTCCGTCGAACACCTCGGGTCCGTTTCCAAAATCGAGACGGAATCGATCAGAAGCTGCCGGCCACTCGCACGTCGAGAGAAACCACGCCACGAAGTTCAATGGCCAATGGCTCAACGCCTCCGTCAGATTCGCGCGCTTGACCGCCGCCGTTTGCTCAGGCATCATGGCGACCTGACACAGCGACAGCGAAGCGTGGACCGCGGACGTCGACGGAACCGACTGAACATCGCGGTTGTACTGGTAGTACGGCGGAACGGCCGCTGCCAGCTGTGGCGGGCGCCGGGTCGCCTCCAAAAATGCGAATGTGGAGGACGCGCGCTGCGGCATTTCGTCGTAATCCTCCGCGCTGTCGCTTTCGTCGTCGTCGTTGTCGACACTGTGATTGTCGCTGCCGTAGAGACGGAGGACGCTGTCGGCAGCTTCCCACGGAAGCAACTGGGAGTCCTGTGGCGCACCGATCAGCAGTGGTCGAGGGGCGTCGTGGTGCTCCTCCTCGTCCTGCTCTGCGGTCCCCCCTCCTACAGTTGGCACCAATGACGTGGACCATGATTGCAACGTCGAGTGGCTGGGATCTCTGTCGTCGACCCGGTGAGGCCGATCCATTAACAGCAGCGGTGCATTGCCCTGGGTCGACGGGGCGGCAGCGGCAGGGTCCCCAGAACTAATCGACGTGTTTTGCGACGCCTTGTCCACCTCCGGGGCGGGCGGTAGTGCCACGGCGCCTTGGCCAAATCGCCGCGAAGGCTCCAAATCGATAGCGTATACGACGGCGATGCAAAATCGCGAAATCAGCCGACCGACGTTGCTGTTGTTTTGCGACCGACTCCCCTTCGCACCGATGCAGAGGCCCTCGTCGGGAAGTGGCCTGACGCAACTTGCCAAGGGCGTGTACATCGCCGCGGCATCGTCATCGTCGCTCTCGGAGGGTCGTTGCACCAGAAGCAAGCCGTCGCCGGCGATGACGTAGGTGAGCAGCCGCCATTCGCGGCCAACGTCTCCCGCGCTCGACGACGACGATCCCCCCCCCGCCAATCCGTCGATTTGACGCCGTGCGAGCTTGATCGGAACCAGGCACACAAACGCGGTTGCTCGGTAGGCGACCACCCCACCAGGCTCGACATCTCCACCCCCGCCGCTATTCGGCAGTCGCAGCACCAGGTTCACATTCACGGCGCGTGTATTCAACTGCTGCTCTTGACAACCGGGGGCGTCTTCGGATTGGCACGGCGGCGACTGCGGGGAGGCGGATGCTGCCGGATGTGGCGCTCGTCGCCGGTCGATGCCAATCGTGAGCACAGGGGGCTTGCATTTTGACGGCAGACCGTGCACCTCCGACAGCATGGTCCTCACGGACCCCGCCGCAGCCCTGCGTCGCGTAGGCTTCGGAAACACGATCCAAACGTAATCCAAAGTGAGTTTCGCTCGGAGATCGATGCCGCCTCCTCCCGCTGATGACGACGACGTCGACGCGGCGATCGTCGATGCCATTCGGCCATCGGACACAACCGCGCCGATCACCACATCCATCAGTCTCCACAGCACACCGCTCACTTGGCCGCATGAGACCTTGCCCAGAAGTGGGCTGGTGGGCGCTGCGGAGTGTGTAGGCGACGGCCCGCTCACAATCATGGGGCTGACGGTCGCCGGAGCACCTTCCGCGGAGGCAACGTCCCAAAGCGGGGCCACGGTCCCAGCATCGCACAGCACACCGTCACGCCGCAAAAAGGCAATTACGGGCGACACCGAATCGTCCAGCAGATGAAGCAGCCAGTCGTCCTTGACATCGACGAATGGAGGCAACGCGGAGGTGCCCCCCGGTAGGCTCGACGATGGCGGCCTGGGCGACGAATTCGCCGACGCGCTCTCGAGTCGTGCCCCACCAGCGCGCTGCAAGTTGAACAACACCGTCACGATGCTTGTTACCTGCGACCTCGTGAGTCTGGGCGGCGCTTGAGCCGCTGCGTTGGCTGCCCCTCCGCGCACACTGGCGAAGGACATGTTCTCTTGGGAAACGGACGCGCGCTGTGATCCGACGGATACGTCTCCGCGGATCGTCGAAGACAGCGATCGTTCCTTGGTCGGATCCCGAACGGACTGAAAAACTTTCCACAGCGGGATAGCAAGTGCTTGGAACGCCGCGCCCAGGAAGGGAAACAGCATACCGTACGCCGCAGCCGTTGCCTCAGTGACCGTAAAGCGCAACAGCGCACGCCTCCGTGTGGCAGTCTGGCCTCCCCCTCCCCCGCGGGAAGCACTCGATAGCGCCATGGCGTCAAGCGGCGGGACTTGCGACGACATTTGTAGACGGTTGACCAGAAAAAAAAGAAGAGAGAGATAAGACAAAAATCCAAAGAACTGAACACCTTTCCGGCCGTCGGGTGACGACTGGGATGTCAACACTTACGCAATTGCGCGTGATTGGGTGGCGAACGTTTTGCATTTTCGAAATGAGACGACTCATTCCCGTCCGGCTCGTAGCGAGGTTACAGCCGCGACACCAGGCCGGATGCCCCATCCCGAGGCGTGACCGGGAACTGGACATCGAGAAACACTCGCAGCGCCGGCCGCATCACCATGAGCGTGACGTACTGTTTCAGTTCAAACGCGGTTAAAATCGGACTGTAGAACACGTCACCGGCGGTCAGACTGAGCGTAGCCAGCACTCGCCGATCGGTGTCGGACACGGGAAAGCGCGCAAGGTCCTGCGGCGTCAGCGAGCACCACAGTTTGACCAGCTTCCGGGCATCCCGGTTCAAGAACGCCATCGGCATTTTGTGCTTCGGCCGGCTTTCGGTGCGATAAAACTGCGACAGCAAGGATTGGTAGGCCGCGTAGAGGTGCGCGTCCTGATTGGCGGGGTCCTCCATGGCCCTCACCACGTTGAAGTACTCGATAAACTGCATGGGGTGCGATGGCCACACGAGCACCACGTCCTGCCCAAGGTGCTGGTTCTCCAGCCGGTTCACGACGTCCATGGTGTCCACGATCGAGGCTATCGAGTGCGCCTGCGAGGTGTGGTCGAGGAGGTCCTTCAGGATGGGCTCCAGCTTCGAAATGAACTGCTGCATTTCAGGGAAGGACCGTTCCAGCATTTTGTTCCGAAGGTAGTCTTGCGGGGAGGGCAAGGAAGGCAACGACAGCGTCGGGAACTGAAAGAAGCGCGAGGCCCCTCCCTGAGCGGGCGCAGCGCTGGTGCCCGCGGGCGCAGCCGCAAGCGACGACGACGTCGACGCCATCGCGGCAGCTGCGCCGGTGCCGTTGGGCGCTGCGACCCCCCGAGCGGCGGAGGGTGCCGCGATCCAGGCTCCTGCACTGGCAGCTGCGGTAATCCTCGCTCCCGCGCTGCCGGTGGTCGCCGCCGACATGGGAGGCGTGGTGGTGGTGGTGTTGGTGTTGGTAGGGGGTCCGGTGCTGCGCGCGGTGAGCTTGCTCCCTCCCCATGGCAGCTGCACGAGATAGCCGCACTGCGGCCTCAGTGTGTTGATCGGGTTCGGCGGGCGCAGGTACGTGATAATGTCGACGTCCTCCGCCTTGAAGGGGTGCATGGTCTTGTCCACAAAGGCCCGGCACCCGGGCGACTCAAACGTGACGGCATAGGTGTGCTCGGCGCAGGCACGGCACGCCGCGAGGACCGCCCCGAGACTGTGCCCCGTGTAGCTCACGAAGTAGGACCTCCCCTGCGGTTCCTCCCGCGTGAAGTGCAACCGCAAGCGAACAAGTTTGGAAAACTGTTCGGCGAGAGCAAATTGGATGGTAGGCTCATCAAAGTACATCCACACACCCGCGCGGATGCCCAGCGCGTCGCTCGTTCCGCGCTCCGCGATGACGCAATGTCCGATCGCGTCGTTCACGTACGCCGTGGCAAAGTATCCCTCCTTGTCCAGCTTGACTTCGTCGCACGACATCAGCTCCCGCCAGCCGGGTTCGAGCGGTCGCCTGTCCGGCTCGTTGTACACATGCAGGCACATCAGCGCATACGTGTAGTGAGATACGAGGGGCAGCGACGCTACATCGTCGCGCCGGAGCGGAGAATGGGCGGCTCCACTACGTGACGAGCTCAACGTGACCAAACCGCTCGTTGAGTTCGAGTTGCCCATTGATGTTGACTGTTGCTGGTTGGGCGATATGCTTCAAAAAGGGACGGCCCCGCCAGTCCGCTTTTCATTAGCGAAACAAAAATACACCGTGAGTGACGTCGTGTGGGAGACAGGAGGGGGGGGGGGGCCCAGGGGGGCGAGCATCGAAAGAACCTCGGCGCCGCGGATC
>ERZ1292630.575-Hain-H41-02um-R3-575-length-37475-cov-7_pt1 | contig 37475 bp, 32 predicted proteins | sample MGYA00564408_ERZ1292630 | MGnify/ENA primary metagenome ERZ1292630 (study PRJEB36523, sample SAMEA6512641) | groundwater metagenome | collected 2019-01-08 | study: AquaDiva: Metagenomics assemblies of 32 groundwater samples
GATTAGTGCCTTGGTGCGGGATCTGGCGATCAATGGACAGCTCTCCCAAGAAGAAAATTGCACCGGTGGTGAAGGCGACCAGAGCCCGGCCGCCAATCCAAGAGTAGCGCCCAATGCATGTGGCCGCTGGACACGTCACCGCCCTCCACGAGGTTGCGTTCGCACGACAGCGCCAGGATCGCTACCTGGTCTTTCCCAATGCCGCCTTCACCCGAACGGGCGTGAGGGGCAGCTGCGGCACCCGCACACCTGTCGCATCGAACACGGCGTTGGCGATCACGGCACCCATCGTGACGATCGCCGGCTCGCCGCCGCCCTGCGCGGGGAGGTCGGGCGAATCGAGGATCACCGTCTCGATCTTCGGCAGCCACGAGAACTTGGGCAGGGCATAGCTGCCGAAGTTCTTGTCGATCACCACACCGTTCTTGAAGCGCACCTCTTCGGCGAGCGTATAGCCCAACCCCATCATGATGCACCCTTCCATCTGCTGTGTGGCGCCCTCGGGGTTCACCAGCACGCCCATGTCCTGCGCGCAGACCACGCGCAGCACCTTCACGGCGCCGCTGGTCGCGTCCACCCTCACCTCGGCCATGCTCGCGACATACGTGCCGGCATCCTCGCCGCACGCGACGCCTACGCCGCGCCTGCTCGGTGTGGTCTTCGGCGTCCAGCCGAACTTTCCGGCACACGCCTCGAGCACGCGGCGCATGCGCGCGTCCTTGAGGTTGAGCAGGCGGAACTCCACCGGGTCCATGCCAGCCTTGGCCGCCAGGACGTCGATGTGCGACTCGCGCGCCCAGACGTTGGCGTTGGCACCCGGCGCCCGCCATGGTCCGACGCCGAATGGATGCAGCGCACCCTGAGTCCCGCCCCAGCTGCCGCGCACCGACGTGCGCTGGTTGGGCACGTCATAGATCATTCGCGAGCCGCGCTCGCCGGCGCCGAATACCTCGTTGTCCCACGAGATGATCCGCCTGGACGCGTCGAGCCCGGCACGGATATTGAAGACCGCTGCCGGGTCGAACGTGTCGAAGAAGAATTCTTCCTCGCGACTCCATATGACGCGCACGGGCGTGCCTGCGGCCACCGCCAGCCGCGCGGCCTCCACCGCCTGGGCGCCGGCACTCTTGCCGCCGAAGCCGCCACCCACGAACGGCGTGATGACGCGTACCTTGTCGGGAGCGAGCTTGAGCGCGCGCGCCACCTGCGTCTGCAACGGGAATGGCGTCTGCGTACTGGCCCACACGGTGACCTTGCCGTCGGGCGCCACCGCGGCGACCGCCGAGTGCGTTTCCATGGGGGCGTGGGCCACATAGCCCTTGCGGTACTTCCCGCTGATCACCTGTGCGGCCGACATCTCACCTTCGGCCACGTTGCCTGAAGGTCCCACGATGCGCGCGCTGGGCGCCGCCTTCTCGAGATGCTCGAAGATGTTCTCGTGATCGAGTGTCGATGGCGACGGGTCGTACACCGCCTTCACCAGCTTCAGCGCCTTGTCGGCCTCGTCGCGGTGGGCGTGAAGCACGGCAACCAGTTCGCCATCCCTCACCACGCGCACACCCGGCGCCTTCTCAGCGGCGCTGGTATCGATGCTCTTCAGCGTCGCGCCATGTGCGGGTGCCCGCACGATGCGCGCGTGCAGCGCTTCGGGTGGCGCGATGTCCCCGGCGTACCTGGCCTTGCCCGTCACCTTCTCCACGGCATCGCGACGTGGCGCTGATTTTCCGACCACCGTGAACTCGGCGACCTTTTCCAGCGCTGCCTTGCCCTCGAACCGGCGCTCGATCTTCTTGCCGCCGGCCAGTTCGCCGTAGGTCACCTTCTTCGCGCCGCCGGCGGTCGCAATCACGCCGTCCTTGACCGTAAGGTCGGTGGCCGGCACCTGAAGTCGCTCCGACGCCATCTGCACCAGCACGGCGCGCGCTTCGGCCGCGGCGGCGCGCAGGATCGGGCCGAGCACGCGCACACTGAGCGATCCGAACGTGCCATTGTCGAACGGGCAGAGGTCGGTGTCGCCCATCACGCAGTCCACTGTGGTGAGCGGGACGTTCAGCTCCTCCGCCACGATCTGTGGCAGCGCCGTGATGATGCCCTGGCCCATCTCGATCTTGCCGACGAGCAGCGTGACGCGCCCGTTGGCGCCAATGTGCAGGAAGGCGTTGAAGTCGGGTGGCGTGCGCTGCTGTTTGGCGAAGTTCCACACCGGGCGGAACGAGCCTTCGGGCGGCTTCACCGCGAACACAACCATCAGGCCGGTGCTGGTCAGCCGCAGGAAGTCGCGGCGGTCGATCGTCTCGACGAATCCCCAACCCTCGGGGACGATCATTTCCTCTTCGCGGCGGATCATTTCCTTCCTCCCGCCATCTTCCTGGCCGCCGACTCGATGGCGTCGACGATGCGAAGGTGCGCGGCGCAGCGGCAGAGATGCCGCTCCATGCCCTGGATGATCTGCGCGCGCGTGGGCTTCGGGTTGGCCGCCAGCAGCGCATGGGCGCCAATCACCATGCCGCTGGTGCAAAAGCCGCACTGAAAGCCGACGTGCTCCACGAAGGCCTCCTGCACCGGGCTCAGCTTGTCACCCCGTGCCAGTCCCTCGACCGTGACCACCTTCCTGCCGGCCACGCGGCTCATGGGTGTGACGCAGGTGCGGACTTCGGCTCCGTCCAGCAGCACGGTGCACGCGCCGCAGAACGAGGCGCCACAACCGAACTTGGTGCCCGTCATTCCCAGGTCGTCGCGCAAGACCCAGAGCAGGGTCCGGTCCTCGTCGACGGTCACCGTGCGCGCGACGCCGTTGAGGGTGAACGCAATCGGTTTCATCGAACGTGCTCCGCCATTGGATGAATGAGCGGGGGGCGGACGGCATTTCGTACCTCTGGATTCTGCAAGCCCCGGGGAGGAAGTGCCAGCCTGCCATCCAAACGCCCACGGCGCCCCGCGCGTTGGCCAGCAGACACGCCGCCGCGCAGATTTCCGGGATTGCACGGCCCCGATTGTCCGCATCGGTCCAGAGGGATCCATGAAGAACCGCGTTGCCCTGTTCGTCATCCTCGCCGTCGTCGCGCCGAACGCTGCGCTCGCGCAGGGCGCCCGTCCCGCATACACCCGCGCCGACACGCTGCGCGGGTCGTTCACCACGTCCCAGCGATCCTGGTGGGACGTGACGTTCTACGACCTGCACGTAGCCGTGAGCCCGATCGACAGCTCGCTTCGCGGCCGCAATGGCATCACCTACCGCGTGCTCAAGCCGCTGCAGGAGCTGCAGGTCGACCTCATGGTGCCGCTGGTCGTCGACAGCATGATCCAGGACGGCCAGGCGGTGAAATTCCGCCGCGACGGCAACGCGTTCTTCGCAACGCTCACATCGCCGCAGCGCGCCGGGGCCAGCAAGGCGCTCACGGTCTACTACCACGGCAAGCCCCAGCCCGCCAAGCGCCCGCCGTGGGATGGCGGCGCCTCGTGGCAGCGCGACAGTCTCGGCAATCCGTGGGTGGTCACCACCGACCAGGGGATGGGCGCCAGCGTCTGGTGGCCGAACAAGGACACGCAGGCCGACGAGCCCGACAGCATGCGCGTGGCCATCACCGTGCCGGACCCGCTGATCAATGTCTCCAACGGCCGGCTGCGCCGCATCTCGAGCAACGGCGATGGCACCACGACCTGGGAGTGGTTCGTCGTCAATCCGATCAACAACTACGCCATCGCGCTGGCCACGGGGAAATACGACCACTGGACGGAGATGTACGACGGCGAGAAGGGCAGGCTGACCCTGGATTTCTGGCAGCTTGCCTACCATGCGGATGCGGCCAGGCGGCAGTGGCCGCAGGTAAGGCCGATGCTGCAGTGCTTCGAACACTGGTTCGGCCCCTACCCGTGGTACGAGGACGGCTTCAAGCTGATCGAGGTCTCCAACAACGGCATGGAGCACCAGAGTGCGATCGCGTACGGCAACGGCTTCGCCAACGGCTACCGTGGGCGTGATGCATCGGGAACGGGACTCGGGCTGAAGTGGGACTTCATCATCGTGCACGAGAGCGCACACGAGTGGTTCGGCAACAACATCACGACGAAGGACCTCGCCGACATGTGGGTGCACGAGAGCTTTGCGAATTACTCCGAGGGCCTGTATACCGAGTGCCTCTTCGGCAAGCAGAGCGGGGCCGACTACATCGTGGGCAACCGCCGTGGCATCCGGAACGACCGGCCGGTGATCCCGGCGGCCTACGGGGTCAACGCGCAGGGGTCGGGCGACATGTACCCGAAGGGCGGAGAAATGCTGCACACCATTCGCCAGATCGTGAACGACGACGAAAAGTGGCGTGGCATCCTGCGCGGGCTCAACCAGACGTTCTGGCACCAGACGGTGACGGGAAGCCAGGTGCAGGACTACATCAGCAAGGGCGCGGACACCGACCTGTCGAAGGTGTTTGCGCAGTATCTCACGACGATCAAGATTCCCGTGCTCGAGTATGCCGTGGACGGTGCCGTGGTGAAGTTCCGCTGGGCGAATGTCGTGCCGGGCTTCAACATGCCGGTGAAGGTGCGCCTGGCCGGTGACGCGTACGAATGGGTGCATCCCACCGAGCAGTGGCAAACCGCGAAGTTTGCGCTACCGGACGCCACCGACTTCAAGGTGGACGTGAACTTCTACGTCGAGCGCAAGAACGTCGGCGCGGCGAGTCCGCCCGGCAACTGACCGTGCGACGAAACTGCGGCGCAAGGCGAAGGCGGGCGTCCGAAGACGCCCGCCTTGCCGGACCTGCAGGGTGAATCCTAGTTCTTCACGACCCTGGCATCCTCGACGATGAGCGCGTAGCTGTAGCCGGCGCCGAAGTCCTTGTTCGTGCGTGCGGTTCCCCTGATGGTGACGGTCTGGCCCTTGGGCACTTCATCCAGGGAAGTCACCGTGATGTCGTTGGTGCCCTTGCCGGCGTCGCCGCTGCCGTCCTGCAGGTGTATCCAGTTCTTCCCCATCACGCCCGGGTTGTACTTCACGACCTTGCCGCGAATGACGACGGTCTTGCCCTCGAGGCTGGCCTTCTGCGCCCAGGCTTCGGCGACGGTGCGGGCATCGGCACCGGTGGCCTTCTCCACCTTGCCCACTTCGATCGCCGCCGGCTGCGACACGCCAGCGTGCGGGTTGTCGCCGGCGCCGCCTTCCGCGACGCCAGCCGGGGTCAGCGTCCCGAAGTAGACCTCATCGAACGTGCGCTTGAGCGACTTCGATTCGAACTTGGTCATCAGCATCGGGTTGTACACCGTCACTTCGGCCCCGTTCTCGATCTTAACCTCCGGAACGGCGGCCCAGACTTCGCCCTGGGTCGTCTTGACGCGAAGGTAGACGTACGGCGGGGCGGCCAAATGCTCGAGCACCGGGCCGGCCAGCCGCTCCGTGGCGACCGGCGTGACCGCGGGTGCGGCGGCCGACGCCTCGCCCAGCGGGATCTTGGCAGGCTCCGAGGATTTGGAACTGCAACCGACGGCAGCCGTCGCGAGGAACAGAAGGGCAAGAACGCGACGCATATGAAGAACTCCTGTAATTGACAAGGGAGGGACGGCGGCGACCTGAGCCAATGTAAACGGCTCTTGGGGAATTAGGGGGCGAGCATGGGCGGGTGCTGTCAGGGGAAGCCGGCGGATCTTGTGGTGGGGGACCTGTGGCGGCATCATCACTCGCCCGCCACGGCGCGCCGTTTGCGCTCACGCACCTGCGTGAAGATCAACGAGACCACGAGCAGTACGGTGCCGAGTACGAGGAACGAGCCGATCCGGTACGCCGAGGACAACTGGAAAATGCCGATGACGATCACGTACAGCGCGGTGAGCAGCAGCGTCAGGTGGCCCATCCAGCGGTACTTCGGGCTGCGCACGATGAGGTTCATCAGGTAATAGGCCACGGCGACACTGACCCACGCCACGGTGACGAAGGCGCGTGGCACGAGGTGGTACAGCGAGTACGGGAAGACGAGGAACGCACTGGCGAGGTACGCATTGCGCATCATCTCGGTCTTGAGTTCGAGGCGTTCCTGCTTCCAGCGGAGAATGCGGGCCGTGAGCAGCGCCACCACACCGAAGCCGATGCTGATGCCGGTCTCGTTCCTCGCGACGGCCGTGTACGCGGCGACGATGGCGAGGTAGATGAAGAAGTTGCCGACGACGATCAGCTTGGAACGGAACCAGAGTGCCGTGGCAACCACGAGCAGGCTCTGCCCGGAGAGCCAGATGAACAGGTTCGGGATCGGGACCAGGTCGACGAGGGCGACGGTGAGGGCCAGGTACCCGGTCATCGCGTAGAAGAAGGTCGCGATCCGGCTTCCTTCGTTCCGCCAGAATGCCAGGGCAAGTCCGAGAAAGACGGCCGCCGCCACGAGGTGCACGGGGCCGAACAAGACCGGCGACGTACCCATCGTAGCCAGCACGAACAGCCCGTAGCCGATGCCGCAGTTGAGCAGCACCGCGATCACCGTCGGCGGATCCTCCTCGGAGCGATCGCGCCGCAGGAACGAGCCCATGGCGATGATGAGCACATAGGCCAGCACGAAGAACAGCCCGGCCACCGGCTTGGCGGTGATCGCGAACGGCCGGCCCGACCACGGGCGATTGAGCAACCAGAGCAGGTGCGCGAGGTACCCCGCGGGAATCATGAACAGCAGGAGCCACGGCCAGTCATGCCTGACGACGGCGTAGGCGGCGAGCATCAACAGCAACGCCACGCCCGCGAAGACGAAAACCGGCGTGCCGATGGCGACGGCGGTGACCAGGCCGGTGAACAGTGCGAGTCCGAGAAGCCACACGGACCTCTGGCGCACCGCCATCGCCAGGCTGGCCGCGACCACGCCGATCAGGAGCAGTCGCCCGACGGCGGAATCGATGTCCAGCACGTGCGTTGCGCCGAAGAAGAAAAGCCGCAACGTCGAGAAGTACAGCAGTCCCATTCCCGCGCCGCGGAAATAGCCTGCCACCAGTTCGAAGGAGGTGCGCCAACGACGCGCCAGCAACAACAATCCCCCGGCCACGATGAAGCCGGCGAGCGAGGGAACGGCTGGAGGGAGGCCGGCGAGGGGAAGCGACAGCGCAAACCCGACGCCGACGGTGAGGACGAGAACGCCCACACTGGCGAGCCAGTTCTGGCCCACGACAAACTCGAGATCCGCCTCGGCGGGTTCGTTTCCGGGCGGGGGTGCGTCAGCCGCACTCGGTGACGCGGCGCGAATCGACGCCGCGTCCGATTCAAACGGCGGAAGCGCGAGGTGCGCCTCGAGACGGGCGAGCCGTCGTTCGAGGCGTTGCAGGGTCTCGGCTAGCGCCGGTTCGGGCACTGGCGCCTGATCATCATTCATCTCAACTCGGGCGCGTCGGGCGCCGGTGGCGAGAGGCTCTTCCTTTCCCTGACCTAGCGCGTCGTGTGACCACCAATCACCCGCTTCTTCGTGGCCGGCGGGTTGTGACAGTCGCTGCAATTCGACGTCTCCCACTCGTTGCCGACATCAACGGGATGCTGATACTTGACGCCCTTCAGTGCGATGCGGACCGTGTCACGCTCGAATTGCTGTGCGAGGATCGAGTGACAGACGTTGCAGTCCTTGGACAGCACCTTGCCGTTCTCGGCGACGTGCTTGCCGTCGTGACAACGGAAGCAGCCGAGGAAGTACATGTGCCCGATGTTGTTCGGAAACGCCTTCCAGTCCGCCTTCATGAGCGGGAAGTAGTTCCTGAGGTAGAACCCCTGCACCTCGGCGATCATCTGATCGATGGCCTTCCGCTTCGTCGTCGCCAGGGCCGGGAAGTTGGCGGCGTAGAAATCCTCGATCACGAGCTTGATGCTGTCGGTGCCGATCTTGGTGGTCGAATACGGTGTTTCGAGCACGTAGACGGCGAGGTCCTTGGCGCTGGGGAGAGACGGATCGATGGAACCGAGCGCCATGAGGTGGTTCACCGCCCGGGCCGGCGGTGTGTAGATGTGGGATGGGCGGTTGTGGCAGTCGATGCAGTCCATCCGGCGCGCGGGGTTCTTCGCCGAATCTTCCGCGCTCAGTGCGGTCTCGGTGCTGCGGTACGTCTGTACGGTGCCGTCGGTTCCTTCGCTGCGGATCCACGGAATGGTCTGCCGCGTCTCGTCCGTCGGGATGTAGGTCACCTTGTTGCCGATGTTCATGTGCCAGTGGATTCCGTTCGTCGGCCCGGCACTCTCGTTTCCCCCGCCGATCTTCATCAGCAGGTCGAGTTGCCACTTCGTGGGCACCTCGCCCGACGTGAAGTAGGTGACGCTGCGCAGCTTGGCGCTGTAGAACTGTTTGGGCCAGTGGCACTGCTCGCACGTTTCCTGTGCCGGGCGGAGATTGGTGATCGGCGTCTTGATCGGGCGCGAGATCTTGTCGAAGAGCACGGCGTACAACTGGTAGCTTCCCGAGAGCTTCGAGCGGACGAACCAGCCCGCCCCGGAGCCGATGTGGCACTGCACGCATCCCACCTTGGCATGCGGGGAGTTGGCGTACAGGGTGTATTCCGGCTCCATCGCCGTGTGGCAGCTCTGCCCGCAGAAATTATCCGATTCCATGTGCTCGTAGGCCTTGAAGCTGCCGAAGCTCGAGAACAGGATGAGCGCGAGCGAACCGATCGAAACCACCGCCAGCGCGGTGCGGTGTTCCGGCTTGTTGAGGTCGATGGTGGGGAGGCGACGCTCAACCGGGTGGTCGCTGTGCTGAAGGCGGTGCTCTCGCCACACGCCGAACGCCGCGATGGCCAGTCCGCTGAGCAGCACCGACGGCACGATGACGAACGCCAGGATGCCCATGTACGGATTGGGCGACTCGGCGAAGTACTCGAGGACCGCGAGGAAGACGATGACGATGAAGCTGACCGCCGCAATCGCCAGGCCGCCGAGCGTGATCGGATTGACAAAGGACGCGGGAAGTTTTGATCGCATGGCACCACGCTCCATCTGCGTCGCGGGAGAGACTGCCTGTCGCGCCAGAAGTATCGCCTTCGGGGAGGCCCTATCACCAGCGGTTGCCTGACAGGCGAGCACGCTTCACCTTTCCCCTACGGGAAAGTCGGCAATTTCCCTAGCGTAACCACGCCGGTTTGACACTTTCATAGACCCGGACGCCTGTCGAGATTCAATGTACCGGCGAAGCTCTTAGCGGCGCCAGTTCAGATTCAGCTTCGCCTTCATCCATGCACGACCGAAAAGAGGAGCATTTCATGGGACGCACATTTTCTCTTCTTGCCTTGACGGCGGGCGTTCTGTTCGCGGCGAATGCGGCCGGGGCGCAGGCGCCGGCGCATGCGTATGTCGGTGCCAAGGGCTGCGCCATGTGCCACAAGACGGAAAAGCAGGGTAGCCAGCTCGCCATCTGGGAAAAGTCGCAGCATTCGAAGGCCTATGCGACGTTGACCACGCAGGCGGCCAACGACATCGCCAAGGCAAAGGGAATCACGACCCCTGCCGCTGAAGCTCCAGCGTGCCTCAAGTGCCATGCCATCGTCGGCGACGCGAAGGCCGACGTCAAGGACGGCGTGCAGTGCGAGTCGTGCCACGGCGCAGGCGCCGACTACAAGGCGATGGGCGTCATGAAGGTCAAGGCGGACGCGATCGCCAAGGGCATGATGGCGTTCCCGGACAAGGCGGCGATCGAGGCGATGTGCAAGAACTGCCACAACGAGCAAAGCCCGACGGCGAAGCCCTTCAATTTTGAAGAGAAGTGGGCCAAGATCGAGCACAAGAAGCCCGCGGCCTAGCACGTCAACTCCGCCCAGTTGAGAGAAGAGCCTGCATATGAGAGCGTGCGTGCCTGTCGTTGCGTTGTTGTTTGCAGGCCTTTTTCACCTGGGCGCACCGGCGGCGCTGGCGCAGACGAGGGAAGATTGCCTCACCTGTCACAGCGATTCTACGCTCACAAAGGAAGTCGCCGGCAGGAAGCCAATCTCGCTTTTTGCCGACGAAGCAGTGCTCAACAAGTCGACGCACGCCAAACTGGCGTGCGTCGCTTGCCATACGGGGTTCAACCCGGATGACCTGCCGCACAAGGCCACGATCGAGCCGGTGGCCTGCCAGCGATGTCATTCAGGCGCGGTGTTCAAGCACCAGTTTCACCGGGGAGTCTCGAGGGTCGTCGGCAGAGAGCTGAAACCGGGCGCGCTCTGCAAGGACTGTCACGGCACGCACAACGTCGAATCACCCAAGCGCCCGGGCGCGAAGTTCTCCGCAGGACGCCTCACCGAGTCGTGCGGCTCGTGCCATACGCGTGCCGCGGCACACTTTCCGGCCTCGGCGCACGGCCAGGCGCTGGCGGCCGGCGTCAAGGGTGCGCCAAACTGCCTGACGTGCCATCGTGGCGCGCTCGCGTTCGTGGCCGGCGCAGCCGATTCCCTGTCGGTAAAGCGGGCACAAGAGCAGCTCTGCCTGTCGTGCCACCGCGACGATCCCGATGTACGGGCGCGGACCTCACCGACAGCGGGCTTCATTGCCGCGTACGACCAGAGCGTCCACGGCGCCGAGTTGTTGAAGGGCAATGCCAAGGCTGCCAACTGCGTGAGCTGCCACGGCAGCCACGACATGAAGAAGGGGTCCAGCCCCGGCTCGTTCGTCAACCGCGCGAATATTCCCTCGACGTGCGCGAAGTGCCACGCCGAAGTCGCGAAGACCTACGGGCAGAGCGTGCACGGGGCGGCCGTGCTCAAGGGCAATTCCGACTCCCCGGTCTGCACGACGTGCCACGGCGAGCACACGATTCTCGCCCGGTCCGATCCGCGATCCCGCACTGCGGCAAAGAACGTCTCGGCACAGGTCTGCTCGCCCTGCCACACGTCGGTGCTGTTGTCGGCGAAGTACGGGATCAAGAGCGACCGGTTTCGCACCTTCACCGACAGCTATCACGGGCTGGCGATCCGTGGCGGGTCCGTCGAGGTCGCCAATTGCGCCAGCTGCCACAGCGGCCACGACATCAAGCCGGCGAGCGATCCGACGTCGAGCGTCAACAAGGCGAACCTCATCGTCACCTGCGGCCGGTGCCACCCCAAGGCCAACGAGCGGTTCGCCATCGGCTCGGTCCACATCACGCTGACGGAGCAGCAGGAGCCGCTGCTGTACTGGGTCGCGACCGCGTACATCCTGATGATCGTGGTGATCGTCGGCGGCATGTTCGTGCACAATCTCCTCGACTTCGTCAAGAAGTCGAAGCGAAAACTGATGGTGCGTCGCGGCCTGATCGAAGAGGAGCACGTGGGGCATGCGCTGTACCTCCGCATGTCACTGAACGAGCGACTGCAGCACGGCACGCTGGTGGTGAGCTTCCTCACGCTGGTCATCACGGGATTCGCGCTGAAATTCCCCGAGGCATGGTGGGTGGCGCCGCTGCAGCGCGTCAGCCCGTCGGTGTTCGCGATCCGGAGCGCCGTGCACCGCATCGCCGGCGTGGTGATGGTCCTGGCGAGCCTCTACCACTGCTACTACCTGTTCTTCGTCCCGCGCGGGAGGCAGCTCCTGCGTGACCTGCTGCCGAAGCCCCAGGACATTCGCGACGTATTCATGGTGATGCGGTACAACCTGGGCTGGTCCACCGCCAGGCCGCGCTTCGAGCGCTTCAGCTACATCGAGAAGAGCGAGTACTGGGCGCTCGTTTGGGGCACGATCCTGATGGGCGGCACCGGCGTGATTCTCTGGTTCGACAACACGTTCATCGGCCTGCTCACGAAACTCGGCTGGGATGTCGCGCGCACGGTGCACTATTACGAGGCCTGGCTTGCCACGCTGGCGATCATCGTCTGGCACATGTACTTCGTGATCTTCAACCCCGACACGTACCCGATCAACCTGGCGTTCTGGAAGGGGACGCTGACGGAACGGGAAATGCTCGAGGAGCATCCGCTCGAACTGGAGCGGCTGAAGGCGGGCGCCGCCGCGCGTGACGACGACGACGACGACGACGACGACGATCCGGATGATCGTTCGGTGTGACCGCCCGGCAACGAATCGAATTGGAACTGCGACATGACACGCCTGAAGTGGCTCGCTTCCGTCTCCGCGATTGCGCTCCTGCTCGGCTTACCCGGGCAGGCAGCGGCGCAGGCGAATGAGGACTGCTTCAGCTGCCACAGCGACAAGTCCCTCTCCAAGAAGCGTGCCGGCAGGACAGTGCGGCTGTTCGTGGACCAGAAGAAGTTCGAAGCCACGGTGCACGGAACGAAACTGTGCGTTGACTGCCATGCCGACCTGAAGGGGAAGGAACTTCCGCACGACGATAGGCTCAAGCCGGCGACCTGCCGGCGCTGCCACGCCGCAGAACAGGAGCAGCACGACCAGTCGCTCCATGGCAAGGCGATTGCCCGCGGCGACGAGCTGGCACCGCACTGCAGCAACTGCCACGGCACCCACGAGATCCTGGCGCGCAAGGATCCGCGCTCCCCGGTGCAACCGTCCCGCGTGCCGTACCTGTGCGGCCAGTGCCACTCCGAGGGCACGCGGGTGCAGCGGCAGCGCACGATCCACCAGTCCAACATCCTGACGAACTATACGGAGAGCATCCACGGCGATGCCCTCATGAACAAGGGACTGGTGGTCACGGCCACCTGCGTGTCCTGCCACACCGCGCACTCGATCCTCCCGCACACGGACGCGAAGTCGTCGATCGCCGGCGCGAACATCGCCGCGACCTGCGCGCAGTGCCACGCGCAAATCGAGGAGGTGCACCGCAAGGTCATCCAGGGCAAGCTGTGGGAGCGCGAGGCGCACGTGCTTCCCGCCTGCGTCGACTGTCACGAGCCGCACAAGGCCCGCCGGGTCTTCTACGACCAGGGGATGGCCGATCGCGACTGCCTGCGTTGCCATGAGCGGCGCGACCTCAAGGCCTCGAAAGACGGACGGTCGCTCTACGTCGACAGCCTGGTGATGGGTGGCTCCAAGCACGTGAAGCAGGCCTGCAGCCAGTGCCACACCGGAGTCACCCCGTCGCGCCTGCGCCCGTGCGAGACCATCACGCAGAAGGTCAACTGCGCGGCCTGTCACGCCGAAGTCGGGCAGCAATACGCGCTGAGCACGCACGGCCAGCTCGAGGCCAGGCAGGATCCGAACGGCCCGAGCTGCAAACAGTGCCACGGGACGCACGACGTACTCGGCAAGGCGGACCCGCGATCGCCGTCGTTCCCCTCGCGCGTGCCCACGCTTTGCGCGCGCTGCCACCGCACCGGGCAGAAGGCCGCCCTGTCCTACACCGGAAGCGAGAAGCAGATCGTCGAGCGCTATGCCGAGAGCATCCACGGCAAGGGGCTCATCGAGAGCGGGCTCGTCGTCACCGCCACCTGCACGAGCTGCCACACCGCGCACAACGTGCTTCCGCGCGACAGCACACAGTCGAGCGTCAACCGCAACAACGTCCCCCGCACCTGCGGCCGCTGCCACGACGGCATCGAGAAGCAGTTCGAGCGCAGTGTCCACTCGGAACTCGTCACGAAGACCGACCAGAAACTGCCGGTGTGCGACGACTGCCACAGCGCCCACACCATCGACCGCACCGATGCGAACGGCTTCAAGCTTCGCATCATGAACCAGTGCGGCGGCTGCCACGCGGAGATCACCAAGACGTACTTCGAGACCTATCACGGCAAGGTCTCGCGCCTGGGGTACACCAAGACGGCGCAGTGCTACGACTGCCACGGTGCCCACGACATCCTGAAGGTCTCCGATCCGCGTTCGCACCTCAGCCGGCAGAACGTCGTGGCGACCTGCGCGAAGTGTCACGCCGGCGCGTCGCGGAAGTTCGCCGGATACCTGACGCACGCGACGCACCACGACCCGAGCAAGTATCCGATCCTGTTCTGGGTCTTCTGGGCGATGACCACGCTGCTGGTGGTGACGTTCACCGTCAGCGGCGCGCACACCCTGATGTGGCTGCCGCGTGCGCTGAAGATGCGGCAGGAATTCGGCCGGCATCCGCCCGCCCGTGAAGGTGAGCTCGAATACCAGCGCTTCACGCCGCTCAACCGGGCGATGCACGTCTTCATGATCCTCAGCTTCATCAGCCTCGCCCTCACGGGCATGACGCTGAAGTTCTCGTATACCACATGGGCGTCGGTGGTGTCGCGCATGCTCGGCGGATTCGAGACCACCGGCTACTTCCACCGCTATGCAGCCGTCATCATGGTGGGCGTCTTCATCACGCACCTGGTGGACCTGGTCAAGCGCAAGCGCCGCGACGGGACCTCTTGGATGGACCTGGTGCTCGGCCCGGGTTCAATGATGTTCAACAAGCGCGACCTGCGTGAACTCATCGGGTCGGTGAAGTGGTTCCTCGGCAGGGGGAAGCGCCCTGCGTATGGTCGCTGGACCTACTGGGAGAAATTCGACTATTTCGCCGTGTTCTGGGGCATCTTCGTCATCGGCTCCACCGGGCTGATGCTCTGGTTCCCGGTCTTCTTCGCCCGCTTCTTCCCCGGCTGGTTCGTCAACGTCGCGACCATCATCCACAGCGACGAGGCACTGCTCGCCACGGGCTTCATCTTCACCATCCACTTCTTCAACACGCACCTGCGTCCGGAGAAGTTCCCGATGGACCTCGTGATCTTCACGGGGCGGATGACGGTGGACGAACTGAAGCACGACAAACCGGACGAGTACGAGGCGCTGGTGGAGACGGGCAAGCTGGACGAACACCTGGTGGTGCCCTATCAGCCGATCGTGATCCGGACCATCCGCATCTTCGCCTGGACGGCGCTCGCGATGGGCACCCTGATCGTGCTGGGGATCGTGTACGCGATGCTCTTCGCGTACGCGTGAGGCGCCGCCGCCCGCCGCCTAGATGGCGGGCGGCACCCGGTCGTCCCTTGGAACGAAGTTCGACAGGAACTGCCGCTCCTGCGGCGCGAGGCTGGCGAGCCCCGACGCGTTGATCTTGTCGAGGATGCGGTTGACCTCGTCACGGTTGAGTTCGTGCACCGACTGCGGATCGATCTGCTGCCATTTGCCCAGCACGTCCGTTCCGGCGTCGGCGAACGCCTTTTTCTGGAAGCGCTTCATTCCGCGCGCGCTCCCGATCAGCCGCAGGTACAGGAAGGCGCCGGCGTAGCCGCCGAGGTGCGCGAAGTCCGCCACGCCGCCCCTTGAGCCGCCCAGTCCGCTCCACAGCGCGAGCACCGTGGTGATCACCACGAGCCACCGCGCTTCGATCGGCAGGATGCCCCAGATCAGGATCTGGTCCCGCGGCCAGAACCAGGCGAACGCGAGCATCACGCCGAACACCGCGGCCGACGCACCGATCACGCCGACGCGAGGGGCGAAAGCGAAGGAAAGGAGCGCCCCGGAGACTCCGGCCACCAGGTAGAGCGTGATGAACCGCCGGGGGCCCAGTCGTCCCTCGACACGCGGCCCGAAGAAGAACAGCGCAATCATGTTGAACAGGATGTGCGTGAAGCCGCCGTGCAGGAACATGTACGTGACCAGGGACCACGGGTGCGTGAGCACCGCCATCGGCACGAACACGAGCGGCTCGGCCAGTCGCGGCGCGGTCATCTGCACGAAGAACATCCCGATATTCGCCAGCAGCAGCCGCTGGACCCACGGGGTCATGAAAGGCTCTCCACGGTCTCAGTCCATCGCCCCCGAGCCGCCCGTGCGCAGCACGAGCGACTCGATGAAGAACTCCATCATGCGCTGCTGGTTGATGCCGCTGTGCCCGGCGTCGGGGCCAACCTGCACTTCGAAGCTCTTGCCGGCTTGCTGCAGCGCGCGGATGAGCTGCATGGCGTTGTTCGGGTGCACGTTGTCGTCCGCCGTGCCGTAGTAGATCATCAGCCGCCCCTTGAGGTCCTTCGCGTATTCCATCGCGCTCCCCTTCTGGTAGCCGGCGGGGTTGACCTCGGGCGTGTACATGTACCGTTCGGTGTAGATGGTGTCATAGTGGTGCCAGCTCGTCACCGCCGACGATGCCGAAGCCGCGGCGAAGGCATCGGGGTGGCGAAGCAGCGCCAGCGCCGCGGCGGTGCCGCCGTAAGACGTGCCGAAGATGCCGACGCGCTGGCCATCGACATAGGGAAGCTTCGCCAGGTGGCGCGCCGCCGCGGCGAGGTCGTCAATCTCCACCTCGCCGAGCTTTCCGTAGATCGCGTCGAGCGCCTTCTTGCCGCGCCCCGCGGCGCTCCGCGTGTCGAGCGTGACGAGCAGGAAGCCGTACTCGGTGATGGCCATGGGTGCGCCGAAGACCTCGCGTGCCCCGTTCGTCGCGGGACCCGCGTACACCGAGAAGAGCACCGGGTACTTGCGGGCGGGATCGAAATTCGACGGCTTGTGCAGCATGCCGTGGAGCAGCGTCGTGCCGTCCGCCGAGGTGTAGGTGAACATCTCCACCGGCCTGAAGCCTGCGGCGGTGAAGGCCGAGAGGTCGGTTTCGGCGACCGGGGCCACCACCGTGCCGTTCGCGTCCATCAGGCGCGTGACCGGGGGCACCGCGTGCGTCTGCGCAGCGTCGGTAAAGAACTTGCCGTCGGGGGAGATGCTTGCCGAGTGGTGGAAAGCTGGGTCGGTGAGGCGCCTGTCGCCCTTGCCGTCAAGGCCCACGCGGTGCAGTTGCCACTTCATGAAGTTGTCGCCGCTGCGCGCGTAGTACCACACCAACTTCGCCTTTTCGTCGAGCTTGACGATGCGGGCGGTCTCGAACGGATGCTGCGTGAGCGTGACGAGCAGCTTGCCGGAGAGATCGTACAGGTAGTAGTTCAGGAATCCCGTGCGCTCCGACTCCCAGATGAAGCGCTGGCCGTCGGCGAGCCACCTGATCGTCGGCATGTTCTCGGTCCAGCTCGCGGGCCACTCTTCACGCACGACGACGCGGCAGACACCGCTGACCGGGGCGCAGGCAGCGAACTCCATGATGTTCTGCCGGCGGTTCGTGCGGTGGATCAGCAGCTCGCTGCCGTCCTTGGTCCACTCGATGCCGTAGACGTAGTGTCCCACGGCGTCGTCGGTGAGCGGCTTGCCGTCGCGGGCGTCCATCCGCCTCGTCACTTCGGTGCGGACATCGTACACGTAGAGATCGACGATCGGGTTCGCGGTGCCCGCCTTCGGATACGCCTCGGTCATCACCGAGCCCTGCACCGTCGTCTGGCCAGTCTGCAGCCAGTAGTCCTTCACCGGCCGCTCGTCGAACCGGTAGTACGCGAGCTTCGTGCCGTCCGGCGACCACCACATCGCGGTGGTCTGGTTGAGTTCCTCGCCGTATACCCAGCTTGCCGTGCCGTACTTGATGCGTTCCGTCTCGCTGCCGTCGGTCGTGAGCTGGCGCTCACTGGAGCCGTCGCGGCTGGCGATGTAGAGATTGCGGTCCCGGTAGATCGCCTTCTTCGACGAGTCGGCGGTCCACGCCTCGGCGGACTGCCTCCCGCGCGCCGGGCCGCGGCGGCGAAGAGTGTCTCCGGCGCTTGCTGCCACCGCGACGTCAGACACCTTCCTGGTGACGACGTCAAATCTCATGCGCTTGCCGTCACGGACGAATTCGAAGGTCTTCCCGTCCTCTGCCCACTGCACACCCACCTCTCCCGACTTGATCGCGCCCGCGAGCTTGGGCGTCATCAGCGTGTAGCGATCGTAGCCCGGCATCGACTTCAGGCGATCCTGCCCCCGGAGCGGCAGCGCAGCGAGCGTGAGCAGTACGGGGAAGGCGAGACGGAGGCGAGCGAAGTGCATGGAGAGAATCCTGGTCGAAGGGTCCGCGACGACCACGGAATCTACTGTGTGCCGGACGTGCGGTCGACGCAGCGTCAAGCGCGAGCCCATGTCGGCAGTGCGCGCGTTGCCCTTGCCGGCCGTGTCCTCCACTCCGAGGTTCAGTCACCTTTCATTCCCCAGATCCCCGATGCGCTTCAGCCTTCCGCACCCGCTGGTTCTGCTGCTCGGTGGAGTCGCCGTCGCCGCGTGCCTCACGTGGATCCTGCCCGCCGGGGCGTACGAGCGCCGCACTGACGCCGCAACCGGGAGAGAGGTCGTGGTCGCGGGCACGTATGCGCGCGTCGCTCCGGCACCGGTGGGTCCAATGGCCGCCGTGCTGGCGGTGCCGCGCGGAGTCGTTGCCGGCGCGGACGTGATCCTCGTCGTCCTGTTCGTGGGCGGCGCTTTCGCGCTGCTCGACGCCACGGGCGCACTTGCCCGACTGGTCGGTGCGCTCGTGGGTCGCACGCGACGGCCACACCTCGTGGTGATTGCCGTCAGCCTGCTGTTCGCGACGCTTGGCGCGCTGGAGAACATGCAGGAAGAGATCATCGCGCTCATCCCGGTATTGCTCGTGCTCAGCCGAGGGCTGGGTTTCGGTGCGGTCACCGCACTGGGAATGAGCCTGGGTGCAGCGGCGGTGGGTTCGGCGTTCGGGCCGACCAATCCGTTCCAGACGGGCATCGCCTTGCAGTTCGCCGAGTTGCCGCCGCTCAGCCAACCCACGTTGCGGTTCAGTCTCTTCGTCGCCGCGGTGGCGGTGTGGATCGCCTGGACGATGGCAATGACAAGGCGCGATGACGTTCGTCCGGACGTGACGCAGCCGGCGCACATCCCGGCGACCCGCCGTGACGCGGTGCTCCTGGCGCTCCTCATTCTCCCGTTCGTGCCGTACGTGATCGGCGTGGTGCGCTACGACTGGGGATTCAACGAGCTCTCGGCCATCTTCCTCGTCGCCGGTTTCGCCGTGGGGCTCGTGTCCGGCCGTGACTTGTCACAGACCGCCGCGGCGTTCCTCAAGGGTATGGAGGGCATGCTGGCCGCCGCCGTGTTCATCGGTGTGGCGCGCGCCATCAGCGTCGTGCTCACGGACGGCCACGTCATCGACACGATCGTGTACGGTCTGGCCACGCCGCTGTCGCACGCATCGGGTCGCGTGGCGGCCGTGCTCATGATCCCCGCACATGCGATGCTCCACGTGCCGGTGCCGTCGGTAAGCGGCCAGGCCGTGCTCACCATGCCCATCATGGCGCCGCTTTCCGACCTGCTTGGCATTCGACGCGACGCTGCAGTAATTGCGTACCAGGTTGGTGCCGGACTGACGGACCTCCTCGCCCCGACGAACGGCGCGATGCTGGCCATGCTGCTCGGTGCGCAGGTCGGCTACGGGCGATGGTTGCGCTTCGCCGTTCCCGGGGCGTTCCTCGTGGCACTGGTCGGGGTGGCCGGGTTGTTGCTGGCCGCGTAGCGCGGAGTCGAAGCACTCACAGCTGAACCGAGGAACATCAATCATGGCGGCACGCAAGAAACCACGCGGTGAGCGCGCTGTGGACCGCACGCGGGCCATGAACGCATATCTGGCTCACCTCAAGCATCCGCTCAAGGCGGAGATTGCGGCGGTTCGCACGATTGTCATGCAGGCCAGCGACAAGATATCGGAGCGGGTCAAGTGGGACGCACCCAGCTTCTATTTCAAGGCGGACCTGGCGACGTTCGACCTGCATTCGACGAAGTTCGTCCACCTGATCCTGCTTTTCCCGGAGGAGCTTTCCATCCCTGACGATGACCGGCTGATCGAGGTTGATCACGAAAATCGCCGGGAGGTGACATTCCGTAACCTCACCGAGATCGCGGCCAAGAAGCCGGCGCTCCAAAGGCTCGTGCACGACTTTGTAGCGGCGATGGGAGGATCAGCAGAAATACGTACTTAGCACGCTTCAGAAAACATGTGTCTCTGTCGATTTCGACGAACGCACCACGACGTCAACGATCGTTTAGAAAGAAACACATGACATTATGTAAGAAATACCGTACTATATCAGCATCCTGAGCCAAGGTGGCTGATTATGAAAGTGATTCTCTGGGCGGTCATCGCACTGGGCGCGGCATTCGGCGTTCTGTACCTCGTGGTTCGGCGGGCTCAACGCACGCTTCCGCCCATGGTCCTTCCGCCGGGCGAGGCCATGCCGAGTACAGCGCTGCAGCGACTCGCATGGCAAAGCCTCGTGCCGATCTTCCTGCTGACACTCGCCGCCGCGGCCGTCGTCGCGCACCACGGCGTTTCGGTTGCGTGGGAGAACGATGCCGTGCGACGCTCGGCGATGGGATTCCTGATCGCTGCGCTGGCAGTGTTTACGTACTACATCAGCCGCGTCAGGATTTGGATCATCCGCGACGACGGCACGCTGGATGAACGCGATCGCGCCATCCTCGCGAGCGCGCCGGCGGGGCAGGCCCCGGCCATGATGGTCACGCTGGCGGCCTGGATGATCGGCCTCATCGAGACGTACCACGCCAGCCACCTCGTTCCATCGGTCTTTCTTTACCTGATCTTCTGGTCGCTCCTGATGGTGAGCGTCCTCGCGGACCTGGCCGGCGTGGTGATCGGCTATCGGCGGAACTGACCATGGCCAAGGCGACAATCAGGAACGAGATCCGTCGGCTGCGTTTCGAACACGGGGAAATGACGCAGCAGGCCCTGGCTGAACGCGTCGGATGCAGCCGGCAGACGATCATCGTGCTCGAACAGGGGCGCTACGTGCCGTCGCTGCTGCTGGCGCTGCAACTTGCCAGGGTGTTCGGCACGACGGTCGAGGCGGTGTTCACGCTGGAGGCGCTGAGATGATCCACGTCGAGCGACATCGCACCGCGCATATCGGATGGTTGCGCGCCTCAGTTCTCGGCGCCAACGACGGCCTGATCTCCACGAGCAGCCTCGTGGTCGGCGTCGCTGCCGCGCAGGCTGAACGCGCTCCGGTTCTCCTGGCGGCGCTGGCCGGGTTGGTGGCCGGGGCACTGTCGATGGCCGCCGGGGAATACGTCTCGGTCAGTTCGCAGTCCGACACCGAAAACGCGGACCTTGCGCGGGAACGGACGGAACTGGCTACCTCACCGGAGCTCGAGCTTGCGGAATTGGCCGCGATCTACGTATCCCGCGGCTTGACGCCGGAACTCGCCGAGCAGGTGGCCGGCCAGCTGACCGCGAGGGACGTCCTCGCCGCGCACGCCCGGGACGAACTGGGCCTTCATGTTCTCACGCGAGCACGGCCGATCCAGGCGGCGCTCGCGTCTGCCGCAGCCTTCGCAGCCGGCGCCGCACCGCCATTGATCCTGGTGATCGCCGTTCCTCTCGCCCATCTGACCGGCGTGGTGATGGGCGTGTCGCTTATCCTGCTCGTCGGGCTCGGCTCGCTCGCCGCTCGACTCGGGGGCGCTCCGATGCTGCGCGGGGCGGTGCGCGTTGCGTTCTGGGGTGCCGTGGCGATGGCCGCCACCGCGTTGGTGGGACGGCTCTTCGGCACGGTGGCGTAGGCCAACACCGGCAGGCGAAGGCCGAGCGTGAAACGCTGGTGTTCGCGCTAGGTTTCACTCACGATGCCTGCCCCCAGAATTCGCACGGTTGCCCGTGCGCTGCCTTCGCACTTCGCCGACCAGGAGACGCTGATGGCGGCGCTGCGCGACGAGTGGACGGCGAGGCACTTCAACGTCGAGCGCCTTGAGGAACTCCATCGCGCGGTCGGCGTGGGTGGGCGTCACCTTGCCCTTCCTCTCGAGCAGTACCGTGAACTGACTACTTTCCGTGCGCGCAACGACGCGTGGACGGTCGCCGCGCTTGACCTGGGGGCGCAGGCAGCGAGCGCGGCCCTCGACGCGGCTGGACTCGCGTCCACCGACATCGATCATCTCTGCTTTGTGACCGTCACCGGGTTGGCCACCCCTTCAATAGATGCGCGGCTGGTGAACCGGCTCGGCTTTCGTCCCGATGTGACGCGCACACCGATCTTCGGGCTTGGCTGCGTCGCCGGCGCGGCCGGCACCGCGCGCGTCAGCGACGTGCTTCGCGCCTGGCCCAGGCGGCGAGCCCTGCTGCTCGCCGTTGAACTGTGCTCGCTGACGCTCCAGCGCGATGACGTGTCGGTGGCGAACATCATCAGCAGCGGGCTATTTGGCGACGGCGCGGCGGCACTACTCATGGAAGGCGGCGAGCTGCCGGGCGATGGACCCGAGGTGGTTGCCACGGCGTCGGTCTTCTATCCGGACACCGAACGCGTGATGGGGTGGAACTTCGTGGACACGGGTTTCAAGGTGGTGTTGTCGGCCACCGTGCCCGATGTGGTGCGCGAGCACGTGCGCGGTGACGTGGACAATTTCCTGCGTGCGCACGGACTCTCGCGGAGCGACATCACCCATTGGGTGGCGCACACCGGTGGCCCCAAGGTATTGAAGGCATTCGAGGAATCGCTCGAACTCCCGCCGGCCGCGCTCGAACGGTCGTGGAGATCGCTGCGGGAGGTGGGGAACCTCTCATCAGCGTCGGTGCTGTTCGTGCTGAGCGAGCTGATGGCCAGCGGTGACGCACGCCCCGGCGATCTTGGGCTGATGATGGCGATGGGTCCGGGGTTCTGCGCGGAGCTGGTGCTGCTGCGATGGTAGCGGGTGATGCACTCATGCTCGGCGTGGTTGGCGCCGTCGCACTGGAGCGCGTGGTCGAATTGCGGCTGTCGCGCCGCAACGCCGCCTGGGCCTTCAACCGCGGGGCGGTGGAGGTGGGGCAGCGCGACTACCGGGTGATGACGGTCTTCCACGCGCTCTTTCTTGCAGCCTGCGCGGCTGAGCCCTGGCTTCCGGGTCGCGCCTTCTCGCCGGTGCTGGCGGCGACGTGCATCGTCATCCTGGCCGGGGCGCAAGCACTGCGCTGGTGGGCGATCACCACGCTCGGGCCGCGCTGGACTACGCGCGTGATCGTTCTTCCCGACGCCGAGCCCGTCACGTCCGGGCCATACCGATGGCTGCGTCACCCCAACTACGTGGCGGTGATCATCGAAATGATCGCGCTGCCGCTGGTGCATGGCGCGTGGATTACCGCCGTGCTGGCCTCGCTGGGCAACGCGCTGCTGTTGCGCACGCGGATTGCCGCCGAAGAGCGTGCACTGGGTTCACGGTGGACGCGGAAACTTGCGCGCACGCCACGCTTCATGCCTGGAGCGCCGCATGCCGGCACTTGAGCAGGAAGTGCTCGATGTCATCCGGCGCATCTTCGCCACCGAACTGGAGCACAAAGGGCCGGTTGAACTGGCGCACGACCTGCAACGTGACCTCAGGGTGGATTCGCTGAACGCGGTGATACTTGCCGTGGGGCTGGAGGATCACTTTCGCGTACGGCTCGCGCAAGAGGACACCGCAGGCGTGACGACCGTTGCCGAGCTCGTTACGCGGGTGGCGGAGCGCGTACGCGAGAGGCGCGAGGATCCGGCGGAATGATCGTTGGACCGCCCCTTCCTTCGCTCGAGAGCGAGACGGTGAACGCGGCGCTCGCCCGCGCGGCGGCCAGTGCGCACGGATTGGTGTTCGTGGATGCGTACGAACAGGAACTGGCGATGCCGTGGAGCGAGGTCCGGGAACGCGCGCAGCGCATGGCCGGTGCGCTCGCCGAGCGCGGCGTCCGTCCGGGCGATCGCGTGGCCATGGTGTTGCCCACCGGCGCGGACTTCATGGATGCGTTCTTCGGGACGCTGCTCGCCGGCGCGGTGCCGGTGCCGCTGTATCCGCCGGTGCGCCTGGGACGGATGGCCGAATACGTGCGCGGCACCGCGCGCATGCTCGAGGTCGTTGGCGCGCGCGTGCTCCTCTCCGACGCGCGCACTCGCCTGCTGCTCGGCGGCGCCGTGGAACTGGCACGGCCGGCGCTGGGTTGCCCGACCGTAGCCGAATTGCGTGAAGGCGCGGTGGCGCACGAAGCGGAGGTGGCGCGTGACGCGCTGGGCCTGATCCAGTTCTCCTCGGGCTCGACCGTCGATCCCAAGCCGGTGGCGCTCACGCATTACGCATTGATGTCGCAGGTGGCGGCATTGAGCCAACTACTGCTCGTACCGTCGGGATCGCCACCAACCGGCGTGACATGGCTGCCGTTGTACCACGACATGGGACTGATCGGCTGCCTGCTCGAGGCGATGTACTATCCGGGCACCCTGGTGCTGCTCCCGCCCGAACTCTTCCTTGTCCGGCCGGCGCTCTGGCTGCGCGCGCTGTCGCGGCACCGCGGCATCGTGTCGCCGGCGCCCAATTTCGCATATGGCCTGTGCCTGAAGCGCATTCGCGACGAGGATCTGGTCGGCGTGGATCTCGGTCACTGGCGCTACGCGTTGAATGGAGCCGAAGCCATATCGGCGGTCGTGCAGGAGCGGTTTGCTGCGCGGTTTGCACACGTCGGGTTCCGCGCCGAATCGCTGATGCCCGTGTATGGCCTGTCGGAGTGTGCGCTGGCCGTGACGTTCACCGCGGCTGAAGGGCCGAAGCGCGAGATGCGCGTCGATGCCCATGAGCTTGCCGCAACCGGGCGGGTGTCGGCGGGCGCGCGACGCATCGTGTCGGTGGGAACACCGCTGCCCGGCGCGGCGGTCGACGCGCGCGATGACAACGGCGAATCGGTGAGCGAGGGCCGGGTGGGGCGTGTCTGGATTCGCGCGCCATTCGTGATGCACGGGTACTTCGGGCAGCCCGACGCGAGCGCGGAGGTGATGCGTGATGGATGGCTCGACACCGGCGATCTCGGTTTCGTGGATCGCGGGGAGTTGTTCATTACCGGGCGCGTCAAGGATGTGGTGATCATCCGCGGCGCCAATCACTCGCCGCAATCGTTCGAGGATTGTCTTGGAAGCGTGGAGGGTGTGCGTGCCGGGTGCGCCGTGGCGCTGGGTGTTGTGCCACCCGGCCAGGACGACGAGGCGCTGCTGGTGCTCGTCGAGTGCACGGACAAGGCGCCGGCAGATCTCGAGGCGCGCATCGCAGCAGCGATCGTCGAGCACACGAGCATCGCGCCAAGCACCGTGGTACTGCTGGCGCCGGGCACACTGCCGCGTACGAGCAGCGGCAAGCTGCGGCGCGGCGAAGCACTGCGGCGGTACCTGAGTGGCGAACTGCGGCCGCCGGCGCCCGTGACACCACTGCGGGTTGGCGCACAGGTGGCCAGGTCACTGGCGGCGTTTGCCCGCCATCGCCTGCAACAATGATGTTCGACGTTGCCATCGCCGGCGGTGGACCGGTGGGACTGGTGGCCGCGCTCGAGATGCAGGCGCGCGGATTGTCGGTGGTGGTGCTCGAGCGGCGCACGGGCGCACTCGACAAGGCCTGCGGTGAGGGGTTGATGCCCTCGGGGCGCTCGGCACTGGAGCGCCTGGGCGTGATGCGGTGGCTGACGCCCGGGGACTGTGCCGGGTTCAGTGCCATCCGCTTCGTGCAGGAAGACGGGCGCGGCGTTGAAGCGCAGCTTACCGCACCCGGCGGCTTGGGCGTGCGTCGCACGGCACTGCGTGGCGCGCTGGCGAGTGAGGCGCACGCCCGGAAGATCGAGGTGCGCGAGGGATGCGCGGTGCGCACGCACACAGTCGGCGCGGACGCGGTGACGCTCACCACCGACGCCGGTGATGTATCCGCGAGGTTCGTCGTGGCCGCCGACGGATTGCACTCGCCGATGCGGCGCGCGCTCGGACTCGAACGAGCCGCTCACGGTGCTCGCCGTTTCGGGTTGCGTCGCCACTTCGGGCTGCCGCCGTGGGCGCCGCGCGTCGAGGTGCACCTGAGCGCCGGCGTGGAGGCGTACGTGACACCGTCGGGAGTGAACCGCGTGGGCGTGGCGTTCCTTTGGGAGGACGGTGACATTCCGGAGCCTCCGGATTTCGACCGGCTGCTGTCACGCTTTCCAGTGCTGATGGAACGGCTGAATGGTGCGAGCGAAGACACGCCAGTGCTGGGTGCGGGACCAATGCATCAGGGAGTGCGGGCGCGCACGGCGCATCGTGCGGCACTCGTGGGCGATGCAGCCGGCTATGTGGACGCCATCACCGGCGAGGGGTTATCGATGGGTTTCAAGCAGGCGCGGGTGCTCGCCGAGGTTCTGCCCGATGCCCTGGCGGCAGGGGCGAGCGTCGCGTCGCTGGTGCGTTACGAGAGTGAGAGTGCGAAGGCATTCCGTCGCTACGCGCGGCTGGCGAATGCAATGCTGTGGACCGCGCAACGACCGCGGTTGCGGCGATTCATGGTGAACCGGCTCATCGACGCTCCCTGGCTGGCCGGCATGGCGTTGCGGTGGGCGATGACGAGCGGGGACTGATGAACCAGGTCGCAGTCGGCATCCTGATCTTCGACGGTGTCGAGGTACTCGACTTCGCCGGTCCGTACGAGGTGTTTTCGCGCACGCGCCTCGTGCCGGGCGTCGAATCGCGCCGCACCGATGATTCGGCGCCGTTCCGGGTCTTCACCGTGGCGGCGGGCGCTGATACGGTCGTCGCGACTGGCGGTCTGCGGGTACTTCCCGACTTTGACCTGGCCTCGGCTCCGGGCATCGACATACTGGTGATCCCGGGAGGTTTCGGCACGCGAGCGATGTTGCAGGATCAACCGATGCTCGACTGGGTGCGGCAAACCGCGGCGACGGCTGTGCGCGTGACATCGGTTTGTACCGGCTCGCTCGTCCTGGCCAGAGCCGGGCTGCTCGCCGGGCAGCGCGCCACGACGCATTGGGGCGCGCTGGCCACGCTGGCCGAGCTTGACCCGACGATTCGCGTGGATGCCGATGCGCGGGTAGTCGACGATGTGATCTTCACGTCCGCCGGAGTATCTGCCGGCATCGACATGGCACTCGCGGTCGTCGAGGCGATGCACGGACGCGACGTGGCTGACGAGACCGCGCATTACATGGACTATCCTCGGCACGATGGGCGACTGCCGTGACACCGCAGCAAACCGGGTTAGCTTGCACGCATCGCACACGGGACATGAGGGGTTTCCTCCATGAATGACACCACGAGGCACTGGGCGGCCGCACTGGCCGATGCGTGGGGCATCGACGCCGTCCTCGAGCCGCTCCCGGGCGAGTTCGACCTGAACTTCCGCGCGACCGCGCACGACGGAACGGCGTACGTGCTGAAGGTGATGCGGGAGGGGTGTGATGCCGCGTTCGTCAGCCTGCTGTGTGCCGCTCATCAGCACATCCGGTTGCGCGACGCCTCGGTGCCCGTTCCCGGCGTCATCGCCACCCTGAAGGGGAAGACGTGGTGCGTGTGCAAGGATGGTGCCGGCACCGATCGAGTCCTCTGGTTGCTGTCATGGCTCGAGGGCGCGGAGTACTCACGGTTCCGCCCACATTCGCTGTCCCTCGCCGCTGGCATCGGCGACGTGCTGGCCCGCCTGGATTGCGCGCTGCGCGACTTCACGCATCCGGCACTTCGTCGCGACTTCAAGTGGAACCTGCTCCAGGCTGACTGGATTGGCGGTCATCTTGCGGAGATCGCCGATGCCAATCGGCGGGCCCTCGTCGAGCGAGTACTCGGCAGATACCTGGCGTTGCAGCCGGCGTTGCTCGCCGAGCCTCTTGCGGTCATCCACAACGACCTGAACGACTTCAATCTCCTCGTTGGGCGCCCGGCTGACGGTACTCCCGTAGTGACGGGAATCGTCGATTTCGGTGACATGACGGAAGGGGCGCTGGTCGCGGAGGTCGCGATCACCGGCGCCTACCTGGTGCTGGAGCACCCGATACCCGAGCAGGTGCTCACCGAATTCATTGCCGCGTACCACCGCGTAACGCCGCTCAGTGGCGCGCAGGTCGACCTGATCTGGCCGCTCCTGCTCATGCGGCTCTCGGTGAGCGTCACCAACTCGGCGATCATGCAGCGGGAGCGCCCGCACGATCCCTACGTTGTCGTGTCGCAGGCGTCGGCGTGGCGGTTTCTAGAGCGCGCCCACGGCATGGACGAGCGCCTGATGAGCGCCCGGTTGCGTGCCGCGTGCGGACTTCCCGCGACCGACGCGGCCGCGCGCGTGGCGTCGTGGCTCGGTGTCGCACGCGGGAGCTTCGCTCCCGTGATGGGCGTGTCCCTTGATGATGCGTCAGTCGGCGCTCTTTCCGTTGTCGGGTCCACGACACCGCGTGACCCGTTGCGGATGACGTCCGCCGAAGCGCTGGCGCTCGGAGCGGAGTTTGGGGGCGGAAGCTGGCTCGGCTGCTACGGCGAACCGAGGCTGGTGTATACCGATCGCGCATTCTTCAAGGGTGCCCACGGAAACTCGGACCGGCGCACCGTGCATTTGGGAGTCGATGTCTTCATGCCGGCCGGCACGCCGGTGCATGCCCCGCTCGAGGGCGTGGTGGAGGCGGTGGAACATCGCGACCGGCACCTCGACTATGGCGGCATGGTTGTGCTGCGGCACCAAACGCCCGCTGGAGATCAATTCGCGACGCTGTACGGACACCTGTCGCGTGACACCGTGGCTGCGCTCGCCGTTGGCCAGCGCATCAGCAGGGGTGAGCGTGTTGCGTCACTGGGAACTGCTGACGAAAACGGTGGCTGGGCTCCACACCTGCATTTCCAGCTAACGCTGCTGAGCGAGGGACTGGGCGCTGATTGGCCCGGTGTGGCCGATCCCGACGAGTGTTCGATGTGGCGCGCGGTCTGTCCCAACCCGGCCGCACTGCTCAACCTCCCTGACGCAAAGACTGAGCACCGACCGCTCGACGTCGCGGCCATCAGTACCGGGCGCCGCAACCACTTTGCCGCCAACCTCAAGCTCTCCTACCGCAATCCCTGCCTTTTTCTGCGCGGGTGGAAGCACTACCTCTTTGACGAATGGGGGCGTCCGTACCTGGACGCGTACAACAACGTGCCGCATGTGGGCCACGCGCACCCGCGACTGCAGTCCATCGCCGGCGATCAACTGTCACGGCTGAACTCCAACACGCGCTACCTGCACCCGGCGCAGGTGGAATTCGCCGAAACGTTGCTGGCCAAAATGCCTCCGCACCTGACGCACGTCTTCCTCGTCAACTCGGGCAGCGAAGGGAACGAGCTGGCGCTGCGCCTGGCCCGCGCACACACGGGCGGGAAGGACATGGTCACGCTCGATCATGGGTATCACGGCAACACCACCGGCGCGTACGACGTGTCGGCGTACAAGTTCAACAAACCGAGGGGCGGCGGGCCGGCGCGTTGGGTGCAGGTCGTCCCGGTGGCCGACACCTATAGAGGTGAACATCGCGGGTCCGATGCCGCCGTGCGGTATGCGGCGAAGGTGGACGAAGCGATTGCCCGCGTGCATGAACGTGGCAGAAGCCTCGCCGGTTTCATATCCGAGACATTGCCCAGCGTTGGCGGACAGATCATTCCCCCTCCGGGCTACCTGAAGGGCGTGTATGCGCGAATCCGCGCGGCAGGTGGCGTGTGCATCGCCGACGAGGTGCAGACCGGGCTCGGTCGACTGGGCGAGTTCTACTGGGGCTTCGAACAGCAGGAGGCGCAGCCGGACATCGTGGTGATCGGCAAGCCACTCGGCAACGGATTCCCGATGGGGACGGTGGTGACCACGGCCGAGATTGCACGTTCGTTCGACAACGGGATCGAATTCTTCTCGACGTTCGGCGGGAGCACACTGTCGTGCCGCACGGGGACGGAAGTGATTCGCATCGTGGACGAGGAGCGATTGCAGGAGAATGCGCGGGCCACCGGGGAGCGCCTGTTGGCCGGGCTGCGTGCGCTGCAGTCGCGGCACGCGATCGTCGGCGAGGTGCGCGGGGTCGGGCTGTTCATTGGCGTTGACCTCGTCACGGATCGCGAACTCCGGACCCCGGCAACGCGTGAGGCGAGCTACGTCGTGAACCGGCTGCGCGAGGAGCGCATCCTCATTGGCACGGAAGGGCCGGCCGAGAACGTGCTCAAGGTGCGGCCGCCACTGACGGTGCAGGCGGACGACGTGGACTTGCTGGTTGCGACGCTGGACCGGGTGCTGGGCGAGACGGCGTTTCTCTGAGGCTAACGCAGGGTCTCGCGGCCCGAGATTCCCTCGATGCGGATATTGCGCCATGCGCCGCTCCGAAAGCGCAGAACAGTCAGGGTCGCGCGCGTCATGTGCCCCAGCAGGATGGCGAGCCAGATGTCGGAGGGAGTAAGCGATCGCGTGAGTTGCAGCATGGTGAGGAATCCCAGCGGCAAGGCGACCTGCGAGATGATCGTGATGAAGAGCGGCGCCTTGGTGTCGCCGGTGCCGGTGAGCCCGCCGGTGTAGGTCAGCGCTACGGTGATGAACAACCCCGAGACGCTGAGCCACCGCAGAAGCACGATGCCCATGTCCAGCACGGCGGGATCGGTCAGGCCGAAGGCGCCGAAGAGGGCGCGCGGTATGGTGAGGAACAGCAGGCCGATCGTCACGGCGAGCCCGAGTCCGAGCCGCGACGCGAGGTGCACGGCGCGCTCGGTGCGATCGGGATGGCCGGCGCCGAGATTCTGGCCGGCCACGGCCGCTGCCGCGCCCATGAGGCCCACCGATGTCCACGTGATGAATGAGAAGAGCTGCGAGTATCCCACCGCGTACGCGGCCTGTGCCGCTGCACTCATGGGCAGCGAGCCGATGAACCGGAGCAGCAGCACGCCCGCGACGTTCATGGCGATGCCTTGAATTCCCGCCGGCAGCCCGAAGCGCAACAGCTGCCTGGTGATTGCCCAGTCCCACCGCCAGTTCATGCTGCGGGGCCAGTGGATCACGAGGTGCCCGGTGAGGAGCTGGGAGAAACCGTACACGCTCACCACCAGGCCGGCGATCACGGTGCCGAGTGCCGCACCCATCACGCCTAGCGCGGGAATGGGACCGAGACCCCGGATGAAGACGATGTTGAGCACGACGTTGAGCACCGTCATCGCCAGGCCGAGTCGCAGGCCCGTGCGGGCGTCTCCGGCCGCGCGCAGCGCGCCGCCCAGCAGGAAGATCATCATGAAGCCCACGCTGCCCACGAACATCGTGCGCAGGAACGGCAACGCCTGGGCCTGCACCTCGGGTGATGCCTTGACGAGATCGAGCAGCACCGGCGCCAGGAACCATCCGACGGGTGCCATCACGAGCACGGCCAGCGCGACGGACGCCAGGAAGGCCTGGTACACCGTGCGTCCGACGGCTTCGGAATCGCCCGCGCCGGCGAAACGCGCCACGAGCACGCCCATACCCGTGTAGATCGACATCACGAAGACGATGACGACGATGAAGATCTGGTTGGCCACGCCGACGGCGGCGTTCCCGGTGAAGCCGACGAAGTGACCCACCAGCGCATGGTCGACCATGCCCTGCATGCCGCCGATCATGTTCTGGACGACGGTCGGCCAGGCGATCTTCCAGACCGCGCCAAGGATCGGGCCTTCGACGATGGAGCGGTCGAAGGACTTGCCTTTGGTGGTGGCCGTGGGGGCGGTCATCTGCGAAGGATTGCCTGAAGGCTTCCCGCATTCAAGGGATGAGCGTCTCTCCGTTCCATCGGCTCGGTCCTTGACGCCCATCACGCGGCTTATTAGTTAAGTGTATGCTTAACCAATCCGTCGCCCTCGACCGCGTCTTCCAGGCCCTGGCCGATCCGGCACGACGGCACATGGTCGAACGGCTCAGCCGGGGACCGGCGTCGGTCAGCACGCTGGCCAAGCCGCTGGCGATGTCGCTCTCCGCCGTGATGCAGCACCTGCAGGTCCTCGAAGCGAGCGGACTCGTGCGGTCGGACAAGGCCGGCCGGGTGCGCACGTGTCGCATGGAACCGACGGCGCTGCACGGCGCCGAGCGATGGATCAACGCGCGGCGCGCCTTCTGGGAGCGTCGCCTCGACAAGCTCGGCGAGTTCCTCGCCGCGCAAGACGCCCCCCCTCGCCCCCGGAGAAGGTGATGACCGCACAGAAGCCCGTCACTCACGGTTCGTTCACGATCGAGCGCACCTACGCCGCCGCTCCCGAGCGCATCTTCAGGGCGTTCAGCGAAGAAGCGGCCAAGCATCGCCGGTTTGCCTGCCACGACGACTGGCCCGTGCTGGCGTACACGCTCGACTTTCGCGTAGGCGGCCGCGAACACTACCGTGGCAAGGCCGGCGAGATGGAGCACTCAATGGACGCGTACTACTGGGACATCGTCCCGAACGAGCGCATCATCTGGGCGTACGAAATGCATGTCGGTGAATTGGCCGGCGCATAGCCACGCCGGCGCGTGACCTTGGAGCCTCGACGCGCGGCACTCGCGGTAAGACATTTCCGGACACGCCATGGGTGCCACGCCAACCATCGTCAACGTCGGCTACCGCTCCACCAACTACTGGGTGGTGAGCGCGGGCCGCTCGCGCCTGCTGGTGGATCTCGGCTGGCCGGGCACGTTCAGCGTGCTCGCCGGCAACCTCGAGCGCATGGACATCCCGCTCAGCGAGATCACGCACGGCGTGGCGACGCACTATCACATGGACCACGCCGGGGCGGCGCAGGACCTCAAGAACGCCGGGATGCAGCTGATCGTCACCGCCGAGCAGTTGGCGGCGATTCCCCTCATGAAGCAGTTCATGAAGGCGACGGACCACTACACGGAGATTTCGCCGGCTGGCAACCTCGTGATCACGTGCGCCGAGAGCCGAGTGCTGCTGTCGGGGCTCGGCATCGAGGGCCAGCTGGTGTCGACTCCAGGACATTCCGATGACAGCGTGAGCCTGCTGCTCGACACCGGTGCGGTCTTCACGGGCGACCTGACGCATCCGATGTTTGTCACCGAGGAGACCACTGCGGTGGTAACCCGGAGTTGGCAGCGCCTGCGTGACCTGGGCGCGAGAACCGTATACGCCGGGCACGGCCCGGTGCGGCCAATGCCGGACGCCGAGCACCTGACCTGATCCAACGAACGCATCCTTCGAGCGAATCCCAACCACGAGCACCCGAATGACCGTTACTCCTCGTCGCTTCACTGTTCTCGGCGTCATCGTCGCCACGGTGCTCGTGGCCATCAGCGGCTACGTGTGGGCCACGTGGGCGCCCGACGTCTCCGTCGAGATGCTGAAGGCGCGATGGGCGCTCTCGCCGTCGCGATTCCTCTCGATCGACGGCATGCAGGTGCACCTGCGCGATGAGGGGCCGCGCGACGATTCTGTGCCCATCGTGCTGCTGCACGGCACCTCTTCGAGCCTCCACACGTGGGATGGCTGGACCGATTCGCTGAAGGGGACGCGTCGCGTCATCCGCTTCGACCTTCCGGGATTCGGGCTCACGGGTCCTGCTCCCGATGGTGATTACCGGATGGAAGCGAACATTCGGTTCGTCACGCATGTTCTCGACACACTCGGCGCGCGTCGCGTGGTGCTGGCCGGCAATTCGCTTGGGGGATGGATCGCGTGGCGCGTGGCCATTGTGCGTCCGGAACTAGTGCAGCGACTGATCCTCGTGGACGCAGCAGGCTATCCGTTCGAGTCGCAGTCGGTGCCCATCGGCTTTCGTCTCGCGCAGATCCCGGTGCTCAACAAGCTGGTGCAGCGCATCCTGCCGCGGTCGGTGGTCGAGGGGAGCGTTCGCAACGTCTTTGGCGACCCGGCGAGGGTGACTCCGGGCCTCGTGGACCGCTATTACGACATGGCCAGGCGCGAGGGAAACCGCGCGGCGCTGGTGGCGCGATTCGCGCAGGCGCGCGCCGACCCGGACACCGCGGCCATTCGCACAATCACGCAGCCCACCCTCATCCTGTGGGGCGGTCGCGACCAGCTGATCCCGCCGGACAATGCCGCGCGCTTCGGGCGCGACATTCGCGGCAGTCGCGTGGTGATGTTCGACGGGCTGGGCCACGTGCCGCACGAGGAGGATCCGCCGGCAACGCTGGCGGCGGTGCGGCGGTTCCTGGATGGCAGGCGCTGACAACGCGCCATAGAGCTGCGCGCCGCTGGCGGCCGGGCATCGTTGCCTCCTATTTGGTAGCATCAAACAAACCTGCGGAAGGAGCATCCCGTGAAATCAGCTGCCCTGACAATCAAGGTCTTCGGAGTCTATGTCTCGCTGATCGGCCTGGCGTTGCTGTGCGTGCCAAACGCCATCTTGCCCGTCCTCGGCTTTCCGGAGACGACGGAGACGTGGGTGCGAGTGCTTGGCGCGCTGGCCCTGGTCGTCGGCTACTACTACTGGACCTGCGGCGTGGCGAACGCGCGCGTGTTCTTCGTTGCCTCGGTGCAGGGCCGGATGGTCTTCTGCGCGGCGTGCCTCGCGCTGGTCATATGGGCGGGGGCACCGTTGGCGCTCATCGCGATAGGGGTCGTGGATGTCGCGGGAGCGGGCTGGACGCTCGTTGCCTTGCGGAGCGAGTCGCGTGGGGGCTGACGAGTTCGCTCAGGCGCGATAGATCGTGATGGCGGTGTCGTCAAAATCGCGGCGTAGCGCGCCCTTGGGCAGCTTGTGCGTGGCGGCGTGCTCCACGGCGAGCACGCGGGCGAAATGGGTTATCTGCCACCCCTCGATCACGCGGTCCAGCATGCGCGACTCGTACGGCGGATCGCAGAACGCGATGTCGTAGGCGCCGGCGGTGGTGAGCATCGTGGCAAACGGCAGCGCGTCCTTCTTGAAGATGCGGGTGCAATCGCGCATGCGCAGCGCAGCCACGTTGGCCTTGAGCGCGTGCAGGCAGGCCGGCCGGAACTCCACGAAGTCGGCGCTCTTGGCGCCACGCGACAGCGCCTCGAGCCCCAGCGCACCAGTGCCGGCAAAGAGATCGAGCACGCGCGCATCGGGGAGGTCGGCCTTGAGCAGGTCGAGCAGCGCCGCACGGACGCGCTCGGCCGTGGGACGCACGCGGAAATCATTGGGCGACGTCAGGTCGCGGCCGGCCCACTTGCCGCCGACGATCCTCACGGGCGCACCAGTGTCACGGGACCCCGGAGGGTAGCCGCGGTTGCCATGCCTGCGGTGAACGAGAGACGTACCCCGGCGCCGCTTCTCGCGTCGAACGAGCGGAACTCGCCGTTCTCCGATGGCAGCAGTTCGACCGCCACGAACGGACGCGCGCCGAGGTCCATGATGTGCCCGCCACGATCCCAGGTGTAGATGTTCGTCGCGCCCCCGCGCTCGAAGTTGAGGCGTACCGTGGTCTGCAAGCCACCCTCTGGTCCGCGCACGGTACCGAGCACTTCCACGGACTTCAGGGCGCCAAAGCGCTGGAGGCGTCCTTCCATCATCTGCGCCTCCTGCGAAGCGACCTCGGACGAATCGGGCCCCCCGGGGCCGAGCGCCGAGCGCAGCGGAGCGACGTCACCCTTCACCACCGCTTCGGCGATGGCGCGTGAGCGTGCGTTGAGGGTGGTCGCCTCCGGCGCTGACGCGGTATCGCCGGTGACGAGCAGTGCGTACGCCTGCTGTCCCACCGCGTCGGCGGTCAGCCGGCCATCGTCTGCGCGCAAAACCAGGCGACTACCATCGGCCAGCCGGTACGTGCCACTCACTGCAGCGATCGCCGAAGGCACAGCGGCAACGCGGGCGGGCGGAAGTTCGTACGGCTGCCCGAAGACGATGCGCGAGACGACGCGCACTGCACTGCTTGCCGTGAGCTCAGCGACGGTCGAGGTGACGAAGATCGTCACGCGATCATCAACGAAGCGCAGGAGTTCGGCCACGTACACGCCGTTGCCGCCGTTGTGCGTGACGAGTCGCGTGCCGCGCGAAGTCCTCATCACCGCCCAACCGTACGCGTACTTCGAGAGCCCCTCGGGCCTCTCGTTGACGTAACCGGTCATGAACTTCGCCCGGCTGGAGTCAGCGAGGACGCTTCGATTGTCGAGTGCAGCGTCCCAGCGCGCGATGTCGCCGAGCGTGGTGTGCAGGCCGCCATTACCGCGCAGCGCCCAGTATGGCGCGCCATCGACGGCGATGCGTTCGACGATCGTGCCCCAGTCGCGCCCGTTCTGGTAGCCGTGCGCAATGCGCGCGGAAGCCCATCCGGGAGCCCTGTAGCCCGTCTCGAGCAGTCCCGCAGGTCGCAGCACGAGGTCGCGCAGGGCAATCTCGTAGTCCTGTCCGGTCGCGAGTTCGACGATTGCCGCGAGCATGGAGTAGCCGGAGTTCGCGTAAAAGTATGTGCTGCCCGGCTTGCCGTGCGGCGTGGCGGCAAAGATGCGGCCCACGTACTCGGTGCGGGTCGTTGGTTCGTAGTCGGTGGGGGAGTAGTCGGAATTGAAGCCGGCGGTGTGCGTGAGCAACTGGTGCAGGGTGATGCCGCGCTTGTCAGCCGGAGCGTCGGGAAAGAAGCGACCGACGGAATCAGTGGTGCGCAGCTTTCCCATCTCCTCGAGGCGCAGGATGGCGGCGGCCGTGAACTGCTTGGTGATCGAGCCGAGGTTGTAGACCGTCGAGGTGTCGGCTTGAATGCCGGCGGCGCGATTGGCCATGCCGTAGCTGCGCGTCAGGACCACCTTGCCGTTGCGGACGACGAGAACGCCGCCCGCATAACCGAAGTTCTCGAGACGTCCCATGTACTCGTTGACGCGGGTGACAACCTGCGCATCGGTGGGAAGCACCGCGACGGATTGCGACAGGCCGGCCTTTGCCGCGAATGGCAGCAGGAGGGCGGCATGAAGGGCAAGGCGGCGGGCGGCGCGGTCGGGCATCGAGGGCGGCAGGGGTGCGGGGTGTGGAGCTACTCCAATGAATATTAGTCACCAGAGGGCAGCTCGGCCGTTGCCTGGCGGGGCTGGCGGTCTGGCGGCATTGCTGCGGAAGTCCGCGCCAGAGGGTCACATTGATCGCTTGGAATACCCGCCCGACGTGATCCAGGGCCGGTCAGGAGGGCTCACGTCACGCCCGGCTCGATTGCCGCGCAGGCCTGGAAACGCCGCGGAGGACGTCGGCAGTTGACCTGCTCGTCGGGCGCTGGCGGCGCCGTCCGGGAGAGCGCTAGTTAGTAGTGCCAGCACCCGATCCGTGACGTGATGCCGGCGCTCTTACCGTCTCTCCGGGAGCCTTCATGCGCAGTCTCGTGTCGATCCTGTTTGCCGCCGCCAGTCTCGGCGCATGTGCCGGACGCGGAGGTCCCGCGCCTGCGCCCGTCACCGCAGCCGGAGGCTCGGCCGGAACACTGGCCCAGATCTACTACTGGCGAGCGAAACCCGGGAAGCTCGACGAGTACTCGCGATACATTCGCGACGTCGCCGAGCCGATCGATCGCGAGGCTCAGCGACGCGGTGCCTTCGTGTCGGTGACCACGTTCCTTGCCCACGATACGACGAGCGCGTGGACCCATATGCGCGTCTTCGTGCTCCGTGACTCGGCGCAGCTTCGGGCGCTCAGTGCCGCCCTCGACAGCGCAACAGTCCGGCTCGAGCCCGACAGCGTCAAGCGGCGCGTGCGCGGCGCGTGCGCGGCGAGTACTCGGCGACCCTGCGTGACCGCGTGGGCGCGGTGACCGTGGAGATTCTGCACTGATCGCGGAGAAGACGATGTTCACGAAGTTGTTTGCGGCCATGCTGGGCATCCACGCATTCATCCATCTACTGGGCACCGCCAAGGGCTTCGGGTGGGCCGAGATTCCACAACTCCCGCACCCTGTAACGCGCTCAGCGGCGGTGCTCTGGTTCTTGGCGGCGATGCTATGCGGTGGCGCGGTGGTTACGCTGTTCGCGACGCCGCGCATCTGGTGGATGGTCGGTGCCATTGCGCTGGTGGTGTCGCAGGGCGCCATTGCGACGTCGTGGATCGACGCGAAGTTCGGCACGGTCGCCAACGTGATCCTGCTGACGGGCGTGGTCATCGGCTACCTGCAC